>Ga0310690_10000535_pt1 | contig 79537 bp, 62 predicted proteins | sample AusTroGonzalo_MG_2_FD_207661 | JGI IMG/M metagenome (GOLD analysis project Ga0310690, IMG submission 207661) | Bovine rumen microbial communities from tropical cattle in Woodstock, Queensland, Australia - Gonzalo_04 (v2) (version 2) | ecosystem: Host-associated > Mammals > Digestive system >...
GCTTTTGCTAAATTTGATAAGAGTAAAGTGTACGCTTTACCGGAAGCTATCCAGGTGGTGAAAGACCTCACATATACCAAATTCGATGCATCATTTGACATTGACGTGCGTTTGGGCGTTGACCCTCGTAAGGCCAATCAGATGGTCCGTGGTATTGTGACGCTGCCCCATGGTACTGGAAAAGTCATCCGCGTGCTCGTGCTCTGTACTCCTGACAAAGAAGAAGAGGCAAAGGCTGCGGGAGCCGACTATGTAGGTTTGGATGAATACGTTGACAAGATCAAGCAAGGCTGGACCGACGTTGACGTCATCATCACCATGCCGAGCGTGATGCCGAAGATCGGTGCTCTCGGTAGAATATTGGGTCCCCGTGGTTTGATGCCGAACCCCAAGTCCGGTACTGTCACGATGGAAGTTGGCAAGGCCGTTTCCGAAGTGAAAGCCGGTAAGATTGACTTCAAGGTGGACAAATTCGGTATTATCCACACCTCTATTGGTAAGAATCACTTCACCGTGGACCAGCTGACCGACAATGCCCGCGAAATGCTCGGCACCGTCATCAAGCTGAAACCGACCTCCGCCAAGGGTACGTACATCAAGAGCATCTACCTTTCCACGACCATGAGTCCTGGTGTTCAGGTGGATCCTAAATCAGTTACATTATAATTTAAAGATTAGTTAGTATGAAACAAGAACAAAAAGCTCAGATTATCGAAGAAATCGCACAGGACTTGGCTAACTATTCCCATGTATATGTAACCGATATTTCCGGTTTCACGGTTAGTACAGTCAACCAGTTGCGCAGACTCTGTTTCAAGCGCGACGTCAAGCTGAAAGTGGTGAAGAACACCCTGCTGAAACGCGCTATGGACCAGGCTGAGGCTGATTATTCCGAACTCTATCCGGTGCTGAACGGCGCCACCTCCATCATGTTGTGCAACACAGGCAACGTGCCTGCCCGCCTGATCAAGGAGTTCCGTGCAAAGAACGACAAACCCCTCATCAAGGCTGCCTTCATCGAGGAGACCGCTTACATCGGAGACGACCAGTTGGAAGCTCTGTGCAACATCAAGTCCCGCGAGGAATTGATCGGCGACATCGTGGCCCTGTTGCAATCACCTGCCAAGAATGTGGTGTCCGCACTGCAGTCTGGTGGCGGCAAGTTGGCCGGTATCGTCAAGACTTTGTCCGAAAGACAATAAAAAAATCAAATTTAACAAACAAATCATTTTAGTAAAAACTTTTAAAAAAATAAAATTATGGCAGATTTGAAAGCATTTGCAGAACAATTAGTTAATTTGACCGTTAAAGAAGTTAACGAGTTAGCTCAAATTTTGAAAGAAGAATACGGTATTGAGCCCGCAGCTGCAGCAGTTGCAGTAGCAGCAGGTCCCGCAGCCGGTGGTGGCGCAGCTGCCGCTGAAGAGAAAACCGAATTCAATGTGATTCTGAAATCCGCTGGTGCTCAGAAATTGCAGGTCGTGAAATTGGTGAAGGAACTCACCAGCCTCGGTCTGAAAGAAGCCAAGGAACTCGTTGACGGTGCTCCTAAGGCTGTGAAGGAAGGCGTTTCCAAAGACGAAGCTGAGTCTTTGAAGAAAGCCCTCGAAGAAGTTGGCGCTGAGGTCGAACTCAACTAATTTCAACTTAAACCCCATCAATAGTACAACACTTCCACTTCGGTGGAAGTATTGTACTTATTGTTGTCTTTAATACCCACTGATTGGTATTCCCCTTAAAATCAGTATTAACAATCTAATTATCAAAGTCTTGGCAACTAATAACAATAAAAGAATAAGTTTTGCATCAACAAGACCGGTTGAATATCCCGACTTCTTGGATATTCAATTGAAATCTTTCCGGGAGTTTTTCCAGATCGACACCGACGCCGAGTTGCGTCACAACGAAGGCCTTTACCAGGCTTTCTCCGAGAACTTCCCGATCACCGATGCGAGAAATAGTTTCGTCCTCGAATTCCTTGATTATTACATCGACGCTCCCCGCTATACGATGGACGAATGCCTTGAAAGAGGTTTGACATACAGTGTTCCCTTGAAAGCCAAACTGAAGCTTTCCTGCAACGATGTCGAGCATGAGGATTTTGAAACCATCATTCAGGATGTGTACTTGGGCATGATCCCGTACATGACCCCCAGCGGCACCTTCATCATCAACGGTGCCGAACGTGTGGTGGTATCCCAGCTGCACCGTTCGCCGGGTGTATTCTTCGGTTTCTCCTATCACACCAACGGAACACCGCTTTACTCCGCCCGTATCATCCCGTTCAAGGGTTCATGGATGGAGTTTACGACCGATATCAACAACGTGATGTACGCGTATATCGACCGTAAGAAGAAATTACCGGTTACCACTTTGTTGCGTGCCATCGGTTATGAAACCGACAAGGACATCCTGAGCATTTTCGACATTGCTCACGAGGTCAAGGCCACCAAAGCTAACCTGAAGAAATATCTGGGAGAAAAATTCGCCGCTGCCGTCACGAAGACCTGGTATGAGGACTTTGTGGACGATGAGACTGGTGAGGTGGTGAACATCGAGCGTACCGAGGTCATCATTGACCGCGAGACTGTGTTCGACAAACAGCACATCCAGATGATCACGGATGCCAACATCAAGACTGTTCTCTTCCACAAGACGGATGAGAAGAACACCGACTACTCCGTGATTTTCAACACTTTGCAGAAAGACCCGACCAACTCTGGCAAACAGGCCATCGAGTACATCTATCTGCAGTTGAAGAGCACCACAGCTCCTGATGAGGAGACTGCCCGTGCCACTTTGGAAAAACTGTTTTTCTCCGACAAACGTTACGACCTTGGGGAAGTGGGTCGTTACCGTATCAACAAAAAACTGAATCTCAATATCCCGATGGAGACGGGCGTGTTGACCAACGAGGATATCATTTCCATTATCCGTTACTTGGTTGAATTGATCAACAACAAGACGGATGTCGATGATATCGACCACTTGAGCAATCGTCGTGTCCGTACCGTCGGCGAGCAGTTATACAATCAGTTCAGCCTCGGTTTGAACCGTATGGCCCGTACCATCCGTGAAAAGATGAATGTGCGCGACCACGAGTTGTTCTCCCCGGTTGACCTGATCAACTCCAAGACTTTGTCCTCCGTAGTGAATTCATTCTTCGGCACCAACCAGTTGTCGCAGTTCATGGACCAGACCAACCCGCTGTCCGAGATCACGCACAAGCGTCGTATCTCCGCTTTGGGTCCTGGCGGTCTGTCTCGTGAGCGCGCCGGTTTCGAGGTGCGTGACGTTCACTACACCCACTATGGCCGTCTGTGTACGATCGAGACCCCTGAAGGTCCGAACATCGGTTTGATTTCCTCACTCTGTGTGTTCGCCAAGATCAACCACCTCGGCTTTATCGAGACTCCTTATCGTCGTGTGGAGAACGGCAAGGTGCTTTTCAACGAGCCGCCGGTATTCCTGACCGCCGAAGAGGAAGACAACAAGCGTATCGCCCAGGCCAACACGCCGATGGACGAGAACGACATGCTGGGCGAGAAGGTGAAAGCCCGTCGTTTGGCCGACTATCCTATCCTTCCGAAGGAGGATATCGACTTGATCGACATTGCGCCGAACCAGATTGCTTCTATCGCTGCATCCCTGATTCCGTTCTTGGAGAACGACGACGCAAACCGTGCGTTGATGGGATCTAACATGATGCGTCAGGCTGTGCCGTTGCTCAGACCTGAGGCTCCTATTGTGGGTACCGGCCTTGAGCACAAGGTGGCCGTTGACTCCCGTACCGTGCTCCTCGCTGAGGGTACCGGTGTGGTGAAGTCTGTGGATGCTCAGCATATTGAAATTGAGTATGACCGTACCGAGACGGAAGAGCTGGTCAGCTTCGACCCCGCCGCCAAGAACTACGAGCTGCTCAAGTTCCGCAGAACAAACCAGAACTCCTGTATCAACATGCGTCCTATCGTGGTGAAAGGCCAGAAGGTGAAGAAGGGCGACGTGCTGACGGAGGGTTACGCTACCGAGAACGGCGAACTTGCCCTCGGACGCAACTTGATGGTAGCCTTCATGCCTTGGAAGGGATACAACTTCGAGGATGCCGTCGTGATTTCCGAAAAGGCAGTCACCGACGACCTCTACACCTCTATCCATATTGAGTCCTTCACGATGGATGTGCGCGACACGAAACGTGGTATCGAGGAACTTACCAACGATATTCCTAACGTGTCCACCGAAGCCACCAGCGACTTGATGGAGAACGGTTTGATCCGCGTGGGTGCCGAAGTGAACGAAGGTGACATCCTCATCGGTAAGATCACGCCGAAGGGCGAGTCCTATCCGAGTCCGGAAGAGAAGTTGCTCCGTGCCATCTTCGGCGACAAGGCCGGCGATGTGAAGGACGCTTCCCTCAAGGCACCTCCATCCATGAAGGGTGTTGTGATTGGTGCCAAGGACCTGTCCCGTCGTATCAAGGATAGAAAATCCAAAGCCAAGGATAAGGATATCGTGGCTGAGATTGAAGAAAAATACCAAGTGCAGTTTGACAAGTTGCATGACACGGCAGTTTCCAAGCTGTACAAGATTCTGGAAGGCAAGATCGCCCATAACGTCTATGACAGTTCCAAGAACGTCGTCATTGCCAAGGGCGCTAAGTTCTCCCAGAGAATGCTCAATACTGTTGACTTCACCGCCGTTACGGTTTCCAAGTGGACCAACGACGCGAAGATCAACGGACTGGTTGCCGAAATTATCCGCAACTACCTCATCAAGGTCAGAGAGCTGAACGCCAAGAAGACGCGTGAAGTGTTCGACGCCACTATCGGTACTGAGTTGCCGGCAGGTGTCGTGCAAATGGCCAAGGTCTATGTCGCCAACAAGCGCAAGCTCCGTATCGGTGACAAGATGGCAGGTCGTCACGGTAACAAGGGTTGTGTGGCCAAGATCGTCCGTCAGGAAGACCTCCCGTTCTTGGAGGACGGCCGTCCTGTGGATGTCGTGCTCAACCCGTTGGGCGTGCCCTCCCGTATGAACTTGGGTCAGATTTACGAGACTGTCTTGGGTTGGGCCGGCAAGAAGATGGGTGTGAAATATGCTACGCCTATTTTCGACGGTGCTTCCATCGACCAGATCAACGAGCTGATGAAAGAGGCCGGGCTTCCCGAGAACGGCAGCACGCAGCTGTACGACGGTGAGACGGGTGAACCGTTCCACCAGAAAGCCACGGTGGGCTACATCTATTATTTGAAGTTGCACCACATGGTGGACGACAAGATGCACGCCCGTTCCATCGGACCGTACTCATTGATTACGCAACAGCCGCTGGGTGGTAAAGCCCAATTCGGTGGTCAGCGTTTCGGTGAGATGGAGGTCTGGGCTATCGAGGCCTACGGCGCTGCCAACGTGCTTCAGGAAATCCTGACCGTCAAATCCGATGATGTGGTGGGTCGTGCCAAGACTTACGAAGCCATCGTGAAGGGTGACAACATGCCGACTGCCGGCATCCCTGAATCCTTCAACGTGCTTGTGAACGAGCTTCGCGGTCTGGGACTGGATATTAAATTTGAATAAGACAACAAGATAATATTGTAAATCATGGCTCTTAAAAAAGACAGTAATACAAGAAAAGAATTTCAAAAAATTACCATCAGTCTGGCTTCCCCGGAGACCATCCTTCAACAGTCACATGGCGAGGTTTTGAAACCGGAGACTATCAACTACAGAACGTACAAGCCGGAGCGTGATGGTCTGTTTTGCGAAAAGATTTTCGGACCGACCAAAGACTGGGAGTGCCACTGCGGTAAGTATAAGAGAATCCGCTACAAAGGCATCACTTGCGACCGATGCGGTGTGGAAGTTACCGAGAGAAAGGTGCGTCGCGAAAGGATGGGCCATATCCAGCTCGTGGTGCCCGTTGCCCATATTTGGTTCTTCAAATCGTTGCCGAACAAGATCGGTGCGTTGCTCGGACTCTCCTCCAAGGATGTGGATGCGGTGATTTATTATGAGAAATACATCGTTATCCAACCCGGTATGGCAGAGAGCGAGAATGTTCAAAAGAACACGCTGTTGACCGAAGAGGAGTATTACGAGATCGTGGACAACCTGCCTGCAGAGAACAAGCTGTTGGATGATAATGATCCTAACAAGTTCGTGGCCAAGATGGGTGCTGAAGCCCTCTACGACCTGCTTTGCAAGGTGGATCTCGATGCAGAATCCTACGAGTTGAGAGACAGAGCCAACAATGAGACCTCTCAACAGCGTAAGAAAGACCTGCTCAAGCGTCTGCATGTATTTGAGTCGTTCCGCGACAGCCGCAAGCGTGCTGAGAACAGACCGGAATGGATGATCGTCAAGATCGTGCCGGTGATTCCGCCGGAGATCCGTCCGTTGGTTCCGCTGGATGGCGGCCGCTTCGCCACTTCCGACTTGAACGACCTCTACCGTCGTGTTATCATCCGCAACAACCGTCTGAAACGCCTTGTTGAAATCAAGGCTCCGGACGTCATCATGCGTAATGAGAAGCGTATGTTGCAGGAGGCTGTAGATTCCCTGTTCGACAACTCCAAGAAATCCAGTGCGGTGAAGTCCGACTCCAACCGCGCGCTCAAATCCCTTTCAGACAGCTTGAAGGGTAAACAAGGACGTTTCCGTCAGAACTTGCTCGGTAAACGTGTGGACTACTCCGGCCGTTCCGTTATCGTCGTCGGTCCCGACTTGCATCTGAACGAATGCGGTCTGCCGAAGGACATGGCAGCTGAGTTGTTCAAACCTTACGTTATCCGCAAGATTCTGGAAAGAGGTATCGTGAAGACGGTGAAATCCGCCAAGAAGATTGTTGATCGCAAGGATCCCGTCGTATGGGAAATCCTCGAGAATATTTTGAAGGGTCACCCGGTATTGTTGAACCGTGCTCCTACGTTGCACCGTCTGGGTATCCAGGCCTTCCAGCCGAGATTGGTGGAAGGTAAGGCTATCCGCCTGCACCCGTTGTGCTGTACGGCTTTCAACGCCGACTTCGACGGTGACCAGATGGCTGTGCACGTTCCTCTTGGAAATGCCGCTATCATGGAAGCCCAGATGCTGATGATGGCTTCCCACAACATCTTGAATCCTGCCAACGGTGCGCCTGTTACGGTGCCTTCCCAGGACATGGTGTTGGGTCTGTATTATATCACCAAAGAGCTTCCTTCCACTCCCGACCATAAGGTGCAGGGCGAAGGCAGCATATTCTACGGACCTGAGGAGGTGATGATTGCCTACAACGAGAAGAAAGTGCATTTGAATGCCAAGATCAAATGTAGAGTTGATGTTGACGGCAATGGCACCATCAAGATCATTGACACTACAGTCGGTCGTGTGATGTTCAACCAGGTGGTTCCCAAGGAATACGGTTACATCAACATGTTGCTGACCAAGAAAGCTTTGCGTGACATCATCGGTGATGTGCTGAATAAGTGCGGTAACAAGGTCTGTGCCCAGTTCCTGGACGATATCATGAGCCTTGGTTATCGTATGGCTTTCGAAGGCGGTTTGTCCTTCAATTTGGGTGATGTGATCATCCCGAAGCAGAAACCGGAATTCATCGCTGAAGCCAATGCCCAAGTGGATGAGATCACCATGAACTACAACATGGGTTTCATCACCAACACTGAGCGTTACAACCAGGTGATTGACGTTTGGTCACAGTGCAACGCCCGTCTTTCCAAGATTTTGATGAAAGAAATCGAGGAAGACCGTCAGGGCTTCAACCCTGTGCATATGATGCGCGACTCTGGAGCTCGTGGTTCTGCTGAGCAGATTCGTCAGCTTTCCGGTATGCGTGGTTTGATGGCCAAGCCGAGTAAAGCTGGTTCCTCCGGTGGTGAGATTATTGAGAACCCGATTTTGTCCAACTTCAAAGAAGGTCTGTCCGTGCAAGAGTACTTCATCTCTACCCACGGTGCTCGTAAGGGTTTGGCCGATACCGCTTTGAAGACTGCTGACGCTGGTTACCTGACCCGTCGTTTGGTCGATGTTTCCCACGATGTCATCATCATGGAAGAGGACTGCGGTACGCTGCGTGGTATGACTGTCAGCGCTTTGAAGAAAAACGAAGAGGTTGTCGAAACCCTCTACGATCGTTTGCTCGGTCGTGTGACCTTGCACGATGTGTATCATCCTCAGACTGGCGAGTTGATTATCAAGGCCGGTGAGGAATTGACCGAGAAATATTGCAAGATTATTGAAGAGTCTCCTATCGAGGAGGTGGAAATCCGTTCAGTGCCGACCTGCGAATCCAAGCATGGTATCTGCCAGAAGTGTTACGGTCGTAACCTGGCCACCGGCAAGATGGTTCAGATTGGTGAGGCTGTCGGCGTTATCGCAGCACAGTCCATCGGTGAGCCTGGTACACAGCTGACCCTGCGTACGTTCCACGTCGGTGGTGTGGCCGGTAACGTGGCCGCCAACTCTTCTATCCAAGCTGCTTACGACGGTGTGTTGAGCATCGACGAGTTGCGTGCTTTGGAGAAAACGGATGCATTCGGCAAGACTTACTACAAGGTCATCGGCCGTACTGCTGAAATCAAGATTATCGATGTAAAGACCGGTATTGCACTGGCATCCGCCAATGTGCCTTACGGTTCTAACCTCTATTTCAAACACGGTGATCCCATCAAGAAGGGCGATTTGATCGCTGATTGGGATCCGTTCAACGCTGTGATTCTGTCTGACGTGGCTGGTAAGGTCCAATACAACGACATTATCGAAGGTGTTACCTATCGTGTGGAAACGGACGAACAGACCAACATCCACGACAAGGTGATCATCGAGAGCCGTCTGAAGACCAAGAACCCGAGCATTTCCATCGTCGATAAGCACGGTGAGGTAATCAAGAGCTTTGACGTACCTGTGGGTGCTCGTTTGGCTGTTGAAGAGGGTGATGTGATTGACTCTGGTGAAATCCTTGTCAAAATTCTGCGTTCCTTCGGTAAGTCTGGCGATATCACCGGCGGTCTGCCGCGCGTCACTGAGTTGTTCGAGGCCCGTAACCCGTCAGATCCCGCTGTGGTTTCCGAAATCGATGGTGTGGTTTCCTTCGAGAAGAAGCTCAAACGTGGTAACCGTGTGGTGAAGATCACGCCGCGTAACGATGATGGTGAGGGTGCCAAGGTTTACCTCATCCCGACCTCCAAGCAGATTCTGGCTCAGGAGAATGACTTCGTGAAGGCTGGTACGCCGCTGTCCGAAGGTTCTCTCACCCCTGTCGATATTTTGAATATCAAGGGTGCCCAGAAGGTGCAAGAATACATCATCAACGAAATCCAGGAAGTCTATCGTCTCCAGGGTGTGAAGATCAACGACAAGCACTTTGAAGTGATTGTGCGTCAGATGATGCGCAAGATGGAAATCGAGGATCCGGGTGATACCAAGTTCTTGCAGGGCGAGTTGATCAACAAGATCGACTTCCAAGAAGAGAACGACATCATCTGGGACAAGAAGGTGGTTGAAGATCCGGGCGATTCCGATGAGGTCCGCAAGGGTCAGATTATCTCTGCCAAGAAGTTGCGTGACATCAACTCCATCCTGAAGCGTAAGGATATGAAACTCGTGCAGGTGCGCGACGCTCGTCCTGCTACTGGTAAGCCCATCCTGCAAGGTATCACACGTGCTTCTTTGCAGACTCACAGCTTTATTTCCGCTGCATCCTTCCAGGAGACGACCAAGGTGCTCACTGAGGCTGCCATCAACGCCAAGTCCGACAACCTGATTGGTATGAAGGAGAACGTTATCGTCGGTCAGAAGATTCCGGCAGGTACGGGTATCCGCAGATACCAGACCATTGAGGTCGGCTCTAAAGAGGAGTACGAATCCCTGATGGCCTCCAAGGAGGAGGAAATGGTGATGGAAGAAGTGAATAACTAACATCTAAATCAACAGAAAATGCCAGATCAGAAAATAGATATCAATTTGCCGGAAGAGGTGGCTCAGGGAATTTATTCCAACTTGGCCATTATCTCCCATTCCAACACGGAGTTTATTGTGGATTTTGTGTCCATGCTGCCGGGCGTGCAGAAAGGCACGGTGCGTTCGCGCGTCATCATGACCCCGCAGAACACCAAGAGACTGCTGAATGCTTTGGCTGACAACGTCGCCAAGTACGAGGAGCAAAACGGTGTTATCGTGGACAACCCGCAGGGTGCCATCCCGCCCATGATGAACGGTGGAGGTTTGGCATAGTTTCAGTAGGAAACGTTCAAATTCTTAAATATTAATGATGGATAGGGCAGGACTTCGGTTCTGCCCTTTTTGTTATCGGTTCTCTTCCAGATATTTTCGCAACTGGGTGGCCTTGGCGGGACCAATCACTGCGGCCAGTTCGGATTCCGAGGCCTTGCGGATGCCGGCCACGCTCTTGAATTTGCTCAGCAGCCGTTGCTTGAGCACGGGGCCGATGCCAGGCGCGTTGTCCAAAACCGAGGAGATGCTGGCTTTGGACCGGCGCTTGCGATGGTGCGTGATGCCAAAGCGGTGGACTTCGTCACGCACATGTTGCAGCAGCTTTTGAGCTTCCGATTTCTTGTCGATATAGATGGGATACTCGTCGCCCAGCTTGTAGATGTCTTCCAGTCGCTTGGCGATGCCCACCATCATGAGGCGGTCCTCGATGTGCAAGGCCTGGATAGATTTCCAGGCGGCGTTCAGCTGGCCTTTGCCGCCATCGATGACCACGAGGTCGGGCAGGGGCTTTTCCTCCTCCAGCAGTCGGTGATAGCGCCGGTAGATAACCTCTTCCATGGAGGCAAAGTCGTCGGCACCGACCACGGTTTTGATGTTGAAATGGCGGTACTCTTTCTTGGCGGGTTTGCCGTCGATGAAGCAGCTCATGGCAGCCACGGGCTCTTCGCCCTGGGTGTTGGAGTTGTCGAAGCACTCGATGCGGCGCGGGAGGGTTTTCATGCCGAGGGCTTGTTGCAGGGCCATGAGCACGCGCTGGCTCCGGCGCTCGGGATTCACCAAGTCCTGGCGTTTTTTCTTCTCCAGCATATAGAAATGGGCGTTGCGCTCGGCCAATTCCACCAGCTTGCGCTTGTCGCCACGCTGCGGCACTTGGAACGACCACTTGTCGGTCTCGATGGTCGGCATTACAGGCACTAAGATGTCGGGAAACAGGCCGCCTAAACGCTCGTCCATTTCCAGGATGCCCGCCCAGAGCAAGTCTTCGCCGCTGCGGTCCAGCTTGTTGTTGATCTCCAGCGTGTGCGCCTGCACGATGGCGCCATCCACAATTCGGAGGAAGCTGACGTAGGCGCAATCCTCGTCCTCTTCCATGCCGAATACATCCAGGTTGGTGAGCGAGGGGTTGACCACCACCGACTTGATTACGAAGTTCTCCAGGATTCCAATCTGTTCCTTGATGCGCCCCGCTTCCTCAAACTTCCATTGTTCGGCACATTTCATCATCTCCTCCTTGAGTTTGCTTATCACTTCCTTGCGATTGCCTTTGATGATATCTATGCTCTTGCGGATGTTCTCCTGGTACTCTTCGGCGGAGATGAGGTCGCAGCAAGGCGCTGCGCACTGGTGGATCTGGTATTGCATACAGGGTCGGTCGTTGTGCACCAGCCGGCGGCACTTGCGCAGCGGGAACATCTCGTTGATGGTGTCCAGCAGCACGTTCATCTGTTTGACGGAAGAGTAGGGGCCGAAAAGCTGCATCTTGGCGGGTTCGGGGTGGCGCGTGGGAAAAATCCGGGGGAATTCCTCTTTGGTGACGGCAATCCAGGGGTACGATTTGTCGTCTTTCAGCATGATGTTGTAATGCGGTTTGAACTGTTTGATCATGCTGTTTTCCAACAGCAGAGCCTCCCATTCGGAATCGACAACGGTGGTTTGGATGTCGCGGATTTTGGTGACGAGCAGGCGAACCTTGGCCGAGTCGTGTTCCTTGTTGAAGTAGGAGGATACGCGTCGTTTCAGCCGTTTGGCCTTGCCAACATAGATGATGGTGCCCTTCTCGTCAAGGAAATGGTAAACGCCCGGCTTCTCGGGCAGGGATTTGAGAATGAGCTTCAGATTATCGCGAATCTCGGTCATGTGGGTGGGTGTGCTGCATGAGAAATAGGTGGCAAAGATAGTGATTTTCTTGATGTCGCAAATTGCGACTTCAAGATACGGCGTGCCTCCGGCACGCAGGTTGACAGGGAGAGCTGGGCGCCACCCCACACAGACAAGCTGTGCGGGGTTAATGGGATGGCGTGCCGATGGCACGCCCATACTCATGCTTGGCGTGTGTACAGACACTTGGGGTAATTCGGATACAATCTATTGCTTGAACACCACCACGCTTGGGTTCAGGCCGGCGGAGAAGGAGAATTTCTTTTTGCCGTTCTTGTCAAAACAATACACATCACCCGTTACCGTGAAGTTGTAGGCGTCTGTGATATAGACATCGCCGTTGAGTGGGTTGACGGTGATGCCGTATGGCATGTGGATGGTAGTGCCATCGGTCACGAAATTTTCCGGAACACTGCCTTCTTGGTTGAGATCTAACACTCTTACAGGGTTGACATCGGCATTGTAGTCCACCTCATACACGTAGGCTTTGTCTTGGAATACGGTGAAATTCTGAATGTTGGGCCACGTTCGAGAGACTTGGTCGCTCTGTGCGTTGATGCGGGATAAGGTGCCGTGCTGCTCCATGTAGTCACCGCGAGTGCAGACATAAACGGTGCGGTTGTCGTCGCTGGCGGCCAGCTTGTACGGGTTGATGCCCACCTCAATACTGTGGAGCATGGTGAGGGAGTTGATGTCGAATACCGACACGGTGGTGCCATAGTTGGGGTTGTTCATGCCGCCGGAGTTTGCTACATATAGCTTGCCGTTGCACACGCAGATGCCTTCGGGATTTGCACCGGAATAAACGGTCTTGTCAACCTCCAGGGTGGCAGTATCAATGCGCACCACATCACCATCGAAGCAACTTACGTATGCCTTGCCTTGGTAAAAAGTGATTTGTCTCGGACTCTTGCCCGGCAGAGAAATGGCCTTGATAGATTGGGCTGTGGAGAAGTTCATTACCTCTACGTGGTGCGAGTTGTTGACCACGCAGTAGAGTTTGCTGCCGTATCTTTTCAGATCGTTGCCCGTATCGCCCAGTCCGCGCTTGTTCACTTGCAGGAAAATATCTGAGATGAACGTCAGGTTCTTAAAATCATAATAGGAAATGGTACTGTTGTTCTGTTGAAACAGACCTTCGTTGAGCACATAGACACCATACGCGCTGGCATCAATCGGCATGGGATCGTCAGGCACGGGAGGATTGCAGCTTGATGCACAGAAAATGGCGAACAGGAAGAGGACGAAAATGTTGAAGATAGATTGTCTGTGATTTTTCATTTTTCTTAAGCCGTTTAACGCGGCAAAAGTATACAAAAAAGAGACATGATTGGAATTAGAACTCTATGGCGAACTTAACATTCACGAGCCTTCCCGTCAAAGTGTTGGGGATTGCATAATGCTGGTTGTAGATGTCCTTTACCCATGAATAGGAGGCCACGTTTTTGGTGCCGAGCACGTTGAAAACCTCGATATACACGCCGGCATTCTTGATGCTGCGAACGAACTTGGACTTGTTGCGCATGCGGTCGCGGCTCTGCTCCAAAAACATAAAGGAGAATCCGAGGTCCACGCGGCGGTACCACTTGGGGTCGCGCACCCGCTGGAATCCTTCAGACTTCTCAAAGGCCACGGGCAATCCGCTGGCAAACACGAAGTTGAGGTGCGCCCTGAACTGCGGAAATCCCGGGATGTGGTCTTGGAAGAACAGATTGAAGGCCACCCGCTGGTCGGTAGGTCTTGGTATGTACCCCGGCTCAATACGGTTGCCGTCTTGGTCGTAATAGAAATCATCCTGGATGTCCTCTTTGGTGTCCATAATGGAGACGGCAAACCAGGATTCCAGTCCGCGAATGAACTCGCCGCTGACCTTCAGGTCCAAGCCTGTGGCATACCCGACGGCATCGTTATAGCCGCTGTAAGTGATGCGCACGTTGTTGATGGTGTAGGAGATGAGGTGGTCCAGATACTTGTAGTAGGCCTCTGCTGTGAACTTGAACGGTCTGCGCCACAGTTTGAAGTTGTACTCTGCGCCAGCCACGATTTGGAACGAGCGTTGCGAGAGGATATCGGGATTCAGCGTGCCGTCACGGTAGCGCATTTCGCGGTAAAATGCCGGCTGGTAGTATAGACCGGTGCGCACGGAGAAGATCCAGTCTCTCTTCCAATGCGGGTTGTAGATGAAGGATATTCTAGGCGATACGGTGAATTCTTTTTTGTTGTATGTCCAATAGTGGAAACGAAGACCGGCATTGATGGAATAGTGTGTCATGCTGTCGCCATCAATGTTCCACTGGTCCTGGATAAACCCCGTGAACCGCATGGTGTTCAGGTGGTTGGAGGTGCTCAGGTATGAGTTTTCGCCAAAGGTGAGGATGCGGGACGGGTCGTCCAGAGGCACTGAATCGCCGATAGGGGTGTGGATGATGGGGAGTGTATAGCCGGAGGAATCGTTCATGTTCCACTCCTTGATGACATCGTGGATGATTTCGTTCTGTGCTTTCACGCCCCACGACAGGGTGTTGGAGGCGGGTAGCTTGTGTTCGCCACGCAGATCGGCGGCGGAGACGATGGAGGTGATGTGGTTGCGCGCGTGCTCCAGGTTAGTGCCGTAGCCGCGGTTGGAGATGATATGTACAGTGCTTGACTGCATGTCAGGCTCAATGTCGTTCAACCAGTACTGCCCTTGAATATCGTAGGTTTCGCTCTCTTTGGCATAGTAGGAGGAGAGGATGAGCTTGAGCAGGGTGCGGTCGTTGGGGCGGTAGAAGAAGGTGAGTCCGGCCAAGTAGTTCTCGTAGAGATCCACTTCCTGTCCGTCGTAGAAGACCAGAAACTGCTTGCTGTCCTGCAGGCTGCCGAACCGAGTGTCCTTGTTGGAGGGCTGGTAGATGTAGCTGTTGCGCGAGAAGTTTCCCAACAGACTGATGCTGAATTTCTTGTTAATATCCCATTTGAGCAGCATCTGGGTGTCGAAGAAGGTGGGTTTGTAGTCCCCCGTGTCGCCGGACAAACGGAGAGAACGTAACAGGTAGGCATTAGACTTGAATCGTGCGCCGATGAGGAAGGAAAAGCAGCTGTCCACGCGTCCTTCTGCGTGCGCCGAAGCACCCAACATGCTGAAAGATAAAGAACCGCCGTATTGGGTGGGCTCCTTGTACTGCACGTCCAGCACAGAGGACATTTTGTCGCCGTACTTGGCTTCAAAACCGCCAGCGGAAAAGACCACGTTGCCGGCGAGGTCGGTGTTTACAAAGCTCATGCCTTCCTGTTGAGCGTTGCGCATGAGGAAGGGACGGTATATCTGGATGTCGTTGACAAAGATGAGGTTCTCGTCGTAGTTGCCGCCGCGCACGTTGTATTGGGAGCTCAGCTCGTTGACGGAGGACGCGCCGGGCAGCATCTTGATGATGGACTCCATGCCGCCGCCCGGCGAGGGCATCTGGAAGGACAATTTCGGGTTGACGCGAATGTAGCCGTTTTCGCTTTTGCTCTGTATGTTGACCTGTTCCAGCCGATTGCCGATGGTGGGCAGCACCACCGTAATGTTCCTCGACTCTTTGGGCTTCATCCGCAATGTCATTACGGTGTCCTTGTGGCTGATCTGCTGGAAGTAAAGTCGGAAATCCACGTTTTCGGGCACGTTGATGGAGAATTGCCCAAAGTCGCTCGTGATGGTTTGGTAATTGTAGTCCAGTACCTGGATGACCACATTTTCAATAGGTTGGCCCTCTTCGTCTTGCACAACACCTCTGATTACGGCCTTTTGACCGAATCCCGTGATGGCCAGTGCCAAGGTGAATACCAGAAGTAGGGCTTTCCTTATGTTCAAGATGCAAAAAGGTCTGTAAAACAAATATGTATTACGAGTGAAATGGATTTTTATTGTATGGAGTACGAATAAAAAAAGCTGTTGCAATGACATGCATCACAACAGCTTGTAGCCTTGTCGATAGGGGTGATTATAAAATGCCCTTACCAGCGGCTTCCACGAGGCTAGCGTAAACACCTTTCTTGTTGATGATGCGCATGCCGTGTGCGGAAACTTTGAGGTAAACCCATTCATCCAATTCAGGAACATAGAACTTCTTGGTGTGCAAGTTCGGCTTGAATGTTCTTTTGGTTTTGATATTGGAGTGGGAAACATTATTTCCAACTATCGCTTTCTTTCCTGTAATCTGGCAAACTCTTGACATGATCTCTTATCGTTTTTTAATGATTAATATTCTTCTTTGTTAAGGGCGGCAAAAGTACAAAAAAAAATAAAACAAAGCTTATGCTATTTAGAAAAAAATCTAAAGGGGGTTCATTCTACCAAAACACAGCGTACAGAGTAGGCGTCATGGGGGTTGCAGCGGATGCAGGAGAGCTCGTCGCAGAAGAAATAGAGCACATGGCAGCTGGGATTTTCGGAGGAAAGGCCCGTTTGAAGCGACCAAAAGCGCGTTTCTCCCAGGAGGTTTTCGTAGCGGTTGCGCGCGCCGTTGTAGAATCCTGCCGGGAGGGCGGAGAATCCGGTTTCGTTGGTGCCGCCTTCATTGCCAATCCAGTAGTCCGGCGCGCGCAGGGACTTGGCCCTATGTTGCTGCAATCTTTCATATTGCATCCGAGTGGGCAAAACCCAACCTTCAGGGCAGACGCCTTGGACGTTCCCCGTGCCGTTTGCCCTTCCCGTGTCAAGAGCTTCCTCCCAGGTGTACAGCATTCCGAAGATGTCCACCATCTCCTCCAGACTGAAACTGGAGGGCTGGTAAATGTGAGTGGGGAAGATGGGTCTTCCATCGCTATAATGTCGGGAACGTAGGTTGGTTTGCGTCCAGCACAGGCCGTCAATACGAATGGCTGGGTAGATGTTGCCGTCATAGTCGATGGCTTGCGGGCACGGCCGTTCTGCCACGTGCACGAGGACACTATCCCTCATTACGCCACACCCTGCGCCTTCGATATCGAGGTAGTAGGTGCCGCTATCCGCGCTGTTCTGGATGGCGAACGACACCTCCCGTTGGTAGCTGCTGAATCCGTTGGGCCCGTGCCAGTGATAGAGCGCGTCGCCCAATGTGATCCCGTATAGGTGGCAAGTGTCGCCCTCCGACAGCGTGATGTCGTTGCTGACCATGTCTGTCCAACATTTCCGGATCTTGTCCATGTCGCTGATGGTGAGGTTGGTGATGAAGTGTGCGTTGCATGCATCAGTGATCTCCACGGAAACCTTTTGGTTGAATTGCACGGGAACAAGGTCGAAGATGCCGTTCTGGTTGGAGGCGATGATGTTGCCTTGCCCGTTGGGCTGGCTGAAAAGCGTGTAAGTGTATGGCTTGGTGCCGTGTCTCCCTTTTGCGTGCACGAACCCGACACTATCCTCTTGGTTGCATACATGTCCGTAAATGTATTCTAGCTCTACGGTTTGGTATCTCCAATGGATAACGGTATCTGTGACAAAACACGGATTTTTGTCCAACAGGGCGCCGTTGTTGAGGGGCAGCGCGTACATGCATATCCGGTAGGTGCCAGGGACGCCAACCGAGAGCGTCTCGCCTTTGTGGACCGCCGAAGCAGTGTGCGTGAGCGAATCTTCCTGTGTCGCTTGAAAGAAAGTTCCTACCTCTACACCGCCTTTGCTATATTGCCCCTGGATGGGGATGATGTTCAATGCTGTACAGGTAGTGTCGAAGATGTATTGCGGCTGTTTACTAATTGTGGGAATGTCGTAGTCAAAGTCAATGACAATGGTGTCGTTGACTGGACAGTCCCTTCTGACAACCCAGATATAACGCCCTGACAGTAGGTTCGTGTCTGTCAAAATCACGCCCATGCGGTAGCTGGATTCGTGGAATACACTCTTTTTTTCGATAATCGCATGATTGTCAGCCTTATCGCGGAAGACAGTCCAATTGCCCGTTAGATCCGGGATGGCGGTGAAATTGTAATGGTTGCCGCCCGGACTTTCAATCAGGCAGATGGTGTCCCTGTCATAGATGTATCCACTTGAACCATTAATGGTTACGCTGTTAATGTGTGAACTCGACATTTCATAAACAATGCCTATGCTGTGGGGTGCGTCTGGACATAATTGTTCTTCTTCTGGAGAATTCCATTTTTTCCAATATGCATTCGCGTGCACGCTTTCTGACTGGTGATGGGTGGTGTCCGCTTTATATCTCATGAATTGAGAAATGAGGGGGTTGAAATAATAATCGGTTATTTCAATAAGTATGGAGTCCCCCCTCATGTCCTGGTTTTTCAGTAGCAGATAGTCCCATTTGTAGTCAAGCCCTTGAAGTATGCCAGATGATACAACGGTGTCTTTTGATAGGTTGATGATGTGGTGCCGTAGCGGAAAAGTGATGTAAGTATGGTATTGTGAACCCTGTTGGGAGTTTGGAATGCCGCCGCTCAAGGTGTACCCCCAGTAATAATGGCAACCTACGCTGTCGGGGTTGTTGTAGCAGACCACATACGTATGTTGCGCCTCAAGAGCATAAGCTCTCCTGTAGTACTCGGATGAACCTGTAAAGTACCCGCAGTAGTCGTATTTCATACCTGAATAATGTTGGTTGAAGGTTTCTCTCTTTACGCTGATATTATTGTATCCATGATTGTAGATGATGAAAGGGTGGGCGAATAGTGTGTCACCGCAGGGCGGCTGCAGCTGCAGGATGACGGTGCGGCCCCATACTTCGCCATAGTTGCTCAAGGCTGACATGGTATCGTACAGAAAAGTGACGGTTTCAAAATCTGGAAGTAATTTCCAAGGCGTGGTGTCGTTCTCCACACCGAGGGTAGGATTGATGAAACGGTACTGATAGGGGAACTCCTGCCCGAGTTGCCGGTAATAGTCGTCGTTGTGCCCCGCGTAGGTGTATGTGTCCCGCAACTCTTTGAAAGTGATAATGTTGTAGCTTTCCGGGTCCCCGGAACTATTGCGGAGCTGATGATTGTACACGTGGTCGTAATACCTGACCTTGGGCACAGTGGCCTGCAAGTAGGGCATATGATAGCCGCATCCGTCGGAGCAGATGATGCGGTATTCGCCTATGGGCAAACTGTCAATGGTGTAATAATGCAGATAATCGTACCTCGTTGAATCTGAGCCCTGGTGCTCATAGGTGTTATAATCCAAAGCCCGGAAGAAAACTAGTCCGGTATCGGCCACGGTCCAGATGTCCAAATGATACGGAAATGCGCCGTCTTGAATCTTAACCTGGATTTTTCCTGTCGGCTCACACGACATGGAAGGCACGATGCCGTAAGGCAGTGTGTGTGAATAAATGTTGTAGATCATACCACTGGACGGGATGGTGTAGGCTGATTCCACAACCAGGTTGTCAATGGAGTCCGACAGCACAATGTACCGGTCTCCATTCGATAGTCCGGTGTAACACAAAGCCTCTGCTTTAACTTTGTAATGGCCGGGCCGCAATTGTGTGATGTAGGGCAAAGAAGTTTCCATGATGGAATCTATGCCCGAAAGAGGAATGTAGAAATAGCGCACCTGCTCGATGACAGCTCCGTCGGAGTAGGTTAAGGAGCAGTGGATTTCGCCGTTGCCTTGGCACGTGGCCGCAACTGTAGTGGCGCTCAACTCAATGTGCATGTCGGCGGTTTGTGAGAAAACACGGCACGACAGAATACAAAACAGAAACAAGAAAACATGTCTTTTCTTCATGATTATTACGATTTTTGTCCAGCTCCCAAACGGGATGCCAATGGTTTTTACGCCGGCAAAAATATAAATTTTATGAAATAAAAGACAAAAATATATTAAATATTAGAAAATATTTTATTAATATTAAGAATTAAATGTTAATAATTACCTCTTTTACCCATTTATCACTTCCTATTACTACCCTGGCCTACGGCCACCCCTTCTAAAATAGAAGGGGAATTATTCACCTCCTCCTTTATCCCTTTCACCACCTTTACCCCATTCACCTCATTCACCCATTTTTATTTGCTGCGGATATACAGCAGCACGTTCATCAGGGCGAGGAATTCCACACCGGCGCGAACCTCGAACATGGATTCCACAAGGATGTTCAGGATCAGGATGAGGGCGAAGGATTGGTATAGGATGTTTCGTCTGCTTATGCCGACGACCAATGGGAAGAGGCAGTAGGTCAGCAGGATGATGATGCCGGGGATGCCCGTAGTTAGCAGCGTCTGCAAGTATTGGTTATGGGCGTTGAAGTGATGACCGATGAGGTTGGTGTAGTTCTTCTTGACGGCGTTTACGTTCAGCTCGTCGGTGGCATCGCCGGTGCCCACACCCCAGGGCAAGTTTTTCTTGCATATTTCTAGTGTGGACTTCCACACGGTGATCCGGATCTGGTTGCTGCTGCTGCCCAAGTGTTCGGGATTGAATTTGCCCGCCTCCTCGATGGAGTCTTTGATGCGATGCACGGACAGGAACTGGGTCTCGTGCATCACAATGCCGATGCTGGTCACGACAATTACCACGCTGAGTGCGGCGGCGATGTTGGTGCTTCGGATGAACAGCAGATAGACAAACCACACGACAGCCAGGATGCAGAACACCAGAATGCCGGCTTTGGACTGCAAGAAGAAGATGCCAGCCAGCAACACTGCCATCGCAATATAAAGTGCTAACTTGAGATATACAGGCAGGTTTTTATAGGTCTTGTTCAGATAATCCAGCATGACATAGAAAGAGAAGGTGGCGTACATGGCCAGGTAGGAAGGATGCCGGAATATTGAAAATTGCTCGTAGTAGAGGTATGCGTCGTTTCCCGTTTGGATATATTTCCGGATGGCGATGAAGAAGATGATGCAGAGATGAAGCACGGTGGAGATAGCGAAGAACATGAATATCATGTGAATCCGGCTGTTGGTCAGGTTGTGTCGCTTTTGGGTAAAAAGAAACAGTGGAGCAGCCAAAAACCACAAATAGCAGTCGAAGGCCGCCATGGCCCTGCCCTTGTTGTAGGAGAGGAAGAAACCGTAGATGACTAACAGATATACGGAGAAGAAAACGAAAAGGGTAAACGGGGAGGCGTTCTCGCGGAGGGTGTTCCATTTTTCCTTCCAATTCCATTCCGAGATCCAGTTGATGAGTTGGATGGCGGCGATGGGCAACATGAGTACCGTTGTGAAGGGGAGCGTTGCGGCTGCTGTCAGCAGGAGGAAGAAAAATATGTTGAAATGCCAGTTGTCCGACAAGAGTTTCTTGCGGGCTGGTGTGCTTCCTAGGAAGTTCTGGGCGATATGTTCAGTGCGCAGGTTCATTATTTGTCAAGTAAGTCGGGGCGGCGTTGTTGGGTTCTTTGCAGTTGTTGTTCCATTCTCCATTCTGAAATCAGCTTGTCGTTGCCGGAGAGAAGCACTTCGGGCACGCGGTGTCCGCGCCAGTCCGCCGGGCGCGTATATACGGGCGCGGAGAGCAGGTCGTCCTGGAAGGAGTCGGAGAGGGCAGAGGTGCCGTCGTTGATTACGCCGGGGATGACGCGTGCGATGGCGTCGGTGATGACCATGGCGGCCAGTTCGCCACCGGAGAGCACGTAGTCTCCAATGCTGAGGTCCTCGGTGACGAAAATCTCGCGCACGCGCTCATCGACGCCCTTGTAGTGTCCACAAAGAAGGATGATGTTGTTCAGCATGGACATCTTATTGGCCTTGTGCTGGTTGAAGACCTTGCCGTCGGGGGCCATCAGGTAGATGGCATCATAGGTACGCTCGCTCTGGAGCTGTTCGATGCAGCGTGCGATAGGCTCAATCATCATCACCATGCCGGCGCCGCCCCCAAAGGGATAGTCGTCCGCCTTGTGATGCTTGTCGGTGGTGTAGCTGCGGATGTCGTGCGTGTGCAGCTCCAAATGCCCCTTGTCCACCGCCCGCTTGAGGATGGAGTTGCCAAAAACGCCAGTGAACATGTCAGGGAAAAGCGTGAGTATATCTATTCTCATATTTACAATTTTTCGATTATCATAATGCCGTCGCGGAACGGCAGGAGCAGGTTTCGCACACGGTTGTCATTCTGCACGTGGTCGTTGAAGGCAAGAATAGCTTGCGTGTCGCGATCATGGCCGATATTTTCTTGCACTACCTTTCCGTTCCAGAGCACGTTGTCTGCCAATATGAACCCTCCTTTTCTGACGGCGGGCAGCACAGCCTCGTAGTAGGCCATATAGTCCTCTTTTTCAGCATCGATGAACACCAAATCCCAGGTCGTGTTCAGCGTAGGGGCCACTTGCAATGCATCTCCGATATGCAAGATGATCTGCTTTCCCAGTGGCGACTGGCTGAAGTATTCCCGGATGCGGTCTTCGTACTCCACGTTGACCTCGATGGTGTGAAGTTCACCCGTGGCCGTCAGGCCCTCTGCCATGCACAGTGCGGAGTATCCCGTAAAAGTGCCAATTTCCAGAATGCGTTCAGGCCGGAGAATCTTGGAAATGAAAGTCAGAAACTGCCCTTGAAGCTGGTCGGAAAGCATACGCGGATTCACCGTCTCCAGATTCGTCTGTCGGTTTAGTCGGTGCAGAAGCTCGCTTTCGGGAGTGGTGTGCGCTTCGCAGTACGCCTCAATCGTGTGGTCTATCAGGTCAAAGGTGGACATTAGGAGAGCTCGGCTATGTTTTGGTTAACCTCGTTTTCTATTTTCGTAAGCTTGTCCTTGCATATCTGGATCAGCTTGGAGGCCTGTTTGATATGATCGGCAAGGTCGTCCACGGAAATGTCGGCATCCTCCATTCGCTTGACGATGGCCTGTAGCTGTTTGAAAGCCTCAGTATAGGAGAGTTCTTCTTTCATACTATTATTTTAATAGGCAATACCGATTTTTACGCCGGCAAAATGATAGAAAGTGTTTCGATAGTGGTTGGGGTAAAGGTCGGAGTAGTCCTGCTCATTAGGCTGTACGATGGAATACCCGGTTTTGGAATATTGCATCTTGTACACACCGGCAATGACCAGTGACAGCTTGTCTGTGAAACGCACTCGCATTCCCAATCCGAACTCCCCAGTCGGGCCCCATTCGGTGCCGTGTACAACTTTGTCCGTGCTCTCTGGCTTGGTCTGTCCGTACCATTTGAAGCCCCATCCCAGATTCAGGTAGGTCATGGGGGCCACTTTGGTGAAATTGGTCATGTTGACACTGAGATTCAGGCAAACGGGTATGAATGCCGTGTGCCGCCAAATGTCAAAGCCTGTTTCAATACCCATGGTGAAGATATTGTCGAACTGATAAGCCAGCAGTTGGTGGATTTGGAAGTTGGGGATGCGGTTGTCCACAGACTTGACCAGGTTTCCGGTAGAATCTTTCAATGCGATGGATCCAACCCCGTTGGCGTAGCCGACGGAAGTCATGAAGGACCAGCGGCTGACTTGGTGCCCTCTGTTGCGTTGGGCTTGCGCAGAGGTGGCCAGTATTATCAAACCAAGAGACAAAATGATGATTCTTTTCATGATGGGGTATGTTTAGGAGATGGTTTGGTTTAGGCCCTTGGTCAGCTCGCGGGCGGTGTTCAGGGCGGCTTCTGTCAGCTGATTGCCGCAAATGAGTGTGGCGATGGCCTGGATGCGCTCTTCGCCGTGCAGTTCGCGCAGATCTGTCACGGCCTGGTCGTCGCGGTTTTCTTTGTAAACAAGATAGTGGCGGTTGCCGTTGGCGGCAATTTGCGGCAGATGGGTGATGGCGATCACCTGATGTCGCTCCGAGAAGGTACGCATGACGGCAGCCACACGGTTGGCGGTCTCGCCGGAAATGCCGGTGTCAATCTCGTCAAAGATGACCGTGGGCAGCAATACCGAGTCCGTGATGACGGACTTCAGGGCCAGCATCACGCGCGATATTTCGCCGCCAGAGGCCACCTTGCTGATGTCCGAGGGCTCCACGCCCTTGTTGGCGGAGAAGAGAAAATCGGCCGATTCCTGTCCGTACTCGTGCAGTGCTCCTGTGGCAGTCAATTGGATTTGGAAACGGCTGTCCGGCAGTGCAAGCTGGTGCAGTCGGGCTTCCATCTCCTGCTGTAACGGCTCGATAACCTGTTGGCGCGTTTGCGTGAGCTGCTTGGCCAAATGCTCGGCTTGCGCATGCAACTCGCCCCGCTGCTTGTCTAAGGTGTCCAGCTGCTCGCGATGGTCTGCGTATTGCGCAGTTTCCTGCTGTAGCCGGTCTTTGAGTTGCAACAAATCCTCGGTGGTGTCAGCCTGATATTTGTGCTGCAGGCTGAAAATCAGATCCAGCCGCTCGTTCAATCTGTCCAGCTCGCTGGGGTTGAGTTCCACGGCTTGTTCCTTGCAGACGATATCGTATGCAATGTCTTTTACCTCCACGAGGGCAGCATCAAGGCGATTATAAATCTCTTGATATTCATCGCTGATATCCTTCAGGGCGGCACATTCGTGTTGTACTGCTTTCAGCTGTTGCACAATGGTGTCTCCATCACGTTCGGAGAGCTGTTGCGCAGCCTGGTAAAGATGCGATTTGATGTTCTCCGCGTGGGTGAGCAGATGGATATTCTTTTCCAGCTCTGCTTGTTCATCGGGTTGGAGCTGAGCGTTATCGATTTCTTGTATGGTGAAATTGTTGAACTCTTGCTGCAAAGCGGCTTCTGCGCATTGCCTTTTGAGTTCGTCGTAGTCTTTTTCGGCCTTTTTCCATGCGGCAAGAACGGTGCGATACTGGTCGCGCAACTTCTGGTTCTGAGCGTATTGGTCGATGATGTCCAGACGGAAGTCTGCGTTCTGAATCAGCAGGCTTTGGTGCTGGGAGTGTATGTCGATAAGCTTGGAAGCCAGTGCTTTGAGGGTGGCGAGGTTGACAGGCGTGTCGTTGATGAAGGCTCTGGATTTGCCTCGCTCGTTGATTTCGCGCCGGAGCGTGGTCAACGGTTGGTAGTCCAAGTCGTTGTCATCAAAAAAAGATTGGAAATGATAGTCGTCTATCAGAAAGGAACCTTCCACAATGCATTTGCGTGACTTGTCGTACAGCACGTCTGTGTCGGCGCGGTTGCCCAAGATGAGCGACAGCGCACCCATCAGGATGGACTTTCCGGCGCCTGTTTCTCCCGTGATAACCGTGAAGCCCTTGTCGAACGCAATGTCGAGCGAGCGTATCAGCGCATAGTTCTCAATCTGCAGGGACTGTAACATGATTACTTGCTTGCGGTGTTGATGGCGTCGTACTTGGAGGAGTTGGTGGGGTCAAGTTGCTTCATGATGTTGATGACCTGCGTCTTTTCACTGGGCATGCCCTCCTTGAAGATGTTGACAATCTCGTCGCTCTTGGCTCCCACGATAATCTTGACCATGGCCAATCCTGATTTCTGTGCGTTTACCTGCTGGAGCAGACGGAGGCTTTCCAAGATGACGGCGCGGCCGGCATCCGGAGTCTCGTTCATGACATCAAGTCCCAGTCTGTGATACTGATAAAAGAATTCATGCAGCTTGCTGTAGGTACCGTTGGTAAGATTCTCGATAATCCAATAGCGGTTGCTTTGTCCGTTGTCGGCCACTGACCAGCCTTTCTCTTTTGCGCTGGTGTTCAGGTTCACAATGCTCTGGCATTTGGCGTAGTAGCCGTCACCGCCATTCATGGAGAAGCTGTCGAATTCGACAGCCAGAAACAGGTTGAGATAATAGGCGATGAGCGAGGTGAACTGGTTGAGGTTCACGTTGTCTGCGTACTCCAGCGGGTCGCCTTCCGCGTAAGTGAATTGGATGTTCTTGTCTTGGAAGTTCAGCAAGGTGGTCTTATAGCTTGCCTTGTAAACAGGACGTTGCAGCAGGATGGCCATGCTTCCCTTATAGACATCGCCGCTCACTTCTGTGAGGTTGATGTGGAGGGAGCATTCGATACGCTCGTTGGTTTTCAGATTGTACTGGCACCACTTGCGGTCGTTGATGAACTGGTAAATCTTTTGCTGCAGGTCGTTATATCTTTGCTGGTTGACGCCGCCGGTCACCTGGTTCGCGTTCACCGACACCTGGCATTGGAAGTCTTGTGCGGACAGGCATCCGCAGAACAGGGCGAGGAGAAGCAGCAGACAGAGTCTTTTCATAGTTTTTGTTTTTTATTTGATGATGGAGCAGGCCACATCCAGGATGTCCTTGGCGATGGCCTGTTTGTCTTTCAGCTCGCTTTCGTATGTTTTTCCGTCGCGGGTGAGCATGATGACCTTGTTAGTGGTGGTGCCGAAGCCCGCGCCTTTGTCACGAAGCGAGTTTAGAACGATGACATCCGCGTTTTTAGTATGCAGCTTCTTGGTGGCGTTCTCGATTTCGTGTTCCGTTTCCAGGGCGAAGCCGATGAGCAGTTGCCCATCCCGTTTCTGTTGCCCGATGGTGGCCAGGATGTCTTTGGTTTTTACCAGATGGAGATCGAGGGAGTCGTGCTCTTTCTTGATTTTCTCCGGGGCAGCCTGTGCGGGCGTGAAGTCCGCTACTGCAGCCGCCATGATCATGATGTCCTGCTGGTCGGCGATGGCCATGCACTGCTCGAACATCTGCCCGGCGGTCATTACGTCCACCCGGCGAATGCCCGGATGGCTGCAGGTCAGGTGCGTGGGACCCGTCACGAGGGTTACCTCTGCGCCCTCTTCTGCGGCGGCTTCGGCCAGACGGAATCCCATGAGACCGGAGGAGTGGTTGCCGATGAATCGTACTGGGTCGATGGGCTCGTAAGTGGGCCCTGCGGTGATCATCACTTTCTTGCCGGCTAAGCGTTGGGGAACCGATAGGGTTTGATGTACTATGGTGAAGATTTTCTCGGGTTCCTCCATCCGGCCGGTGCCTGTGCTGCCGCATGCGAGAAATCCGCTCTGCGGCTCAATGATGTGACATCCCTTTTGGCGTAGCAGGTCAATGTTGTGTTGCACAGTCGGTTCGGCAAACATCCTGTCGTTCATGGCTGGGGCGATGAAGATGGGCTTTTGGGTGGCCAGCAGCATGGTGGAGAGTGCGTCGTCGGCGATGCCGTGCGCAAACTTGCCGATGATGTTGGCCGTGGCCGGTGCCACCACCACACAGTCCGCCCACTCCGACAGGCTGATGTGCTCTACGTCGCGCGTCATGCCGGCGTCGAACATGTCGGCATACAGCTTGTTCTGCGAAAGCGTCTCAATGGTGAGTGGGGTCACGAACTCCAGGGCATGGCGTGTGGCCGCTACCTTTACCTCGTATCCATTGCTTTTGAACAGACGGATCAGGAACAGCGACTTGTAGGCGGCAATGCCCCCGGTGATACCGATGACGATGTGCTTGGCGGACATGCTTTTTTACTCGTTGGTGTCAGGATCTTTGAAATAAACCTGGTCGTTTTCGAATTCGTACAGAGCCAACTGGGTCGGCTTGGGGAGCTGCTCATAGAACTTGGACAATTCAATCTGCTCGCGGTTCTCGAACACCTCTTCCAAAGTGTCAGAATTGGAGGCGTATTGAAGGGAGGTCTCCTGGAACTCCTGCTTCAGGTCGGCAGCAATTTGGTCGGCACGCTTTGACATGATCACAATACTTTTGTAGAAGTTGCCGGTCTCCTTGTCGTATTGTCTGATGTCTTTGGTTTTGGCAAAAAGGTCAATTTTCAGTTTCTTGTAATCTGCAGCTTTCATTATCTGATTAATTATTTTGTGAATTTTTATTGAATTTCAATAGCTGTTTTTGTACGTCCTTGGAGATTCTTTCTACCTCCTTGGTGTATTTGGTCTCTTCGTAGTTGAGGAGCATCCGGTTGCAGGCATCCAGGCAGGCTTTGTAACGTTCTTCTTGCTTGCGCACCACGCTCTTGCGTGCATACTCGTAGTTGTTAAGTACCAGATAGTAAATGGCTTCCGGTATCAGCGGGGAGTAGGAATACTCGTTGAAGAAGTTCTTGGCTGCAATCTGGCAAGCCTCGTAATGGTCGGTGTTGTAGTAGAGAATCAGCATCTCCAGATCCTTGCGGGCCAGCTTCAGGCGCAAAGCGTCCAGCATCGTGTTGCACTCCTCGATGTGGGCGTTGTCGGGGTACGCTTGAATGAAGGCTTTGATCTGCTCGATGGCATATTCCGTGTTGCTCTGGTCCAGCGAGTAGTCGGGACTGGTCTTGTAGATGGCAGAAGTGCCGTAGTAGAAGGCATCTTCGGTGCGCTCAGAGTTGGGGTAGCGGCGCACGTAGTCGCGGAAATGGAATGCGGCCATCTCGTAGTCTCCGTTCATGTAGTAGGAGTGGGCGAAGAGGAAGAGGATGGTGTCGGCGCGCGGAGTGCCTAATGAGAGCGGATACAAGTCTTCGAAAATGCCGGCGGCCGACAGGAATTGCTGATTGTTGTAGTAGCGCATGGCGCGCTCATACTGCTGGTCGAAGTTTTCGAAGGTCACCTTCTTGCCCGTGATGGTAGTCTTGTACTTCTTGGGCTTTGTTGTTCCCTTCGTCTTTCCTTTTACCTTTCCTGCGGGTATGGTGTCACCAGCCAGCGTATTTTGGATGGAACAGGCCGAAACCCACGCAGGAAAATCTGCGGCATAAACTCCCGCAGAAGTAGTTAACAGTATTATAATCAATAACTTGAAACTCTTCTTAACCATAGTATATCAAAACGTGCAAAAATATAAAAAATTTTATACCCTAGTACTTTTGCAAAGGGCGGCCTTTTTTTGTATATTTGCAGCTCGTTTTATAAAGATTGCAATATGGATAATTTTATCGTTTCCGCCCGAAAATACAGACCTACCACCTTCAAGTCAGTGGTGGGGCAGGAGTCTATCACCGCCACTTTGAAGAATGCCATCAAGACCGGACAGGTGGCGCAGGCGTTCCTCTTTTGCGGGCCGCGGGGTGTGGGCAAGACCACTTGTGCGCGTATCTTTGCCAAAGCCCTCAACTGTCAGCATCTGACGGAGGACTGCGAGCCCTGTAACGAGTGCGATTCCTGTCTGTCGTTCAACAACTCCGCTTCATTCAATGTGTTCGAGTTGGACGCTGCCTCCAACAATTCCGTGGAGGATATCCGCTCGCTGGTGGAGCAGGTGCACATTCCCCCGCAAGGGGCCAAGTACAAGGTCTATATCATCGATGAGGTCCACATGCTGTCGGGCGCCGCGTTCAACGCTTTCCTGAAGACGCTGGAGGAACCGCCCGCGTACGCCAAGTTCATCATGGCTACCACCGAGAAACACAAGATTATCCCTACCATCCTGTCGCGTTGTCAGGTGTATGACTTCAAGCGCATCAACGAGAAGGACATCGTGCGTCACTTGCAGTATGTGGCTTCCCAGGAGGGCGTGTCTGCCGAAGAAGAAGCCCTGCATGTGGTGGCCGAGAAGGCCGACGGAGCCCTGCGCGACGCACTTTCCATTTTCGACCAGCTGGTGAGCTTCACGGGCAAGCAGATCACCTATAAGGCTACGATTGAGAATCTCAATGTTCTTGACGTGGACAACTACTTCAAGATCACGGACTTTTTGTTTAATGATGACCCGTCCCCGGCCTTGTTGCTGCTGGATGATATCCTGTCGAAAGGCTTTGAAGCCCAGCATTTCATCGCTGGTCTGGCCGCCCATTTCCGCAACCTGCTGATGGCGAAAACACCGGCTACGGTGCAACTGCTGGAGACCTCCGACAACATCAAGAACCATCTTCTGGAGCAGTCGCAGAAAGTGGACAAACAGCTGCTGCTGCGCGCGATGGAGCTCGCCAACCAGTGCGATTTCAATTACAAGATGTCCAACAACAAGCGACTGTCGGTGGAGTTATGCCTCTTGCAGATAAATGCCAATTACGTCTATAAAAAGGCGAGGCAATCGCAGGAGCGTAAATAACCCAGAGGGTGGAACGGCATCCACCACGGAAACGGGTACGGTAGCCGTATCATTTTCCGATAAGCCGCAAATCTCCAATCAGTCGTTCAAGTATCCGGGGACACCTCCCATACAGAAGATCCCGTCCATACAGGCAGTGTTGGAGACCCCGAGCGTGAAGCCGGTGAGCGAGCCGCCGAAGCAGGAGCTTGCACCGGAGTCGGCAACGACCCAAGAGGCTGTCAACGAGCCACAACCGGCAGCGACAGAAATGGCCACCGAAGAAAAAGTTCAGGAACCCCAGGAAAAGGAACCTGAAGTTTTCGAGACGTGCTGGAAACAGCTCTTTGAAGAATTGTTTTCCAACAACCCGATGATTTACCACCCGTTGAAAGAGAAAATCCCCACGTTGGAGGATGGTGTGATCAAGGTTGAGGTGCTGAACGATTTCCAGAAAGACCAGTATGAGATGCGCAAGCGTGCTGTGCTGGAATACTGGCGCAACCATTTCACTACCAATGTGGATGACTTGGAGATTGTCGTCAATGAGAATATGGAAATGAAAAAGATCATCTATAGTTCAGAAGATAAGATGAAGAATCTGGAGGAACAAAACCCCGAAATCCGGAACTTTCTCCAGGTGCTGAATTTCAGAGTGAAAGATTAAATGAAAAACACATCAAAACATACTGTTATGAAAAAGATTTTACTACTTGTCGCAATATTTTGTTCCATAATGCTCTCATACGGGCAAGCGTGGTTGGATAAGGCAGTGCCAGACGGACGTGTGGACAGCGTTTGGGCTGGTGAGGGCCTGCCTCAAGGCTTCACGGGCGAAGGGGTGATCATCGGTATCACCGACTGGGGCTTCGACTACACGCATCCGGTGTTTTATGACACTAACATGATCCACTACCGCGTGCTTCGTGCGTGGGACCAGTACAAGAAATCGGGTCCTGCTCCGGCGGGTTATGACTATGGTACGGAATATGTGGGAGCAGAGGAGCTGCTGAATGCCCATTGCGATACTATCAACCCATACGATTACGGCTATCACGGAACACATTGTGCCTCCATCGCGGGCGGTGCAGGTGCAGGTACAGTCTATCGGGGCGTGGCTCCGGAGGCAGAATTCCTGTTCGCCTCCTTTGATATCACCGACCAAAATGTGATTGATGCCTGGAACTGGATGTACGACGTGGCCCAGCAGGAGGGCAAGCGCCTCGTCATCAGCATGAGCTGGGGCGTCTATACGCTGGACAATATGGATGGCACAGGTGCATTGGCCGACGAGGTGCGCCGCCTCTCTGACCTGGGTGTAGTATTTGTAACCTCTGCCGGCAACAACGGCGATGAGAATTTCCACGTGAAATACGACTTTTCACAGAACGCTGGAGATACCATGCGCACGTGTATGCAAACCCCATACTCCTATAACAATCTTTGGGGCTCATCCGTCACCATGACGAATTCTGCCAATAGTCCGTTCCAATTCTCCATGATGGTGATGGACAACTCTTACAACATCATCACATCCACCCCGTTTATTTCCACAGCAGCTGGCGATGTTACGCTAGACACGTTCATCGTGGTGAACAACGATACGTTGCCTTATCGCTATGAGGTTCGATCCACTAACGAGTATAACCAGGCTCCAGCTGCCCGATTGGTTGTGAAAAAAGACACTCGCTACAAGTTCGGTCTGGCTGTAACGGCCGAGCAAGGTGTGTTCCATGCTTGGAATGTGATAGAACTCACCAAGGCTTGGGGCAACACGGGAGTCCCCTTTATGAAACCGTCTTCTCATCCCGACTGGATTGCCGGTGACAATCAATATGGCATCAGCACGCCGGCAAACATCGACGAGATAATCACGGTGGCAGCTCACCAAGCCATGTACACTTACGGCGCAGGATATACCAATGGCGGCAATATTGCCGACTTTTCCAGCGCGGGCCCAGGTATGGGCAATGTGCTGAAGCCTGAAATTTCGGCCCCGGGCAAGAGTGTTGTATCTGCAATTTCTTCATATACAAATTCTTATAGTGGCAGCTATGTGGCGACTATCGATTTTAACGGGCGCGACTATAAGTTCGCCTCTCTGTCAGGTACCTCCATGTCATGCCCGTTTGTGGCAGGCGTGGTGGCTCTGATTTTGCAAGCCAACCCCTATCTGTCAGTAGCCCAAGTGCGTGAAATCATTGATGAAACTGCTTATGCTGACAAATACACCGTGCAGCATGGAGCAAACCGTTTTGGATATGGCAAAATCAACGCCTATCAGGCGGTGCTCAGAGCGCTGAACACTGTGAGCGTGGAGGACTATACGGAAACGGCTGTCACCCAGTACACTGTCTTCCCCAACCCGACAGATGGACAGTGTTATGTGACCGTGAACAGTGATGCTACGCAGATTAATTATGCATTGTACGACCTGACTGGCAGGGTTATTGCTAAGAACCAAATGCTGCCGGGAGTCAATCATTTGGATATGCAATCATTGCCCTCCGGCTGTTACATTCTCCGCCTTACCGACGGCAATCAAATCGTAACGAAGAAAATCATCAAACACTAAATTGCAATTCATACCCCAACTCCTCACTCCTAACTGCTCACTCCTAACTGCTCACTCTAATCTCTAATCTCTAAACTATTAACTCTAAACTCTAAACTATCATCATGTCCCCCCAACCCTACATCCCCGACGAGGCACTCGAAAACAAGACGATTGTGCGCAAGTATCGCGAGTTGCTGACCGTGCTCTATCATAAAACCAATGAGGAGCAGCGCAAGCAGATACGAAAGGCTTTCGTGCTGGCCACCAATGCGCACAATGGTGTGCGCCGCAAGAGTGGAGAGCCCTATATCTACCACCCGATTGCCGTGGCGATGATTTGCTGCCAGGAGATGAACTTGGGTACCACCTCCGTGGTCTGTGCCTTGCTGCACGATGTGGTGGAGGACACGGAATACACGCTGGAGGATATTCGGGATATGTTCGGCGATGTGGTGGCGGAGATTATTGACGGGTTGACAAAAATTGAAGATTTGGTGCTGGATGACAGAAGCAGCTCCATACAGGCAGAGAACTTCCGCAAGATTTTCCTCTCCATGTCCAAGGATGTCAGGGTGATCTTGATCAAGTTGGCAGACCGTTTGCACAATATGCGCACGCTGGAATCTATGCCGCCCGAGAAGCAGCTGAAGATTGCGTCCGAGACCTCCTATTTCTACGTCCCGTTTGCGCACCGTCTGGGTTTGTATTCCATCAAGAGCGAACTAGAGGATTATGCCATGCGCTATACGGACCCGGCCGACTATTATGCAATTGCCGAGCGGATGAAGGAGACCGAGGAGGAGCGTGCCGCCTTGATTGCCGACTTTGTAAAACCGATTCAGGAGACCTTGGAGGCCAACGGCATCCATGCGGAGGTGTCTTCCCGTACCAAATCCATCTGCTCCATCCATCAGAAAATCTTGCGCAAGAAGGTGAACTTCGACGATATCTATGATATTTTTGCCGTGAGATTTGTCTTTGACAGCCCTGTGGATGAAGAATTTGAGATTTGTTGGAAGATTTACAAGATAGTCTGCCTGCTATACCAAACCAATCCCAAGCGTGATCGCAACTTCCTGACACATCCCAAAGCCAATGGGTATCAGTCGCTGCACGTCACCGCCATGAGCAAGGCCGGCAAGTGGGTGGAGGTGCAGATTCGCTCCAAACGCATGGACGAAATTGCGGAGAAGGGTCTGGCAGCTCACTACAAGTACAAGGAAGAGGGTGGCGACACGGTGGACACCAATGTCAACGACCGGCTGGAAGACTGGCTCCGGAAAACCCGCGAGATTCTCAGCAGTAAGGATGCTGATGCGTTGGATTTCCTGAACGAAGTGAAACTGAATCTCGGATTGAAAGAGGTGTATGTGTTCACGCCCAAGGGCGACATGAAAACGCTGCCCGCCGGCGCGAGCGTGCTGGACTTGGCGTATGCCTTGCACACCAACCTCGGCGACCACTGTATCGGGGCCAAGGTGAACTATAACATAGTGCCCGTGGACAAGGTGCTGGAAAACGGCGATCAGGTGGAGATTATCACCTCTAAGAAGCAGACGCCCAAGGCAGAGTGGCTTAAGGTTGTGAGAACCCCAAAAGCACGTCGCAGCATACGGGAGCATTTGAAATCAGAGCAGATTGACAGTCCTGAATCGAAAAAGAAGTCCAAGGATAGCAACAAGGAATTGAAGGAGTTCCGCCAGAAAGTCTCCGAGGAGATTTCCAACAAGTCTCTTGACGAGTTGATTGACGAACAGTTGACCGCTACGCCGAACGTCTTCATGCTGGATGAAAAATACGAAACCATCAAGTATGTCATTGCCACATGTTGCAACCCCATTCCCGGTGACCAGGTGGTGGGATTCCAAGTGTCGGACGACAAGATTGTGGTGCACCAGACCAACTGCCCATACGCCATTGAGCAGATGTCCAAGTTCGGCAACCGTATTATCAAGACCAAATGGCGCAAGGGCCAGCATATCGCTTTCTTGTCAGGTATCCGCATCTCAGGCTTCGACCGCAAGGGTATGATCAAGGAAATCATCGATATTGTTTCTTCCCAGATGGACTTGAACATTCGTTCCTTGAATATCGAGACAAAGAATAATGTGTTCAACGGCACGCTGATGTTATACATACAGAGTGTCCGCGCTCTGACAGACCTGATCCAATCCCTGCAGAAGATTGACCAGATTGAGAAAGTGGAAAGGATAGGATATTATGACATTAATTGAGAATTAAGGATTAAATATTAACCCCAAAAACCTAATGATATGAAAGCTTCAGAAATTTTCGCATTTGTCGCAGGTGCGGCAGCCGCTACAGGAATCACCCTTCTTTTTACGACAGAAAAGGGTAAGAATCTCCGTGAAGAAGTGAAAAAGAACCTCACCAAAGAGGAGATTGACAAGTTGATTGAGAAATTGAAACGCCAGCGTGCAGATGCTCCTACGGAGGCAGAGATGGCCGAAGAGGATGTTTTCGAAGACGATGGCCAAGAATAAACGGATATGGATTTGCTGAAAAGGATTTTCGGGCGGTCGGAGCGCAACGAGCGTACCATCGATGATTTGAAGGTGTACCTCTCCCAGCGTTACGACCTCCTGAAACTGGAATTGTTGGGAAAATCATCGCAGATACTGTCGGTGATTTTTTCCATGCTCATTGTGCTGGTGTGTGCACTGGCGGTGCTGATTTACCTGTCATCGGCTCTCATCAGCTGGCTTACCATCGCCTTGAATGCAGGCTGGGCCTATCTTATCGTGTGCGGCCTCTTTATCCTGATCATCATTTTTGTCTTGATGTACAAGGACAAGCTGTTCGTCAAACCGCTGATTCGCAAGTTCAGCCGGATTTTATATGGTGGTAATGACGATGAGACAGAAGAGAAAGGAGGTGACCATGAGTAAGAGTCCATACGAGAACCTGAAGCAAATTGAGACTCGCAAGCAACAGTTGCGTCAGCAGATAGAACGTCAGGAGGAGAAGCTCGGTCAGGATTTCGATCTATATCAGGATGATGTGGAAACCTTCAAGAAGTTTTGGTCCGGCGTGAAGGGCGTGCGCCGTTTTGGTCAGAATATTAGTCTGTCGGGAGTCTCACAGGCGGTGCAGACAGTCCGTGCCCTGCCCATCGGCAAAGCTGCCAAGAGATCTGGCGGCAAGTCGGGATGGCTCGCGGCCTTCGCCCTTGGGGCTGAGGTGGTGGGTTGGATTGTGAAGCGTCGTCGAAACAAGAAGGTTGATTGAAAAAAGTGTACTTTTGCAGGTATCATTTCGAATAATAATTTTAACTAAACAACATAATCATCATGTCAGAAAAAATTTTATCAAAAGTGAAACCCGGTGTGGTTTATGGAAAAGATTTGCAGGAGATTTTCCGCATTGCCAAGGAGAATAAGTTCGCACTTCCCGCTGTCAATGTGGTGGGTACCGACTCAATCAATGCCGTGATGGAAGCCGCCAAGGCGGTGAACTCTCCGGTTATGATCCAGTTTTCCAATGGCGGTGGCGTGTTTTGCGCTGGCAAATCGCTGAGCAATGACGGCCAGCAGGCTGCCATCCAAGGTTGTATCTCTGGTGCTATGCACATCCATCGTATGGCTGAGATGTACGGCGTGCCCGTGGTGGTACACACTGACCATGCTGCCAAGAAACTGCTCCCTTGGATTGACGGTCTTTTGGACGAGGGCGAGAAATTCTACGCAGCCAACGGAAAACCGCTCTTCAGCTCCCACATGCTTGACCTCTCCGAGGAACCGCTGAAAGAGAATATCGAGATTTGCAAGAAATATCTGGCCCGTATGGCCAAGCTGGAAATGACCCTCGAAATCGAGTTGGGTATTACGGGTGGCGAAGAAGATGGCGTTGATAACACCGGCATCGACAGTGCACGTCTTTACACACAACCCGAGGATGTGGCTTACGCTTATGAAGAACTGAGCAAGATCAGCCCGAATTTCACCATTGCTGCCTCTTTCGGCAATGTGCACGGCGTGTATAAACCCGGCAACGTGAAATTGGAACCCATTATCCTGCACAATTCCCAGGAGTATATCCAGAAGAAATTCAATACACAGCCGAATCCGGTGAATTTCGTATTCCATGGTGGTTCAGGCTCTGAACCTGCCAAGATCAAGGAAGCCATCAGCTACGGCGTCATCAAGATGAACATTGACACTGATACGCAGTGGGCATTCTGGGAAGGTGTGATGAACTACTACAAGAAGAATGAAGCTTATCTGCAATCGCAGATTGGAAATCCTGAAGGCGACGACAAACCCAACAAGAAGTACTACGACCCGCGTCAGGTTTTGCGCGAGGGCGAGAAGTCCATGGTTGAGCGTCTGAAAGTGGCTTTCAGCGATTTGAACTGCATCGACAGATTGTAGTTTTTGCCAAAGATTTCAGGCTCAGTAAGAACAAGGCCGTGACATTTGTCACGGCCTTTTGTTGTTCAGTATGGCTATAAGAGAAATTGTCAGGTAAACGAAATCTTATTTCCAGAACCTCTCGGTGATGTCCTTCCAACCATCTTGTGTGCGCTGATATAGCCTCTGGTTGGTGGTGCGCTTTTTCAGGCTGCCCTTGTCGGCCATGTAAGGTCCTAATTTCACAAAGTCGAATAGAGCAGGATGTGGCGGCATGTCATTACGTCCCGAGTACCAGCCGATTTTCAAATTGCTATGCTCACGAACGTATGCTGCCAAGCGTTCCAGCTCGGCCACATCGCGGTCGCCGCCCATGAAGCAGAGGCATGTAATGTCATCACCATATTTGGCTAATAAAGTGTCGATTGCGGACGTGTTCAATTCCTCACCTGTGTCCTGCTGCAAGTGCGGGCTATGGCAGCCTTCGCACCCATTCGGACAATGCGTGATGTTCACTGCAAGGGTTACCTCATCGGGAACCTCCTGGAAAACGATGTCGTAATTGTGGAATTTCATGGGATAAAACCAATGTAGGGACGTAGATACGTCCCTACATATTTTATTTCATTGTGCCGTAATACCTTCTGCTGGCCTCTTCCTGACGGGCGTGCGAGAAATTGCTCACGCGTTTCATGTAACCGATGATGCGGGTGAGGTAATCCACGTTCTTGCTATGGCAGTGAGGGCACTCTTTGAGGTAGCGTTTGTCAATATGTCCGCAATCGTTGCAAACGGTATTGGGAATATTGTACGTGAAGTAGTTGCAACCTTCTTGTGCGGCCACGCGCAGCAGTTGGCGGTATTGTTTCTGTGACAGATGCTCTGCCAGGTTCATGTGCAGGGCTGAACCACCCGTTAGGTGCGTGATGTAGTTGCGGCCGTGCAGTTTGAACTTCTCAATCACATCCAGAGAGTCATCTTCCACGATGTAGAAATAGCTATTGTAGCAATCGCGAGGCACTTTGTAGCCATCTTCACGGTCCCACTTGGCGTGTTTCACACCCACATTTTCGGCAGGAATCATCTCGCAGTTGAAAAGCAGACCTTTCTTGCTGTATTTCTTGTTGTATTTCTCGATGAGTCCCAGAATGCCTTCCACGAATTTCTGGTATTCCTTGTTGTCGTTGATGGTGAGTCCCATAAACTCAGCGGCCTCCACCAATCCGTTGATACCGATGGTGAGATACTGGCGGTTGATGGCGATAAAGCCCGCGTCGAACAGCGGAAGCATACCCTTCTCCAACAGATATTTCAGGTTTTCGTTGTAGGCCATCTGCACTTTGTGGGAGAGGTCGATAATGTCTTCCAGATATTGCAGATAGGGGACATCCATTCTGTGCGCGTGCTGGACGCAGCGGTTGAGGTTGATGGTGAGCACGCTCTTGGAACCGGTGGACACGCCTCCGGCGCCCAGCGTATAGCTGAAACCATTGTCCTTGATCTCATTGCGCAAGCGACAGCAACTGCTCAGAGAGTCTGCGTTGTCGCTCACGTATGTGAAGAAGGAGTGGCCTTCGGCATACATCTCAGCGGTGAAGTCGGCGTATTCCTTGTCCTTGATGTCACCGTTCTCGGAAAGCAGGGCCATGGTTTCCACGGGGAAGGTGAGCACCGCACGGGTGCGCTCCTCGTTGAACCAGCGCATAAAGCGTTTCTGAAGCCAGCTCACAGACTCCCATTCGGGTTGGCTGCCATCGGGGAAGCGGAACTCGCCGAAGAGGCTTTTGAAATAGTACTTGTCGTAGTAGGAGATGTTCCAGAACACAGACTGGAAGTTACGTGCGCCGGTGGGCTGGTTGATGGAATATACCACCTGTTCAAAGCAATCGGTGATAATCTTGTCAATGGAGCGCTGCTTGGTGGAGAGATCCACTACCTTGTCGGGATGCAGGTAGTAGTCGGAACCGTATTCCTGGCTGATGAAGTAGTTGAGGTACATCAAAAATTCGGGCGTGGCGCATGCGCCGCTCAACATGCTGGACACCATGAACACCATGTTGATGAATCCGCCGCAGAAAGATTTCAGGTTAGTGGGTTTGGTAGCGTTGCCGCCAATGCTCTGTGTGCCACTGAGCAACCATGGATACATGGTGATACTGGCACAGTAATTGGCGATACTGGTCTCATCATTCTTATAGATAAAGTGATGATTGAGCAGATATAAGTACTTGTCGGACACCTCTTTGCCAAACATCTCCTTGATACGGTCGCACAACATACGGCGGTTGAGGCGGATGAAGCTCGACTTCGGCAATTCGCCGATCAGCGTGGCGATGTTCTTCTTCTCCACGTTGGCATTGGCGTCGTATTTGCTGCCGGTGGCGGCATTCTTCGCGTTGCAGTAGTTGATGAGGAAGTCCAGCTTGTCTTTCACTTCGCGGTCTTCATAGTGCTTCTGGCGGTAGAGAATGTAGGCTTTGGCCACTTCGTAATAGCGTTCAGCCATCAGTGACTTCTCCACTTGGTTCTGGATCTCCTCCACGGCGATGCCGTCAAAGATGGAGAGGCGGCCCAGGATGTTGATCATGTCCTCCTGGGAAGGGAAGGAGCCCACCGAGACGAAAGCCTTGGTGACAGCGTTACGAATCTTCTCCATGGAGAAGGGTTCCCGTTTGCCGTTTCGTTTGATGATGTAGGTGTCTTCGATCATAGGTTGGTTTGGTTGTTAAGTTGTTATTAAAAATAGCAACTCATCAGGAATACGGATATATCCTCACGGACAAGTGCGCTTTTATCCCGAAAGCTACTAAAAAAAACAGATGCAGGCAGGTCTTCTGGCTTGTCCCACCTTCCAGCGTCTTCCCAACAATTTTTCTATCGTCAGTGACATCGTGCCGGAAAGCTGTAAAGGACTGACAGCTACGGGAATAGCTCCTGATTTTCACAGGATTCCCTATTAATCTTTTTCAGAACCTGAATCTGCCTGCAAAAGTAAAATTTTTGGAGGTGAAAAGGCCCAAAATGCCCATTAAATTTATACACAGTGGAAGCCTATTTAAAATAATGGGTTACGGGAAATCTGCGAAAAATTGTTAATAAGTCGGAATGGTGGAGGTTGAATTTTTTTTTGACAGTGGTTTTTTCTGATGAATAAAAACGCTTATTGCTTCCGCTTCTCAAAGGTGTGGATATACCCAATCTGCATGTAGAACATGTTGCTGCGCAGGCGATAGGTGCCGTTTTCGTAACTGTAAGTGGGAGACGGCATCGAATCGACAGTAATCGTTTCCATGCATAAACTGTAGGAGCCCGAGGAAAAATCCTGAAACGGGCAGCTTACGCCAATTGTCCAGCGCAGAAAGTCACTTTTGCCCAATTGGAAGTAAAAACCGACATTGGCCAATACATCGACATTTATCCGATTCGGATCAAAAACAGAAGGCGTAAGATTCAACTGGGGGTAAGGCTCCTCCGTTTCGTCGGAATCGTCCACACCTATCAGTGAGTTACCGGAATTGAGAATGCCTTTGTTGCGGATAAAGATGGTTCCCCAAGGTACACGAAGACGCATTCCGGTAGAAAGCGTTACCCATACTTTGGGTGAAATGGGAGCATGAAACTCGAATTTCACGGGTAGTGAGATTCCCAAATGATAAAAAGCGTAATCCTTCTTGTCGAAGGGCACGATATAGCCCATGTCACAATGTGCATGGTAACGGAAAGCACCCGTAGTGCCGTAGTCCATGCCTGCCGACACGCCAAAATATTTGTTGAAATGGTAGGAAAACTCCAATCCAAAGCGTCCTCCAGCCCCTATTTTCGACTGTATATATGTTGTACTTGACAATTTTGCAGGTGACATAATACCGGCATCTATCAGACAGCCAATATGGAATCCGTCAAAAGGAGATGATAGCTGTTTCCGCTCTTTTGCCCTTGTCTTGATTGTCTCGTTTGGATCTTGCTGTTCAGGTTCTGAACTCTCATCGTCCATCATGTCGCTAACGGATGTAGTTTGGATTTCAGTGGAATAACCTGTCTGATTCAAATCCACATTTTGTGGTTGGTCGGGATAGCGCAGCGATTCGGGCTCGGTAAGCGTACTGTGCACAACCTGCGTGTCATACACATGAGACGCATTGTTTGCGATGTCGGTCTGCTCAACGACAACCAATTTTGCAGGAGAATCAGAGGGAATAATATCCGAAGTCTTGGTTATTGCTTGTTGGGATTGGCTATTTGCGGACGGACCGGTGACATTTGACAAAGAACGCTGTACTGGAGCCGCGTGACTGTGGTCATCTGTCGTCTGCATATTGTGCTCATGTTGGCAGATGCCATGGTTAGTATTCAAGTTAGTATCGGTGTAAACATCACGTGTATCCGTTTTGGTGGTGGAATTTTGAGGATGATCGGATAGTGTGGATGGCGAATGCCACAAGGGAATGGTGGCAACAACACTAACAAGGAGCAAGATCAAAACAATCAGGATCTCTTTGGCGTGTGCCATCAGCCAGATCCCAACGCCGCCTTTGGAAGCGGCCGCGGCCACCTTGATCTGTTCGTCCGACAAGGTCTTTTGGGGCATACGCTCCACACCGGACACGCCCTGCTCAAAGAGACGGTCCAGTTCTGTTCCATTGTTGCGTTGTGAATGTTTTGGTTGCATATTGTGAATGATTGCCGGAGGACTTATACTGTGATGTTCTGCTGAAGCAGCCCGTATCCGTCTAATAAAATAATCAGGGTGTAATTTCCAGAAGGCAGATTCTGGATGGAATAATTCAAGGTTTTAGGACAAAGACAGTCGGCGGAGATATTGTCATCAACCGTATAATTGATGGTGATGACGTTGCCAGAGATGGAGGCCTCTATGGCCACAGCTGATGATGCACAGTTCAGCATCAGCTCGTGGGTGATATGGAGCACACCGCCTATGTATTGATAGGTCAGGGCGTCACCGTCGGACTTATCATCAGACTGACAAGCAGACAAAACGCTGTCGGATGTGGTCACGGAAGTGTGCAGTTCAGGCCTGTCGCAGGATAGGGCCAGCGTGGCCAGAATTAGCATTATGCTGGTGCCTACCCGTATTATTCGGCCTCTGGATGTAAGAGTGGTTAGCAGGTGGCTCTTACGTGAATAATCTTTAAAAATGGTCTTTTTCATAATTGTTCTTTTTTCATTTATCTCTTTTTCCATCCCCACGCTTCGTCGTAATGCTCGTTCGTGATGATGAACGTGAGTTTGCCGTATGTAGGATGGCCGTTGAAGACCCAGCCATTATTGTGTTTTTCTTCATATTGATAATGGGTACACTTGAAGTTGAAGGGACTGATCCCCGTGGTGTCGGTGATATAGTAAATCACCTGTGGTGATGGTTCTATCTCGATATTGGGGAAGAGTATCGTGACGCTGTCGCCATAGTACTGCTGAAACGTTGCAATACCCTCCTCAAGGCTGGCGCCGCCGATGCCGCCGTTACTCTGGATTATCACTTCCTCGTTAGGCGCGATTGTATAGGATTTGTTCTCCTCATCATAATCAGGCTCTTCGGTGGCACATTCGCGTGTACCGGGGATGATGGTCACCGTGTAGGACGAAGCGTTGCGGATGACCATGTCCTCGTTATATCCGGGGTCGCAGGCGGTGGCGAAGATGGCCAAGAGTGCTATCGCTAATAATTTTGCTGTATGTTTCATATCATTGTTATTTTTATATCATTTGGTTATGCATGTCCATTGACGAAGAGAATAATATATGCCCGGATTCATCATTTCTTTACAAAAGTGTTGCAAAAGCCATCGCAGCATTCATTGCAGATAGATAGCACTTGTCCTTCTGCTTCGCTGTATCCGAGGGTGGCTATGAGTTTGTATGCACTCAGCGATATGGTCCCGTCGGTGGCCTCCGACATTTTCTTCCACTGAGCCTCCGTCAGATGAAAGCGTATGTTGAACCAAGAGTAGAAAGGTCCGTTATTGTTTCCCTTGTTGGTGTATAAGCTTTCATCAACCTTGTAGTCAATGTGATAAGTCCCAGACACAACTTTCTTGCCGTCCTTGTAAAAGGTGAATTGACTGCCTTTGAAGACGATTTCGGCCTCGAAGCCTTCGCTTTCGGGCGTGTAGCACCACCCGCCGATGCCACCCGTGGTGCTGGTCCACCGCCAAGCGCCGGCGAGTTCTTTCTTTTCGGGTTTGGTGCAGGATACGGCCAGTAGGGAGAGTGCCAGTATGATGATGGTGACTATCCAGATACTGCGGCCTGCGGCCGTGGTGTTGGTCTCCGACCCCATACTGCGGCCTGCGGCCTTGTAAGGGGTTAATTGCACTTCGTGCGTGTTGTCTCTTCGAGACTGCTCAATGAAATTAATTATCTTCATATTTTTTACCATTCTACCGAGCTCTTGTCCCTAACGGGACTGCTCACTGTTATTATTAACTATTAACTATTATCTCTAATCTCTAATCTCTCTTCTCTCCTCGCTCCCATCACCCTCAGTCTCGCCTGCAGCTCGGCGCGAGCGCGGGAGAGCAACACTTTGGAGTTGGCAACGGAGATGCCGAGCGTCTCGGCAATCTTCGCGTGCGAGTAGTGTTCCACGACGTAGAGGTTGAAGACAGTACGCTGTTTGATGGCCAACTTGCTGATAGCTTCCAGCAGTTCTTCCTGTGTGTATGCTGCCTGTAACTCTTGGGGCTCGTCGGTTGTCTCTTCTTCCACCGCCATCTTGTCTTCCAACTCCACCATCTCGGGTCGGCTGCGAAGATACATCAAGGTGTCATTCACCGCAATTTTCTTTAACCACCTCTCAAAACTTCCCCAGGCATGGTAGGTGTCCGATTTCTCAATAGCGTGAAGGAACGCATCTTGAGCCAAATCCTCTGCTACCTGCCAGTCGCCGACATAGCGATAACACACACCCACCAACTTGCCGATGTTGCGTTGATATGCCTTTGCCCAGAATTCTGCCTTCTTCATCCTGTTTCGTCACTACAAAAAGAGGATGCAAAAGTAGAAAAAGGTTACAAAAAAATTAGTATAAGAAATTATTGTACGGATAGATCTGGATGTGCAGCTTCTTGATTTCCTCGTACAACATCTCCTTCATCTCCGGCACATTCTCTTTGGTCTTGGCCGAGATGAAGAAGGTTTTATGGGCACTCTTGGCCATCCAGGTGGCCTTCAGCTCTTCCAAGGTGATGTTTTCCTTGCCTTTGGGTGTCAAATCCTCGGGGTCTTTCTCCACCCAGGTGTATTGATCTATTTTGTTGAAGATAATGATCATGGGCTTGTCGCTGGCCTTGATTTCCGAAAGGGTCTGGTTTACAACGGCAATTTGCTCCTCGAAGTCGGGATGGCTGATATCGACCACATGCAGGAGCAGGTCGGTCTCTCGGATTTCGTCCAGCGTGGACTTGAAGGACTCCACGAGGCTGTGGGGCAGCTTGTGGATGAATCCCACGGTGTCGGAGAGCAGGAAGGGCAGGTTGCCGAACACGACCTTGCGGACGGTCGTGTCCAAGGTTGCAAACAATTTGTTCTCGGCAAACACTTCCGCATTGCTGAGCATGTTCATGATCGTGGATTTGCCCACGTTGGTGTAGCCCACCAAAGCTACACGCACGAACTTGTCGCGGTGCCCGCGTTGGGTGGCTTTCTGGCGGTCAATATCTTTCAACTTTTTCTCTAACAATGAGATACGATTTCGGATAATACGGCGGTCGGTCTCGATTTCCTTTTCGCCGGGGCCTCTCATACCAATACCGCCTCGCTGTTTTTCCAAGTGCGTCCACATGCCCGTGAGTCGGGGTAGCAAGTACTTGTACTGCGCCAGCTCCACCTGCACTTTTGCGTGGGCGGTCTGCGCACGCTTTGCGAAGATGTCCAGAATGAGGTGCGTGCGGTCCATCACGCGGCAGCCCAAGATGCCCTCGATGTTGCGCTGCTGCGATGGCGACAACTCGTCGTCCACCACCGCGAAGTCAATGCCGTTCTCGTGTACATACTCCGCCACCTCTTTGATTTTGCCAGAGCCCATGTAGGTGCGGGAATCAGGATGTTGCAGGTTCTGGACAAACTGCTTCACGGCCTCTCCGCCGGCAGTATCGACCAGAAAAGCCAACTCATCCAGATACTCTCTGGTTCTCTCTTCGGTAACGGAAGGCGTGGATACGGCAAGAAGGACGGCGGTTTCGGGCATTGTATTGAGTTAATAGTTTATAGTTAATAGATAATAGTTGTTAATTGAGAATTGAAAATTAAAAATTGAGAATTTAATTTTTATGGTGCAAAAATAATAAAATTCGCCTTTAAATCATTTTTTGCTATCTTTGCATCGCTGTTCAGAAAAGAAACAGCACGACATATTAAGAAAGCGCATTTTCGCTTGTTCCGATAGTGTGAATCTCGACAACTCGCATAATTAAGACCGGAATATGAGAAGAACGCTCATCTTAACGTATGGTAATTGCCAATACATTAGGTGGGGCTTGTTCTTCCTTATTCGTCTTAAAGGGAGTCGAGCCCTGCACTATGGATAAGGTATGAATCTTGCTCCACTTTCTTTGTGTCTTCAGTAAATGCAAAAGGGCTGCCAAGTGGCTGCTACCCATAGATATACCATGGAAAATGAATAAAAAAGGGTTGGGAGGCGCACAATCATGCGCCTCCTGTTTTCATTTGCGGAATCGTAGCCGATATTGCCTTTTTTTGTGTAGATTTGCAGCGGTTTCGGTGTATGGAAACCGATAATCTAACTAATTGTAAAAGAAATAAATATGAAAAGTATTCTGCAGTTGTTAAAGACAAAAAAGTTTTGGGTGGAATTGTTGATCATGACAGTGGGTATGATGATGACGGCTTGCGCCGTTTATTATTTCCTGGTGCCCAGCAAACTCATCATTGGTACCATATCCGGTCTCTCCATTGTGGTGAGCGGTGTTTCTGAAAATCTCTTCGGCGTAGCGCTGCCCGTATCCACCGTCATTCTGGTAATTAACGCCATCCTTCTGGTTCTTGCCTATTTTCTGATTGGCAAGGAGTTCGGGGCTAAGACAGTCTATACAGCCTTGATTCTTGGTCCGATGATGCGTGTTCTAGAGACCCATTTCCCATACGAGAGATTCATCCGCCCCGACGGTGCCATACCTTCCATTATGGGCGATATTTGGTTCGATTTGGTCTGCTTCGTGCTGATTTTGAGTGCGGCCCAGGCAGTTCTGTTCAAAATCAATGCTTCTACTGGCGGTCTTGATATTCTGGCCAAAATTGTCAATAAGTACCTACATTTTGACATCGGGGCTTCCGTGTCTGTGGCAGGTGCCGTCATTTGCTGCACGGCCTTTGCCATCAACCCGTTCTATATGGTGGTTATCGGTCTCATTGGCACCTGGATTAACGGTCTGGTGGTCGATTATTTCACGGCGGGTCTCAACAACAAGAAGCGAGTCTGCATTGTTTCCAAGGATTACGACCGCATCCGTCGCTATATTATTGACGAGTTGGTTCGGGGTTGCACATTGTACGAAGTGATTGGCGGTTATACCAATGAACGCAGCATTGAGTTGGAGAGCTTGCTTACGAAGGATGAGTTTACCCAGTTGATGGCCTTCATCAACAAGAATGACATCCATGCCTTTATCACCGCAGGCAACGTCAGCGAGGTGTATGGCTTTTGGATAAAAGACAAAAAACGTCTCAAGATGCACGTTGATCAAAGGTAAAACATACAACTTTTTTATTATGCTGATAGACACACTGAATACTTACCGCATTCTCCTGGCTTCCAAGTCGCCGCGCCGTCGCGAGCTGATGAGTGGCATGGGACTTGATTTCGAGGTTGTCACCTTTGATGTGGAGGAATCATACGATGCGTCGATGCCACCAGAAGAGGTGGTGAAGTATCTTTCCCGAATCAAGTTGTCACCGGTGGATTTGTCCCAATATGGTCCAAAGACCCTTGTGGTGGCTTGTGACACGATTGTGGTGGTAGGAGACAGGATCTTGGGCAAACCTCATGATGCCTGCGAAGCGGCAGAGATGCTGCGGTCGCTGTCGGGGCACACACACACCGTGCTCAGCGGCCTTACCGTTGCCACCCCGCAACGCTCGCTTACTGACTGCTGTGCCTCAGAGGTGACTTTCGACACCATTACTGAAGAAGAGATTGACTACTACGTGCGTCAATATCGTCCATACGACAAGGCGGGCGCATACGGAGTGCAGGAGTGGATCGGCTATATAGGCATCCGCTCCATTCATGGCTCTTTTTACAATGTGATGGGCCTTCCCACCTGCATGCTGTGGAAAATGATGAAAGAAGTGGTGAAGGAGGGGTGAAAGAGGTGAATGAGGTGCATGAGGAATTTGGAAAGGGGAATGGTAGGATGTTCCTTATGGACTTCGAAGATGTATTCCCAAAGGTGGCCCCGCACGGAAGTGCGGGGTGTAGTAAAATAGGAATTTGAAATGATATAATTTTTAATAGAGTGTTATGATGTTATTGGCCGTCAGCGTGGAAGAAATATCGCAGGTGCTCTCCTCTTGGGTGTGGAGCCCGGCGCTAGTGGTGCTGTGTCTATGCTCGGCACTATACTTTTCCCTCAGGACGCGTTTCGTTCAGGTTCGTCGCTTTGGCGAAATGGCGCGATTGCTGTTCCATAATGACAAGACGCAGAAGACAGGCATCTCTTCGTTTCAGGCTTTTGCCATGGCCTTGTCAGGGCGTGTGGGTACGGGCAACATCGTGGGTGTAGCTACGGCCATTGGCTACGGCGGTCCGGGAGCTATCGTATGGATGTGGATCATCGCCTTTCTGGGAGCCGGTTCAGCTTTCGTAGAAGCTACCCTGGCCCAGATTTACAAGGAAAACCACAACGGACAGTTCCGGGGTGGCCCTTCGTATTACATTGAAAAAGGCTTACGTTGCAAGTGGCTGGCCGTGGTTTTTGCCGTCTGCTCACTCATTGCCTGCGGACTGCTCATGCCTCCGGTGCAAAGCAATGGCATCGCTATCGCATTTGTCAACTCCGTGCACGTACAACCCGTGTACATCGGATTGATTGTGGCCGGAGTGCTGGGTCTGGTCATCATCGGCGGCGTTACCCGCATTGCCAAGGTGGCGCAAATCGTGGCCCCGTTTATGGCCGTGCTCTACATAATCCTTGCTGTTGTGGTGCTCATCTGCAATTATACTGCCATCCCATCCGTATTGTTGGACATGCTCAAGGGCGCCATCGGTACGCATGAGCTGTTTGGTGGTATCCTCGGCAGCACCATCGCTTGGGGCGTGAAGCGCGGCATCTATTCCAACGAGGCTGGGCAGGGTACAGGTCCCATCGTGGCTGGCGCCGCCAAAGTGTCACACCCTGTGAAACAAGGCTTGGTGCAGGCATTCTCCGTGTATGTGGATACATTGCTCGTGTGTACGGCAACTGCTGTGATGATCATGGCAGTGAAGACCTACAATGTGATGGATGCCAACACGGGCGAAGTTCTCTTTGCTTCTGCCTACAACCTCGGCGCACCGGATGTCTCCTATACCGCTACCGCTATAGGTACGTTGTTGGGAGCCAATTTGGGCAATATCGTAGTAGCCGTAGCCCTGGCTTTTTTCGCTTTCACGACCATTATTGCCTATTACTACTACGCGGAAACCAGCATTGTCTATCTTTTCGGAAAAGGTAAAAAGGAACATGTGGCAATATGGGTGCTCCGCATTTGCATCCTCATTGCCGTGGTGTTTGGCTCTGTCAAGGAGGCGCGCACAGCTTGGAATGTCGGCGACATCGGGGTGGGCATGATGGCATGGATCAACATCATCGCCATAATCCTGTTGTCTCCTAAGGCATTACGCACTTTGAAGGATTATGAGAAACAGAAGAACAATGGTGAAGATCCCGTTTTTGACCCCGAAAAACTGAACATCAAAAACGCCGAATTCTGGACCGAGCAGAAAAACGAATCCGACAATGCTCCCCAACCCCCAACTCCCAACCTCCAATAGCTACCGGCTAATGCCCCCTCCAATCCCTCTAAACTCTAAACTATAAACTATAAACTATCATATTATGGAATCCAAACAATTCATTGAAGAAAATCAAAAACGTTTTTTAGACGAACTTTTCACCCTGTTGCGCATCCCGTCCATCAGCTCGGAGAGCGAGCACAAGCCGGACATGATCCGCTGTGCCGAGCGTTGGCGCGAGCTTATCCTTGAGGCAGGCGCGGACAAGTGCGAAGTGATGCCCGCCGAAGGCAACCCTATTGTCTATGGCGAAAAAATCATTAATCCCAATGCCAAGACAGTGCTCGTTTATGGCCATTACGACGTGATGCCGGTAGATCCCGTTGACCTTTGGAACACGGAACCTTTCGAGCCGGTGATCAAAGACGGCAAAATCTGGGGCCGCGGCGCTGACGACGATAAAGGCCAATCCTTCATGCACGCCAAGGCTTTCGAGACGATGATGAAGACCAACACGTTGCCCTGTAATGTGAAATTCATGCTGGAAGGTGAAGAAGAGATTGGTTCACCCAGCCTCTCCAAGTGGATTGTGGAGAACAAGGATTTGGTCAAGGCCGATGTCATCCTCGTGTCCGATACCAGTATGATTGCCACGGATGTGCCCTCCATCACTACGGGCTTGCGCGGACTTTCCTACTGGGAGATCGAGGTTACAGGACCCAATGCCGACCTGCACTCCGGCATCTTCGGTGGCTCCGTGGCCAATCCGCTGAACACTTTGTGCGAGATGATTGCCAAGTGCATGGATGAGAACAACCACATCACTATTCCGCATTTCTACGATGACGTGGTGGAGTGCTCTGCCCGCGAGCGCGAACTGCTCAACATGGCTCCCTACAACGAGGAAGAATACAAGAAGTCGCTGGGCGTGAAGGCGCTCCGTGGCGAGAAGGGATATACCAAAATCGAGCATGTCGGTATTCGCCCGACGTTCGACTTGTGCGGCATGTGGGGTGGCTACACCGCCGAAGGCTCCAAAACGGTGCTGCCCTCTAAGGCATACGCCAAACTCTCCTGCCGTCTAGTTCCCAACCAAGACCACGAGAAGATTGCCGACTTGGTGAAGGACTATTTTGAGCAGAATGCGCCCGATTATGTGGATGTGAAGGTTACCTCGTTGCACGGCGGTCAGGCATACGGTTGTCCTACGGACCATCCCGCCTACAAGGCTGCGGAGGCTGCCTACATGGACACCTACGGCAAGTTGCCCATCCCGATGCGCAGCGGCGGTAGTATTCCAATTATCGCTACTTTTGAGAAAGTGCTGGGAATCAAGTCCATCCTGATGGGCTTCGGTCTTGGCGAAGATGCTATTCACTCACCCAACGAAAACTACAGACTGGATCATTTCTACAAAGGTATAGAAACGATTATCCAATTCTATCAGCATTTTGCTGCAGCATCTTTGGTGTAGTAGGATGCAGAAACACTCTGAGATGGCGGTTGACTGAAAAGTTGGCCGCCTTTTTTATCGGTAAGTTTTCACAGGGAAGTTGAAATAGGTGTCGGGGTAGGGCTCGTTGCGGAGCGTGAAGTGCCACCATTCGCCTTGTACGGGTGTGAATCCGTTTTGTATCATAATGTTACGCAATAACAACCGATTCTGTTGTTGCGCAGGGGTGATTTGGTCGCTGATAGCACGGGAAACGCCTCCGAAGTAGTCGAAAATGCCGCCCATATCGACCTCTTTGCCCGTTTTGAGGTCCACCAAAGTCATGTCAACGGTGGAGCCGCGCGAGTGCCTGGACTTGCGGGCCACATATCCGCGCGAGAAGATGGTAGTCTTTTGGATGTTTGGATAGAAAACGGACTTCATCGCCGTGTCGGCCGGGTCTTTCGACCATCGCACAAAGTGATCCACGGCGCATTGCGGGCGGTAGGCGTCGTAGATTTTGATTTTGTATCCTTTTTGTCGGAATTCATCATTCGCTTTCCGCAGCGCGGAGGCAGCTTTTTGGGTGATGAGGGCCACGGGCTCCTCGTACCCGTCGATGCGCGTGCCCACGAAATTGTTGGTGCTGTAGTAGCGGATTTCCAAGACAACATCGGGAATGGAGTCGGAGAGCAAACAGAAACCGTCGGGCATGGGTTCGAGCCTAGCCTCGTCGGGAGTGCTCTCAACCATTGTGTCCGTAAGTTGTTCCTGCGGCGGAGTTTGGGATTTTCTGCATCCGGCAAAGAAGAGAGTGAATGACACCAAAGAACAGAAAATCAATGTTTTATATGTGTATCTTCGATTGATCATTAAAGGTGAAGAATTAGGTTGCAAAAATACAATCTTCCGTGCAGATCCGCGTTATCCGCGGAGATTTTACTATCTTTGCCCCCTCAAATTCGAAACACAAAATGCACAATAATATTGCAGTTATCATGGCAGCGGGCAAGGGTGTCCGTGTGGGCGGAGAGGTGCCCAAACAGTTCATGCCTGTTAATGGCAGGATGCTGATGGAGTACTCGCTGCAGACTTTCCAGGATCATCCTCGTATAGATGAGATTTTTGTCGTGTTGCCGGAAGACTATCTGCAAATGTCTGAACTCCTGCAATATCTGTTCGATAACTATTCCAAGATTACGCGCATTTTGGCAGGTGGAGAAGAGCGTTTCCAGTCTTCCTGGAGTGCCATCCAGTGGTTTATCGATCGTCGAGAAGACAACCTGCTACTGCATGACGCCGCGCGCCCAGGTATGACTCCGAAGATTATTGACGACTTGTTGGACACTCTGGAGAATGCCGAGGCTGCCGTGACGGCCATCCCTGCCACGGATACTGTGCTCAAAGTGAATGACAATATGCAGATGGAGGCCACACTTGACAGAAAAACGCTCTATTATGCCCAGACCCCGCAGGCGTTTCGAGCGGGTTTGCTGTACGACTGCTTTGAAGAATTGTTTGCCGACGGAACTTTCCTGCCCACGGATGAAAGCGGTGTAGTGGCCCATTATCGCCCTGATATTCCGATTCGGATTGTGCAAGGAAGCCCTGTTAATTTTAAAGTAACTTACCCTGAAGATATTATCCGGATTCCTGTTTCGGATTGATGATTTGTTGCGAATGAAGATGAAGATACTCAGTGTGATAGGGGCGCGTCCCCAGTTTGTGAAAGCCGCCGTGGTGAGTGCGGAGATTGCCCGCACGCCGGATCTTGTGGATGTGCTCGTTCATACTGGCCAACACTTTGACTCCAATATGTCGCAACTCTTCTTTGAGGAGATGGGGCTGCGCAAGCCGGACTACTATCTGGGCGTACATAGCCTCCCGCATGAGGAGATGGTGCAGCAGATGCAGGAGCAGATGGTGGAGATTATCAAAACGGAGTGTCCCGACTGGGTACTGGTATATGGCGACACGGACTCTACGCTGGCCGGCGCGCGCGCCGCGCATGCGTGTGGCGTGAAACTCTGCCATGTGGAGGCTGGCCTGCGCTCGTTCAATCCGAAGATGCAGGAGGAGTACAACCGCATCCAAACCGACCGCATCAGCGACTTGCTATGCGTGCCCACGGAAGTGGCGGTGGAGAACCTCCGGCGCGAGGGCTTGGATATGGGCAAGGTGGTGCTCACCGGCGATGTGATGAAGGATGCCGCCCGTGCATTTCTGCCCATGGCCTGCAAACCGCAAGTGGACATTCCCGAAAAGTTCGTGCTCTGCACGCTTCACCGCGCTGAAAATACAGATAATCCAGACATTTTGAAAGAACTGATGCTCTCGCTGGAGCTGATTGCCGAGTTTGTGCCAGTGGTCCTGCCCTTGCACCCGAGAACGAAAAACAAGCTGAATGAGATTTCTTATCCGTTCGAAACCTCCCGCGTCCAATTCATCAATCCAGTTGGCTATTTGGAGATGCTGTATCTGCTAAATCATTGTGCATTAGTGCTTACCGACAGCGGTGGCGTGCAAAAGGAGGCCTATTTTGCCCATAAGTATTGTCTTACCTTGCGTGCGGAAACAGAATGGGTGGAGCTGTGCGCCCGCGGGTACAACCATCTTTTAGGGCACAATCATCTTGACATTGTAACTACAACCCGTAATTTCTTGGAGATGCCGCCCATTTTCGCTGATGATCTGTACGGCGATGGCCATGCTTCCTATCAAATTGTGCAGGCTATATATCAGCGGTAAAATCAGATATTCCAGGCAGGAAGCGAATATTTGGCCTCGATTTTGTTTTCTATCTCATCTTCCAATTGCGGGAAGAAATCAATCCCTGTCATTTTTTCAATCTGGTCGATGGTCTTGCAGTATGTGCTGAGCGGACGAGTCCCTGCCACATTATCGAAATAGAATCCAATGGCTTCCCATTGTCCGTTGATGTAGCACAGGAGCACTTTGTAGAAGGCGTCAGGTACTACTACGCGGTGTTTGCCAATGGTTTGGGGATTGTCGGACACAATGGGGCCGCAGACCACATATACATTGTCGTGTTGCCGCGCCCAGGTCCAGATTTGCTGTTCCAGCTCTTTCCATACGCCGCCGTTGAGGTTGTGGTTTTGCGGACATACATTGGACATGTAGAAGCTCTCCCGCATGGCGTTTTCATCCCACTTCATGTCGCCCGCCGGAGCCATGTGCCCGCGGTCGTAACCCGAATCGTTGTAGTCCCAGTATTCGGGACAGGCACCCTTAACTTCGGGATCTTTTTCAAAGCGGTTGTACCGTTCCACCTTGCCGTAGCTCTCCTCGCGAGTTAACTCGTAAGCCACCCAGTTGGGAATGCGCCATTCGGGATTGTAGCTCACCGTGAAGCCGGTATGCTGAATGATTTGCTCGGGACGGGATATGATGAAAATGGGTATTTCCAAGGAATCCGGAGATGATATTTGTGCGGATACAGACGCTTCTGTCTCCCCTTTGTTTTTCTGGGCAAATGAAAAAAAGACCCAAAGACTTGAAATCAGGGCGATGAAAAGCAAGATGAGAATGGGTACTTTTTTCTTTTTCATAGAAAGGATTAAGATTATTGCCCTCTGACCAGAGACAAACTGATGCGCTTGCGCTCGATTTCCACATTCAATACTCTGACCATCACCTTTTGGTTGAGGCGTACCACCTCGTTGGGCGAAGCGATGCGGTGGTCGGACATGTTGCTGATGTGCACTAGCCCATCTTGATGGATGCCGATATCCACAAAACAGCCGAAGTTGGTGATATTGGTGACGATGCCGGGCAGCTCCATACCGGGCACGAGGTCTTCCATCTTCTGCACATTTTTGTCGAACTCGAACATCTCGTAGTGGCTGCGTGGGTCGCGACCTGGTTTAGCCAGCTCTTGCATAATGTCTTGAAGAGTAGGCATGCCCACTTTGTCGGTGATGTAGTGGCTGAGCACGATTTGCTTGCGCAGTTCCTCTTTCAGGATGAGGTCGCCGACGGTGCAGTTCAGGTCCTTGGCCATGGCTTTTACGATGGCGTACGATTCGGGGTGCACGGCGCTGCGGTCAAGCGGGTTCTCGGCATCGCGGATGCGGAGGAAGCCGGCTGCCTGTTCAAAAGCCTTGGCGCCGAAGCGCGGCACCTGCTTCAGTCCCTCGCGCGAGGCGAAAGGCCCATGCTCGTTGCGATAGTCGATGATGTTTTGCGCCAAGGCAGGTCCTACGCCGGAGACGTATGACAGCAGTTCTTTGCTGGCCGTGTTCAGCTCCACGCCCACATGGTTGACGCAGCTCTCCACGGTGGTCTGCAAGCTCTCTTGCAGCCGCTTCTGGTTAACATCGTGCTGATATTGGCCCACACCAATGGATTTCGGGTCGATTTTGACCAGCTCTGCCAGCGGGTCCATGAGGCGGCGGCCGATGGAAACGGCTCCGCGCACGGTGACATCATAGTCAGGGAACTCCTCGCGCGCTACGGCGGAGGCGGAGTAGATGGAAGCACCGCTCTCGTTCACCATATAGGCTTTCACATCCCGCTCAAAGGGGATGAACTTCACGAACTTCTCGGTCTCGCGGCCCGCGGTGCCATTGCCGATGGCGATGGCATCCACTTTGTATTGCAATACCAGCCGTTTCAGCTTGTCGGAGGCCAGCTTGTACTGGGCCACGGGCGGGTGGGGGTAGATGGTTTCGTTGTGCAGCAGCTTGCCCTGGGGGTCGAGGATGACCACCTTGCAGCCGGTGCGGAATCCCGGATCAATGGCCAGCGTGGTTACCTGCCCGAGCGGCGCGGCCATTAGCAGCTGGCGGGCGTTTTGCACGAATACTTCGATGGCTTCTGTGTCGGCTTTTTCCTTGTACAGCTTGCGCATCTCGGTCTCCATCTGGGGTTGCAGCAGGCGCTTGTAGGCGTCGGTGACGGCCATCCACACCTGCTGGGCGCAGTTGCTGTTGTTGCGGATGATTGCGCGCCGGAGCATCTCCAGCGTCTTCTCCTCGTTCGGCTCAATGGTCACGCGCAGGATGCCTTCTTCTTCGCCACGGAACATGGCCAAGATGCGGTGTGACGGTGCTTTGGCCAGAAATTCATCTGCGTTGTAATAGATTTTGTATTTCTCGCCTTCATCCACCTTGTCTTTGATGAGTTTGGTGGAGATGCGGCTGTACTGGCGGAAAGTGTTGCGCAGGCGTGTGCGCACGGAGAGGTTCTCGCTGATGTGCTCGGCGATGATGTCGCGTGCACCGGCCAGCGCCTCTTCAATGTTGTGTACGCCTTTCGCTTCATTGACAAATCGGGACGCCAAGCTCTGCAGGTCCATCTCTTTCTGTGCGGAGATGGTCTTGGCCAAGGGCTCCAAACCTTTCTCGATGGCCACGGTGGCGCGGGTCTTGCGCTTCGGGCGGTAGGGCAGGTACAGGTCCTCTAACTCGCTCATGCTCAGCACTTCGTTGATTTTGGCCTCCAGTTCCGGCGTGAGTTTTCCTTGCTCGCGGATAGAATCCAAGATAGCGGCGCGGCGCTTGTCCAGCTCCACCCACTTGGTGTGCAACTCCTTGATCTGGCCGATCTGGACCTCGTCCAGACTGCCCGTGGCCTCCTTGCGGTAACGGGCCACAAACGGGATGGTGGCGCCGCCCTCCAGAAGCTCCAATGTGTTCTTCACCTGCTCTTCGGTGAGGTGCAGCTCTTCGGCGATACGCTTGGCGTAGTTGATTGTCATAAAAAATGCTATGTTTCTATAAACCAACGGTTTCAATGGCGCGCATGGTGCGGTTGTGCACCTCTTCCATGCCCATCAGGTCGATGATGGTGAACAGTTCGGGGCCTTTTGCGGTGCCCACGAGCGCGATGCGCAGGCTGTTCAGCACTTGGCCCATGTTGAGTTCATTGTCTTGGATGTACTGCATGACCAAGTCGTGTGCTGTGTCTTTGTTGAACGGCTGGATGCCGCACAAGATTCCGTCAATGGTGCGCAACTTGTCGCCGGTGCCCTCTTTCCAGCGTTTCTTCAACGCCTGCGGGTCGTATTCGGTGGGCGCAACGAAGAAATAGGAGGCTTGTTCCCAGAAGTCGCCGAGGAAGTTCAGTCGGTCTTTGATCAATTCGGTGACGGCGTCCAGATACTCGTCGCTACAGGAAATGCCCTTTTCGTCCAAAATCTTGCGGAAGTGCGGACGCAGCTCCGAAGCGGGTTTGCTGAGAATGTACTCGTGGTTGAACCATTTGGCTTTGTCCAGGGAGAATTTAGCTCCGGCCTTGCTGATTTTGTCGATGGAGAAGAGGTTGATGAGCTCGTCCATGGACATCAGCTCCTGGTCGTTGCCGGGATTCCAGCCCAGCAGGGCCAGCATGTTGATGACGGCCTCCGGCAGGTAGCCCGACTCGCGGTAACCCGATGAGGTCTCGCCCGATTTGGGGTCGTGCCATTGCAACGGGAACACAGGGAATCCGAGGCGGTCGCCGTCGCGTTTGCTCAGCTTGCCGTTGCCGTCGGGTTTGAGTAGCAGGGGCAGGTGTGCAAATTGCGGCGCCTCCCAGCCGAATGCCTTGTACAGCATCACGTGCAGCGGTGCGGAAGGCAGCCATTCCTCGCCACGAATCACATGCGTGATTTTCATCAGATGGTCATCCACGATGTTGGCCAGGTGGTAGGTAGGCATGCCGTCGGATTTGTATAAAACCTTATCATCCAGAAGATTGGAATTGATAACCACTTCGCCACGGATGAGGTCGAAGACATGGATGTCGGTGTCGGCGGGGTATTTGAAGCGGATGACGAAATGTTCGCCGCTGTCCAATCTACGTTGTACTTCCTCAGCTGGCAAAGTCAGTGAGTTGACCATGCCCATGCGGGTGTTGGCGTCGTATTGGAAGGTCTTCTTCTGGCTTTCGGCTTCTTTGCGTTTCGCATCCAGTTGTTCCGGCGTATCGAAGGCATAGTAGGCCCAGCCATCGTTCACCAGCTGCTCGGCATAAGGCTTGTACAGGGCTTTGCGCTCCGACTGTTTGTACGGGCCGTACTCGCCGCCGATGCCCACGCCCTCGTCGAAGGTGAGGCCAAGCCATTGGAAGGCCTCGATGATGTACTCTTCCGCGCCCTCCACGAAACGGGTCTGGTCGGTATCTTCAATTCTCAACAGGAAAGTTCCGTTGTTTTTCTTGGCAAACAGGTAGTTATACAATGCGGTACGCACGCCGCCTATGTGTAAAGGTCCCGTGGGACTGGGTGCAAATCTGACTCTTGGGTTCATGTTTAATATGCTTTTTGGATTAAGGCTGCAAAGGTACACAATTTTCAAAAACCTTGGTGTGTGTTGCGGGGTCATGTATTTCGTGGAGAGTGTCACCGTATGGCTGGTGGTCGCCGCCGCCCCGCCCCCGCGCTCTGTCGTGCCTCGACGCATGGTTATCGCCACCGCACTGCCTACCTCAACACACTCCCGTGTGGTGTTACTAGGAGAGTGCTGCCTCCGGTAGCGGGGTAAGAGGTACGGCACGTCGGCTGCCGAAGGCAGCTACCTTGACGGCAACCTCACACGGAAGTGTGAGGTGTTGCGTCGGATGTGTCGCAAATGGCTCTCGAAGAGAGCTCCCTATGCAATAACCTGTCTATATCCGCGTTTACACTAGCACCAAAAAAACAAAACTATGAGTTACACAAAACTTTACTATCACATCGTTATCTGCACTTATCGTAGAAAACGCACTATCAACGAAGCGCATGAGCGTGAGCTGTACGCCTTTATCCATGGTATGTGCAAGAATCGAGATGTCAAACTTTTGCGTATCGGCGGGATGCCCGAACATGTGCATCTTTTTGTCGAACTGCCGTCATTGCTGCCCGTAGGAAGGTTCGTGCAGGCAGTAAAGTCAGTTACCAGCACATGGCTAAAGGAGAATCCGCATTTTCCCGGTTTTGACCGCTGGTCGAAAGAGTTTGCTGCCTTCACTTATTCGGAACGAGACAAGGAGATGATAATCAACTATATCCGAAAACAGAAGCAGCATCACAAAAAGAAATCGTTTCCCAATGAGTACCGAAAGTTTTTGGTGGACAACAAAGTGGAAATTCAGGAGCAATATTTTCTTGCTGACTGACCTGTAGGGGGCTCTCTTCGAGAGCCTTTGCGGGTGGGGAGTTGTTAGTGCCTGCGTACTAACTTGTCTTATCGTGTTGGGTTAGGCTAGGTCACCGCACTTCCGTGCGGTGTGACCAGAAAGGCGCTGCCTTCGGCAGCGGGATATTAGGCACACGCCTCTTGGGGAACCGAACTTCAGTACGGGGTAATAGCAAGCTGGCTGCCGAAGGCAGCGCCCATTTGGGCAGCCTCACACGAGAGTGTGAGGCTAAAGCGTTGGGTCAATCATAAAAGGCTCTCGAAGAGAACCATCTATTCATTTTTTCCGTATCTTTGCGCTCTTAAAAACAAACGATTATGGCACTGTTCAATTTTAATAAACCCGAACCCCGCGAGTTCAACTACAAACCGCGCTTCTATACCCCCGACGACCAGAAACCTACGGACGACCACCGCAGGGACTTCGCCAACGAACTGCACCGCGAGTGGAGCAGCAAACGCCGCCACGACAAGAACGACAAACATATCCCGTGGCTGACCATCATTACCATGTTGTTCTTCGCCGTGGTTCTGGGTATCATCTTTTTTAAATTTTTCGCATAAATATTGTAAAGACGCACGGCCGTGCGTCTTTACAATGGCCGTGTGTCTCCACTATAAATCATGGATATCATCAAATTATTATCGGATGCGGTGGCCAACCAGATTGCGGCTGGCGAGGTGGTGCAACGGCCCGCCTCGGTGGTGAAGGAGCTGCTGGAGAACGCGGTCGATGCCGGCGCTACCTCCATTCAACTCATCGTGAAAGACGCTGGACGCACGCTGATACAGGTGACGGACAACGGCAAGGGCATGTCGTTCAACGACGCGCGCATGTGCTTCGAGCGGCACGCTACCTCCAAACTGCAAAGTGCGGATGACCTCTATCATATTACCACCAAGGGATTTAGAGGCGAAGCCATGGCCTCCATCGCCGCCATTGCGCATGTGGAACTTAAAACCAAAAAAGCTGAAGACCCCACTGGCACGCTGGTGCTCATCGAGGGCTCGCAGGTGAAGGCCCATGAGGTGATTGCCACCCGCGACGGAACCTCCGTTTCCGTGAAGAACCTCTTCTTCAATGTGCCCGCCCGTCGGAACTTCCTCAAATCCGACAATGTGGAGATGACCCACATTGAGGAGGAATTTTACCGCGTGGCACTTATCCATCACGACCTGGAATTCTCCCTCTACCATAACGGCAAAGCCCTGTTGCAGCTGCAACCGTCCAATTTCAAGCAGCGTATCATCCACATCTTCGGCAACCATTTTAAGGAAAAACTCTATCCCGTGGAGCAGAGCACGGAGTTTATGCGGATTAGCGGTTTCATTGCCAAGCCGGAAAATGCCAAGAAGAAAAAAAGTGAGCAGTATATGTTCATCAACCACCGCTATGTGCGCCACAATCTGTTGAACTATGCGGTGGAAACAGCATACCAGGAACTGATTCCGCAAGGCTATAGACCTGCATATTTTATCGAAATAGAGATTGATCCATCTGCAATAGACATCAATGTGAGCCCCACTAAGGTGGAGGTGAAGCTGCAGGACGAGAAGCTGATGTTCGGCTTTTTGAACGCGGCGGTGAAGAAGTCGCTGGGCACCATGTCGCTGACCCCGCAGTTGGACTTTGATACGGAGCAGGGACTTGTGCCGCCGGAGCGGCCTTCAGGGCATCCCATCGTGATGCCGAGCACCGGAGCCAATCCCAACTACAATCCCTTTGACAGCGTGCCCGCACGACATGACAAAGGGAACTCATTCAGCGGTTTCTCTGGAGGCGGTGCTTCGTGGAAAGACCGTGGCGGCATGGGCGGTTGGGAGGACTTTTTGAAAGGTCTCAGCACCCAAACGGAAGATGTTCAGGAGGGCAAGCAACTCGAAGCGGAGGGTTTGTCGCCAGCCCAGGAGCAAAATTGTGAGTGTAAGACAGAGATACCTGGGGATTTGGAGTTCTTCATTCTCGATAACCGCTACATCTTCTTCAAACAAAACGAGCAGGCTTTCCTCGTGGACGCGCTGAACGCCCGCGAACGTATCCTGTTCGACCGCTATATGTCGGCTTTGGACAACACGCCCATTCGTGTGCAGCAGAGCTTGTTTCCAGACACCATCACGCTTACGCCGGCTTTGGCCGACTTGGCCGATTCCATGAAAGAGGATTTCCTGAAACTCGGCTATGAGCTCGAAAAGATGGATAATACCCATTTCGCGGTCAACGGCACGCCCAACGACGGCGAGGAGGGTGATGTGCAGTCGCTGATTGAGAATGCGCTGGAGTCCTTCAAAACCAACCAATTTCTGTACCGAGCCGACAAGAACCGCAACATAGCCATCTGCATGGCGCGGCAGAACCGGAGCCGGTACGCGATGCCGAAAACTGCAACGGAGGTGCGGGCTTTCCTGCAAGAGCTGTTCCAGTGCGCATGTCCCACGACCTCGCCTTCGGAGAAGAGCATTTTCCATGTGTTGGGCGGCGCGGAGTTGAAACGCTATTTTGAATAACGGCGATGAATAGCATTGAAATTGAACATATTACGTTTGGGTACGACAAGACTCCATTGTTTCAGGACTTGTCAGCGGTCATTGCCGATGGGGAGTTCTGTGCGCTGATGGGGCCGAATGGTTCGGGCAAGACCACTTTGCTGAAATGTATCTGCGGATTATTGCCTTTTACGTCGGGCGATATTCGCGTCAACGGGAAGACTATTAGGGAGTATGAGACGGTTGAGTTGGCGAAGTTGGTATCGTATGTACCTCAAAGACAGGATAATGTGTTTGATATCTCGGTCTATGATTTGGTGATGATGGGGTTGTATCCGTATCAGAAGAAGTGGCAGTTGCCCAGTGTGGAGGATGATGCGGTGGTGTGCGAGATGCTGGAAAGGTGCAATCTCACGCACTTGCGCGGGCGTCTGTTGCGCGAGTTGAGTGGGGGAGAGCTGCAGCGTTCACTCATCGCGCGCGCCATGGCACAGCAAACGCCCATCATGCTGTTGGACGAGCCTCTGTCCAACTTGGATGTCTCGCATCGTTACGAAATCATGGATATCTTGGCAGACCTGAACCGCCAGGGCGTGATGGTCATTATCATCATGCACGATTTCCCGATGGCGTTGGAGTATGCCACGCACGCGCTGCTAGTGAAGAACGGCAATGTAGTGCAGCACGATGTCAAGGATCGCGTGCTGACGCCAGAAAATATCCGGAGTTGTTTCGACTTGAGCGAAGATTTCAGGATAGAGCCCAATGGGTTTATTTCCAAAAAATCAATACAATAATTTGATAAACAGCAAAATAACAGGCCTGTAAAATGGTTTTGTGGCTGATAATGAAAAAAATGTTATTTTTGCGCCCTCATTGGAGAGATGGCAGAGCGGTCGAATGCGGCGGTCTTGAAAACCGTTGAGGGTCACACCTCCGGGGGTTCGAATCCCTCTCTCTCCGCAAACAAAAAGAGCATGTGAACACATGCTCTTTTTGTTTTGAGGACCTTGCCCAAGGCTTCCCTTGGCATTATGCTTGGATGATTATCGTGAAGATTTCAGAGTTTGTTACTTTTTGTTGATTAACACCTTCTGATTGACCAATCGACCGTCTTCGGTCAGGCCTTGAAGAATGTACACGCCAGTGTTAAGCTCGTTCATGTCTTTGACCTGCAGAGGTTGTCCCAAAATGTTGAATACACGCAGGACCGTTACGACAGCATCATTGGTCCACTCCTCAATTCCGGTGTCGTCAGGATTTGATGCGCCCATTGTGCCATCGGGCAGAATGTTTTGAGCATACAATCCACCGCTAGTGCTGTTGACCCAAGCCACGATATTCTGCCCGAGATTGAAGCCTGTGGTGTTTCTGCAAAGCGTGCGATCATATGGGGTGGAATTCAATGTTTTGGTCCACAGAACATTGCCATTCATGTCCATGCCTACTGCCTCAACAGTCGAAATATATGGACTGCTTCCGCTGCTTTTCGTATAAATAACAGTAAAACCGCTGCCGTCTTCAAAATCATCAACCCTGATGTTGGAATAGTTGACACCTATATTGTCGGCCACCATGATGCCGTCACCCCAGACTTTTGTGCCAGACGAGGTGATGCGATTGACATAAACTCTCGATTGGCTTTGCGTGGAAGCATCCGTTTGCTCATAGCCAATGATAAGGTCGTGGCTGACAGGGTCAACGGTGCCGTATGCCTCAACGTAATAATTTGACGGGTCTGCAGAGTGAACGGGAATACCGTCTGGTTCAGTAATTGTTGATGCTCCTTCGCCGTTGTAATGGAAAACGTAGGTATTGAATGCTCCGCCAATGCCCGGATGCCAAATATAGGCATAACCTCCGCCATTGCCGTCGGGGATTGCATAGTGAAGATAGGTGACTTGGAAGGTTTGCGTTGACATCAATTTCACCGCAGGGCCTGTTTGTGTGCCATTGGTGGTGTATCCGACAACATAAATCTCTTTAGCTGCATACAATCCAGCACTTGAAGTGACTTTCTCATATGTGAGCCAAACCGTATTTTCGGCACCAAGAGTGAGCTTTCCATACCGAACATTGTAACCATTGCCATCAACGGTGATGCAAGGGTTCAGCGTGCCATTGGCGTTGATGTACTGCAGGTAAAGCCGTTGATAGTCGAAGCCCAAAGCCCATACGCCTCCGTCATTGCCGGCAACCAGCTCGGTACGTGAAAAAGCATTGTCGTTGAAAAGTGCGATGCCTTGCGCTCCCCAAGTGTAATTGCCGTTCGAATCGATTTTAACGGCAACTGTCTGGTCGTTGGCGGTAGCAAAGCAGCTCACCACCGCATGGTCAGCAGTAGCTGTCATGGCAATGCCTTCCGAATAGGAGTAGAAATCCTGTCCGGTGATACGGATGCCATCAGCGCCCCATCGCGGAGTCCCGTCGAAAGAGAGGCGTTGTAAGGATGGACCATAGCCGTTGCTTGCAGAAGAGGTCCATTGCACGTATGTGTCACCATTTTCCTGATCAGTTGAGAGATATATCTCGCCAGCATCCGGAGCACAATTCGCGATATGGTTGTTGTTGATTGGGTCATCCGTCCATTGGGCTTGCAGCGCAAAAGTAGCTGCCAAAGCGATGATTAATAAGGAAATTTTTTTCATATTGACTTTATTTTGGTAAACAACAATATTATTTTTATCGAAAGATAACAACTGCAAAAATAAGCAAAAATTGAATCACTACCCACTTTATATCAATGGTTGATATCAAATTCATTCATTGTCCGAGGAGAAAAGGAGTTTTCGTATCTTTGCCCGTTCAATTTAAACCGAATATTGTAATAAATCATGCGCACCAATTTCAAAATACCCCATACTTTCACTATTGTTTTTTCCATCATCGTAGTCTGTGCTGTCCTCACCTGGATTGTCCCCGGTGGCGAGTTCGAGCGGCAAACCATCATGGTAGACGGCCATGCGCGCAATGTGGTGGTGGGAGACTCCTACCATCATGTGCAGAACCAGCCGCAGACTTGGCAGGTCTTTACCGCCTTCTTCAAGGGCTTCGAGCGTACCGCCAATATTATCGTGTTCATCTTGATGATCGGCGGCGCGTTTTGGATCATGAACGAGACGAATGCCATCAACAAGGGCATCTATCTCTTTCTGGACCGAACCCAGAAGATGCAGAAACACAAGTTTTTCCAAGTGGTCGGGGTGAACAATCTGCTCATTATCGCCATCATGATCATGTTCAGTCTGTTCGGTTCGGTGTTTGGCATGAGCGAGGAGACCATCGCCTTCATTGTCATCTTTGTGCCCCTGGCCATCTCCATGGGCTACGACTCCGTTACGGGTGTGCTGATGTGCTATGTGGCCGCGCATGTGGGCTTCGCGGGCGCGATGCTCAACCCCTTCACTATCGGCATTGCGCAGGGACTTTCTGGACTGCCCACCTTCTCTGGTATCGGCTACCGCCTGTTCTGCTGGATTTTGCTGACCATCGTGGCTATCGTGTTCACGCTGATCTATGCCAGTTGGGTTAGAAAAAATCCGCAAAAGTCCATTATGTATGAGTTGGACCAGTATTGGCGCGACAAGCGCGAAGAGGTGAGCACGGAGCAGTCGCTGGCCAAATCTACTGTTGCCACATGGATAGTATATGGCATTATTGCGGCGGTACTGCTGTTTTGCGCGTTTAGAATTCCCAAGACGGACATTACTGTGGGATTGGGAAGCCATCGTATGGTGGTGTTTCCCATCGTGGCAGGCTGCTATATTCTGCTCGGATTCTTCGCTGCCCGCAAGTCGGCGCACCATTTCATCCTCACCCTGCTGCTCCTTACCATCGTAGTGCTGGTGATTGGCGTGCTGGGCTATGGATGGTATGTGATGGAGATTGCCGGACTGTTCTTCGCCATGGGCATTGCGGCAGGTTTTGCCTTCAATCTGAAGCTTGACCGCATTGTGCGTCTCTTTTTGGAAGGATGCAAAGACATCATGGTGGCCGCGCTGGTGGTCGGTTTGGCAGGCGGCATCATCATCATTTTGGAAGACGGCAAGATTATTGACACCATTTTATATGCTGTCTCGCAGGGCTTCGGCGACGCGGGGCGCGTGGGCACAACCGGGGTGATGTATGTGGTGCAGAACCTGCTGAACTTAATAATCCCATCCGGCTCCGCCAAGGCCGCGCTCACCATCCCGATGATGGCCGAGTGGTCGGATTTGATGGGTGTGTCGCGCCAGCTCACCGTGTTGGCCTTCCAGTTTGGCGATGGCTTTACCAACATGATCACACCCACCTCCGGCGTGTTGATCGGTGTGTTGGGCGTGGCTAGAATCCCTTATGCCAAGTGGTTCAAGTTTATCTGGAAATTCCTGCTCGCCCTCATCATCCTCGGATTCGTTCTGCTGCTTCCGCCGTTGTTCATGCCGTTTGCCGGTTTTTAAGAGTTTTTTTCAGAAAAATATCGTTGCCCGAAAGTCCCATTTTTTGTACATTTGCCCATTGGTTTTATAATAGAACGTTTTATCAATTTATGGAAAAAGAACGCAGTATTGACAAGCTTGCCCGATACATTATTCTGATCGCAGCCATCGCATTGGTCGCCGTGGTTTGCATCTATTTCAGCAGTGTGCTGGCCTATATCCTTCTGGCTTTCGTTGTGTCATTGATTGGCCAACCGGTGTTTCAGCTTTTTAAGAAAATCAAGATCAAAGGAAAATCAGCACCGGATGCGGTTTGGGCAATTCTCACGCTCGTCATCATTTTTTCCCTATTGTTCTTGGTTATAATACAAGTGGTACCCGTCGTTACTAGCATCGTTGGGGAAGCCTCTTTGATGAATTCACAAGAGCCCTCGGGACATTACAACATCATTGACCAGTTTAATAACTGGGTTCGACAAGTGCTTCCTTGGGTTGGCGAAGACTTCAACGGAGTCCAGCTGTTGATCCAGAAAGTGTCCGAAGTGCTTGATTTGTCCAATGTTTCAGGAATATTGGGCTCTGTGGCCTCTGCTGTGGCTGGTATTGCTGTCGGACTTTTCTCCGTTATTTTCATTTCTTTCTTCTTCATCAAGGACGACTCGCTCTTCGGACAAATTGTGGGTGCAATGGTTCCGGATGCCATTGAGGAAAGAGTGAAAAAGACCATTTTCGATATCGAACATCTTTTGTCACGCTACTTTGTAGGATTGATTATTGAAGTTCTCGGTGTCGTGCTGCTTAATGGCCTTGGACTCTGGCTCATTGCCCGTGTCGGTTTCAACTACGCTTTCGGTATCGCCTTTATCGCAGGTCTGCTGAACATTATCCCGTATGTGGGACCGCTGATTGGGGAGCTGATCGGGGTTGTGCTCTGTGTGATATTGAAATATGGTGCCGGCATCGGATTGGGCGTGAATATCTGGCTGTTTGCTTTGATTGTCCTCTGCATTATGCTGGCAACTCAATTAGTGGATGTGTTTATTTATCAGCCACTTATATACTCAACGAGCATCAAGGCCAATCCGCTGGAAATCTTTGTGGTGTTGCTCATTGCCGGCCATGTTGGAGGAGTTGTGGGTATGCTCATCGCCATCCCTGCTTACACTGTCATCCGCGTTATTGCCAGCCGCTTCTTCTACGACTTCAAACCGGTGAAACGGTTGATTCCGGATGTCGAGGATGAAAAAACGGATGTATTGCCCTGATGTAATGTTCGTGCTGGTTATACGCCATGCACAATTATTTCCCTTGTTTCAACCGCCTATTAAATCTTGCACAATAACAAGATTAGAAGGGCAATTTGGGCCGCCAGTATTAATGGGACTCCGTACCTAAATTTCTTGTGCTGGGTTTTGTGGCGCCAAATCATCATGCCCAGCCAAGCTCCGATGCTGCCGCCGATGACGGCAAATCCTATCAACACGGATTCGGGTATGCGCCATCTCACGTGTTGTGCTTTGAATTTGTCGATGCCGTACAGGAGAAATGTCACCACATTGATGGCGGCGAGATAGAGGAGGGCAATATGAAAGATGGTGGGCATAGTAGTTCGCAGTCCAAAATTTTTCGCAAAAATAGAAAAAAGTGATCAACGAGCAGTTGCATCCGTTTAGCCCTTTTAGGGGCGTCATAATCTCAGGCGGGCGGTGACGTGTAGCGACCCCCTGCCGATGATATTTATGGCAGTACTTGATTTTGTTTAAAAAAACGAGTATTTTTGCAAGATTTTTGAATTTGGAGTTAATTAGGTTGAGAAATTATGAACAGGACGCATGATGCTCAAGAAGAAAAAAACGTGCAATTGGTGCAGACTACAGAACTGATACGCACCAGTCAGAGCTGGGATGGCGCGGAGCTGCCCGACTACTTGCCCGGCCGCCCCGAAGTGGTGGCCATAAAGTACGAGATTCCTGCTGGTCAAAAATTAGGCTGGCACCACCATCCCGTGATGAACCATGGCATACTGGTGCAGGGCGAGCTAACTATCGTCAGCGAGGACGGCAAGGAAAAGGTGGTGCACGAGGGCGAGGTCGTCGTGGAGATGGTTGGCACCATCCACCACGGAGAAAACCGCGGCACGAAGCCCATCGTCCTCTACATGTTCTACCTCTCTCAGGAGGGTCTGCCGTTGTCCGTGCAGCATCCTGAAATCTGTTGAAAAACCTATAGAGATAGAGTTAGTTATAAAAAGAAGGCCTCCTAATAATCAAAGATTTAGAATGATGAAAAAAAGCATAAATATGGGCGCAGATTCATTTATCTTTTCGGAATTATCCCTTATGTAGTTTACGGAAAAATATGCATTTGCCGACACATAATGTTTATTGCTATTAAACAATAATAAGAACTAATATTTTTTTTAGTATGGTACATGATTTATACATTTTGATGATTACTGCCGGTGTGGTCAGCCTTTTGTTCAAGTTGTTGAAACAGCCTGTTGTGCTGGGTTATATCGTTGCCGGTGTCCTGGTCGGTCCGTATTTGTTCGGAGAGACCCTTGTGAATGCGGATAACGTTAAGGCATGGGGCGATATCGGCGTGCTGTTCGTGTTGTTCTGCATCGGTTTGGAGTTTCGCCTCAAAAACCTCATTAGCAGTGGCAAAGTGGCGGCAGTCGGTGCTCTGACAATCATCGTGGGTATGATGATTTTTGGTTATTTGGTGGGACAGAGTGCCGAATTGGACATGATCAACTCCCTTTTTCTGGCAGGCATGCTCTGTATGTCAAGCACCACTATCGTGATGAAAGTGATTGACGAGGCGGGCTTGAGCAAAGAACGGTTCGTCAAAGGCGCGACCAGCATTCTTGTCGTCGAGGATGTGGTGGCAGTGGTGCTGATGGTCTTGCTCTCCAGTATAGCTATCAAGCATCAGTTCGAAGGCGCCGAATTGTTCAGGAAAGTGGGCGTTTTGGCCATCACACTCACAGCCTGGTTCATCTGCGGTATCCTGATTATCCCGACATTGCTGCGCTTGGTCAAACGCCATCTGAATGACGAGACACTCATCATCCTCGCCTTGGGTCTGTGCTTAGGTATGGTGCTGACGGCAGAAGAAGCCGGGTTCAGCAGCGCACTCGGCGCTTTTGTCATGGGTTCTATCCTTGCCGAGACCGTAGAGTCGCATCGTATCGAAAAGATGATGACTCCGCTAAAGAATGTCTTTGCAGCTATCTTCTTCGTCTCGGTGGGCATGCTCATCAACCCATCCTCATTGGCGGAGTATTGGTCAAGCATCTTGTGGGTCTGCCTGGTGATTGTTGTCGGAATGATTCTCTTCGGCACCTTGGGTTGCTGGTGGGGCGGCCAGACGATGCGCGACTCGATGCTGACCAGCTTCTCGTTCGTGCAAATCGGAGAGTTCTCGTTTATCATCGCCTCCTTGGGCACCAGCTTAGGCGTTCTCCATCCTGCTATATACCCTATTATCGTGGCATCCAGTGTAGTGACCACATTTCTCACACCCTATATCATGAAGGCATCTGTGCCATGCTATAACTTCCTCTATAATCATGCTTCAGCGAAGTTGCGGGCCAAGATCGACCAACGTGAGCAACAAGTGGCAGAAGCGGAAATGGCTACTCAATCCAAAGAAAGCCATATCTTTGAGGAAAAGACTCGCCATGCCACCCGGAACACATTCATCACGAAACGTCTTGTCGATCTGTTCTTCAAGAATATGAGTGCTAGAGACGAAAACCACGAAGAATGATCGGCATCGATTTGGCCGGTAAGACAGTCGATCGGTTGGGAGTTAGTGTTGAGTTCGTACAGACCTCATGGCCCACACTATCCGCCGACGATGGTCTTCGACGATGCCATCGGCATGCAGAAGCATATTTTCGGAAGGTGCAAGGAATTGATGATTCCCTGGGCAGAGCGCCTTGGGAACGGGTCGTCCAAGAGGGTCTGCTAACGCGGGCGTGTAGCTCAAACAACAACAAAAGTAATTATTAAACAACATATAATTTATTCAAAATGAAGAAACTCATCTTGGTGTTCGCCGCCACCCTTATCTGCGGCGCCTTGACCTTCACCGGCTGCAAGAAGGACAATTTAAACAACAACCAGTGGGGCGCAGAGACGCTCTCTTTCAAGGTGAATAATTCCTCCCACGCGTTTATTATGAAAAAGGTGGAAGGTGGTGATTACTCTATGAAGTATATGTACGAAAGCCAAGTGACGACTGTCACAGGAACGCTCTCCGACTTTTACATTTGTCCTGTCGAAGTGACCAATAAGCTTTGGAACGATGTTATGGGCTGGAGACCCGAAGGACAGTCAAACAATGGTGACTCATATCCCGTCAGCAATGTAAACTACTATGACATCGTCAAGAAAGGCGGCTTCATTGACAGGCTGAACGCGTTGTGCGCCGACCAGCTACCATCTGGCAAGCGCTTCGCGCTGCCCACCGAAGCCCAGTGGGAATATGCAGCCCGCGGCGGACAAAAGTCGATGGGCTACAAATATGCCGGATCCAACACGATAGGCGAAGTGGCCTGGTACGCCGACAACTCGGACGGTACAACCCACCCTGTCGGCCTGAAGCAACCCAATGAGCTCGGCCTCTACGACATGACCGGCAACGTCTGGGAATGGACCCGCGACAACTTTGTCTATTTCGACAAACTTACGCTCAACCAAGGTCTGAACTATGTCTGCACCGCAGAAAACAACTACCGCGTCAATCGCGGCGGCAGCTACGGCACCAAACAGATGGGCCTCGAAACTGCCTACCACACATGGCTGGGAATGCACCAGGCCTATATAAACCGTGGATTTCGACTCGTCCTCGTGGATGATTTCAACGAAGAACAACTCGTAGAACCTACCCAGCCCGACAACCTCCTTACCATTTCTGTGAACAACGGTACTGTCGGCTACTACCTTCCGATGGTTGAAGTGAAGGGCGGCAACTACGAGCTCGTTTACGAGCGCGACGGCGAACAGATAACCGTCAATGGAACGCTTTCCGATTTCTATATGTGCCAAACCGAAACGATGAACTATATCTGGGAAACTGTCATGGGGTCGAAACCACAAGGCCAAACCGAGAGCGAAGGCCTCTATCCTGTTACGATGGTTAACTATGAGGACCTCACCAAGAGTGGCGGCTTCCTCGACAAGTTGAACGCAATGTGCGCCGACCAGTTGCCCGCAGGGATGCAGTTCGCCCTCGCTACTGAGGCCGAATGGCACTATGCTGCCCATGGCGGACGTAAGTCGCATGGCTACATTTACGCTGGATCAAACACAATAGGCAATGTGGCTTGGTATTCCGCCAACGCCGATCATACCTCCCACTTCGTGGCCTCCAAGCAGCCCAACGAGCTCGGCATCTACGACCTAAGCGGCAACGTTTGGGAATACTGCAACGATTGGTATGCCGATCTGGCCGACCTTCCTGCTAACCAGGGCACCGACTATACCGGTCCTGTGTCAGGCAATCGTATTGTAGGTTGTGGCGGTTGCTACGGCAGCGAGCCTTTAACTTGCAGATATTCCTACCACGGTCGCGAGATTGAACATAACGGCCGTGACGCTACTTTAGGCTTCCGTATCGTTTTGAGACGTGTAAACTAAGGAGATAGGTGTGCGTTGACTTATTTCCTGACAAAGTATTATTGCATTTAACGGATTCGATTGGGTAAACGCTCGTTGTCCCGAATACTAAATCAAGCCATAAAAGGAGAAGAATAAAACGTGAGCAAGAAGAGACTGATCTGGAAAATACCCTGCATCGTTTTAGGTGTCATCTTGGGAATAGTGCTGTTGCTGTTGATTACGGTAACGGTTATTCTGGTGACGCCCAAGGCCCGCACGGCTGTCCTGCATAAATGTGTGGAGGTGGTCAATGAGCGGACCGATTGGGATGTGGATCTGGGACGGCTCTACCTGTCGCCTTTCCATCATTCTCCGATGATTCTCTATCGTGCCTACAAGGGCAAAGAAGACCTGCCGCTGCGTATCGAAATAGACAGTCTCTATATAGGTCATCGCGGTAAGGATACGCTGGTTTACGTGCATGCCCTGCGCCTGCAAGGCAATATGAAGAAAGCTGAGAACGGAAAGTTGAGTAAGGATCTTACAGCCCGAACTATCGTCGTGGATCAACTGCTATTGGATCAAACGACTTTCCATTCCGACACCATGATAGACGCTGTTGGTGTTGATGTTATCTTGAGGCATCTGAATGTGAAGAGTCCGGGACTCAATATCGCGAAAGGTGATTACCCGCTACACGGCTTGAAGATGGCGGATGCGTTTGTGGGTATAGAGCTGCGTGATACATCCTCCGATCCTGATGACACCACATCTACTCCGATGGCTTTCGATGTGCAGGATGGTGAATTGCACAATGTGCGGTTCCTGCTCAATCCGATGGGATTGGATATACGTGCCGGCACGCTGACTACGAATGTTTTGGCTGATGTGGGAGGCGACCGCTACGATGCACGTCGCCTGAATATCGGGAATGCTTCGCTTACGCTCGGGACACTGTACCTGCCCTTTGATACGATTTATGGAGATGCGCTGGTGGACCTGAACACCGACCTGATTAGCTCGAACCGATTATACGCCCGCTCCGACTCGTTTGGAGCAAAAGCAGACTTGACGGGCACGTTGCTGAATCTGGAGACGATGCGGGTGGATTTGGCTGGCAATGCCGATTATCTCGGCAATAAGGCAAATTTGAGAGGATTCTATGATATTGATGATGAGATTTATGATTTGCTGGTGAATGTCAGTCAAGTGAATCTGAATCCATTCCTCAAAGACAGTACCCATGTGGAAATGGCAGGCATAATACATGCGCAGGGGAAAGGTCTGGATCCTCATTCTCCCGCGATGAAATGCAAAGTGGCCATGAATCTGACCAATTGCATCTATAATCAAATCAATGCTTCCGGCCTCATGCTTGACGCCGAACTGGCCCATAAAACAGTGGCCGGAAACCTGCATTTGCCCGTTAAGATGACCGACCGAGACCTGCAACTGAAGGCAGAGACGGAGCATCAGTTCCGCGTGTCAGACTTCTTTACCCCCGAGCGGATGAACGTGGATTACCATACGCAGATGAAGAATGTGATTGCCCACGCGGCAGGTGAGGATTTCGATATCAACTCTCTGAATCTTGATTTTTCTACGGATACCTCCACAACGTTGTATTTGGTTACGCAGGGACTTACCATCGATGCACAAAGTCCGATGCACGCCCTCCGGCTGGTGGATGAAGTGCAACCGTTGCTTGCAGCTGTTACCGACACAACGTTTGTTCAGGCCATCACCTCGTTAAAAGACCTGACGATGTTGGATACGCTCCGGCAGCTTATACCAGACATTCATGCAGAAATAGAACTGACGAAAGGTAGTCCGGTTCAGGCTTTCATTGAGCGGGCTGGACTGGATATTAACGAGTTGAATCTGTCGTTGAAGTCCAATTCTCTCCAATCAGACTTGGCATTGGATGCTTCTATCCCGTATTTTGACCATTCGGACGACAGTACGGGACTACGCCTGCCTGCTGCTATAGCGTCGATGCGGGTAAACATGACGGAAGGCAAGACCATCGCCTCGCTCACTGCTAATTCCAGCATTACCGATGGCGTGATGAGTGTAAATGGTCTTTGCACCGATGCTGCGCTGCAACTGAATTTGGAACGAAACGGGCGCGAGCTGAAAGGAACGGGACATCTTGCATTGGACAGCCTCATTTACGATGAAATGGATCTCGGAAGCCGAACGGCAGACATCAGGATTTCCCCATCGGAACAGTATGAAAATGCCATCCGGGCCGATGTGCGGTTGGACGATATCCCGCTTGAGTTGGTGGACAACATCCTTGATATGGAGGACATCGACCTCGACGGTATTGCTCGGGCGAAGGCTACCGCAGACGGTTTGCCTGCACAACTGGACCTCTCCGCCGAAGTGCTCCCGTTAGATGTGACGGTCTATTACAAACCATACGAAGTGTTGTTGAATATGGCTGAGACGCCCATCGTAATGAAACATAACAATTGTGAATTTAACGATTTGCACTTCTATTGCGCCGATAGTTCCTTTGTGACTGTTAACGGTGGGTTTGATCTCAATACGATGCGCTTGAATATCGATTTAGCTGCCGATAATTTCTCCCCGTTGATACTGGAACCGCAAGGCGTTTTACCCGTCTATGGCGACCTGGCCACTGATATCCGTGGACGGGTGTCCGGACCGCTTGACAGTATCCTCGCTGACTTGGATATCACCATCCTGCCTTCCACCGATCTTACCTATCCGATAGATAAAAAGAATCTGGCGCAAGTCAAACCGCAAGGTACGTTCAACGTGAAGTATAATACTGCTGAAGGGGAGCTTAAACTGGGCGGACAGATTGACATAGACGAAGGTGTGGTTCGCTATTCCCCCGATTTATATCCTATCATGCCCTTCTATGTGGATTCAGGAAGCCATATCGCCTTCAATGGCCCTTTAGGACAAGCGATGGTAAACGCCTCTGCTTCGCAACAGGTGAAAGCGGATGTGCAATCGGAGGGCGAAGAGACTCGCCGTGTGCTTTTCAACACAGGCGTACGTGTGAACGGAATACTTGATTCTTTAGGTCTTAACGCCATAGGCTTCTTCCTCGAAGCGCCTGAAGACGAGACCATCACGCGAGAACTTGCATCTATGGATGAGGATACGCGTGAAGGTATGGCAGCCGTATTGCTGACTACCGGAATGTATATGGGCGAAAGCAATGTGGCTGCGCATAAGGAAGGTTATACCCTGTCCAGCATCATCAACAGCCGTCTCAATGCTGCTATGGCTAATTCCAAGATGGGGAAGATAGTAGATGTGGATATCAGTAGCGGGGAAACCGTGCATGCCTCTGGCAAGACCAAAGACATGAACATAGCCATCAGCAAATCCCTGTTCAATGATAAACTGCGCATCACGGTCGGTTCCACCATTTCCGACAATCCGGAGGTTAATAAAGCCAATGGGTTGTTCAGTCTTATTTCCGCAGACTATAAACTGACCCAGTCCGGTAATGTTTGTTTGCGCATGTTCTCCCAGCGCGATTATGACAATATTTTTGAAGGTGAACTCACTAAGTCCGGTATAGGTGTGGCGGCTACCAAGCAATGGAAGCGTAACCGGTTCTCACCTTCATTGGGCGATTCTATCATGCGTACATACAATCTCAAAGCGGATGCAGATATCGCCTATCGTTCCAACAACAGTATCGGTCCTAATCTCTCCCTAGCCCATTCCATGCGAAATCTCTTGGGACGTGGGGAGACATTCATTGTCAAGGGCTATGGGGCATACTATTGGTCGCTGCGCGAACGACAACCGGGAGACTCGAAAGATAACAATACCTACAAATTCGGAGTGGATGCCGCGCTCATCTTCCCGTATTTGCATTGGGTGGGCGACAACAACCCTGACGGTGATACTCGCTACCGAATAGGATACAAGTACGAGAACATAGCAGGTGGATACGGTGTCCACAAGTTCTCAGGAGCCTTCTCGTATTTCATCCGATCGTCTAATTATGTCACGCATGTCTTCACGCCGGCATCGCTCTCTATAGTTAGAGTGAAGGTCGAGTCACCTGATCTGATTAATAGTGCAGTTGACCAGTCGGAACTTATCAAATTGCTTGCCGGAAACGAGTTTGTTCCCTCAATTGGTTATGGAATCACCTATAGCGATTACCGCTTCAAACGGCGGGTCAACACCATGTTCGACTTTGAAATCAAAGAAGCAGGCAACCTGACTAACTCCATCTATTGTATCTTTGGACGCCCGTGGGCCGAGCCGAACAAATCGATTGGTCATATTCCCTACGATCAGTTTGTCAGGTTGACGGCCGAACTGTGGAATAAGTTCAACCTGACGGATAGAGTGTGTATTGCAACGCGTCTTTTTGCAGGTGCTAATATTCCGTTGGGAAACTCCTCCAACTATGCTCCGCTTTCCGAAGCCTTCTATGCCGGCGGTCCCAACAGCTTGCGCGCGTCCGAACCCTACGCCTATGGACCAGGAAATTTCCATAGTGCTCAACATAACCAGAATGTTTACCATGCTGGAGATGTAAAACTGGAAGCCAACTTCGAGCTGCGTTTCCCCATCGTTTGGAAACTCTATGGTGCCCTTTTTCTTGATGCTGGCAATGTATGGGAGTGGCATAACACCTCCGACATCCTCAGTAGCGAGGAATATGCGTTACTTGTCGAGGCTTTGGAATTGACTGAAGATCTGCAGGACGGGATTATCGGAAATCCCAATTTTGCGAAACAGATAGCCTTGGGTACTGGCGCGGGACTCCGCCTCGACATCGACGGCCTCGTTATCCGCTTGGACTTGGGTGTTGGTATCCACGCCCCTTACCAGACATACAAATATACCAAGGAAGGCACACCTGATCTCTCTAAACCGATCAATACCTATTACAATATACCATCTGTCTTGGATGCCCTGCGCCTCAACTTCAGCATAGGCTATCCGTTCTGATGAAATAAATGATGGCTTCTTGTAAGGTCATAATGGGAGTATTTAATGGTTGTTCCGTACACATTTGTTCAATCAACTCCTTATGCTGCGTTCATATTCTTTTCGAATTGAGCTTTTCATGACAACTTCTTCCCTACAATCCGCTGCATCACCACCGCGCAGGAGGCATCGCCCGTGACGGACATGACTGTGCGGCCCATGTCGATAATGCGGTCGATGCCGGCGGCCACGGCCACGCACTCCACCGGAATGCCCGCCGAGGCAAACACCATTGCCATCAAGGCCAAGCTGCCGCCCGGGATGCCCGGAGTGCCGATGGAAGCCACCGTGGAGGCGAATGCAATGGCCATGTACTGGCTCATGGTGAGGTCGATACCGCAGCATGTGGCCATGAACACTGAAGCCACACCTAAGTAGATAGCCACACCGTCCATGTTGATGGTCGCCCCCAAAGAGAGCACAAAGCGACCGATGTCTTTGTTGACACCCAGCTTCTCAGTGCATTGCATGGTGTAGGGTAGCGTGGCCACCGACGAATCGCTGGAGAAAGCGAAAAGCATGGCCGGTTGCATCCCCTTGAAAAACTTCAGCGGGTTGGTTTTGCCTATTAACCCTACTGTAGAGGCATAGACTAAGCCCGCATGCACGGCGAAGCAGAAGTATGCCAATGCTAACAGAGCTGCGTATGAGCCGAGTACTGATGGACCGTTTTCCACTACTACGGGTGTAAGCATACAGAAGACGCCTATGGGTGCCAGGGCCATAATGTATTCCAAAATTTTGCCTACCACGTCGTTGAAACTGAGTGTCACCTTGCGGGCCATCTCACCTTTCTCACCCACATGGACCATTGCGATGCCGAAAAAGAGAGCCATTACGATAACTTGCATCATTGCCATGGAACTCACGGGCTCAAGGATGTTGTTTGGGAACATGTTGACAAGTTGGTCCATCATGGACAAATGGGGTGTCTCGATGGTTTCTGTCACTGTTCCAGTGCTGATATGGATGACTGGCAGTATGCCTTTCACCAGACTTGGGACCACCAATCCCAGCGTCACCGCGAAGAGGGTGGTCGTCATGAAATAGATTAATGCGCGAAGACCAAGCTTGCCCACTTTCGAGATGTCATTCATTGACAGAATGCCCGCCATAATGGAGAAGAGCACTAACGGCACCACGATGAACTTCAGCAGGTTCAGGAAGATAATGCCTATAGGCTGGATGTAGGTGTTGACAAAGTCGGCCTGGTTGCGCAGAAGAATGCCGGCGATGACGGCCAGCACGAGGGCGATGCCGATTTGGGCGGTAAGGGAGATTTTTTTCATGTTAGTCATTTATTAGGCAAAATAATTATTTTTTGTCGCGGTCGCGAAGGTTGATGAAATGTTCGTAGCAGTGAGCACCTGCAAGATATTGGCCGTTGTCTTGTACGCTCTTGAGGATGCGTGTGCGTGTGGCAACGGCTTGTGCTGGATCTGAATCATAGCGGGCGCAGAATTGCGGATGATCCAATTGGAGGTCTTGGGCGTGGAGCAGGTCGCCGGCGATGAGACAGAGTCCGCCTACCATGTAAACGGTATGGCCCGGAGTGTGGCCCGGCGCAAGCTGGGCAATGACCAAGCCGTCGAAGAGCTTTTCGCCATTGTGGATGGTCTTGATATGTCCTTTGTAAGCCTCCATCACCTTTTTCCACATCCCGTTGCTCTTCGCCATCGGACCGCCGTCGCTCCATGCGTCATACTCCTCTTGTGAGAGGTAGAGGGTGGCGTTGGGGAACGCCGCGTGGCCCTTGAGCAGCAGGCCGCCGATATGGTCGAAGTGCAGGTGTGTAAGACACACGGCAGTCACTTTAGCAGGATCAAACCCAGCGTTTTTCATACTTTCCAGCAGATTGCCGCCGTTGTCGGCACCCAGTCCAGCATCAAAGAGTATCATATTTGACGAATCGACGGCTATGAAAGCGTTGATGGCGGAGCGCGAGGCTCCTGCGGGCATCAGAGTGGTGAGTAAAGTGTCGTTGTAGGAGCCGAGGAAGAGCTCTTTGGGCATCTCGTTCTCTTTATCCACCAGTCCGAAAATCATGGGTTGGTTGTCATTCAAGAGCAGCGATGCTCCGTCCTTTGTGGTTATGGTGATAACGGGGTCTTGAGGAGTGTCCGTTGTTTGGGCTTGGGTATTGCCGTTGCGGCAGGAAACGGCCAGAACTATTGTTGCGGCCAGCAGAAAAATGGTGTGTTTCATTTTTTATCAATTATGTATTATTTCAATGAATATATTCGATTATCGATTGTGCAAAAATACAGAATATTGTCAATGGATTGTCGTCACAATCTTGTAATACCGCTTCCGGATAATCACTAGCCGCACCAGCCAGATCACGAAGAAAGCATTTGACAGAATCTTGTAGAGTGGCGGCATTTGCACAAACCACGACACGATCCAAAGTATGAGGTCGATGTCGAAAAGGATGTTCCACAGCCGTTCGCGGTCGTGAAACTCGCAGACCACCTCACCGGTCGGGGGTACCTCAACCTGCTCAGTCGATGACAGCGACAAGTCGATGCTTTTGCCTTTCTTGCCAATCGGAATGATTCCGCCGAACTGCACCCGAAGTGCGTAGTTGCCTGGCGGCACCTCGCCCCGCAGTTGGTCATCCTTCAGCGTGCCGGCATAGTAGCCGTTCAGGAAGACCGCGTGCGGCAGCTTTGGCTCGTACCAGTGTCGTTTGTGTCGGATGGTGAGGGTGGGCATGATCGTCTAATCAATTTCCTCCAACGCCCCCGTTTCCGAATCAATGATGAAACCTCTGACCACGATGTCTTTCGGCACGAGCGGGTGTGTCTTGATGGTCTCGACGGTTTTGCGGACGGAGGTCGGGGTGTCCTTGAAGCCCTCCAGCCAGTGGTCCAGATCGATGCCACACTTGCGGATAGTGTCGAGCGTTTCGTCCGTCACGCCGCGGGCAATCATCTCGTGGTGGAAATGGTCGTAGCTCATGTGGCACGCCCCGCAGTGACTGTGCGCCACCACCATAATCTCTTCCACACCAAGTTCGTAGATGGCGACAATGAGGCTGCGCATCGCCGAGTCGAAGGCCGAAATCACCAGTCCGCCGGCATTCTTGATGATCTTCGCGTCGCCGTTCTTCAGTCCGAGCGCGGCGGGCAGCAGCTCCGTCAGTCGCGTGTCCATGCACGACAGCACCGCCAACTTCTTGTCGGGGTACTTGTCGGTGAGATACTTCTCGTAGCCCTTCTGCGCCACGAAAGTCTTGTTGAAAGCTATTATTTGGTCGATCATAATCAGTCGTTCTTCAATTTTTCCGCAAAAATAGTAAAATTGCGACAAAACACGCCGGTTTTCCGTGTACAGTTTCGTGATTGTATGTGTGTATCGCCTCGGAGAGGCGACACGTATGCAGTGCCACAGTCGCATCTCTCCGAGATGTTTACCGACTGTTATAACCACTCAAAACTCCCTTCCCCGGCGCCGATCTCGAAGTGACATTTGGCGATGCCGAGGTCGATGGGGGCATAGCTGGCGAAAATGGCGAAGCGTTTCTGCGCCTCCACCTTGTTGCCGTCGTGGAGGATGAAGGTGAACTTCTGCTGGTTGACGGCGGTGGGGGCCATCAGGGCGGCTTCCACGCCACTTACGAACCACTCGGGGAAAGGCTTCCCGTGGTCGGTTGTGCGGCGGTCTTCCGTCACGTCGGCGATGGTCCGTTTCTGCGGATGCGGCACCCCTTGCGTGGCACCGTAGCCGAGCGACACCACGCAGAC
>Ga0310690_10000536_pt1 | contig 79490 bp, 91 predicted proteins | sample AusTroGonzalo_MG_2_FD_207661 | JGI IMG/M metagenome (GOLD analysis project Ga0310690, IMG submission 207661) | Bovine rumen microbial communities from tropical cattle in Woodstock, Queensland, Australia - Gonzalo_04 (v2) (version 2) | ecosystem: Host-associated > Mammals > Digestive system >...
AAGGGATTGTGCCAATATGAAGTGCAGTATCAACAAGAAGAACATCAACAAACCGAAAGACCTTGAATGGATGCCAATATCATACTCTGACTTCAAGGACTGCGATAGGTACAAGGCAGAAAGGAGAAAGCCATGACAAGGGAAGAAGCAATAGCATGGTTTAAGAATAGTCCATTTTATAACGAGAATCACGAGCCATATATTATGGCAATAGAAGCACTACAAGCCGATGCACCAAGTGACCAATACCTTAAAGGCTTTGAAGACGCAAAGAGAGCATACGATATTGAGTTGTACCGCAGACCGCAAGAAGAATTATTAACCCACGAACAAGCATGGGCAGAGATTGGCAGACCGCATGGGGAGTGGCTATTAGACAAAGAGAAAGACGAAACACATTGTTCTGTGTGCGGTGCGAATGCTTTATTGGTAGCCGTTGGTGTAGATGTTGGTCTTGAAGAATATTCTAACTTCTGCCCAAACTGCGGTGCAGACATGAGAGGCGAGCAGACCAACATAATAAAAGACACGGCAGAAAGTGTTGAACGGCTCAAGGACATGGGAATACTTGAGGACAGAAAGTTCCCATTCCACGATGAAATCATGGAGAAGTTGGATAAGTTGACACTAAAAGACGGATTCGTTGCAGACGAATGGTACAGAAAGAATTTTAAGGAGAAATACAATGATTAACTATGACGGAGAGCCTATTTGCCCAAGTGGAGATTGCGGTATCTGTGGCAGACTGGAAACTGGCGAGTGCCTTTGGCAAGAAAGTGAGGACGACGATGACATTGACAACACTTGAAAGTGTAAGGGGAGATGAATATTTTACCCTTGAAAAAGATGCGGAAACGATAGCACAACACATCATAAGACCAATGAAAGTATGGTTGCCGTTTAATGATAGAGGCGGTGCTTTTGAAAAAGTGTTGCCTGCACATGGACATAAAGTGGTATGTACCGATACAGATTTTTTTACTACTAACCCACCAGACGATACAGAGTGCGTTATTTCCAATCCACCATTCTCGCGGAAGAAGGAAGTGGTAAAAAGGCTTGATGAACTTGGATTAAAATATGCTTTAATCGTTCCGTTTCTCTGGCTAAACGACGGAATACCATTCGACCACGCAACGCAGTTGATGATGTTCCGCAAACGCATGCACTTTACTCTCACAATGGGGGGGGTGGAACTAAACAGACCAAGACAAAATTGCGTTGTAATCAGCAACGGCATACTGACACACGATTTTATGGTTATTCATTAAAGGAGGCAGACGATGAAAACGATGTTTGATGTTGGCGACAAGGCTTTAGTCCTTTAAGGGGGTGTGAGTTTGATTAAATGTGACACGGCTATGCGCCGTTCTAAAGAGAAGTGCTATATCCGAGAGGGAGTAAGGTGGTACTGCAACGGAGACTGCGAGAATTGTCATTGTGCATTACACAAAAACTCCAACGGAACTTGGGAACACAAACACGTTGGCAACCATCATGGTGGGAAAGGAGAATAGTATGTATGAGTGTTTCCATTGTGGACATAAAAGTGTTATATGGGACGCAGACTTCACATTTGAAGACTACGGATTAGATGGAGAGGGACTAATACACCATTGTCATTGTGCAAACTGCGGCGCAGAAATAGAATACTATGTCCCTATAACCGAGGAAGATATAGACGAACTAAAAGAAAGGTTTGGAGAACATGACTAACAGTAGAGAAAAAGGAAAGAGATACGAGCGTTACATCGCGAGTCAATTCAAGGCAGAGGGATATGACGCTCGCAGAGGGCAACAATACTGCGGTCTGCAAGGGGACGCTGATGTAGTTGGCGTTCCCTATATCCATGTAGAGTGCAAGCACCAAGAGCGCATGCAACTGTATGATTGGGTTGCCCAAGCCAAAAGAGACGCACGAGAGGGCGAACTCCCTGTCGTTATCCATAAGAAAAACCATTGTAATGATTTAGTAACGATGGAGTTCCGCGATTGGATAGAACTCTATCGGGAATGGGAGGCAGGGCATGAGGCTTGAATCTTGCAACCACTTTGATACCGAAAGGTTCATTAAAAATCTAAAATTGTGGAAAAAAGAAAAAGAAAGGTTAAAAGAAGAGTTAGAGTCAATCCCAATTCTTCCGTCTGCGCGGAATGATAGCGGTGTCCATAGCACGGAAGTCTCCGAGCCGACCGCACGGATTGCTCTTAAAAGATTGGAAATAATAGAACAAATAGAAGATATAGAAAGGTGTGAAAGAACGTACGAAATTGCAAAGGGGTATTTAACCCCCGCAGAACTTGAGATATTCACCATATTCTTCGAGCCGAAAGAGCCGATTTGGAAAGGGATAGATAGATATGCGCATGGGAACTATACTTGCAGAATGAATGTCTATCGCGAGAGACGCAGAATCCTTGAAAAGTTGGACAGGCTTATTGCAAACGACGAAGAACTATGGTAATATATATATGTCCTTTCATGGACGATGGTACTTAATAGGACAATAAAAAAAGAGCAGGGCGACCAACCCTGCTCTTGTCCTACTTATTCGCGAGGTCATATAACTCTCGCAACCATTCACGCTTGTTGACTCCGTAATCTTTAGCCTCTTCAAGAGAGTCCAAGATGTCCTTGTCATCATCACGGCGAAGATAGAACATCACTTTTTTATAGGTCTTGCTAACGTATCTATTATTCGCCTCGTACTGCGCCTGCGTGAGACCTGTATACTTGCTCATTAAACCACCTGCCTTTCGTCACTATTGTAGTATATAGGTCTTGGTATGTCAACTTCTAACTGATTCGTTGTCCTTGCCAAACATGACTTCACACAGTCTGTTTGCGTACATTTCTTCATCATCATCGTTATCCGCGTACGCAAACCTGCCGAGCAGACCGACAATCTCGTCGGCTCTTTCTTCGCCACACTTATCAGTAAGCACCTGCCGAAGTCCCTTTGTGATGTTCACAAAGTCCTGCATGAGTTCAACACCGCTACCTGCGATTACAACCTTATCGCCATCGCACTTAATCATCTACATCACCCCCAATCTCCATAACAGGATATAAACTGACAGGACTGCCCTCAACAAATGGGTCGTGGCACATCATCATGTGTTCGCACATGCTCCACACAACTCTTTCGTCCTCTTCCGTGAGACTGGTCGTCTCTCCCTCTCCGTCGTGCGAGGCGAAGAACACATCGCCCTGTATAGTGTCAACTAACTCTCCCTTGTGGGAAATCAGCATGTTTAGCGGAAGACCAATCAACTTTCCCTCTTCGTTCAGCCACATGTCCACTCTGTCATTGATGGACAAACACTCAATGTACCCACCAACGAGTTCCTGCATGTCGGCAAGGGTAAGATTCTCTCGTTCTTCAATGCGAGGCGCATGCCCAACCTCTTTAATCATTATCCGCATCAATATCCACCCCCTTAATAAGCGTGTCTCTGCTATTGCGGAACTCTATCCGCACAATCTTTACGTCTTTCTCGTAGTGAGACAGACAGTAATCAATATCGTCCTGCGTGAACGTGTCCGTGTTCATCACGTTCCGCTTTGTGCCGTCTGCGTAAATGACGTACACCCAATTACTTGGCAAATCAAAATAACCCATAATCAATCCTCCTTTACATATACGTTTCTGTCATCGTCTACACCAAGTTTTCTATTAAGAGCATGTTCCGCAAAAGCGACCATGTTCATAAACACAATCTTCGTGTCATAGACACCAAATCCTGCAGATTCAAATGCGTCTATCATACTTAACTGTGTTGTTAGGTAATCACACACCCTTGTTTCAATAAGCATGCGCTCGTCCGCCATCGCTCTCTCCGCGATGTCCCATTCATGTCCTACATACATCATTACACTTCCTCCATTTCCATATAAGGATATTTCTCCTGCAACATCGCCATGATTTCATGGTAGGTTGCGAAGTAATCGTCCTCGTCCAAGTAACCATAACTAAACATAAACTCTTCCATATTCAGCGTCATAAAGTCATGCATCTTGTTCATGTCATCTGCAAAACTCCAACCTGCAATATCTCTCATGCTTACACCTCCTCCCAATTACATGGTAAGTACATACTCGCAGGAATGTCGCCAACGTATCTCGCCTTTACGAAATGATGTTCGTCGGGAGTAAACCCCTCGTATATATCATTAACACGCAAATCTTCCGACACCTGCTCTGCCTCAAACTTTGAGTCGCAGATTGCTCTAATTTCATCGTCTTCATCTAAAACCAACCACTTTGTCATCATATCAATCACTCCTTTACAGTTTCATAAATCTTTGTTCCCATGAGTTTCAGCACCCACTCTAATGCGCTAACATAACCCTCGTCATAATACTGTTCCTCAAGAGGCAAATCCCAACCATTGTCTTCATATTCCTCATGTTCTTCATATATCTGCGTCCTGTTTTCTCTAATTTTCAGTTCTAATTCTTTCATTGTCATATTCATCACTCCTTTATAATTTCGTGGCAGGGGAGGGAAAACTATTAAAAAACTCCCCTGCACACGCTGTCAGTCACCTGTAAAATAAAACATCAATATTGTTGCAATAACTATTGTTAAAAACTGTCCAAGTAAACCCATGTCAATCAACCTCTTCCATCAATATCACAACTCCTGCTCGCACTCCCCACTTTTTAGGACGCGTAATGAAATCGGCAAATAGCATAGCCTCATGCCATTCAGTCAGCGTGTCAGCGTCTCTGTATTCCTGCACATAATTGTGCTTTTCCTGCAAGTACCAACGTATGTCCTCTTCCAAGATGGAGAGGGTATTCACTTTAACGTATTTCATATTTACACCTCAATTCCGTACATTTCAGCAAAGGTTTCAACTAATCCTGCGCACCGCTCAATGCAGTCGCGCAGTCTGTTCATTTCATCGTCTGTCAGTTCGTAAAACTCTTCTCTGTCATAGATTTCTTCTGCCCAAGAGGTCATATCTCTATGCAGGTCGTGCATACACTCCTCAAACTGTCTTCTGTCGTAGTTACCAAGAACTCCCCAAAACTCTACAGTCTTGAACAAGTATCTTTCGTATGGAAGTCTACGTTCTTTCGCATAATCCTTTGGGACGTATGTGATATGCTCAACACCATCGTATTTGTCATAATCGGTTATGACACATGTGTCAATAAACCGACGCACATACTGCGGAATGTCGTTTTCCCCATAAACCGCGCAGTCAAAACCGAGAGGATTCTCTTTTGAGCGTTCTCCATAAGCAACAACCTTAAAGGCTTTTCCGTTGTCAGCCTCTACGCATACATGTCTAATGTTCTTTAACATATATCATTCCCCCTTTACCAAGCATAGATATAAAACGGCTTTTCATTGTGATAATCAATGAATATCTTGCGCATTAAGCCGAGGTCTCCAAGACACTCAAGTATAAGTCTGCGCTTTTCGCCAATTTCGTCACTAACAAGTGTTCCGCTACCCCATGAGAACTTATGGTTGCCATCGTATACTATCGTAATCGTATCGCTTTCGTCTTTTGCCACGCGAATCATTTTCTCGTCTCCGCTAAAGCAACCGAGGCGGAACAAGTCCATGTCGTGCCCGTCCTCAATTTCAAGGATTACGCAATGCTCGTTGTTTTCCTTTATTGTTACCATGTCTTTTAGTTTAATCATGTTATCAACTCCTTTATAAAACAATTTCCAATACGTTATCGTCTCGCATTGTTACCCTGCAAAAGATTCTATCGTCCAATGTTTTGGATAATTCATTCTTATATCCACGCTCAATAGGTAGCAGGGCAACTGCACCTGCGATAGAAACCTCAACCATAACGTCATCATCAATTCTGTCAAGCATTTCCCTTACTGTTGTCTCTCCACATACAAAGTTTGTATTCATATCTGTTCTCCTTTCTTATTATACTATAGTAGTATAGATTTGTCAAGTAACTATTTTCCTAAACCTGCCCAAATTACAACCATTAGGAAGAGGGCAGGGACTAACCAACCCATACTCATAACTATCACCACTCAATCGTGAAGTTAATGGTAGGGCGACGTTCAACCCAAAAGTCCCATATACCATCAACGTACTGATAATTCTCATACAGATATTCTTCCATAGAGGAATCAACCTCTGCGTTATATCCATTTGCGAGTTCTCGCAGACCGCCATTGATTACTGCGTACTCGTCATAGCCGTCGCCAACTTCAACGATTCCAATGAAACTTTCATCTTCGCACATGTCTTCAAACATTACTCTGTATCTTCTCATGTTCATCACTCCTCTCTAATTGCATACTCGCACATATATGAGTCAGTACCCATCTGCACCGCAAAGTCAATATCATCGGCTACTAATTTATCTATATGCTTTTGAGCCTCTTCGCGAGTAGGGTATGAGCCAAGGTCAACCCATTTTGTGCAACCATAAAACTTCGGTCTTGTCATTATTACATACTTCATATTTACGCCTCGCTTTCTGTCTCTATTATACTACAGTAGTATAGATTTGTCAAGTAACTTTTTTATACAACTGCACCAATTACATATAACTGGTCTTCACTCCAACACCATGTGTTGTGCTTACATTCTATACATTCAAGCACAGGCTCGTCATAATCCCAATGTTTGCACTCTGTAGGACGCTTGTTCTCCTTGCACTCATTATACCATTCGTCATACGATGTCCAATAATCGTCATCGTCCCATGCAGTAGGTGAACCATAGCACTTATAGGTGTAGGTGTCCTTTTTAGGTGTGTACTTCACATATCCAAGATACTTTGAAGTCCACGGCATATACGTTGTGTTAGAGTACCATACTCCGTCTTCATGTGACCAACCACTTCCAACGATTTCCCCATGTCCATCATTGGATAACACGAGCATTTTACTCTTGATAATCTCTCCCAATAACTTCCCTGCATTTGCGTTATAGTACCATGTAGGACTTGTGATAATGCAGTCTGCGTACTTGCGGATAAACTCCATTGTATCGCTTATTTTCGTCGCGTATGAAGTCAATGAGATTATCCCATTATGCGCAATTCCCACATTACAGTCAAAGTCCAACTCCTTTAACTCTCCCACATTCTCACTCAATGGGAATGGGTGACAGTTCTGCGGACTTGTCGCGCCATTTGTCGTGATTCTAAAGTGCATGACAATAGGCAAGTCCGTCCTATTCTTGTACGGCTTGAACGCGGTCTTGAATTTTCTCCAAGACATGAACCCCTTGTGAATATGTACTGCATTGTTTTCTGCATACATGAACCCACAACCATCGGGGTTATTCTCAAAACAAGTTTTAAGTGTTTTCCATGATGGGTTACACTCTCCCATAGGTTTATATACGATAATGCACATTCTATCAACCTCCTTTACATATATCCAAGAGCAACGCGTGTCTGTACGTCAGCATTGCACAGTACAGTCAGCATTGTATTGTAGTCCATGCGTGAGCAACCACGCGCGGTCAACTGTTCATTCATTTTGTCCATCAATGACATCATCATGTCGCGGTAGTCTTCTGTAGTAACGACTTTAGGCTCTTCCCAAATCACTCCGCGCGATTCCATGTACTGCTTTAATGAATCGTCAGCGTCAGCGAACCATACATAGAAATTGTTAGCGTCTTCCATGTCAATGGTCTTGCACTTGTCCACTAACATCTTGATAATCTTTACCCATGCGATAAAGTTATCATAGTTGACAGTTCCTGCACCAAGTCTAAACTCTACAGTCGCACTATTCCCACAGTTTATTGCTACTCCGTGGTCGTTGTCGTAGTATTCAACATACCGCTTTGCGTGGTCTATTGTGTCTGTTTTTGTGTTGCCTTTTCTAATCGGTCTTGCCCATCTTGTTGCGTAGTCTGTCCGTCTTGACAGTTTTTTCAGCATTTCATACGAATATCCCTCTGTGTGCAACATGACTATTTTCGCGATGTTTTCATTCTGTTCTTCTTCTGTTTCGCCAAACGCAGTCCGTGATACATGAATATGCAGTCCCGCGTCTTCATCTTCATCGCGGAAATTGTCCGCGGCATAGTCAAAGGCGCGCTTGATTTCTCCACTTTCTATGATTGCCTCATATGAATGAGGCATGAAAATGCACTCAACGTCAACAGTACAGTCATCTTCATACACCGCGCGGTCTCCGAGTATGTTATACAGTTTTTCCGCGTGATATTCCGCGTCATGTCCGCATAACTCCCACTCAACACCCATATACCAAGTTGGAGACGGCTTGATTCCTGCCTTTTCCATCGCGGACTTGAAGAACTTTAACATCTGTCCCTTGTGGTAGTGGTATGGCTTGATGATACACGCACTTGCGCACCTGTCGCACATGTCACGGTCAAAATCAAATTCATCTGTATGCACATATTCGTCGCAGTTGTAGCAATACGCATAGTAGTCATACAGACAGTCGGGACATACACCGCCATCGCGCGTGTTCTCCGTCTTGCTATTTGGGACAAGATTTCCGCAACATGCGCACTCCGTGTAGTCATACGCGCAGTCATCGCAAATCCATCTGCCGTCATACGTGTACTGCATGTCAACGTGATACGGGTAATACTCTCCGCAATCGTCGCACTCGCGGTAGTCTGTTGAACAGTCCGCGCACACATAGTTACCATACGCGTCAACAATAAACGCGTCTGACTCCGTGTTGATAACACAACCGCAGTCGTTGCAAATTGCCTTTGACATAGTTTTTTCTCCTTTCATGTCAACGTGATACTTAATAGGGGACTCGCGGAATTGCACCACGACCATGCTAATATCCCCACGATATTATACTATAGTAGTATGTTAGCATTTAATCACACTCGCGAGCCAGTTATCCTACAAATACCCAAGATTTACTGATACGTGGCACTCCGTCTCACACGCTCGCATACTCCTACGGGACAGGTGTATGGTCTCCGCGTGATAATATCACACTCGCGTTGCTTTATTCACTACTGCTTTCGGTTTTCTACTCGTACACACGCGCCTTGCGAGCGGTTCGTGCAGTCCGTGTTGCCTACTTGCTGATGTCACAATTTACCTTTTCGATATTGTACCGCCTTTCGTTTACCTTGCTTTATCTTACGTCTACATTATACTATAGTAGTATATGTTTGTCAAGTGATAACTTATGTTTTTTTATGTTTTTTTGTGATAACTTACGATGTCATTGAACCGCGCCGCCAAGCGTCTTATGTTCTTTTGACACTAACATTATACCATACTATGACAGTATGTCAAGCGTAAAAATGCAAATAATTATGTTTTTCTTATGTTCTTTGTATACACGGCAAGGGTAAACACCTGTTCTCCTATATGGTAAACATATGTTCTAATACAGTAACCATTGTAAACGCATGTTCGCAGTCAGCACCGATTCATTTATGAATCAAGACAGACGTCATTCTGACCGCTTGTCTCACGCATGCAAGCGATTCAAAACTGAATCACCATACACACCATCAACATAGGAGAGGAGAGTCATGGAAATAAATGGAAGTAGGTGGGTTGGTGAACACACGTTCACATTTTAGGCAAACAAAAGAACAGACGTTCCCCCAACCGACCGCCCGCGCGCAGAGAGAGGGGGTGGGGCGGGTATCTTGCGCAGACACTCTCTTAAAATATTTTTCTATAAAAGGGTTCCAAGTTGGTATTTTCTCACGACAAAAGTGTGCTATAATGCTATCGAGGAATTTTGCAAGTGCGCAAAATTTTTTTGTTATAAAAAGGACTTTTCATGGGAACATATAACGCCGATTACAAAGCAATAGCGGCAGAGCGGAAGAAGATAACGGAGTCTGCGAGGGCATTGGCGATAGCGAACAGGAACAAATCCCCGTATACGCCAGAGACGCAGGTCACATTCATCGAGAAACTCTCAAACTATGTAGAGGAACAGGACAGAAAGGGCAAACCCTTGACTGTAGCGGGGTTCGTGTTGGCTTCTGGAGTCCCAGAGCGTTCATGGTATGCGATGAAAGACGGGACGTTTGACGCAGGCATCGAAGAGTACAAACTCACCCACGACATTCCGTTAGACGCAGAAGAATACATCACGGAAGACGGCGAGGTCTTATCACTTCTGCCGTGGTCGGAGATAGTGAATCGGTGTTATCTCTTACTGCAACAGGAACGCGAGACCAACTGTGTAGCAGGCAAGGCAGGCAACGTCGTCGGCAACATATTCCTGTTGAAATCCCAACATGGCTTGTCGGATATGCCGCAACAGATAGCGTCGCAGACGAATATCCAGATAGTAGCGAACTCCGATACTGCCATGAAAGCGTTGGAAATGCTTAAATAAGGGCGGTAGTGTTAGTAGAAACCCAATGCGATTTAGTTAGCACCGCATCTCGTTTTCGCGCATTGAGTCGGTGCAAGTCCGACACCGCCCCCTTGGTATACCAAGTGGTATACCAACGGTAAACCCAGTATAGTATAGATAAGTATAGTATAGGTTATATATAGGAGACTCGTTCAAGGGTAGGACATAGGACTTTGATTCCTACAATCGTGGTTCGACTCCACGGTCTTCTGCCAAACACCCAGAGGGATTGGCATTTGGCGTTTAACATTTATTAAATCACGAAGAACTACAGAAAGGAGAGTATCACTATACTCTTGACCCTCTGGGGAGAATATACATGGCTTATTACGGCAACCAGAAACGCGGCAGACCGATGAAACCAGAAAAAGCCTACTTACAGGCAGTACAGGGAATCTTTAAGGCTTTCTGCTTTCACGCACACAATCTTTCATACATAAACAATCCTCAACCAAACGAAAAGGACATAAAGTGGATTCCGTCAAGGTTTCATAAGGACTTATGTGAGAGGGTGCAGGATTTTCTGGAAAAGCCGACAGATAAGGCATATGAGATAATGATTATCTCCACGCCGCCGCAACACGGCAAGTCCACTACGCTCACCGAGACTCTATGCGCGTGGTATTTAATGAGAAACCCAGACCATTGTGTCATACAGGTTTCATATGGAGACGACCTTGCAGAGCGGTTTGGCAAGAGAAACCTTGAGAAAGTAAAGGAGTTCGGCTATATATTCGGAGTTGAAGTCGACCCTAAAAAGGCTACCTCAAGGGAATTCCAAATCAAAGACCATAAAGGGCGTATGATTTCAAAGGGAATCGGCTCTGGTCTTACGGGACACTCTGGACATTTGATTGTCATAGACGACCCTATCAAGAATAGGGAGCAAGCAGACTCCGAAAGGACTCGCGAATCAATCTGGGACGAGTTTGAACACTCTATTCTTTCAAGAACGCAGGCTGGCTCGAAGATTATTCTTATTATGACGCGTTGGCATGAAGACGATTTGGCAGGCAGAATCCTTGAAAATATGCCAGAAGTCACCACGTACGTCAACTACGAGTGCGAATGTGAATCGGAGAACGACCCTCTTGGCAGAAATATAGGCGAACCGCTTTGCCCAGAGATAGGCAAGGGCGAGAAGTGGCTTGAATCTTTCAAGAAGACCTATACCAACGAGTCTGGCATGAGAGCATGGGAGGCTCTGTTTCAAGGACACCCGACCATCGCCGAGGGCAACATTCTCAAGAAAGAATGGTGGAATTACTACGACCCTGCTAAAGAGCCGAAATACGACCAGATGGTAATGTCGGTAGACGCGACCTTTAAGGACGGCGAGAGAAACGACTTTGTTGCTATTTCGGTGTGGGGAAAGAAAGAGAACAAGATATACCTCGTCAAAATGATAAACGAGCATCTTAATTTCACGGCAACCCTGCATAAAATTAGGTTATTAAAGGCACATTATCCGAGAATAGGTGCGATATATGTGGAAGACGCGGCTAACGGACAGGCAATTATACAGACTCTTTCTCACGAGATACTTGGTATCATCGCAGTTCCGCCAGATAAATCAAAGGAGGCGAGGGTCAACGCGGTTTCTTTCGTCATAGAGGCAGGCAACGTATATCTGCCAGAGGGCGACCCGATGACCTATAAGTTCGTGGAACAATGCGCAAAGTTCCCGAATGATAAACACGATGATATGGTCGATAGTATGTCAATGGCTTTATATAAATTGGCATATTCAAGGAGAGGTAGGGCGATACCTGCTATGAAAGAGAAACTCGACTGGGTATTTCCTTATCAAAAGCCTAAAAAGAGAGTCGATGTAGGAGGTTTAATAAGAACGATATGACAGTTTATTATATTTTGTTCTTGGCGTTTGCGGCGTACTGTTTGGTATCGCCGTTTTTGCTTGCAAAAGCAGTAATGTTCGGCGCAAAACTGGCAAATAAGCCAGAAAAAGTCGAGGAATGGAGAGTATTTGACATTCCAAAACCTAAAAAGAAGCCGAAAATGACGGCAGAAGAAGACAGAATGACTCAAATCCTGCGGAATATCGACAATTACAACGGCACTCCGCAAGGACAAGTAAAGGTAGAAGTAAAACATGACTAATGAACCATCAACTTCGACAAAATTCTGGCGAAGATATGAAAAAGGTCTTGATTATTTAGATAATAAAGACTTACTGAACCGTTCCAACAAGTGTTGGAACTTTTTTGTCGGCAAACAATGGGAGGGTGTAGAGGCAGACGGCGAGGATTTGCCGTTTATGAACTTCATACACCCGAACATTTTGCGTAAAGTAACCACCATTTACACCAATAGAATGGCGGTAACGTACTCTGACATGGAGGGTAGGTCGGAACTGCAACCGATTTACGAGGCATTGTCCTCAATGTTCTCGGCAAAATGGGAAAAGGCAAATGAAGATACTTTATGCAGACGCACCATTAAACATGGTGGAATCGTGGGAGACGGATTCCAATACTTCCCGACAGGAAACGTCGAAGACGTACAAATCATCTACAACACCGACATACTGTTCGGCAACGAAAGTGAGCCGAATATCCAAAGACAACCATACGTCATCATTCAAGAGAGACGTTCTGTTGAAGAAGTTAAGGAACTTGCTCGACAGAATGGAATCCCAGAAGATGAAGTTGCACTTATAAGACCAGACCGCGAGACAGACCACACTCTCGGCAACACGGACGAAGTAGAGAACGCGGATTCATCGGACACCATGAAAGTCACGATGATTACTCACTTTGAGAAGAAGAAAGAACCTGTTACCGAGGCGGTATGGGAAGACGCGGAAGACGGAACAAGGATAGGAACGCAAATCGAGGTAGGCGAAAGAGAAGTCGTCTATGTGGCTAAATGCACGAAATACTGCATGGTCGAGAATGAACGTCCTATCAAAGGCGAACCATCAAAGGTACAGATGATGAATGGAAGACAGGGCAGAGCCTTGTCAATGTACCCTATCCTAAAGTTCTCTTGGGAAGAAGTGCCTAACGATGCTCGTGGAGTATCGCAGGTCGAGGGTCTTATTCCTAACCAAATCCTAATCAATAAGACTCTGGCTCGTCGTTCTGTCGTTACGCAGAACACCGCATATTCAAGAATGGCGTATGACGAGACGATGATTTCAAACCCAGAGGATTTGATGAAAGTCGGTATGCCTATCGCGGTCAATTCTGGCGGCGCACAGTCAGTCAATCAAGCAGTAGCATATTTGAACCCTGCAACGCACTCTCCAGAACCAAAGCAACTGACAGACGACCTGCTTGAGATAACTCAAGAGTTATCGGGTTCTGGCGATACCACGATGGGTAATATCGACCTGCAAAGAGTAGCCGCGTCCGCAATCGTGGCGGTAAACGACCAAGCACAGTCCATGCACGACGACACGGTTGCTAACCTGCAACAGTTCGTCGAAGACATGGCTAACCTGTGGGTGGAACTCTGGCAGGTATTCAGCCCTAATGGGTTGTCTGTGGTAATGAAACAACAGGTAGAACAACCTGTAATCGACCCGATGACAGGGCAACCTGCTATCGACCCGATGACGGGTATGCCGCAGACTGAAATGAAAGAGGTCGAAATGCCAGTCGAAATCACGGCAGAGCAACTCGACCAAATCAAGCCTCTTACGAGGATTGACGTAACAAAAGATAACTCGTTCACTCGCGAAGCACAACAACAGGTAATCGACGGTCTTCTTGAGAAAGGCTTAATCGACCTGTCCGAGTGGACGGAACTTGCAACAGATACTTCACCTGTACCGAAACACGGTCTGGAAGTTATCTTGGAAAGAAGAAAATTACAGGCGCAAATGCAACCACCTATGCAGATGAATCCACAACCATCGGCAGGGCAACCGCCTATGATGTAGAAATACTACACTCTCAATACATTTCATTCTTATGGGGCGGGAAACCGCCCCTACCTCCGATAATAAAGTAGCCGTTAATTGAAACGGCACTTTTTTATAGGGTGCGAAAACGCACCTTGAAAACTTAATAAAAGAAAGGACGTAACACAATGGCTGATTACGAAAGCACAAGCGTAGAAACGTCGGAAGTCGCTGACCCGACAGAAGAAGTTACAGGCGTAGAAGAGCAGGAAACCGCCGAACCTGTGTCCGAAGAAACCGTCGAAGAAGAACCTAAAAAGACGGAAGAAGACGCGGCATGGGCGCGTATGAGACGCGAATCCGAGCAGGCTCGCAAGGATTTAGAAGCCGCGCAAAAGGAACTTGCCGCATTAAAGGCAAAGGAAGAAGCACGAGAATCCACATATTCTCGTCTTACTGGCTCGGATAACGGCGATATTGCCGCTATCGCAGAAGCCACAGGAATGTCGGAAGACGAGGTTCTGGCAGAAATCGAAGCCGCGCAGGAATCCGCGCAGAAAGACCTCTTAATCGAACAACTGCAAGAGCAGATAACTTCGATTGAGGCAGAAAGGCTGATGCAGGCTGACCTTGAAGCAATTAGAAAGGTAGACCCATCACTTAAAAGTCTTGAAGACTTGGGCGAGGAATACGCCAGATATATTAGCGCGACAGACCCGATAACTGGCAAACCAATAATGACGCCAGTTGACGCATATTGGGCAATCAAGGCGAAAGAACAGGCTAACAAAGCCACTCCGCCAAAGGAGATTGGCAAGGTAGAAACCTCTGCCGCCGAAAAAGATTATTTATCCGAGGCTGAAATTGATGCTATGTCTTCCGAACAACTAACGAAAAACTGGAAAAAAGTAATGGCATCGTGGGACAGGAACGCCAATAGGTAATCCTGTCTGCGGTGCAGAATAGGAGACACACACTATGGCATTTCAGAAATTCAAGCCAGAAGTATGGTCACAGAAGTTCATGGAAGACCTCGACAAGACTCTGGTCTTCAAGGAAGACTGTAACCATTCTTATGAGGGCGACGCAAAAAAACCTGGTGACGCCATTAGAATCTTCGGTCTGGGCGACGTGAATATCGGCAGATGGCATCACGGCAAACTGGAGAAACTGGACGACGCACAGGAAGTTACAGGGCATTCAATCCTTATGCCAATCAACGAATTGGCAACATTCAACTTTGAGGTTGGAGACGACCTTGACAAGGCACAGGCTATGGGCGGTTCTGGACTCATGGGCAAGTTCACTACAAAGGCAAAGGACAATGTTGCCGATGTAATCGACCAGTTCATCGCAAAACTGCACGTTGGTAACTGCGACAAGGGTCTGGCGGCAGGCAACACCGCGATTACCAAGAACAACATTCTGGACGCAATCGACGAGGCATACCTCAAGTTACTGGAGAACAATGTTTCCAGAAGCACAAAGGTAACGCTGACTGCGCCACCGTGGTTCATTATGACCCTCAAGAGAGCCTATGTCGAACTCGACACCGATAATTCTGCCATGCTGAAGAACGGCAGAGTCGGCAGATACGGCGGCATCATTCTCAAGGAGTCCAACAACGTATATCACGAAACTATCGACGTTAGTGGAACAGACAAGGAACTGTACCACATTCAGTTGAAGACGGACGAGGCAATCGCGTTTGTAAACCCTTACACTCACATGGAAGGTTATCGTCCAGACCTCACATTCATTGATTGTGTAAAGGGCTACACTCTGTTCGACGGCATGGTAGTTGCACCGAAGCAGGTCGTTGACCTCACGGTTTATAAGTAAGGGGGTGTAATTCATGGCAGCAGTAAATATTCCAATTTACAGACAGGACTATGCTCTTTCTGGTGAATCACCATCACATCAGTACGCAGGCATCGAGCCAAACGTATTCTCTCCATCACTTTCTGGCGTTGCGCTGACATCTTCAACGGACGCTAACTGGATTGGTGGACAGGACAACCCAACATACGGTGGAAGTGCTGACGCACCGCTTTATGGCGCGGACGACTTCAAAGACCACAAGACTCTGTTCATCTTCCAGAACACAGGCGTTGCCGCGAGCGTAACATTCGCGGCAGGGAACACCTATGCAGGCAGGGAAGTTAAGGACATGGTTATCGGCGCAGGAGAAACTTGCGCAATCTGGCTCGACTCATCGAAGTTCGCTGACAAGACCGACGGCGTTATCAAGGTAACGGTAAACACGGCAAGTGTTAAGGCTTACGGCGTAGAAATGAGATAGTCTATCGGGGCAGGCTTACGGGTCTGCCCCTATTTTTTCTATTATGAAACTACAAATACTAATACCACAATACAAAGAAACAGACGAAGTGGCAAAGCCACTTCTGGACAGTATCGCGATTCAGCAGGGCGTGGACTTTAGTGATATTGGAGTCCTCATCTGCAACGACGGCTCGGACGTATATCTGTCTAACGACCTGTTGGGGTCTTATAAGTTCCACATAGAATACTGGCGTAACGAGCATAAAGGCGTGTCTGGCACAAGGAACGCACTTATGGACATGGCAACCGCAGATTATATCATGTTCTGCGATGCAGATGATATGTTCGTTAGTGCCTGCGGTCTGTACCAAATCATGCTCGACATAGGGCAGGGATTCGATGCACTCAATTCTGTGTTCATTGAAGAAGCCTGCCAAAAGGACGGCAAGATGGTTTACATCACGCACGACAACGACTCAACTTTTGTTCACGGCAAGGTGTATCGCAGACAGTATCTAATCGACAATAACATTAGGTGGAACGATGCTTTAACGATACATGAGGACTCGTTCTTCAACGTCATCGCACTTAATATGACCGACAAAGTTAGGATTTGCAAGAATCCGTTTTATCTTTGGAAATATCGCGAATCGTCCGTGTGCAGGCACGACTCAAAGTATATGCTCAAGACTTTCGACAAGTTCCTTGATTCCAACGATGCTCTGGTAGATGAAATGATTAAACGGGGCGCGATGGACAAGGCGATGTACTTCTGCACCCACATGGTATTTGACACTTACTACACGATGAACAAGCCCGAATGGGTCAATCAAGAGAACCAAGAACACCGCGAGAGAGTGGAAAGACGGTTTGCCGAGTATTTTGCAAAGCACAGAGCATTGTGGGACGCAGTTCCTATGGCAGACAAGACTAATGTTTCCGCGACTGCAAGAGAGAAGAACTTGAAACAGGGTATGCTCCTTGAGGCGGTCACGGTGTTTGACTGGTTGAAAAGTGTAATGAACAAACGATTAAATTCAAACCTTATAGACTTGAGAATCACAGGAGAAGAACAATGTCTACAAGAAGACAAAGAGAAAGAATGAGGCTTGAACGCATGGCGTTTGACGATGCCGTTGAAGCCGAAAGAAATCGCCGTGAGAGCGATTTAACGGAGCAGGAAAAGAAAGACCTTACTCCGAAGAAAAAACCCGCCAAATCGAAGAAATCAGCCCCACAGAGGGATAAGAAATGAACTACGGACAAATAAAGCAAAACTTAATCAGTCTGGGCTTTGCCGAAGAATCGGATTATGAAGAATTTGAAGAACTCGGCTATACCTATGACGCTATCAATAGAGCAATCAGTCAAATCGGCAATCAGTTTCCGTACATCGCAAAGTACGAGTTTGAGATAGACGACTCCGACACAGGAATCCTATATGTCGATATGACGGACAGAGCAGGATTTTTGGCACTCGCGCAGGAGACGCCTGTAGTGTTCGAGGCTAACGGCGATGAAGTGTTTAGGAAGTTTGGCGACTACCAAATCGAAATGGAACACACAATCGTAATGAAAGCCGACGACTACGCAGGCTCTTTTAGAGTGTATTACGACAAGGCGTGTACGACCATCACATCGGCAACGCCAGACTCTTTCGTGCCAGAACTGCCGACAAAGGTGCATCATTTGATTCCACTTCTGGCGGCGTACTATCTGTGGCTCGATGACGACGAGAGAAAAGCCGTCCAATACTACAATATGTACGAGACAGAACTTGCTCTGGTATTGCAGAAACAGAACGCACCGAGAATGAGAGTCGTTACCGAGTGGGGCAATAACTGGCAAGGCACGAACCTTAACGTAAGCAAAGAAGAATGGGCGAGGTGGCACTAATGGCTATTGAATTACCTGCCTCTCCAAAGGTCTATACAACCAAATATACAAACTTCAAGGGCGTAGACTTTACCAATGACCCTACGAATGTATGGTACAGAAGAAGTCCGTCTGGCGTGAATATGCTACCAGACGCAAGTGGCAGACCGTTCAAAAGACACGGTTGGAGTATTCTTTTATCAAACAACGATTTGTGCGATGCTCTTTCCCTTTTCGGTTATGAAGAAGTGACATTAACGGAAGACGAATTTAACGCAGACAAGACAAGGTATTTTGTTCTCGTCAGCACGGAGTATGTTCGTTGTACCGATGCGAGTGTTTATGACGATGAAGAAACCTACTATATCCGTATCTATCCGCAGGGTGGCGATGACCCTTTGGGTGAACCGCCAATCATCACAAAATGTTCGTACTTTGAATTAGCAGGAGTAGACCATATCGTGATATTCACGGATAAAGGCGTTATCTTCTACAACGGCGAAGTAACGGCGGTAAACACGGACTACGATTGCTACACGGGATATGATAGGTCGTTCTTCTTTGAGGGCGATGGCACAAGTGCGTTTTATATATACGGCAACTTTAAGGTTTGGAGATACGAAAGTGATTTTATTCTCCATGATGCATCTTCGCAGGTCACCGTTCCAACTGTTTTGATTGGGGCAGAAGCAAACTGCGTTGGAACGATGCACGAGGGTTACAATCTTCTCGGCACGAGAGCAAGTGTAGAATATTGTGACAAGGATTTGTTTGCCTTTTGGGGAACGGATAAATTGTCGTTTGAGGTAGATAAAACCACATTCACAACCGCACACGCCAAAAACTACTCGATGACATACACATATAAAACCGTGGGTGGAACGACAACGTGGTACGACACATCAAATACTGCGGTAACTTTATCAACGCATGGCATCACGGTCTATACCGCGCCGAAAGTAGGCGACCAGATTTTCGTTGTCAATGCTCACGGCGTTTTATTTCCAAACAATGTTTCCATCGCACAGTACGAAGAAGTGTCTATTTTCGGGACGAAGACAGACAAACAGTTTGGCTATGAAATGGAAACAATAAACACAGGAACGCCGTCAGTCGGTCAATGCCTGCTACACCCAGACACCATCACAGACAACAGAGAAAGACAGCAGGCATGGGTAGAGTTTAGTCCAAGTGAGTCGTTTACTTCGGTTGACGGCGAGGACTACATCAAGGCGATATTCCCGACAGTTACAGTAACAATCACGCCGTATGTGAATGAATCATACACAAGTTCGGCGAGTCTGGTAGGTGCATGATATGGCAACAAGAGTATACGGCGGTACAGTAAAAGGGTATTGGCGAGTCTATTTAGACTACAATTGGTATCCTAATCATAGTGCCACACAAGCAAGAATAGAATGGTGGTACGGCATTGAGTTCGTCAAAGCACCAAAAGGGAACGGCGATACCAACGGCAACTACCAATCCGAATATGACAGACCTACCTATGTGGCGTGTACGTCACAGACACAACAGAACAAATACCCAACCGCCAAGTTCACTACAACATGGTGGAATAATGGTGGTAGGCGGTATCAGTATGGGTCTGGCAACTTCTATTACACAAAGACAACTTCAACAAAGGCGGTAACATTAACTGCATACATAGCACATACCACAAGTTCAACTACTTATTCTGGTGCGTCAAGCAAATCAGTAGGGTTTACCGTTCCTACACTTGCATCGTACACGGTTTCATATAACGCAAATGGTGGAAGTGGGCAACCTTCCAACCAAACGAAATGGTACGGGCAAACGCTGACGCTTTCTCCCACCAAGCCTACACGGACGGGATTCAATTTCAAGAATTGGAACACGGCATCTGGTGGCACGGGAACGGCATATAATTCTGGTGCGTCTTACACAACTAACGCAGGGGCAACACTATATGCACAATGGACTCCTACAAACCCACCGACTTGTGATATTGGGAATTTGGAACTGTCCGTCAATGGCACTCCGCAATCTTCAAGCGACATTATAAGAGGTTTTACGGACATATCGTGTAGCATTTCCAATATCGTTGTTCCAATAACGGGGAGAACACTTGACTCTATCAAAATGTCAATCGCAGGGGTAACGGCAAATGCAGTTATCTCGGACGATTCTGGCACGATAACGATGGACAACACACAGTTCAATTCATCGCATCAAGGAACATGGGCGGTAACGGTAACTACAAAAGATAGTGCAGGGGCAGAGAAAACATACAACCTCGGCAACATCAATATTGTCGCGCCTACATGGGAAGAAACCGTAACTATAAGCCAACCCGTTCCTGCGAAGGACTCAAACGGCTATGCGATGCTTGACTCGTTACAAATAGCAAGAACTCCCGTTGATATATCCGACCCAGACAATCTTGTGTGGGACACGGTTTCAAAAGACGGAATTTCTTTCATAGATAATGGCGATAATACATGGACGTTCACTTATGTGTTTGACGAGAACCATGTAAGTGATTCCACCTCGTTGACTCCAGATACGGCAATACGGGCATCATATAAACACTATGATTCCAATGCCTCATTAGGCGGTCAATCGTTCTACACAACATCAAGAAACCAGAACTATTCCAACGGAATATACAATGTGATGTTCGTGGGCGGAGTGGATAACAAGAACTTCCCAGAATACACATCACGGGTATGGTGGTGCAAGATAAACAATCCTCTTTACTTCCCAGACACTTCGTATATAGAAGTCGGTTCTAACGATACGGCGGTGCAGGGATTAACGAAAGTAGGGGATTACCTTGCGGTTGTAAAGCAATCAAAGACCACAGACACGGCGATATTCCTCTTATATCCAACATCGTTTGAGGAAGAAACGACCTATGCGGTCAAGCAGGGCGTACAAGGCGTTGGTGCGTTGGCAAGATATTCATTCAATATTCTTGGCGATGAAACATTGTTCCTCTCACCAAAGGGGGTCATGGCAATCGTTCCAACGCAGGACGAAGAACACAAGGTACAGAACAGGTCGTATTTTGTTGACAAAAAACTTCTTGCAGAAGACGCAAAGGATTCCTATTCATTCGTACATGACGGCAAGTATTATCTGGCAATCGGCAACGGACATTGTTATGTGCTTGACGGAAACCAGAGAAATTCATGGGGGAATGATAAGACCAACCTCGTTTATGAGTGTTACTATCTTGAGAATGTTCCTGCGAAGTGCTTTGTGAAATACCAAGACTCATTGGTATTCTCGGATAACGACAATGTTTGCATTTTCTCTGGTGGTTATGTAGATGCCTATGACGATGACGGCAACGAAAATGTGCCTGTCAAGGCAGAGTGGTCAACCATATTTGATGATGACGGCTCTCTGCATTACTACAAGACGATGCAAAAGAAAGGCAACCTCGTATCGGTTCTTCCGATAGAGAACGAGCGTCCATACGAAGAAGTTGCGATAGACGAGGACACATTCAACGATGACAAAGAACGGTACTTCATATTGGAAGACGGCAAGTTCGTACAATGCACGGAAAGTGATGTGTATGACCCAACGCAGACTTACTACATAGAGAACCGTCCTAACACAAGAATCTTCGTAAAGAAAGACAACAACGAACCCGTAGAGATACAGAGGAAGTTCGGTCTTTCCTCGGACATTCCAAGTGAAATGTTCCTCAATAAGAAGTTCAAGAAATACAAAAGGTTACAGTTCATTCTCACAAACGATGCAGAAGAAGACTTCGGCGTTGACGAGATAGTGAAGAATTATACCGTAGGGAATTACGCAAAGAAATGACGAGATATAACAGAGAAGACCCAAGAACGGTTCTACCACAACTTGAGAAAGAGTTTAACAACAAACTTGAGAAACCGTTGACCGTCGTTGACTCTCTTTTTTCTGTCCAAAAGGACGGGAGTGTAACTCTCAATGTCAAAGAAATCCCATTAACGGGGAGTCAATGCACTATTGGTGGCTACAACTGTGCGTACCAAATCGGCAACATTGTATTCCTCTCTTTTAATTTCAACATTACAACGGCTACATCAAGTTACGATTACATTTCTGGGTTGCCGAAACCAATCCATAATTGGGCGTGTAGTGGTACAACTACGGGGTCTGCTAATCAAACAAGATGGTATGTTTCAAAAGATGGAACTTTGAGGGCTGATGGGGCAACCATAACGGGTTGGCAGAACGGTTCTGTAGTATATATCTGCGAATAAGGAGAAATAAATGTTAAAGATAGACACAGAAAAAATGATGATATGCCTTACAAGGGGCGATACGGCAAATATCGTGTTTAGTGCGATACAAGATGACGGCACAACATACCACGCACAACCGAATGATGTTCTGCGTTTCGCCGTGGCAAAAAAGGTAGGCGCAGACCCAGTTTTTGAGCCAGAGCCAAACATCATGGGGAATGACCCAAGTGAAGAAGATGATTTTTGGACGGTCACGATTCAGCCTGCACACACAAATTCTCTCAAGTTTGGGGATTATGTATTTGATGTGCAACTGACTCGTTATAACAATGGCGACCCTCAAGTAGACACAATCATCGGCACAACTGACGAGGTTCAGCCAATCTTTAGGGTATGGGGCGAAGTATCGCCAGAGGACTAACATGGATATTCTCATTGGACAAATCGCCTCGGCGGTACAACTTCAAGGCTCTATATCTGGCGAGGAACAGTTAAAAGGTTCTTTTGATTTATTCAAGTTGCCAGAGCATCAGTACGAGGGTTCATACACGGTAACACCTACTGAATCCGAACAAGTCCTGCCGACTTCTGGCAGAACGCCTTTATCCAACATTACAGTTTCGCCGATACCAAGTGAATATATCATTCCGTCTGGCACGGTCACAATCACGCAAAGTAGTGGTGCTGATGTGACACAATACGCATCAGCCGATGTGCAGAGTGCTTCAATCCAAAAGAGTTACGAGGAAGAATTTTACACAAACGCAGGTGGCAATTATATGTTCCATCTTCAGCCTCATGTAGAAGTCCAATCGGCAGGTTGGACGGACACGGGAGAAAAGTACGGTTGGAATCATATCTACCGTGCTATGCCTTTTGGAGTAACGGTTACTCCAAGTGAGTCGGTACAGTATGTTGGATATAGCAACACCAACACGATGTTAGAGGGCAGAGTGACCGTAGACGCAATCCCTTCGGATTATGTTGGAACATCAATCCCAAGACACGATTCTTCGGATATTTACCCAGATGCAGGGTACACGGTAGTTACGCCAAGTGGGTATTACGAATCCGATGGCGTGTTCCAAGTTCCTTACGAAACGCACACCGCACCAAGCATATCTTACGATTCAAGTGGGCTAATCACGGCTATACATTATCAAGAATCCGAAAAACTCTGTATTGGGAGTGACCTCACATCAAATACACTACAACTCCCAAGTGCATCTGTTAGTTCGTACTTCTCATACGGTTATAGTACTATAGGCGGTTCAAAGGCATGGACTATTGAGTGTGGCGAAAGCATTACTGACGGTTGGATTGGTGCTTCATCGTATTCCGATAGTTATTGGTTTGGCGTTGTTCCGTCTGGCACGGTCATCACTCCAACGGAGTCTTCGCAGACCGCAGGTCATGCTGATTACATGATGGAAGATGCAATAACAGTATCGCCAATACCATCGGAGTATGTCATTCCAAGTGGAACGATAGAGATAGAAAACGGTGGCGATACCGATGTAGCGGGCTATGAAACGGCAGATGTTCCGTATGGAAGTCTTTACGCAGGGTATGACAGCAGTTATGTGACCTCAAGTGGTGTTAAAAAATGGCGTGTTCGTGGAAACGCAACGGCGGTATCTGGTTGGCTTGATGGGCAACACGCATACGGAGAATACGATTACTACGATGTTGTTCCGTCTGGCACAACTGTAACACCAAGCACATCGTCACAGACAATCGGTGGAACAAACTACATGATGCAGAGTGCGGTTACTGTATCGCCAATCCCATCACAGTATATAGTGCCAAGTGGAACAATATCCATTTCTTCAAATGGCACGGTTGATGTAACGCAATACGCATCGGCAAGTATAAGTGTTCCGTCTTCCGCACCGAATTTGCAGAACAAGACATTTACAGTATCGGCATACGGCACGGCAAGTGTGTCGGCAGATGCAGGGTATGACGGACTATCAAAGGTAACAATCACAACGCCAAGTGGTACGGCGAAAGCACCAACCTCAATCAGCCAAACGGGTGCAACGATAACAACGGGAACAAACTCACTCATACTGACGAAGAACAATGTTTCCGTAACACCGTCTGTATCGGCAGGATATATCTCAAGTGGAACGGCAACGAATGTAAGTATAACCTTGTCGGCTACCACAACAATTCAAGGTGCGTCAACATATTATCCGTCCACGGCAGACCAGACTATTTCATCGTCAAGATACCTCACGGGTACGCAGACATTTAAGGGAGTAACTACTTCCAACCTCACGGCAGGCAACATAAAGTCTGGCGTAGTGGTGCAAGTTGGCGATTCCGCAGACTCCGACAGAATCCTATCCGTAACGGGAACTTACTCTGGCGGTGGCGGTGGCGATAAAAATGTTCAAATAGCACAAAGCACAACGAGAGCAACCTCGTCAACCTATGTAAAGTGTTGCGGAGATATTACCGTAGCAACGACTGGAACATACGATGTGTATTGGACTTATTTTAGGTCATCAACTTCTGGCACATGGGGTTCGCAACTTTACATCAACGATGTATCGCAAGGAACAACATATTCAACATTCACGAACCATGTATGTAATGTCCATATATCCAATGTGTCGCTCACGGCAAATCAAAAGGTTTCCGTATATGCTCGGTCAAGAGGTTCTAACTACTACGGGTATATCGGACAGTTAGTAATAATAGAGAGTTAATCATGGCTTATTACGGAACGATAGTCGGCAAGAAAAGCACAACTGAAAACATGACGGGGAGAATCCACACTTGCCATGTTCATTACGAACCTTACCCAGAATACACGGGTACTTATGTGGCAACTCCGACTTCAAGTAAACAGTCTTTTCCTACCGCCGACAAAAAAATGAACGAAAACTTTAGAGTCAATGCGACTCCAATAAAGAAAGCATCAAATTCAGCAGGCGGTTACACAGTAACCATACTATAGGAGAATATCATGGCAGGAAATAATAAAATTGTTTATGACGGCAGTACACTAATCGACCTTACTGGCGATACTGTAGTACAGAGTGCGGTTTTGAGTGGATATACGTTCCACTACAAAGACGGCTCAATCAAGACTGGCTCATGTTCCTATGACGCATATACGGGCGATGCTACGGCGACGCAGGGCGAGATACTTGCCACGAAGACTGCGTATGTCAACGGCTCAAAAGTCACGGGTTCAATGACGAATCAAGGCGGTATCTCTGGCACTATCACTTCACTTTCTCCGTACATCGTACCGAGTGGTTATCACGATGGAAGTGGGCAGGTCGCAGTAGACTCTACAAATATCGCCGCAGGGAACATCAAAAGTGGAGTCGTTATCTTGGGCATTGAGGGAACTTACACGGGTTCTTCAATCGTTACGCAGACTGTAACGGTTACTCCTACCTCAAGTCAGCAGGTCATCACGGCGAGTGCAGGCTACGACTACTTGGCGCAGGTAACAGTACAGTCCGTACCGTACACTTCTGTTCTCAATAGTGCAGGCGGTTATACCGTTACGATTCTGTAGGTAAAGACATGACTGAAAACAATAAAGTCGTTTATGACGGACAAACCTTAATAGATTTAACGCAGGACGATGTCACGGCAAGTGATGTGCGTAACGGAGTATATTTCCATTCCGCAGACGGCGTAAGGGGGCAAGGAACATTGACTTCAACATCAATACCAACGGCAGACACGATAGCAGAATGGGATTCAGACGCCCACATGAACTCGGAAGATATGAGTTCGGCAGATGTAACGAGTTTTGTTAATGGTCTTGCATTTAATGGTCTTGCAAGTTTGATTGACATTTTTTATCCCGTTGGTAGTTACTATGAAACTTCCGATGCATCATTTGACCCAAATGTTGCGTGGGGTGGAACTTGGTCATTAGAAGCATCTGGCAAAGTCCATGTGTCATCTGGTGGGGCATATTCTATCGGTGCAACGGGTGGTTCGGAAACTCATGTGCATACCACGGGCGGTCATACATTGACCACTTCGGAAATCCCTGCACATAACCATGTTCCTGCATCACCAAGTAACACAGATGCACATTTTGTTGCCTACAGAATTATAAGTGGCTCTTCTGGTAAATATTTTATTGGTTCAAGTTCAAGTGGTGCATCAAGATACACCTACGCATCATCAAGTTCGTATGACCACATTGGAAATTCAAGAGCAACGGCTAACACGGGTGGTGGTGGCTCACATAGCCACGGCAACACGGGTAGCACATCAAATATGCAACCGTATGTTGTTGTAAATCGTTGGCACAGAACGGCATAGGAGAAATAAATGAGTAGTGAAACAATAACAAGAAATGACCTCACGAACATACTTGACGAAATCGTGGCAATAGACGGCACGGATATGTCGGCGCAAGATATACAAGACTTTTGCGATTCTCTTAATATAAGTGGGGCGATGTACCCAAAGATTCAAGTCGGAGAAACTGCCGTAATAACCGTGTCGGCTAATAGTTACTACGATGAAAATGTTACTTTTGACAGTTCGTATTCTTCGTATCCTGCGGTAGTCGCATCTTTCGTAACATCATCAACCGCAGGGGAATTTGGCAAATGTTGTGTTGCCGTACATACCAGAACCACTACGGGGTTTACTATTAGAGTGTTTAATGGCGATGCGACTACTCGTGCGCCCGTTATTCAATGGATAGCAATAGGAGTGTAACATGAGCAAACTTATAACCGAAAACGATTTAAGAGGAATACTTGACAAGGCACTACCGTTTGGAACAACTACAAAGGTGCTATGGTCTGGTGTGTTGTATATGTTTAGTGGGCAGACCGCCCCATTGTCCGAAAATGTTTCCGACCAGAAAAACGGCATTGTATTGGTCTGGAGTGCGTATTCAAGTGGTCAAGCACAGAACTACGATTGGAACTATCAATTTGTTCACAAAAACCATGTTGCCGTTGCGAGCGGTGCAGGCATTTGTCATGTCATGTCAAATGCTAACTTTGCAAAGGTTGGGGCGAAATATGTTTATGTAAACAATGACAATATTGCAGGCAACGATTACAACGATGATACGGGAACGGCATCTGGCGTAACCTATGCTAATAATTATTGGGTACTACGATATGTACTCGGTGTATAAAAAGGAGATAACAAATGAATTTTGGAACAAAAGTAAGAACAATCTTGGCGATTGCAACATCGCTAAACACGGCACTTCTTGCCACAGACATTACGGGTTTCAACAACGGAACGCTTGACTTGATTTACAAGATTTTCTCCGTTGCTTTGAACTTCGTCATCGTTGCGTGTTGTACTTGGTACAACAATGACTACACTCCAGAAGCCTGCGAAGCAACGGGCGAAATGAGAGCAAGGAAAGACGAAATCAAAAAAAAAGTCAATGGCGAGTGCTTTTATGATTACGAGGAGGTAGAGGACGATGACATTCAGTAACCCAAAAATCTACAGACAAGCAGACTCCAGATGGGGTTCTCTGCCTTATCCAACAAAGGCTTACAAGTTCGGCTCTAACGGTTGCGGTTGTTGTTCTTGCCTGCACAACATCATTGAGATAGACAAGTACAAGAACTGGACACCGAAAGACCTGCGACCTTACATGGTAGGGCAGGGATTCGCCACAAAGGGTCACGGCACTACATGGAACGGAATCACGAAGACACTTCAGCACTACGGATTCACGGTATCGCACCCAAGCATTTCAAAGTCTATGACTCCTGCATGGAATGTACTCAACAAGAAAGATGCCCCAAAGCAGGGCGTTCTTTTGTTTAGAGCAGGGGTCAGAAACGGATGCAGATGGACGAGTGGGGGTCACTATGTAGCCTTTTTGGACTACAAGGTTGTCAACGGAAAGCACTATTTCTACACAAAGGATTCTGGGGGCAGGAAACATGACGGTTGGTATTGCTATGAAACCTACATGAAAGGACTTCTGCCACAAATCTGGATTGTGACGAAGAAACCAAACACTCCTGCACCTAAACCAACGCCGACTCCTGCGAAGAAGTATTCTGGCACTATCCCTGCACCGACAATCAAGAAAGGTTCAAAGGGAGATAAGGTAAGAAGTTTGCAAAAGTTCCTTAATTGGTACGGCAACTACGGACTCAAGGTAGACGGCGTATGCGGAAACAAGACAGTAGAAGCACTCAAGAAGTTCCAGAAAGCAAACGGACTCACGGCAGACGGCATCTACGGTGCAAAGACACAAGCAAAGGCAAAGACATACAAGGGATAAGACAATGACAGAAGCAATTATTATCGCGTTCATCACGGGCGGTCTGGCAATCATCAGCAATCTCGTAATCGCGGCGACCAACAACTCAAAGACGATTTACCGTATTGAGCAACTCGAAAAGAAGATGGAAAAGCACAACCAACTGATTGAGAGAGTCGCGTTACTGGAGCATGACGAGCAGACCCAATGGAAACGCATCGACGAATTACGGGAAGAAATAAATAATGGAAGATGAAAAAGCCTTGATTGAACTACTCAAGGATATGCTAAAACAGAAGCAGAAAGAGGCGAGGTATCTCTTTATCTCACTCGTTGTCATTGTTGTAATGAACGTATGCACTATTGGAGCATTTCTTTGGTACGAAAGTCAAATGGAAACCGTCACGACAACAACCACGACCACTACAACGCAAGAAGTAGACGGCGAGAACAACGATATTGTCAACGGCGACCAATACAACGACGAGTCACAGAACAGGAGTAACTAATGTCAGCAAAACAAACAACAACGACTACTACCACGACTACGACTCGGAAGAAGAAAGAAAAGAAAAAGTCGGGCAAGACAGTCAAGGACGCATACACCGCAAAGGTCAAGAAGTCCAAAGAGAGAAAGGTCTGTCCGACTTGTGGGCGACCACTATGAGTGAACACATCGAAACGAGGAAGAAGTTAAAGGAAATAGCGAGCGTGTCCTCTTTTACCTCCTTAATTAACTCGGCAACTCTCTCGCATACAGATAAGCAGATTCTCGTTCTTCATTACATAGATGGAAAAGACTTTAGATACATCGGGGACACGCTTGGCTATTCCGAATCGACAATTAAGAAACGGCATAAAAAGGCTCTAAAGAAATTGAGCCAACTCTTTTAAGGTACTTCCGTTCACTTTCGGCGGTGCTTACGATAGAAAGTCTCTTGCTATCATAAGCATGGAAAGGAAGTGAGCGTATGAATTACAATAATGCAAAGGCTATGGTAGACATGATGCGCGGGGCGAGGAATCCGCAGGCTCTCCTACGGGAGTATGCAAGGACTAACCAAAACGTCCGCGAGGTCATGGACTACATGGACAAATGCGGCGACCCAAGAACCGCGTTTTATCAAATGGCGAGCGCAAAAGGCGTTGACCCAGAGGCTATCCTTTCGATGATTAGAAAGTAATTGCAATTACATAAAAATCTTTAGAAAGGAGAACTGAATATGGAAAACGGACTTTCTGCGAGCGATGTCGCATTGATGAACCGCGACACAGGCTTTGGCGGTGAGGCGTTCATGTGGATTTTCGCACTTCTGATTCTGGCAGGCGGTGGCTTCGGCGGTCTTGGCTATGGCGGTAACGCCGTGACACAGGACGCGATGCAGAACGGATTTAACTTCAACGACCTGCAAGACCAGAACCGTGACATTATGAACGCTATCACAGGCGGTACTGCACAGTCTGTAGCGACGACCAACCAGACATTCCACGATTCTCTGTTTGCCCTCAACGATAAGTATTCGGAACTGGCAAGAGATATTAGTGGCGTGAATATGCAACTGCAACAGGTTCTGTCAAACCAGAATGAATGTTGTTGCTCGACCAAAATGGAAATCGCCAACAACAGATATGAGGCGGCACTCAATACTGCCAAAATCAATGAAACGACTGTAGCACAGAGCCAGAAGATTCTGGACGCTCTGGCACAGAACAAAATCGAAGCATTACAGGCACAGGTAAACGCTCTTGAACTGCAAAACGCCGTGGCAGGGGTGGTAAGATACCCTAACTCATGGGTGTATGACGCAGGCAAAGCACCTTTCTGTACTTGTACCACAACTACGCCGACAACAGGCGCATAAGGAGAGACAATGGAAGTTAGTGAAATTTTCGCGAGACTCAAGGCACACATGTTAGAGGGCATGGTATTCCATGACGGAATGGTACGCTACTACGGATTCCTTAATTGCGATGAATGGAAAAACGAGCATGAATGGCATTACGCCGAGGAAACCGATGGCTACCGTCAATTATGCGACTACTACATGAACCACTACAATGCGTTGATTCCAGTTGAACCGATGAACCGTCCAGACGTTATACCAGACTCTTGGTATCGTTACACAAGAGGCGACGTAGACGACGGGACGAGAAAGAACGGCAAGGAAATCGGCATAAAAAAATGGGCTGAATGGGAACGCGAAACAAAAGATTTGTATCAAGATATGTGGAAAGAACTCGTAGCAATCAACGAAATCGCCGCCGCACAATTTATCTCTCGGTACATTCGTGCGGTTGACGAAGAACTGAAATGCGCGGAGAAGTACACTCTTGGTCTATAAGATTTAGCCACCTCGAAAGGGGTGGCTTTTTCGTGGATTAAAAGGAGACACAAATGGCAGTTACATACACCGCCCCTGCGTATGATGAAAAGAAATATCGGCAAGGAATAGACACTTCTTTTTACCAGAACGCAATCAACAATTACACGGCACAAGCAAACAAAGAGAGACAGACACAACTCGGAGAAGCCCAGAAAACGCAACAGTCCGCATTAAAGCAGGCGTACATTCAAAGGGCGCAGAATCAGCAGAAACTCCAGAATAACCTCGCTCAAGCAGGTATTCGTGGTGGCATGACAGAAACCGCCAACCTTAATTTAGCCAATCAGTACGGGCAGGCGAGAGCCGCGGCGAACACCGACTACGCCAATTCTGTGAACCAAATCAATCAGTCAACTGACAGAAACATCTTCGACTATACGGCAGATATGCAGTCAAGGGCAGAAGAATACAAGCAGAACATGGCGCAGGCAAAGTGGCAGGCGGCGAGAGAGGATTCATTGAATCAGTACAACTCCGCACAGGAATATTGGAATAATTATTATCTTGATTACTACTCTGGCTACTCCAAGAAGAACGTCCAAAAGGCATTAAAGACGGCGGAAAAGAACTTGAAGAACGCCAAGACAGACGCGGAGAGAATTAGGATTCAGCAACAGATTAGAGGAATCCAAAACAGACTCGGAGTTATCGCCAATAAGTAAGGGAGTTACTAATGGCTGAACATAAAATTAGACAAAAGACAACAACGCCAAAAAAGAAGAAGCCAGAAGAAGACAGGTTCGGCAAAAAAGGAAAGCAACAGGCGAAAAAAGCAAAGGCTGAAAAGACTGGGGCAAGCAAACTGAACAAGACTGGCAATTCTCGTGCAGATGAAAGACGAGAGGGAGCGGTAAGGGCGAGGGAAAACCCTGTCAACAAGACTCGTGGCGGTGCGCAGAACTATATCATCAAGGATAAGGTTCAACCAATTTTAACTGCACCAACAAAGACTGTATCTGGCGCATTGAAGAACGCACAGAACACGGCAGGGCAGGCTCGCAACCAGCACAGAGGCGGTCATGTAACTAACGTAGTAGACAAAACCAACAGGTCGAAAACCCACGGTGCAAGCACGACTGTTGTCACTACTCCACAGACAAAAAGAAACGACAGGCTTACCGCTAAAGGACAGGTAGAACGCGACAAAGCAATAAAGGCAAACGACCAGAAGATACAAACGGTTGCCGACACAAAAGCAAAGAACGACAAAAACGGATATGCCTATGGTGGTAAGTTAATAAAGACTCTCGACAAGTATAATGAGAAAGTTGATAAGGCACTTGAAGAGGGCAAGAAGAAAGACCTCGAATATGCCGCAGAGTCTTTCTCCGACAAGAAAGTTGATATTCCGTTCTATACAAAGTATGCAAAAGGCAAAGCAGAAGCAGAGGCTAAAAAGGCATTAAAAGAGGGCGGAGTAACCCAGAAAAAAGGCAAAGAAAACGTCGACAATTGGATTACAGAGACAGAATCGAATTGGGATAAAAGTGGGTTCAAGGTAACCGACGATACAGTTGTAACCGAAGACGGCAAAACTTGGGGGCAGATAAAGCAAGAGGCATACGACCAAGAGGCGGCTCGCATTAGATTTGAACGCAGTAAGTACATAAACCAATCCACTAACGGAGTTGGTCAACTGTCTGCGCAGGATATAGTCAAGGGCGGTATTGAAATGGGGTCGGAGTTCATTGACTACGGCGTTCCTTACATGGCTACCGCTAAAGGCTCTATCAAGGTTGCGGAAAAACTCATGGCGAAAGCCGCGAAAGCAGGCAAAACAGGCGCAAAAGTTGCACCAAAAACCGAAGCGGCTATCGGCAGGCTCGTGGCAGACGGCAAACTGACTCCGCAGGCGGCGAAGAAACTCAACACGCAGATTGCCATTAAGTCTGGCGCAAAGAGTTTCTCAAAGGAACTTGTTGCTAATGCTCTCCAAGATGCGACTATCGGTACGGCTATCGACCTCGGCAAAGGCATTGAACAGGGTTTACAGGGCAAAGACCTTGAAAAGTACATGAAAGACAATGCTATTGCTAACCTCGCACTCGGTATTCCTATGAGTGGAATCGCGGGAAGAGCAGGTGCGAAAGAGGCTAAACAGGCTCTCGCAGAGGACATAGCAGGTAGCGTCAACAAGTTCACCAACCTCACAAGAGAAGAGGGATTTGAACTCGACAACCTTATCAAGAAATCCAATGACAAGAACGCCACGCTCGGCAACTTCGAGGCGCAGAGACTGTCGGAACTGCAAGACAAGGCTCTTGGTGGAGATTCTGCCGTTGTCAATTCCAAAGGGAAAATCGAAGTAAACAAAGCGGAAACCACGGTAGAGGGATTGAGCCGTGAAGACGCTAAAGAATATATAAAGTTAAGGGCGAAAGCGGCGAGTGGACAAATACAACCGCACGAACTCGGCAACCTCGCGGGTCTTCAAAAGAAAGTCGAACAGGCTTATAAGCAGACAGAGGCTAAAGCGCAGAAGACTATCAACATTTCCAACAAGAGAATCACGAGCGCGATGCAAGAAGACGCTGAAATGGCAGTCCGTTTCTTTGAGCGAACTGGAGACAAGGCAAGACTCAAGCAGGCGAATGACGTTCTGGAAAGAGCAAAGAAAGCCACGGCAGAAAAGAACGCGGCTCTTGAAACCAACATCGACAAGATGAAAGACATCACCAAAGGCAACTACCGTTGGGTTGATTCAAAGGAAATGGAGGCTCTTACAGGAGACGGAAGAATCGGTGGCTATTACGATGAGGCTACAGGAGAAATCGTAGTCAACAGGGATTCTCCGCAGGCTTATCAGACTATCATCGGTCACGAGACAATGCACATGTTGAAAGCGGCGAACCGAGAGGGATATGACAAACTTGCCAACATGCTCGCTGATTATGTTAAAGAACTCGATGAATACGACTCTCTCGTTGCAGAAGTAAAACAAGCATATCCAGAACTCGTTGCCAAAGGAGACGCTGACGCTCTTGACGAAGAGTTGGTTTCTGAAATGCTCGGTCGGTATGTGTTTGGTGAAGACGACACGTTTATTAAAAAGTTGGCAGGCGAAGACCCTACAACTCTCCAAAAAATAATCAACTACATTAAAAAGTTGTTTGCAAATAACGACAACGCCGAATTAAGGGAACAATTTGCCAAATTAGAGCAAACCGCATTGGAACAAATACGCGATGCGCACCCAGAGGTTATCGCAAGAGAAAACGCGAGAAAGAAGTGGTCAAGAATTGTAGATAGTTCTGGCGAGCGAGTAGATGTGGCAGACAGGCAAATATCGGCACGGGTTATAGACCAATGCTATCTTGACGCAGTAAAGTGCGGAGACCTTGACCTTGCGCAGAGGATAGTTGACCAACACTTGCTCTCTCAAGGGTTTGGAATCCCTGCGTTCCACGGGACTACGAGATTTGGGTTCACAACTGTTGACATGGGTAAACTCGACGATGGAGCGTCAATATTTGCCGCACGGTCGCCTGCCGTGGCACATACATATACTGGGTCGTATCGTAGTTCAAGACCAAACGTCAAGAAGATTGGGAATCCAAAAGAACCGTTAAAAAATAAAATTCAACACAAAACCAAATGGGATATAGACCATCTAAACGGTGTATCAAAAGAGTATCTCGGAATAGATTTAGAGATAGATAAATATCTCGACGATTTAACGGGCGTTGAAGCAACGATTAATGGTGAATTTGGCAGACCTCGTGACTTTTCCATTGATGATTATATGGAATGGGACAACCCAGTAACAGGCAAACATAATGATAGTACGCCGATTGAACTGTTTGACTACGCAACAGGAGACGAAAGGGGTGACTTCGTAAAAGACTACTCCTTATATAACAAAATCAAGAATCACATAAGGGACGAGTACAGATATGATAAATCTCTCGATGCGTATACAAAGAGAGATAACGAGTTTGAACTTCTTGACATTGACGAAAGGGACGAACTTCTTGAACTCGCGAGAGATATAGACAACGAAGTTGTAAAAAGATTAACCGAATATTTTGGAACTGCGCGTTATGGCGAGAATGGCATTTACCAAGTCAGACTGAAAATGAATAACCCTCTTATCGTGGACTGCGGCGGTAGTTGGTGGAACGACATAGATGGGTCTGCTTTCAAATATTCTGTCGAGGACAAAATCGCGATAGAAAACTTCCATGCGTTTGAAGAAGAGTATAAGGAGTATGTTGAAGACGTTATAGAGGACAATATCACAGACGCGGACAATGTTTCCCTCAATGCGCTGTTGGACGACGGGAAGTACGAAGAATATTATGAATTCAAAAACGATTTAGAAGATTACCTCATGGAAATTGGACAAATTGTTGATGAAGACGAGTTTGTCGGTAGAGGAATGTCAAAAGTCTTCAAGACAAACGATGAGTATGACGACGCATACGATGTATTTATTGAAAAGGGCAGAGCCGTTGACAATGATGACAAAACGTACAATACGAGATATGTGTCACAGTACGCTCGCAACAATGGCTATGATGGCGTAATATTTAAGGACATTGTTGATACTGGAAACGGCAGATACATTGAAGACGATGTATATATTGTTTTTAGCAACGAGCAGATGAAGTCAGCCGACCCCGTGACGTATGATGATAACGGAAATATAATCCCGCCGTCCCGTAGAGGACTTGGAGACAAGGTAGAGGCTGAAAAGTCACGCTCGTTTGAGAAAAAAGCCCTTGAAAACCACGTAGAAGTACAGTCGGACGGCGCGCTTATGGACGTTGATACTGGCGTAGTTCTGTATGACCCAAGAGACGGGTGGAAAGACTCTGACTTTGATTGGGAAAAAACGCACGGCATTAGCGAGAAAGAGTATGAAAATTGGCTCTCTTATAACAATCCACGAAGCAAAAGAGACATGCGCTATTCCAAGTTCGGCGTAAAAGGCGCGACTGGCGAACAAAAGGCTCTTGGCGAACAAGCCGAGCAGATGTTCAAAGACGGCGTACCTGTAGACGAAATTTATTACAATACAGGTGGTTGGGTTGTGGATTCCGATGGAAAGGCGAAGATGCGCTTTTCCGACAAGGACATGAAACTCAACATCAAAATGAAAAGTCTCAAACCTGCAAAATCCGTGTCGGATATTCAAAAAGCATCTGACGCGTGGGAGGCGGCAGAGGACGCATTTGACAAGGCAGTTGCAAGAAATGCAGACGATGCGGAACTCGGCAGGCTTCTCGGTAATATTCAAAAGGCAGAAGAGGCTCTCGACATCGCGCAGAATGGCGTAAAGGAGATTCCGCTCGGTGAACTTATTGAACATAATGAATTGTTCAAGAGATACCCAAAGTTCAAGGACGACATTACAGTCAAATTCACAACAAAATCGTATATTGGCGGCGAGGGAATGTTGGTCGATACTGGCGGTGGAACATTCACCATATATGTAAGGCGGAACGGTTTAACGAAAGAAAAACTAAAAGAAACATTGGTGCATGAAGTCCAACACGCTATACAGGACACGGAAGGATTCGCTCGTGGAACAAGCCCAGAAGAGTGGCAACGAATTACGAAAAAAATACTCTCCGAAATGGACGATGTAGAAAACAGTCTCCCATCTGGATTCACGTTTGAAAAGGACGGTAGCAACTGGGTTATTAAGAATAGCAAAACTGGCTCGACGGCATCTGCATCGAAACCAGAAAATGTACGATTTGACTTTTTCAAAGGAATTGACGCAAGAGAACTCCGCGCGAAGTTTAACGAATGGGTTGACCTAAAAAATGACCTCGACGCTATGACAACACAAATATCAAACGCTCCAGATAACGTGAGAAGAGAAGTTGCAAAACAAGGCAAGTTCCAATACTCGAACACAAAGGGAGAGTTTGAATCGCGTAACGCCGAATACGAAATGAATGAGCCTTTAAGCAACATGCGAGGCTATGACGAAGTTGAGGCAAGAGAACGCACAAAAATGAATCGTGGTCAAAAACCAGATTCAGACGCGTTTGTAAACGAACACGAACTCAAAGTAGAAGACTACGAGAAAAAATACGGCGGCAAGAAAGCCTCCAAGTTCGCCAAAGAGACTCAAAACGCCAAGACTTCTCGCGAGACTGTAAACGCCACAAAGAAAGAAAAAAAGGCTCTCGAACAAAAACTCTCTGGCAAACTTTCAAAGGACAAGAGGGCAGAGGTCGAAGACCAACTTGTTAAACTCGAAGAGCGTCTCGAAAAAGAGACTGCGTTTATGCACCAGTCCAACACCCCTATATACAAAAAACGTATAGAGGAGAACCGAAAGGCTATCAAGGAACTTGAGAAAGAACTCAAGAAGACGAAAGACGCTGACGAGATTAAGAAAATCCAAAAGCAGATAACCAACAAGGAGCGGTGGATTACCACAAACGAAAACTGGATTAACTGGAAACCAAAGCAGGTGGTTAGCGACGTTCCTGTCAAGGAACTCTCCGATGGCGAGTTGTCTAAAGAGTACAATTCAATCAACAAGGAACTCAAGAAAGAGCAGGAGTCTATAAGAACAAAGAGACTCCTCGAAGAACGTCGTGACGCTCTCTCAAAAGAGGCAGAGAAGAGAGACCTCGACCTGCGTGGCAACCTTGAGAAAGCCGATGAACTTATCAAGGAAAAGAGATTTGGCTATGAAGAAGCCGAAGAACTCACCAAGAAGATAAGGGAAATCGACGAGCAGGTTGCGGAACTCGATGCCAAGAAAAAGACAACGGCACGAGTCCACAAAATTGACAGTCTTGAAGCAGAGAGAAAAAAACTGAATACAAGACTCTCTAACGTCATTGAGAACTCAAAGTCTGTTGTTCCAGAGGGCAAGACTGCGAAAGAAACATTCAACAAAGTCGTTGGCGGAAATACCCTAAAGGCAAAAGGCGAGGGTAAGATGCTCAACAAGTTCTCCGTACGGAAACTGCTTGACGAAAACGATGGCAGTAAGTGGGGAGCAACGAAAGACCTCGGCAGAGCGTTCCGCCGTAAGACTGAATCGTCTCTTATCGAGTATGAGTCCACAGGCAAACAACTTATCAAGGACGGTCACAAGGAACTCGGACAGGCTCTATTAGACCAAGCAAACAACGTCACCGTTTACAAGAATAAGGCGGCGGCGGCGGTCGAGTCTGCGAGAGCAAGTGCTGACGGGACTAAAATAGGCAAGTCCCTCAATGATGTCTTCAAGGTAGAGGACAAGAACGGCAAAATCGTCGACCTCTTGTTAGAAGAAAATGCAGAAATGAGACAAGACCTCTCAAACTATTTATTCTGCAAACACTCTTTTGCAAGAGAAGAGCAAGGGAAGAAAGTCTTTGGTGTCATCGACGAAGACGGAAAGCCGAAGTGGACAAACGCAAGTACCGAGCAGTACATGAAAGAGATAGAAAAAGAATACGGAAAGAAAACCGTCAAGGCATTTGAACGGGAAATCCGCGATTTCATAGACTATCTCAACGAGTACAGGCTCGATACGGGCTTAATGAGCAAGGAACTCCTTGACAAATTAAACGACATCTATCCTTATTATATTCCTACCAACAGGGCGGTCGTGAATAAGCCTCCAAAGGAATACGAACTCCCGAAGAATGTCGCGGAAGTAGAAAACGGAATCAAGAGAGCCGTCGGCGGGGACGCTCCGTTGGAAGACCTCTATACACAGTTAGTCAAGATGACGATGGCAACTATCCGTTCTGGTGAGCAGAACAAACTGTTAGCCATGTACGCAAAGGCGCACAACATAGAACCGACAAGACTTCCAAAGGACACTACGGCAGATGATGTGCTTGAGAGTTCTGTAGAAGCGTTTGATTCCGACCATAGAGGCAATTATAAAATACGTTTCTATGACAACGGAGAAGCAGTCACGATTCCTGTCAACAAGCATGCGGCAAAGGGAATCCGAGAGTTCAACGGACAGGACTACGCGACGCTTATTGAAGTGTCCGCGAAACTTGGAAAACTCCTGCACATGCGTGAGTATAAAGGACTCATTACAGACTGGAACTTGGTGTTCGGTGTTCGTAACGGAATGAGAGACGCTCAACAGGCTCTCGTAAACTCTAAAGATTCTCGTTACTTCACGGCATCAATCCCTCGCGCGAGGGCGGCGGTCGCAAACGAGAACAATGCCTTTAGAGTTCTCTACGACGCAAACGGCGGAAGATACTCAACTCTGCAACAAATAAACAGGCTCGATGAAATCGGTGCGCTCAATAAAAAGGGTGGCACGGTCGCCAAAGGACTTGAAAAAATCGAGGACATCAACGGCGCAATCGAAATGATGCCTCGTATGTGCGAGTTCATCGGCACTATCCAAAAAGAGGCTGACAATATCCTCGGAAGTAAAGGTATCAAGGAACTCAAGCGTGAAATCGAGGCAGAGGCTTCGGCTATCCCAGAGGCAGAGCGGACTGCGTGGATTGAAAATGAGTACGCGCAGAGAATCGTTGACCTTATTAAAAAGGAAAAGCCAGACATCATCGCAACTGCGATTAGAAACTCTGCTGACGTAACTGTAAACTTCTCAAGAAGTGGCGTTGTGACAAAGGCGTTCAACGCAGGCTTTGTCCCTTACCTCAATCCATCGGTACAGGGTCTTTCAAAGATGATGCGTATGTTCACGGAGTCAAAGGCTCAAGGATTCGGCAAACTCGCATGTTTCGGCGCAAAGTTAAGTGTTCTCACGATTGCCCCTGCGATGCTCAACGAGATTCTGTGTAAGGATAATGAGGCTTACCAGAGCATCAATTCAAGAGACAAAGACAATGCGTTCTTTATCCCGATGTCCCTGTTTGGTGGTGAACCAGACAAGTTCATCAAGATTCCAAAGCCAAGAGAAAACGCGGTATTGGCAGAGCCGTTTGAATATGGTTTGAGATACTTCATGGACAAGGCGCAGTACGGAACTCTTGACGAATTCAAGCAGATGTTTCTTTCTGCAGAGGCTAATGTCGGTATCGTGAATGTGTGGGAAGACAATATCGCGTCTCCAATTCTTAATACCATGATGAATAAGACATGGTACGGCGGCGACATTCTTTCCAAACAGGAACTCAAGAACGTAGAAAATGACGAGGCTTGGAAGAATTACGACGAGACGACATCTTGGTTCGCGAAAAAGATGGGCAAACTTGCCAACATTTCCCCAAAGAAAGTGGACAACATTTTAGATTCGTATACAGGTCTCATTTATGACTTCGGAATCTCGCAGACCTCACAAAAGAATCTAAACGACGTATATTCATCGCCAAAGAACTTCGTCAAGAACAATCCGTTTGTTCAGCAATTTATGAAAGACGCGGTGTTCTCAAATAAATATGCTACGAAATTCTGGGATAAGGCTGACGAACTCAATGAGGGGCATAATGGCGACAAAGACACGATAGAATACCGTGAGTACATGGCTAAATATGGCTACGATACATTCACCTACGATTCTGCGATAGCAGGAGTAGATAACGACAAGAATATTCCAAAGGAAGAAAAAGTCGAAATCAAACGCGAACTTCGCAAGTGCAAGAACCAACTTCTGCAACGCGCATTAAATGGCGAGGAAGTCAAGTATGACCCGATGCAGAGGATAATCAATATCTATAAGCGTCACGGAATCGAAAACGCAACAGATATATGTCTTTCATCGTATGCAGAGGGCGACCATGCGGACGCGTATAAACACCTTAAACAGTCAAAGGAATACAGGGACGCGACAGACGCAGAAAAGTTAGAACTGCAACGGAAGTTCCTCAAGACCTATAAGGGCGTAAAGAGAATCGCGAGATTCACAGGAGATAGCGACAAGTTCGTCAATTACTCTACAGTTGAATATGTGTGCGCGAAGAACGGCTATACAGGCGGTCTTATTGCCAACATGTACGCGTGGAAGTCTAAAGAGTATGCGGTCGAAAAAGGCTTGAAAGACATGAAGAGGTATATCGACGCGGGATATACTGAAAAGAACTTCAAGGTCACAATGAGAGCCATGAATCGCGGTGCTGAAAAGTTGGGAGACCCCGACAAGCCTTATGCTTCTAAACTTGAAGATTATAATAAGGCGATGATTAACGCAGAGAATGGCTATCGTGACGGTGCATATCTCGTTGCTTCTCCGTACATAAAAGACTCGCAAATGAACGCGGCTCGTTGTCTAACAGAGGGACACTCTGGCGAAGACTTCAAGTGGACTAATAAGCGTGTAAACAAGTTCTGCAAGAAATACGAAATATACGCTGATAAGAACTACAAGTATGACAACGAACAAGTTGCAAATGCCGTCAAGAAAGAATACGGAGATAAAACGCCAGAAGAACAGGCGGCGGTCTACGTGCTTATAACAGGCGACACAGAGGGTAATCCGTTCGGAGAAATCGGCGATTATTCCCACAAGAATGATTCTGGACTTCTTGAAGACGAAGAGAAGAAAGGAAAAGGCGGTCGCGGAAGAGGAAGAGGTCGTCGCGGAGGCGGTGGCGGAGGCAAAGGCTCAAAAGGAACTATGCCGTCAACATCGTCTGGCGCAATCAACGGCAAAGTAACCGACGTATTCGCAGGCTCTAACGGTTCAAAGGCATCGACACTCAATGATGCATATAGAAAAAAGGTTAGGAAACTGCGCGAACAAATGTATAAATAATATGTAAGAACCCTCGGCTTCGGTCGGGGGTTCTTATTTTTTTGAAAAAAATTAAATTTAGGGGTTGCATTGTATGCAATTGTGTGTTATAATGAGTTCGCAAAGGAGGTGAGGATATGACAAAAGAACGGCTTGCCGTAACGATTGACAAAGAACTTTACCGAAGAATCGTCGAGCAGGCAAAAGCGGAGAACAGGAATTTATCCAACTACGTAGAGACGCTTTTATACCAAGTTCTCGGCAAAGAAAAATAGGTGGGTTTACGGGTAATTATTCCGATAATCATAATTTTGGAATAACCGCAAACACCACCAAAAGAAAGGGTGGTGTTTTTTATTGAGAGTGAAAATCGTTGTAGGTACTGATTACGCAGACTTACAAAACCAGTTGAACGATTACCTTGAAAAATTAGACAGAACCCCTGCAACGGTTAGATACGAATTGGACAAACTAATCGCAATAGTAGAACACGAAGAGAAGAAGATTGTAAGCAGATGTTGCGATTGCCAGTTCTACGACGCGGGCGGAGACTCGCGGGGAGCGTGGGGACTGTGCCACAGAAAGGGCATAAGGACAAAGTTCAACAAAGAGAAGTGTGAATTATTTATGGACATTAGAGTTTAAGGAGGAATGAGAATGAAGATTTTGAAGAACGTAGAAATGCCAACTAACATCGGAAGAAACAGACTCGGAGAATCATCGCTTGCGTTGATGGACTTCTACGAGAACGGAGACAAGAACATCAAGTTCGAGTGCGAGTCAAAGAAAGAGGCTAACGCAGTTTACTCCACGATATTCGGCACGGCGAAGAGATACGGACTCGATGTAAAAATCGTAAGAAGTATGAACGACATCTATGTAGTTCGCAAGGAGAGCGAGTAATGCTCTCGGCATGGCAGAAAAAGGTCAAGTGCGAAATGATAATGAGAGACATGGAGTGTGAAGACCTTGCCAAAGCGGTAGGGAGCAAAAGCGGATATATAAGACAGTTGCTTTGCGCAACGTACGCAGATATTCCGCAGAGCAATCCCACCAAGAAGAGAATCAGTAAGTTTTTAGGATTGGAGGCGATAGAATGAACTATTTTGAGAAACTGAACTCAATCAACGTAAATGACCACGTTGAAAAAAAGAACGGTCTCACCTATCTGTCGTGGGCATGGGCATGGTCGGAAGTAAAGAAAGCATATCCGACCGCCAACTACACAGTCTACGAGAACGCAGACGGTTGGTGCTATCACACAGACGGAAAGACCGCTTGGGTAAAGACTGGCGTAACCATTGAGGGAATCGAACACATTGAAATGCTCCCTGTGATGGACTACAGAAACAAGTCTATCCCTGTAGATAATATCACAAGTTTCGACGTAAATAAAGCGATTCAGCGCAGTCTTACAAAGGCGTGTGCAAGGCACGGACTCGGACTTTATATCTACGCAGGGGAAGACCTGCCAGAAGATGCAACGGCTAACGTAGAGTTCACAAGAAAGGAACTCTTGGATAAGGTCGATGCGTTAATGGAAGTTAAAGGTGTTAGTTATGACGAGGTTCTTGAACTCGGCAACGCGAACAGTCTCGGAGACTTTGACGATGCGAGACTCAAGAAACTGATTGAATGGTTGGAGGGCAAGTAATGTGCAGAGATTGTGAATATGGAAACTACAGAGATTTCGATAACCCCGAAACTGCATACGAAATCATAGACAACGCCATGAGCCGTAAGGACATAAGAGACTCCATCAAAGAGGGGTACAGACAATGGCTCGAAGATACGGCGAGAGAATATTTCTGCGATGTCGGAGATTGGAACGATGAGTGGAAAGACGCTTGGCGAGAAGTGGTGTGGGAAATCATATGATTTCTAATACAGACAGAGCGTATTGGTTCGGGGCGAGTGATTCATACAAAGTCATAAACCCCAACCACAACACGCAGACTTGGCAAAAGTGGTGGAGAGTCAAATGCGGAACAGAAGCCCCCGACTTTACAGGGAACATCTATACAGAGGCAGGGACGAAGTTTGAACACCCAATCCTTGAAGCATTTGACAAAGACATCAATATGGACAGGCAGTTGGTTATAGAGGATTTGAGACTGCGCGTCAACTACGACGGAGACAAGGACGGAATGATATTTGAGGTCAAGACTCACAAAGCGGATAAGCCGTTTGAAATTACTCCGTACATCGAGGCGCAGGTGCAGACCGAAATGTATGTTTGGCAGGAGTGCCGAGACGACTTCAAGGGATTATATATCCTGTCTTATGGACTCACAGAGCATGACTATCTAACAGACGAACCTGTGGTAGACAAAAGCCGAATCAAAGTCCACAAAGTCAAGTATAAGAAAGGCGAAGTAAAGAAGTTCCTAAAGTGCCTCAAACCTTTAGTAGAGGAGTTAGACAGTATGAGGAAACCATCAATAATGCAGGACGAGAAGAAGTGCTATCTCACAGGATATGAGGGAGACGGACTTGATTGTCACCACATATACTTCGGGACGGCAAACAGACGAGTCAGCGACGAGAATGGATTTTGGTGTTGGCTACGGCATGATATGCACATAGAAAATTCGCCAAACGCAACACCACATAACGACAAAGAGGTAGACCTCTACTTGAAACAGGAGTGTCAAAAGAAGTTTGAGGAGACACATTCAAGGGAACGATTCATGGAGTTGATAGGGAGAAATTATTTAGATGATTGAGGTAGGAGTTAAAAAGTGTTGGGTTAAGTTTAAACCACCTGCGCCTCCATTGGTAGGGTTTCAAGTTGACCGCGAGGCTCTTGATGAGTTCAAAGACGTTCTCGGCAAAGACCTTAATGGATATGTAATAACCCTCAAGAAACCAAAGCAGAAGTCAAGAGATATGCACAACTATATGTGGGCATTGTGCGATGCAATCGCAAAGAAAAGGCATGGTTTCATGTCGCTCACAAAGGAAGACATATACAGACTTGCAGTTAGGGACGTTGGGTTGTGGAATGATGTCAAAGTTCCAAATGAAAGCACAAAGGAACTAATAGAAGACTGGCAGAGAAATGGAATTGGTTGGTTTGCGGAGACAGTATTCCGTGGAGACGAAGAAACAACCATAAGGCTTTACAGAGGCGCAAGCGTGTACGATGCAGAGCAATTATATAGACTCACAAATTACGTCGTACAGATGGCAAATGATGTTGGAATAAACACAATAACTAAAAGTGAAATGGAACAGTTAAAGGAGAAATGGTAATGGCAGAACGGAGAATGTTTGCAAAGACAATAGTAACGAGCGACGCGTTTCTCGACATGCCAATGAGTGCAAGGTGTCTGTACTTTACGCTCGGCATGTTCGCGGACGACGATGGGTTTGTCAATTCCCCGAAGTCTATTATGAGGCAGGTCGGTGCTACACAGGACGACATGCAGATTCTAATAGCAAAGAAGTTCGTTCTCCTGTTCGATAGTGGAGTAATAGTAATCAAGCATTGGCGGATAAACAATTATCTCCGCTCCGACAGATATAAGGAGACAACTTACATCGAGGAAAAGGCGGAGTTGACGGTAGAAGACAATGGTGCTTACACGAAAAATAATGATGGTATACCAACTGGTATACCAATGGTAGACCATTGTGAAACCCATAATAGTATAGGTAAGGATAGTATAGATAAGAATATATACGGCGAGTTCAAGAACGTGAGACTCAAAGAAGAAGAGTTCACCAAACTCAAGGAGAAGTTCCCAAAGGACTACAAAGACAGGATAGAGGCTCTGTCGGTATATATGCGGTCAAAGGGTAAGACCTACAAAGACCACTACGCGACCATACTATCGTGGGCAAGGAAAGAAGAGCGCGAGAAACCAAAGGTCATAGAGCCTAAAAAGTATAAAGAGTTCGTTAAAGAGGATTATGAGAGGGACGATTTCAAGGCAGAGCAGATGCCACAGGAATTGAGAGAAAGGTTAGGAGGTATGTTCAATGCAGGTTAGTGGACAGGCAACAGTATTCCGCAACGAGCATGACGGAATGAATGGTAAGTGGTATTCATACGCAGTCGGCGTATCAAGCAAAAAGCAGGACGGAACGTGGGTAAGTTCATACTTACCTACAAAGTTCCGCAAGGGTATCGAGGTAGACAACAAGGCGAGAATCGACATTAAAGATGGGTTCTTGACTGCGAGAGAATACGAGTCCAACGGAGAAAAAAAGAAAGTCATCGAATTGATGGTTCTTGAGTTCTACATGATAGATGAGAAGAACGACACAGGATTCACGGCTCTTACGGACGATGACGTTCCGTTTTAAGAATGATTAGGGATTGGGCAGAGAAAGAACTTAATATGGATTACTCCAACATCGGAGTCGTGTGTAGTGACATAGACTTGTTCCACGTTACTCCCGCAGGGTTCTTGATTCTCGGTGAGATAAAGAATCTCAAAGGTGAGTTTAAGCAGGGGCAGAAAGCACTTTTATCCAAGATTGTCGATGCGCACAAATACGGCGGTACAGTCTTATTCATTACACACGACAAAGATGTCCATTCGGGAGACAAGGTTGTAGATGTGGCGGATTGCCTCGTTGAAGAATACTACTGGAATGGAGAGTGGATAACCCCATATAGGTTTATAACAGTTAAAGATGCTATGAGAAAGTTAGAGAGGTAAAGAGAATGAAAGAGACTGGTTACAACATTTATGAGACAACCAACTACTCTATGTTCAAGAGCATGGAGGGCAACAGAGCCGTTACAGACGGCAGAGTAAGCAAAATCGTTGAGTCCATCAACAAGGTTGGATATGTCCTGTCGCCGATTCTCGTCAACGAGAAGATGGAAGTCATTGACGGACAGGGCAGACTGTCGGCATTAGAGAGACTGCGCCTACCTGTGCATTATATGATACAGGACGGCATAGGAATCAACGAGTGTATTCAGATGAATATTCATCAGAGCAATTGGGGTCTCACAGACTTCGTAAAATCCTACGCGATACGAGGCAACGAGAACTACCAGAGACTGCAGAGTCTATTGGATATTTACAAAGAGTTACCGACAGGCACAGTAATCATGTGCGCTACAGGAAACAACTACACGCATAGTGGGTGGTTGAACGCGAGACTAAAGAATGGAAAGGTGGAAGTCTCGGAGAAAGATTATGAACGCGCAAGATGGGAACTTGACTACTGCCTAAAGACACGGCAGGCGGCGAAGACCATCGGTGGGAAGAAAGAGCCGTTCTACGGCGCGGTGGTATACGCATATAGAAATCTCTCTTCCGAGGGCAGAAACAGAATGGAAGACATAATAAGACAGCATGCTTATGACTTTCCAAGCCTTACGAAACCTGTGGAATACCTCAAGAGGTTTGATGGTTTCTACAACGCAGGAGTGACAAAGGCAAAGAGAATCAAACTCGCGGTACAATGGGAAATTGACACGATGTAACTAATTGTGAGGGGTTGTATGAAAAACCATATAACCCCTCGAAAGAAAAGGAGAAAAGAAATGAATTGGAGAGAATATTTGAAGAAGATAATAAACGAGGCGGTAGACAGTCAGTATGACAAAGGATATATCGCGGGGTACAATGCCCACAAGATAGAAGACAAGAATGAGCGTGACCACAACCTGTTAGACCTTTACAGAAGAGGGTATCAGCAGGGCTACGCAGACGCGCAGGCAGAGATTGGCGAGATAACCATTGATGATTTGGGGGCGATGGAGTGACAGACTTAATATCAAGAGCCGATGCGATAGAGGCGGTGTGCCGTGAAATATGCGATACAAGGCGTGATAAATGTGAAACAATGGCAGACGGAAATTGCGGAATTATACAACGATTAGAGGCACTACCATCAGCCGATGCCGTACATGGTGAGTGGGAACATTGGGGAAGTCCGTTCAGCGATGAGAGCGAAGTCATAGACACCATTGTGTGTTCAGTATGTGGAGCAAGATTCATTGAGCCGAAAGACGAGCCAAAAGGGGAGTACAACTATTGTCCATCGTGCGGAGCGAGAATGTACAAAGGCGGTGATGATGAATGATTGTTGTTTGCCACGAAGATGATTATTTTGAGAAAACACCAATAGAAAAGCAAAGAGTGTGTTGCAACTGTCGCAACCGCAAAACAAGCGAAATAGTAAGCAAGTGTATGATAGACGGACACTACATTGGATATGTTCAATGCTTCACTAATTGGTGCAGACATTGGGCAACGGACGAATTGAAATGGATAGGCGGTGATTCAGAATGAGATTACCACAAGATAGGATACTACATATAGATACAGAACTTGCTGGAGATGAAGTGCGAGTTGTGGCAGAGTGTCAAGGCGAATTGGTGCGGTGTAAGGATTGCCGACACTATCTTATAGATGAATTTACTGCTACAACGGGGTGGTGTTATGAGATAAAGAATAGCGTAAATGAAGACGATTTCTGTTCATACGGAGAAAGGAGAAAGCCATGATTTGCTACCAAGATAAAACATTCTGCATAAGGGATTGTGCCAATATGAAGTGCAGTATCAACAAGAAGAACATCAACAAACCGAAAGACCTTGAATGGATGCCAATATCATACTCTGACTTCAAGGACTGCGATAGGTACAAGGCAGAAAGGAGAGAGCCATGACAATAGCATTAGCATTGTGGTGCATTGCAATATGTGAAGCAATAAGACTTTTACAGAATACGTTGCAGCTCATCATGTCCCAGAAAGACCTTAATGCAAGGTTATTATCCAACAGACGTTATATCGACGGACTTAATGAGCTTGATAAGATGTTGAATGAAATAAGGGAGAATGAGGATCATGAAACTATTAATCACAATTGACGGAGAACCAAAAGAAGTAGCACAGTTTCTGAAGGAAATTGGTAAGGAAGAGAAGAGAGTCACAAACATTTCCACAGGAACGGAAGGAAAACATCCTGGTGCATCGACTTCATACACATACCTGCAAGGCGCAGGAGAACCGAGATATTAAGTGTGGGAGAAAAAGAGAGTCTCCTTTGTTATCGTAAAAGGTGCAAAGGAGATTTTTATTGTGGCGAGGAAAGGAAGAGAACAATACGACTGGGAAGCAATACGGCACGAGTATGTTTCATCCGAGATGACTACGAAGGAACTGGCGGAGAAACACGGCATTCGTGTGCGTACTGTAGAGGACAGATGTGCGAAGGAAGGATGGGTTCAGCAGCGTAAGGACTTCGTCGCAAGGGTGGCGGAAAGGACGACCATTAAGGCGACGGAAAAAATCGCAGAGAGTCAGTCCGAGGTTTTAGCAAAGGTTCTGACGTGTGTGGATGTTGGAGCAGACAAGGCGCTGCAGCTCCTGGAAGGCGACGTCAGTGCAGCAGCATTGGAGCACATCATCAATTCACTTCAGGGTATCGAGAACATGGCACGGAGCATCCAGAGGATCCTCACGTTGCAGCAGGAACACAAGATGTATATCGAGAACGAGCGACTGAAGATGGATCAGCAGAGAGCGGAAGCATTTAATCCGGACAGCGAGATCGTGATCCGGATAGAAGGTGCGAAAGCATCCGACGTTGAGGAGTGGGCAAAGTGATCAAGACCATTCCGAAACCAAATCCGAAGCAGGTGCAGTTTCTACAGGCACATCAGAAGTACGTGGGATACGGTGGTGCGAGAGGAGGCGGCAAGTCCTGGGCAGTCAGAACGAAGGCCATGCTGCTCGCAGCAAACTATCCTGGGATCAAGATGCTCATCGTGAGAAGGACTTATCCGGAGCTTGAAGGTAACCACATCGCAATACTGCGGAGTCTTACGGTCGGCATAGCACACTACAATTCAACGAACAAGGAACTGCGATTCGTGAATGGATCCACCATCAAGTTCATGTACTGTGCGAAGGATGCGGATCTGGACAAGCTGCAAGGACTTGAGTACGACGTGATCTTCATCGATGAAGCGACGCATCTGTCCGAGTATCAGATGAAGGCCATCACTGCATGCTGCAGAGGAGTCAACAACTTTCCGAAGAGGATCTACTACACGACCAATCCAGGCGGACAAGGTCATGCGTACATGAAGCGGATCTTCGTGGATCGACGGTTCAATGCGAGAGAGAATCCGGACGACTACATCTTCATCCAGGCGCTCGTAGATGACAACACGGCACTGATGACATATCAGCCGGAGTACGTCGAGCAGCTCGAAGCATTGCCGGAGAAGCTGCGGAAGGCATGGCGAGAAGGCCGGTGGGATGTCTTTGAAGGGCAGGTGTTTGGAGAGTTCCGAGACGAAGAGAGCGGATACAAGAACCAGAGATGGTCGCACGTGATAGATCCGTTTCCTATTCCGGAGTCCTGGCAGATCTACAGAGGATTCGACTGGGGATATGCGAAGCCGTTCTCTGTCGGATGGTATGCATGCAGCCACAAGGGAGTCCTCTATAGGATCCGTGAACTGTACGGATGCACAGGCGAGGCCGACGTAGGTGTGGAATGGACTGCAGCGGAAGTCGGGCAGAAGATCTACGAGATCGAGCACACGGATCAGCAGCTCATCGGAAGGAATATACACGGCATAGCAGATCCTGCCATATTCGCAGCGGATGGTGGCGAGAGTATCGCAGAGTCTTTGGAGAAGTGCCAGGTGTACTTCGACAAGGGAGATCATCAGAGGCTGCCGGGCAAGATGCAGTGCCACTATAGACTCGCATTTGATGAGAAGGGAAAGTCGATGTTCTACGTGTTCAAGACGTGTCCGAACTTTATCCGGACGATACCGGCACTCATCTATTCAGAGACAGATCCGGAAGACGTGGACACGCACATGGAAGATCACATCTACGACGAGTGGAGATACGTGTGCATGTCACGGCCTATAGCTCCGAGGAAGAAGATCATCAAGAACGTACCGAGACCAGGCAGCGTGGAAGATCCACTGAACATGGTCAAGGACGAGTGGGAGAAAGAGAACTATTTCAACATAGAATTGTTTTAAGGAGATAGCAAATGGATTTAGAAAAGACGACAGTGATCGGCAGAGACGAGATTCTTGAGGCCGATGAGATCCTGAAGAAGTACAAGTCAGGCAAGGAGAGCATCGATGCCAAGGTCACAGAGAACCAGGAGTGGTGGCGGCAGCGACACTGGGAACAGATCAAGAAGGGCGACACGACGGTAAGGGATGAGTCGAGGCCTGTATCCGCCTGGATGTTCAACAGTATCATCAACAAGCATGCGGACATCATGGACAACTATCCGAAGCCGAACATCCTTCCGAGATCAGAAGAGGACGCAGAGTATGCGGAGAGACTGACGGACATCATTCCGGTCACGCTGACGAGATGCCACTACAAACAGGTATACTCGAAGGCCGGTTACGACATCCAGATCGAAGGCGGACGTGCGACCGGTGTGTTCTGGGATCAGACTCTGGACAATGGCATGGGCGGCAACGTGGTCAAGAACTGCGACGTGCATAACCTATTCTGGGAGCCAGGTGTCGAGGATATCCAGGACTCTGCGAACTTCTTCAACGTGACGCTGATGGACGTTGACGACATGAAGGTCATGTATCCGGAACATGCGGAAGAGCTGAAGCCGCTCGATGCAGGAACCGTCGCCAAGTACGTACATGACGACAACATTGATACGACAAATAGCTGCGAGGTAGTGGACTGGTATTACAAGAAGGTAGTCATGGTGGAAGGCATCACGGACGAGATGGGCAGAAGTCTGTACACGTCTCCGAAGACCGTGCTGCATTACGTCAAATACTGCGGCGACGTGGTTCTATATGCATCAGAGGACGATCCGGCATGTGCGGAAGGTTACTACCATCACGGACTGTATCCATTCGTCATCAAGCCGCTGTTCCCGGTCAAGGATACTCCTTGGGGATTCGGTTACGTTGACGTCATGAAGAGTCCGCAGAAGTACATCGACGTGGTAGACGAAGCCATCCTGAAGAATGCCAGGATGAAGACGACTCCGAGATACTTCGTGAAGAAGTCGGCGGAGATAGATCTCAACACGTTTGCGGACTGGTCAAAGCTCATCATCCCGGTATCCGGATCGGATCTGGACGACGTGCTGAAACCGGTGGACGTGGACTCGATACCACATGCGGTAATGGCATATCAGCAGAACAAGATCGACGAACTGAAGGAGACGTCCGGAAACAGAGATTTCTCACAGGGATCCACAGCAGCAGGAGTCACGGCAGCATCCGCAATCGCATCACTGCAGGAAGCCGGATCCAAGTTAGCACGAGATCTGAATGCGATCCTCTATGATGCACATCAGGAAGAAGTCTACATGATGGTCGAGAACCTTCGTCAGTTTGCTGACAGGCCGCAGTCGTATCGTGTGGACGACGGTGCAGGCGGATTCAGATTCGTGGAGCTTGACACATCTCTGATCCAGGATTCAGTGTTCGACGTTGAGATCGTGGCGGAGAAGCAGAGTCCGTTCTCAAGAGCAGCGCAGAACGAGACTGCAAAGGAGATGTACTCGATGGGTATGTTTGCTCCGGAGAATGCGCTCGCTACACTGGCATGCCTGGACATGATGCAGTTTGAAGGGATTGAGGAAGTGAAGCAGAACGTAATGCAGAATTCAGAGTTCCTTCAGCAGTTCCAACAGATGCAGGCGCTCATACTTGAAGCGGATGCGTATCTTCCTGGACTTGCTATGCAGGCAGGACTCATTGATCCGCAGCAGGTACAGATGGCAGCGCAGGAAGAACAGGAACGTGGGATGCTTGGCAAGAACGGCATGACAGCAAATGAGAGAGCTGCCAGGACGGACACTGACACGACACTTATGGCAAAGGCGAGAGTGAAGGCCGCAAATCAGGCCTCGATAGGATAATGACAAAGATAATCATCAGCGCCGGAGACGACGGTGGATCCTTCTTCTTCGACTGCGAGAACCATTCCGGAGATCACGACGTCTGCACGATAGCATCGACGCTGTGCAATGTAGTGGTACAGAGATGCATGGACATGGGGTTCGAGATCGACACATACGAACCTGGACACGTGCGGATCTGCGGAGACAAATGCGACGAAGGAACGAACGTCGTTCTGCGTACAGTTCTCAAGGTATTCGAGGAGATGGAGCGTCAGAATCCGGACAACGTGAAAGTTTATTAAAAGTGTGGGAGAAATCCGCTTCACTTTTGATTATATTAGACTCATCAATTCAGAGGTCGCATCTCTATAAAAATGCAGAGAGGAGAATTGAATGAATAATTTAAGAATGCGTTTCGATCTGTTCGACGATGGCGGAGACGGAATCGGAACGGCAGCCAGTGAATTCGCATCATCCTTGGGGATCGATGTGAGTGATCTTACTTCGCAGCCAGACGATACTGCACCACAGGTGGTATATGGCAAGGACGGAGAAGATAGTCCAGTCGGCTCGGACGAACCGGAACAGGAACCGGCATCAAATCCTGAAGAAGAGTTCGCTAAACTGATAGGCAAAGGCGGAAAGTACGAAGAGGCATATGCCAACCGTGTGCAGGAGACGATCCAGAATCGTTTCAAGAATGCGACAGACTGGGAAGGTGTGACGAGTGCATACGAGCAGGCGACAGCTCCATTGTACATGAAGTACGGCCTGGAAGTAGGCGACGTGGAAGGACTGCAGAAGGCAATCGAGACGGACGACGATCTGTACGCAAGACTTGCCGAGCAGGACGGTGTAACGACAGACAAATACAGAGAGAACGTCAAGCTGCGGCTCGATGCACAACGTGGCAGAGAAATGCAGGAAGAGTTCGCAAAAGAGAGACAGAGACGTCAGATGTACGAGAAGTGGGATGCTGAAGCGGAAGAGCTGAAAGAGGCATTCCCGAACTTTGATCTCATGGCAGAACTACAGAATCCGCAGTTCGCAGCGCTCCTGGATACCGGCAACTTCGGTGTGAAGGATGCGTTCATGGCATGTCACGTCAACGACATTCTCGAAGGTAACCAGGAGTACACCAGGAAGCAGACAAGGGAAGACGTAGCACAGAAGCTCGCATCGAATGCCAGAAGGCCGGTGGAGAATGCGATGTCGCACAATCCTGCGGTCGTAAGGAAAGCAGATCCATCCAAACTAACCGATGAAGACATGGACAAGATCTTCGAGATCGTCCGGAACGGCGGCACGGTTTCGTTCTAAAGCTCTCTTGTCCATAGGATGAAGGGAGAATAGACATGAATGATTTCATCATGAATTTCCATCTGTTTGACGACGATGGCAGAGGCACAAGTCCTCTCAATGTAAACTGGACAGGTCAGACAGGCGCAGGCCAGGATCTGTCTCCGGAAATGAAGACGTTCTATGACAGAGCGCTTCTGAAATGTGCAGAACCAAACCTGATCCATGATCAGTTTGGACAGAAGAGGCCAATCCCAAAGGGAAGCGGCAAGACGATTGAGTTCCGTAAGTTCTCATCACTGCCGAAGGCTCTCACTCCACTGACTGAAGGTGTAACTCCGATCGGTCAGAAATACAGCGTAACAGCCATCACTGCCACTGTACAGCAGTATGGTGCTTACATCGCAGTATCCGACATGCTGCAGCTCACTGCATTCGATAACAACATGGCAGAGATCACAAGAATCCTTGGATCCCAGGCCGGCAGAACTTCCGACACTATCACGAGAGAAGTCCTGGCAGCAGGAACCAATGTATTCTACATCGGCACGAGTGCAGACGAACCATCAGACATCGGAGCTAACGACGTACTGACTGTGGACGCTATCAAGAAGGCCGTCACTTTCCTGAAGAGAAACAATGCGACTCCGATCCAGGGCGGCGACTTCGTTGCAATCGTACATCCTGATACCGTATACGATCTGTGGAACGATCAGAAGTGGGAAGAAGCATCCAAGTATGCCGGATCCACACAGATCTTCAACGGCGAGGTAGGCAGACTGTACGGATGCAGATTTGTTGAAACCACTGAAGCCAAGATCTGGCCTGCCAATGATGCACACGGCAACACTGTTGACGACTACGGCACACTGGTACTGGCGGCAGACGCATTCGGTGTAACATCCATCAACAACGGCGGAATCGAGACCATCACGAAGCAGCTTGGCAGTGGCGGTACAGCAGATCCGCTCAACCAGAGAGCTACCATCGGATGGAAACTGAACAAGGTAGCAAAGATCCTTGCCAATGAGTTCATGGTAAGAATCGAGCACACGACCAAGTTCGCAAGTCCGATCGAAGAGGAAGGCGGATCATCCGGCGGATCCTCAAGCTCAAGCTCATAGTTCATATGAAAATACTGATTGCAGTTCCAACTTTTGAAAACATCCAACCGGAAGTGTTCAAAGCAATTTATGACCAGGACAAGTGTGGTCATGATGTGGACTTTGATTTCATGAAGGGGTACGACGTCGCATGGGCGAGGAGCAAGATTGCGAAGAAAGCGGTGGAGTGCGGATACGACTACGTTATGATGGTCGATTCCGACACAGTGATACCGGCAGACACGTTGACGAACTTCCTCGATCCAGAGGCCGACATCGTGCTTGGATGTTGTCCGAGGAAGAACAGCAAGACCAGAATGTCCGCACTGTGTACACTGAAGGACAATCCTACAGGCACAGGCTATCACGTCAGTTTGAGCTATGATGCGCTGCAAGGCGAGGAGCGGATCAAACTGGTGGTAGGCGGATTCGCATGTGCATTGATCGACACGGACGTGTTCCGGAACATGAAGTATCCGTATTTCAGGTACGTGCAGTACGGAAACGGCTCGATACTTTCAGAGGACTTCTACTTCTGTGAGCAGGCAGGACTGGCAGGATACGATGTGTGGGCGGATCCGAGAGTCAAGTGCGGACATCTGGCACGGTATTATCAGTATGAGTAAAGGAGAATGAACATGGCAACAAAAAAGAAGGCTGCGAAGAAGCCACAAAAGAAGACAGTGACGGTGTACATTCCGTTCGTAGAAGGCGAGGAAGACGAGCTGACGATCGGGATCAACGGAGTAATGTACAAAGTGAAACGAGGCGAGGAAGTAGAAGTTCCGAGAGCGGTGGCAGTCGTCATCCGGAATTCAAACCTTCAGGCCAAGGTCGCAAAGGAATACTGTGAATCCGTCAGAAACGTGGCTATTGCAGAGTAACAAAGAATGCGGAAGGTGGTGGACACACTGTCTTCCGCAGTTTTTAAGAGGAATGAAATGACACTGCTTGAACTAATAAACAAAGTGAATACGGAGAAACCGAATTCCTTCTCAAACGCATATCTGATGAACCTGGTCAACGAGGTCGAGGCACAAGTCTACGACTATCTGGAAACACCAGACAACATGAGAATCTACCATGTGCTGTCAGAGATCGAGACTGTAGAAGATCCGGAAGATACCGGCCTGGATGGAGAGCTTCTCATACCGGATCCATATTCCACAGCGTATGAGTCCTATCTCCGTGCAAGGCTTGACTATGCAAACGAAGAGTTCGATCTGTACGCAAACGACACGGAACAGTTCAATTCGGATATGGAGTCATGGAAGGCATACGCAATGCGGCATGGACAAGTAGACACGTCTGATCTTCCGACCAAGATTACGAACTGGTGGTGATCATATGTTAGTAACACCAGTAAGAAGAGTGACTCCGCAGGAAGAGAGAGTCATCGAATTCAAAGGGATCAACAGACGTCCTATGATCGAGGACGGAGAGATGCGGCAGGCATACAATCTCGGCACGGAAGACTATCCGAACCTGTCACAGAGACGATCGAGAGAGGACTTCAATTCAAACTACGTCGAACCGGTGCAGATGCTCGTGAAGGACGAGAAGCTCGCTGTGATCGACAGAGTCAGTCCGAGCCGGTACGTGTTCTACTACAACGGAGAGCTGTGCGACTCGCTGTCCTGGGCAAGTGAACCAAAGATGGTGGCAATCGGCAGTAAGATCTGTTTCTTCTGCGGAGAGCAGCACAATTGGTATCAGGTCAAGACTGCAGACGGTGTGACGCAGGGAACGACAGGTGCGCTCGGTGTGGATATCGACATCACGTCGGCGCTCGGTGTCTGGATCGGAGAGGACGAGCTTGAGATCTCATCCGGCAAACAGTACATGTACGAGTATCTGTCATCCGTAAAGGAATCCACTACGGAAGGCATGGGTGCTATCGTTAGCCAACTTACTGCTGTTGACGGATCTTCGACTCTTGACGTGTACGTCGGACAGAGAACGGACGACACAACACAGGTCAAGGTAAAAGTCGAAGGTACGTATACGGACATCAAGTTCGTGACGTTTGAGGTCGGAGCGCAGCCAATCACTGCCGGCACTTACGAATGGAGATATGCCGGGTACACTGTGCCAGGCGGCGGAGCATTGTTTGCGACAGACTATATCGATCTTCGTGGCTACGTCTACGAGAACGGCATCAGCATCAGAGTGAGATGTTTCTCTGAAACCGGCAACGTGTACACGAAGACGGTGGACATGGACGACTACGGATGGACGGACGACACGTTCGCATTGCTCAATGCAGTTCCGAGGCTTGAGGATCTGTTCAAGGTAGACGACGTTGTAGACATCAAAGGCAAGGAGACATCCGAAGAGTACGTCGGAGACATGACTGAAGCGGAGTACAACATACTTGCAGCAAAGCTCGACGTGTCGACAGGAACCGGCACGGTGGATATGTCTATCACTCCGGCAGAGTATAACGAACTTGCTGCGATGCTCGGCCTGGATACAGAAGTATCTACAGAAGTGGACACTACCATCACGGCAAAGGAGTCCACCAAGCTCGCACGGACAATCGGCCTTTCTGTGGCTCGTGAGGATGCCGAGGTGGGAGATATGGACACGTCGTCTGTGATCGCAATCGTGACAGAAAACGATATCGTGTTTGCGGACAAGCCGTTTTTAATGGCAGACAGTTCCGCTGCAACGGACGAACCGATCACTTCAGACAGCAGCTCAAAGGTGGTCAACGTGTCGCCTCTGGACTTCCCGAAGCCGACGCTGTGGTACGCACTCCGGTCAAAGGATAACGAAGGCAAGGTCACTGTGCTGTGGACGGTAGAGTGTGCGACTGCGATCTCCGGTACGAGAGACGGCACGACATATCTGATCCAGGCGCAGGAAGACGGTACGGACGAACCTTGGCAGACGGTGCTGACAATGAACAGCACAAAGGGAAACCTTCCGAGCGTCGTGGCAAACGGAAAGAGCTTCTTTGCGATGGACGTGCAGGTGCCGTCAATGAGTACGGTGTACAACTTCCGTGTGATCGCAACGAATGCGACAGCCAGGACGACCGGAACGGCTATGTCAGGAACACCATCGTCCGGTTATCCGCAGTGCATGGGAAAACATTCAGTGTATACGACGCTTGGTTCACTCAAACTTGAGAGAAACTGTCCTGATCTGGACTTTGTCTGTGAGTATAACAACAGACTGTGGGGATGCAACAGCACGACGAACGAGATCCTGGCATGTAAGCTCGGAGATCCGACGAACTGGCATTATTTCCAGGCGACGTCTATGGACTCGTTTGCAGCGTCTCAAGGCACGGACGGAAAGTGGACAGGATGCGGAGTCTACTCGAACCATCTGCTGTTCTTTAAAGAAGAGTGCATCCACAAGGTGTACGGATCTTCTCCATCAACGTATCAGATCCAGGCGCAGAAGGCCAATGGTGTGAAGGAAGGATCGGACAGATCCGTCGTGATCATAGACGATCTGGTCATCTACCATTCAAAGATCGGATGGATGGCCTATACCGGCGGCACTCCGGAACTGATGTCATCAAAGCTCGGAGAAGTCAATTATTCCGATGTGGCAGCAGGTGCTGACGGAAAGAAATATTACTGCAGCGCATACAACACACAGACAGGACTCTACGATGTTCTCGTCTTCGACACGGAAACCGGCTACTGGCTCCAGGAAGACAACGTCCACATGCTTGATCTGTGCGTGTATGAAGGACTGCTGATGTATATAGATGCCGACAATGCAAAGATCGTGAAGATCGGTGCAGGCGACGAGCAAGACATCGAATGGTATGCGGTGTTTGGCGAGTTCGACGAAGTGATCGAGGATAAGAAGGTCATTTCAAAACTGAAGATGCGACTGACGATGACGGAAGGTGCGACACTGGATGTCTACGTGAAGATCGACAGCGGAGAATGGGAACCTGTCACTCACTTCCCACATGACACAGAACGTGCGGTAGTAGTGCCGATCGTGCCGAGAAGGTGCGACAGATACTCCGTCAAGCTCGCAGGAACCGGGAGATGCCGGATCGAGTCAATGCTGCGTATGTATAGACAGACTACAGGGAGACTGTGATGATCGTTGATTACAACAGAAGTCCAAACATAACAGAAGAAGAGAGACTGGCATCCTTGCAGGAGTCGGTGCAGAGAGCACTGGACGAACTGATGCAGATGGTATCAGGGATCGAGACTCCGGAGAAGAGCGGACTTGTTGAGAAGGTCGAGGTCGTCACACAGAAGACTGCCAGTACGAGGCAGAGAGCTGTCCATGCCCAGGGACTTGCAGAAGAAGCGCAGACAATGGCGGACGAGGCAGGAAAGGCTGCACAGACGGCATGGGAATACGCAGACGATGCAAAGGACGCAGCGGACGCAGCACAGGATTCTGCGGATGCAGCACAAGGTTCTGCTAATACTGCGAACAGAGCTGCGAATGCAGCGCTCGATCAACTTGGTGTGGTTCAGGATGTCGTTGGTGTTCTTGACTGGGCATCGTCACACGGAACATTTGAACTGACGTCCGACGTGACCGTCCAGGAAGGAAAGGTATATTTCGTTTACGACTCCGTCACAGGGGATTATTCTCCGGTGGTGGATCCAAAGGACGAGGAGCTGTCGACGTATTATGAGCTGTCCATGACAGAGGCCATGCAGACATTCATCATGGCACATCTGGCAGTGACGCAGAGAGGACTCTGGGTTCTTCCGAGTGGTGTAGGAAGCGGCACGACTCCGGCACAGGGAGAGACGCAGGCAGACTCCGACGCAAGGCAAGGCAGCAACTACAAGGCGCTTCTGTCGAACAGCGGCCTTCTGATATACGACGGAAACGGACAGCTCGTCAGCACGTTTGGAGAATCTATCGTATTCAGTTCGTCCAGGCAGCAAGTGATCGGCGGACAGAGCAACTACATTCTGTTTGATCCGACGGACGGCAGCATCCTTATAAACGGAAACGACGTTCGGATAGGGGATACCGGCAAGAAGCTCGACGAAGTCCTCACGGACATCGACATCTCTACGGAGCAGACAGCGACCGGTGCGGAGATCACGATTGCCGGGCAGACTGTTGAACTGTTAAATGGACAAGACGGACAAGACGGACAAGATGGGCAAGATGGACAAGACGGTGCTCCAGGATATACACCATACATTCAAAGTGGATACTGGTACATCAATGGAACGTCAACAGGTGTCAAAGCACAGGGCGAGGATGGAACGACGACGCTATGGTATTACGGCGACACAATCACAGGAACATCTACAACACCAACCGTTTTCGTTGACAGTGACGTCACAAACGCAGTGATCGGAGATATCTATCTCAACACGGATACAGCGTATGTTTACCAGTGTACACTTGGCGGAGCTGCATCTGTGGCGGAATGGGTTTATGCCGGGAGCATCGCAGACGGTGTGATGGAAAACCTTGACGTGTACACCAAGGACGAGATCGACGAGATAAACATAACAACAGGAGAAACGATTGACTCGATAAATGAAGGCATATCAGAATTGGCGGATGCGATTGCAGATCAGGGCGACGACGTTGAAGGACTAAAGGTCGACGTGGCAGACAGCGCAGAGGCCATCTCAAATCTCGGTACGTTTGTAGATGAGTATCTTGGAACGGACGGATACATAAAAATCAACAACGGCACGTTGGAGCTTGGGAAGGGATCGTTCAAGACGGTCATCACTTCGACGGAACTGGGATTCTATGACGGAAATCAAAAGGTCGCATACGTATCTAATGAAGAACTGGTCATCAGTAGGACGAAGGTAAGCCAGGAGATGCGTATGGGCAATTTCGTCTGGACTGTAAAGGAAGACGGAAAACTAATTCTGAAGCACATATAGGAGCGGACAATGGCGACAACAGTTTACGGTGCATGGCAAGGTGCAGCCGCTACAGGAAAGGTAACGCACAGAGCTTATCTGACATATACGGTAACAGTCAACAGCGCAGACACGTACACAATAAATGTGTCTGCGTCCGGTATTGATCCGTGGAACAGCACGTGGAGCGGTGTAACAGTAGACTATACGTGGGGTGCAACAGGTGTTACCACAGGAACCGGACAGAGATCTGTTACGGTTTCATCAAGTGATCCGTATGCGCTCGTCGGCTCACGTAATTACACGTATTCTAAAACACATGCGGCACAGTCAAAGACCGTCTTTGCAACCACAACACTGAATCACGTTGTATCATCGGCAGGCGGCTCATCTGTAAACGGAAAGACAAGTACGGCGAGCGTGACGTTCAGTGTGCCTGCAAGGACAAGCTATTCCGTAACCTTCAATGCAAACGGTGGATCCGGTGCTCCGGGAGCGCAGACAAAATGGTACAACGAAGCGCTCGCACTATCATCGACAAGGCCTACACGAGCAAATTACACGTTCAAAGGATGGGCGACGTCAGAGGCAAGAGCTACATCTAAATATGTTGATTATGCGGCAGGCGGAACAGTAGCTGCAGGGACGAACAGTGCGCTGTCTCTGTGGGCAGTATGGGATGAAATATACGTACCGGCAAGTGTTACAAACCTTGTTGCATTTAGAACAGCGGACGAAACAACGACTCCTGCAGAAGAGGACGACGAAGGAACGTATCTGTACGTCGGTTTTGACTACATATGCGGACACTACCAGGGAGATACGTTGCCGGAACCTGCTACGACATGCACGATAACACTTGACGGAACGACGCTTGACACGCTGCAGTTCAGCGACTCGGATTCCTTTGACAACGAAAGCAGCAGATACTCTGTTTCCGCATTTAGCACAGGGATATCACATTCTCTCATCGTTACACTGTCGAACAGTGTTGGAACGGTCACGTATACATACACAGTGCCGTCGACGAAGTATCCGATCGAGATCGAGGCCGATGCGTCTATTATGGCGCTTGGCACTCCAATAAGACTCAAAAGAGACATGTATATGGATATCGACGAGGCTGCAGCGTCAGGCATGGATTATCAAATGAGAACCGCACTGACTGCCCTTGGATGGTGGAAGCCGATATCACAGGGCGGAGTGTTAATGGACGAGTAAAGGAGAAACGACATGTATATTATTTTGGAATTACAGACAAACGACGGAGCGGCTACAGTAGTCACTCCGATCCAGACGGCACAGACATTAAACGAAGCAATGAGTAGGTATCACGGCATTCTGGCAGCCGCTGCGATAAGCTCGGTCGAGTGCCACAGTGCGATCATGCTCAATGAACGAGGAGACTACGTCGCAAAAGAATCTTATGAACATCCGAAAGAGGACTAACAAATGAAAGAGATCAGCTTGAGAGCGCTGCTGAACAAAATGCTCTTCCGTGAATCGTATGAGATTTGGGTGGGAGACTATACAGCCAGAGCGCAACAAATTAACTCGTCACTGACGTCGAGCAGCGGAACGGACGCATGGATGACTGCCGTGCTCAAGGCAATCTGTGCAGATTATCCAGACAATGCCCATAAGATATTTAGAGGGAAATTCACTCCGAATTCTGTGGTTTTCTTCGAGGTAATGATTTACAACACGAGTACAGTAAGCAATGGACTGCCACAGTATTGTTTTGGCACTCTTCGTCAGTGGCAGAGCTTGTTCTGGATCATATCAACGAACAACTATAGTTTTTCATATACTGCAAAATAAGGAGAACATCATGAATACATTCTGGAAGGCAACAGGGATCAGATGTATCAGAACATTTCTGACGACCATCCTGGGAGTGTGGACAGCAGGTACGTTGATTACCGACGTAGACTGGAAAACCACACTGATCAGTGCGGTATCGGCAACGGTGTACATTTTCATCGTGTGTGTCGTTGGCGGACTGCCGGAAGTGAAATACAAGAACCATCTGTATCAGTATTACGACGAACCTGCAGACAGTGAGGTAACAGAAGATGATGAATAACAGAGAACTACTTGCTGTAGCTATTAGTCAGCTCGGCAACACAGGCGGAAAGTATCGGTCATACGTGGGAGAACCGGGATCCTGGTGCGACATGTTCGTGTACTGGCTCTTTCATGCGAACGGATGCGGAGAGCTTCTGAACTGGACGACGAAGGCAGAGAAGATAGGATGTCCGTCCTCGATCAAGTGGTGCGAGAAAAACCTGGCAGAGATTCCGCCGTATTTGGCTATGGCCTGTGATCTGGTGTACTACGACTGGGATAAGAACCGTGTGCCGAACCATATCGGTATCGTGGAAAGCCACTGGACGAACGACAAAATCCATGCGATCGAAGGCAACACGTCCGGCGGCAAGGTGGACAGGAAAGACCGGCAGAAATACATCCAGGCAGTGTTCCGGCCTCACTTTGCACCTACCAATCTGAAGAAGGACACAAAGCTCGCAGAGGACAGCATTTGCGGATACAACACTATCGCAGCTATGGAGAAGTGGCTTGGCCTTCCGCAGACTGGCATCCTCACGAGAGAGGTCGTCATCGCGCTCCAGAAGAAGGTGGGAGCGGATCCGGATGCGGCATGGGGGAAACAGACCAGTAAAAAGCTGCAGAAGGTCATCGGTGCCAGTCAGGACGGCGACTTCTATAAAAACTCCGTGTTGAAACTGCAGCAGTATCTGAACAAGACTCTCGGCTATACGAAGGCAGCGCCAAAGAAGGCGGAGACAAAGCAACCGACGAAACATTCCTACAGGATCGAGGTCGATCTTACGAACCAGATCACGACAGTATACGACAATGGCAAGGCAGTCATGAGTGAGTTCGTTTCAACAGCTCGAAAGGGCAAAACGACTCCGGTCGGCAGCTTCAAGATCCAGGGTGCAAAGAACCTGAAGGCAAAATACAGAACAGCCAAGCTGTCCGGCGGCAAGTCTTACGCAGAGTTCCTTGTACGGTTCAAGGGTGCTAAATGTATGCACACTGTTCCATACAGCAAAAGGAACACTAAAGGCTACGTCAACAAGAACGAGTTCAATAAGCTCGGCACTCCAAGATCTGCCGGGTGCGTGAGAATGCCGTACAAGATGGCAAAATTCATTTACAACAACTGTCCTATCGGTACTCCGGTCAAGGTTTTTCGTGGAACTGCAGGATCGTATCCGATGGGGAAACCGAAGAAGTACACAGCCACAAGCAACGTGGATCCGACGAAATGATGAAGATTGTATTAGCAGCCGGGATAGTAGGCGGCCTCGGCTTTATATATTTCGCAATTGCGGAAATCGACTACAGAAAGAAATATAGGAGAAGGTGATCACATGAGATTATTCACACTATTAGACAAACTGACGGAGACTGTGATGAACGGTGTATATCCGGTCGGTTCAGTTCTGATTACAACAAATTCTGCGAATCCTGGAACGTATCTTCCTGGCACGTGGGTAGCATACGCAACAGGCAAGACGCTGATCGGTGTTAATCCGGAAGATACAGATTTCAATGCTGCAGGAAAGACCGGCGGAACGAAAGACGCTATCGTTGTATCACATACGCACACGATGCAGGCAGCCGGATCTCACTCGCACACAGGTTACAGATCTTCGTTCAAGGAATCCGGCAGCGGCACACAGCATTATTCCGCATCCGGATCATCTACGTGGAATGCGACGGCAGCAGCCGGATCTCACTCACACACGATCAATGCGTCAGGATCGTCAGGCAGCAAGGCAAATCTTCCGCCGTATATTACGGCATACATGTGGAGAAGAACCGAGTAAAGGAGAGAAACTATGTACACTGGAACAACACCAACACATTCATTTAAGCTGCCGTTTGATACGAGTACGTTGAAGGCCATCCAGGTCATCTACAAGCAGGGCGGCATGAAGATGACGAAGCTGTACAAGAACAACAAACTGCCAAGCGGCATGTCAATTGACGGTGCGTATGTTTACGTTAGACTGACGGAGATGGAGACGAATGCGTTCAGTCCGGATAGTCTGGCACTGTGCCAGATCCGTGTACGCACGGAAGAGGACAATGTTATACCGTCCAAGATAAAACAGATCAAAGTGTACGATTCACTTGATACAGAGGTACTGATATGACACAGGAATTTGACGTAGTATTCAGCGAGATAAATGAATCGTTCGACTGCACGTTTGAGTCCGGAGACGAGACGTTCGTCATGGAGATGGGCAGCGAGTTCAGGCCGGATCAGTACGAAGGATACACGGAGATCACTCCGTCAGAGCAGACACAGGTTCTCTACACGTCAGAGAAGTATGTTAAAAACAACATCGTCGTGAAGCCTGTGCCCGGCGGATACATTCTGCCGGAAGGAACAAAAGAGATCGACGAGAACGGCACATACGATATCAAACGGTATGCAGAGGTCGATGTAGATGTTCCGATTCCGCCTGGCTATATCATTCCGTCCGGGACGCTTGAGATCACAGAGAACGACGACTACGACATAACCGAATATGCAGGAGTGTCAGTCGATGTTCCGATTCCACCAGGGTATATCGTGCCGAGTGGCACAAAACAGATCACGTCGATCGGCACAGGCATAGACGTAACCGAGTATGCGGACGTGGACGTTGCGATACCGGACGCTGTCATCGGACAGGCCGAGTTATCCGTGTCGCCACAGACTCCGACCATCAACAGTTCGACCGGACTCGTCACTGCTAATGTAGGAACGACGACCGGAGAGATCAAACCGATCACGACTGCAGGATACGTCACTCCGACTACAGCAATACCGTACAAGAGGACAGGTGGATCCAAAACGCTGCAGCTCGATACGCAGGCCGGAGCGACCATCACTCCAACCACATCGCAGCAGACAGCGGTAGCAGCAGGAAAGTATACTCTGGGCGACGTCAAGGTCGGTGCGATACCAAGTCAGTATATCGTACCATCCGGCACGAAGCAGATCACAGCCAATGGAACTAACATCGACGTGAAGCAGTACGAATACGCAGACGTTGCGGTGCCTGCTTCAACACCTACGCTGCAGACGAAGAGCAAGACATATACTCCGACCACGTCGCAGCAGACGGAAACCGTGCAGGCCGACAGCGGCTACGACGGACTGGAAAAGGTCAACGTCACTGTCAGTGCTGTGGCAACCGGAACGGCAGGTACACCAACAGCTTCAAAAGGAACTGTCAGTAACCATGCCATAGCTGTCACTCCGTCGGTAACCAACACGACAGGATATATCACTGGTGGTACGAAGACCGGCACGGCAGTAAGCGTATCCGCAAGTGAAGTGGTAAGCGGAACGTATACGGTCAGTTCAAGTGGTACGAAGGATGTAACCAACTATGCGAGTGCATCCATCCAGGCAGGAACTGCAGGAACACCTGCTCTCACAGTAAGTGCGGTAGAAAACCATTCCAAAACCATAAGGTCGTCAGTAATCAATTCAACAGGGTGGATCACAGGCGGAACGGTTTCTGGAGCATCTACCACTGTATCGGCAAGTGATTTGGTAAGTGGCACTCTGTCGATCACGTCAAACGGAACTGGTATCGACGTTACGAACTACGAGAAGGTAGACGTCGCTGTGCCGGGTGGTGGTACATCAAAGAACGTACAGATCGCACAGAGCACAACGAGAGCGACGTCATCGACATATGTAAAAGTGTGCGGAGATATTACTGTATCAAAGGCAGGAACTTACGATATCTACTGGACGTACTTCAGATCGAGTACATCCGGAACGTGGGGTTCGCAGCTTTATAAGAACGGTGTGGCACAGGGTTCTGCACAGTCTACGTTCACGAACCATGTATGCAACGTCCATCTGTCGAATGTATCTCTCGCAGCAAACGACACGGTATCCGTGTATGCACGGTCAAGAGGATCCAACTACTACGGATATGTCGGACAGCTTACCATCATAGAGGCATAAAAGTGTGGGAGAAAGAACTTCTCCCATTTTCTATAATTCTCTTATCGAAAGGAGAGAGATCATCATGGCAAATCCACTGAAATACGTTGACGTACCAACAGCAAAAGCGCCGGCGGCATACGTTGCTCCGGTCAATAACGTGAAGTACGTCCAACCTACATATACATCCAGGTACGGAGATCAACTTGATTCCGCACTAAACAACGTAACCAACTTTCAGTACGATCCACTGAAGGACGCATCATATCAGGCACTTGCAAAGGTTTACTCAAAACGAGGAGAGCAAGCAGCCAAGAACACGATGGCAGACGCAGCCATGCTAAACGGCGGACTGTCTACATCCTATGCGGCATCCGCAGCGCAGCAGCAGAGAAACGACTATAACGCAGAACTGGCGACACTGATTCCTGATCTTGAAGAGAGAGCATACAACAGAAACGTGCAGACACTTGCAGCTCTTGGGGATGCAGAGGACAGAGACTACGGAAGATACAGGGATACCGTTGGAGACGCACAATGGAAGTACGGTGTCGATTATCAGGCCTACAGAGACAAGGTGGCAGACTCGCAGTGGAAGTATGGACAAGATTATCAGGCATACAGAGACACAGTCGCAGACTCACAGTGGGCGAGAAACTACAACCTTGACATCTACGGACTGAAGAAGTCAGGATCCGGTGGTGGTGGCGGCGGACGTCGTGGTGGCGGCGGAGGCGGCGGATATGCCGGCAGCGGATCGACCGGTGGCGGAAGCGTATACAATACAGCCGCAAAGGTCGCAGCAGGCGCCATAAGTGCATCGAAGACGAAACTGAATGTTCTGAATAAGGCGACCAACAAACAGAAAAAACAGGCTGTCAAAAGCTCCAACAAAAAGAAAACGACCACAAAGAAGATCGCAGGCGGCGGCGGACACGCAGTCAAATAAGAAGGACAGAAGGGGAATGCCGCAAGGTGTTCCTCTTATAACATAGGAGATAAATATGAGCACAAAGACACAAGCACAGAAAGCGTACAACAGATACAAGCAGGCACAGGCCAACCAGAAAAAAAAGAAGGTCGTCAACACGCAGACACGGCAGCAGCAGAAAATCAACAAGGCCGTAACGAAAAGAGCGACCGGCAACTACAGTGCGTTCAAGGGTGTCAATCCTGGAAGGACTTCTGAAGGATCTGTTCAGAACACGACGGTCAAGAGATACACGCAGACTGAAGCTCCGGCAAGACGGAATCAGCAGGAGATCCAGAGACAGAGAAGGGAGCATCAGACGCAGACGACCGGGCAGAGGATGAACCAGGAAGATCAGAGCAGATTCAAGAACCTTACCGTAGGCGCTCTAGAACAGTCGGTAGGATCTGCTCGTAAAGCGTTCTCCGGGTTCATGTCAGGTGTCACGGACACAAGAGCAAAGTCTGACACCTACGGCGGAGTCCAGGCGCATCGTAATGGTACGCAGCAGTACATGACACGTCGTGAGGACAGACTGTCTCCGGAACAACTGCAGTCAAAAGAGTCCGGGATTCAGAAGAGCAAGGCCACATCAAAGGCGCTCTCTGAAGCACAGGACTATTATACAAAACAGGAAAGCAAGGCCGCATCCAAACAGATCGCACGAGGCACAGAGAAGATCGAGAAGGGTAAAGAAGGACTCGGCGCTGTCGGCAGATTTGGTGCGGATCTATATACAGGTGCAGTGCAGCTCGGTGCGGATATCGGCATCGGTGCATTGACAGGATCAGCTCTGCTTCCAATGGGAGTCAGAGCTTTTGGTGGTGCGGTCGATGAGGCGGAACAGGCCGGTGCATCGTGGAAGAAACAGATGATGTACGGTGCGACTACAGCAGGCATCGAGCTTGGATCAGAGAAACTGTTCAACGTAGGCGCTGCACTGAATAAGGCATACGGTGCAGGTGTTGGAGATAAGCTCGTCGAGAAGCTAACGAAGAAGGTCGGCAAGTCTGCACTCAAGGGCGGATTGTCTGAAGTCGGTGCTGCGGCGCTCACGGAAGGACTTGAGGAAATGGTGGCTGAAGGACTTGAACCTATGGTGGCAAATGCGATCTATGCAAATGCTATCGGTGGGGATGCGGTACAGACATCACTGCTCAATGATCCGACGCAGGCAGGACTCAACATACTCCGGGCAGGTGGCATCGGTGCGGCGCTCGGTGCTCCTCTTGGCGGTGCAGGTGTCGTCATGCAGAACCGGCAAGGCAAGAAGATTTCCGAGAATGCACAGAACATCTACGGCGAGGACGGAGTCAAAGAGATGGCACGTCAGGCCAGAGAGTCCGAGGACGAAGAAGACGCTGCGTTCGCACAGGCCGTGTACAATGCGATCAACGAAGGCAAGGGTGTGGCTAACATCCAGGTGGCGAGGCTCCAGGGAGTTCTGAATTCACAGAAGGAGAGAGATGCCAAGAGGACTGCAGAAGCATATAACGTAGCAGAGAAGACCATAGCAGATAACAACTACAGCATTCCGAGACAGGCGGCAAACGCTAAAGCATCGGAGTCTGTTGACGTGGCAAGACGTGCGATCGCAGAACAGATCCCGGCAGATGTTGAGATGTCCGAAGCAGAGGCGGATAAGATCGTCACGACTGCAGCGAGAATCGGATCCGGTATTGCCGGAGAGAGCGACATCCGTGAGGCACTGTCGTCCGCAGAGTCCATCACAGTAATGGAAGCAGTGACCGGCCTCGATCTGGGCGGCAAGAGCAAGTCCGTGCAGCACGACATGCTGATCCAGTATGCAGCGCAGCAGTATGTTGACGCAGCGCAGAGACAGACAGAGTACGACAACAGCACACTGCGGAATGCGTACAAGACAATCAAGGAGAAGGATCTGGGTGTCGGCGGACAGACTGCATTCGATAAGATTTTTGAGGGCGAGGATGTGCGTGGCCTTGCCGACGGATCCACAGATTTCAGAGGCGACGACATCAACGACGTACATAACAAGATGTATACGTTCGAGGCATTTTACCGGGCAGGAACTGCGGACATGACTCTTGAGGAGATCCGGCAGAAAGATAATCCGGTGTTTGCATCTCTGACTCCAAGACAGCAGGAAGACGCATACATCGCAGGACGTAACGATGCACTGGCGGAACAGAATGCTGCATATCTGAAGGACGTGCAGGTCGGACGCAAATCACAGAAGGCCAAGACGAAAGTCCGTCCAGGACATGTATCACTCGCAAGATTGAGCGACGAGAACAAACAGATCCTCACGCAGAGCAGACCACTGTTCGAGGCACTGGCTAAAGCTCTCGGCATCGAGATCGAGTTCCGGGATGAGATCACAAACGTAAATGGAGAGGTCATCGAGGAAGGTGTCAACGGACACTACCAGGATGGCAAGATCACGATCTCAATGGACAACGACAAGGCGGACATGGAAAAAGTTCCTCTCGCCGCTATTGCGTATGTCTTTGAACACGAAGTGACACACCACATGAAGGTGTTTGCTCCGGCGGAGTTCTTCAGATTCAAACAGTTCGTGAAGAATAAGATGATGACGATGGAGTCCTCTGACGGCAACTTCGCAAACAGATACGAAGAGGAGATCGCAAAGAAGAGAAGACAGTACGGCAACGAGGACGAAGGCCTTCTCTTTGAAGAGATCCTGGCGGATGCGAGTATCGAGTTCATCCAGGACGAAGAGTTCTGCAAGGAGATCTGCGAGCAGGATGCAGACACGGCACATGCGATCATCAAGGCGCTGCGTAATCTCATGGACAAGATCCGTGAGATCATGGCAAACATAGTCCTCACAGATTCACAGAGACAGACACTGTTCTCTGAACTTGACATACTCAAGGACGCAGAGCAGATGTGGCTTGCCGGTATCCGTGTGGCTGCGGAGAGACGGAATGCTGTAGGCGAGACAAGTAACCGTGCATCACTTTCCATCAAGTCGATACCGTCAATGGATAATAAACTCGTTGTCGTGGTGGACACAGATCAACATATCTTTGACGGTGTAGACGAAAGAGACTATGCAAAGGTCGCAAAAGCATACATGAAAAAGAGGTTCCAGGGCAAGGTCGTTGGAACGGTCAATCCTGCTTATTTCAATTCCAATAGTGTTGGAGAGTATGCATATCCTGCAAAAGACAATCCACCAGACATAGACAGAGCAAAGATGAAAGCTGCTCCGGAATTAGAGAACATGCTTGACATCGCAGGGAAACCAGAACACATACACTATGATAAGAATAATCCTGATCCAAATCATCCAGACAGGTATAAAGGCGATTATACAGAAGACTGGGATATTTATTCCGGTGTTACATTCGTCCTTGACGACAGATTTTTTGAGGGAACGATTAACCTTCAGTACAACAAAATTGGAAGGCTCTTCAAAGATTTAACACAAATAAAAGATATCACTGACAGCTTGCTGGATGCCAGCGGCAATACGCCTCTGCTCCAGACCGTCAGTGATTTCTCTACAGATATTGTAGAGGATTCCGACGCAGAAGTCAAGAAGTCTATGAAGGAATTGGTCACATTATCTGATCAGAGAATCGACAATCTGATCGACGAGTATGCGATTCCAGGGAACACGACATCGAACTATACACAGGCATGGATCACGTCTATCAATCCGAGAGATTTTCTCAAACTGACTATATCAGACGAGGCGCTTGCAAGATGGTATGAACCAGAAGCTGCAAACAATGATCAACCAGTCAGAGAACTTGAACCGGAAGATCTCAAGGCCAAGGGGAAGTATGATCCACTGATGCCTTATCTTCGCATACAGACACGAGACTCGCATAGTGTTGTCGGACATGAAGGCAGACACAGAATGAAAGCGCTCATGGATGCAGGATTCGAGGACGTGCCTGTCGTTGTCGTGGACTGGAACGAAGCCACAAAGAACACGAAACAGATGGAGGACGAGATGGATCTGTGGTCTCAGGATCACGGCAACGGCCCGGTCAATTCAGATAACGACATCGGTTACCGTGTTGACGTATATGATCTCATTCCTATCAATGAGAAGAACCGTGCAGAGATAGAGAGGATGTACGGTGGGGATACACAGGTTCAGTTCTCTCGCAAATATACTCCGGAAGAACAGCAGGAACACAGAGACGCACTCCTGGAGACTTGTAAGGAACTGTATGGATCAGAGACCACAGAGAACTATCACGAGTCCGGATACATTCTGCCAGACGGCAAGATGCCGAAGATGGGCGACATGGGCATCCGAGGAGAAGACCATCTCGTGGCTGCGGTCGGATATGGAATGGAGTTCGATGGCATTGATATGTTCATGCGTGAAGGAAACATCAGACTCGTTCCGGAGACGAATGGATTCCAGATCACGACAGAACCTACGAAGGAACAGTACGATACTATCGGCAAGGTCGTAGACAGCATGTACGACGGTGTATATTCTCCGTTCACTGAAATCAGAATAGACTTCACGGATGACGACGGATTCGTCAGAGATACGATGGCATTCAACGGAACGGACAGTGATGCGATTGTCGGATCCATTAAGGCACACTTCGCAGGCGGAACGGTTACTCCTATGAGACAGTTCCTGTCACGTAAAGACAGTGAAGGAAGATATCTGTCAGAAGGCCAGATGGAATACTTCAAGGATTCAAAGGCCAGGGATGCATACGGACATCTGATTCCGGTATATCACAGTTCAGATGCGGAGTTCACGGAGTTCGACGAGGATATGCGTGGCGAGAATACTGGATCACTTAATACTGCATACGGATTCTTCACTTCTCCAAACGAGGAGTTTTCAAAACAGTTCGGCAAGAACACAAAGAAGATGTATGCGAACATCACGAATCCTTTGATCCATCCGTCGAACTGTCATCTGAAGTATCCTGGCAGAGAGGATGAAATCACGAAGACGTGGTTTGAAACTGTTGATCCATACCAGATTCCATTCCTTGAGGAGATCGTAGAGAGTGGAGACTATGACAGTCTATATGATGCGTACATGGGTGCGTTTATGTGGGAAGCATTCGACTACGCAGATGATGAGAGAGAGACGGTCGAGAATGCCGGATTTGACGGAATGGAAATCATCGAAGGGGAGAGAGACTACGTGGATGGCGTACAGATTAAACCGTATGCGATTTCGTCGTTTGTCGTGTTCAATTCCAATCAATTGAAGGACGTAGACAATCTCGATCCGACTGACAATCCGGACATTCTGTTATCCAGGAAGGACTCCGAAGGGAACGAACTGTCTGAAGGACAAGCAGAATACTTCAAGGATTCCAAAGTCAGAGACGAGGACGGAAACCTTCTCCGCATGTATCACGGAACGGACGAGGAGTTCACTGTATTCAAACCGAATAAATATGTGGAAGAACGGAACGGACTGTCCAGAATCAAGGGATACTTTTCAACGAGTGAAGACTATTCCGGCATATATGGAGAGACGTCTGCATACTATCTCAACATAGAGAATCCTCTGTTCATTCCGGACGAAGGCAAGACGTTGGCAGAATGGCAGACATGGTTTGCGGAACAAGGTGTGGACGGTGTCGTGTTTGATTCAGGAATCGAGGAAGACACTGTCAAGGGATATGTTAAGGAAGACGGCACAAGACTCTATTCCTTATGGGAACTGTTTGATGCCGGATCATATTGGCATGGAGACGGAAATCTTACAGAAAAGATCGAGAATGCAGGACATGACGGCATCTATTGGGAAGAAGGCGAGGACTGGAATCTTGGTGGCGGCAGATCCGTTGAAGGGAGACAACTGGCATACATGCCATTCAATGAGAATGCCATCAAGAGATTAGACAATCTGAATCCTTCTAGCAGCAATGACATTAGATATTCCATGAAGGAAGTCAGAGGCAACAAGACGCAGCAGAAGAGAGATCGTGGAGAAAAACTGACAAAGAGTCAGTTCTATAGGATCTATTCTGTTCACAAGCTCAACCTTCGTGGACTTGATAATCTTCAGGAACAGATCGAGAACATAAAGGAAGAAGGATTCAAGGGCGACGGTGGTTTTGGAAACAATGTCGTTCCGGCATCTATCAATAATGTCTCACGGTACACGGAAGATGAAATGCGTGAGTGGGGTGTCAGCGAGGAAGAGATAGAACGGAGAAAACAGAGCGACGAGTGGAGAGACGGCGCCTGGTTCCCACAGATGAACATAGTCGAAAGCAGATACGGTGGTAGAAAAGGCGACACTGTCATGTTTGTATCCGATGCGGATCTGGATAAAACGAAAGACACAGAGAAGGTCAAGATGGGATACAAACCGTTTGACTACGAGATCGTTACTGTTGAGAGAGACTTCCAACCATACTACGAACTGTACGACAAGGCATACGACAGAGCAGAAGAGGAGAACCGGAAGGAACTTGAGGATGCAGGACTGTTCATGTCTGAAGGCGGATCCGTTTCGATGCTGTCCAGGAAGTCCTGGGAAGAAACCGACAAGAAGAAACTGAAGGGCAGACTCCTCAAGGCAGGATTCACAGAAGAAGAGATAGATTCCTGGATGAAGGAGATCGACTCTGTTGCGGCTATCATTGGAGAGGACGCAGCACGTCTTGACTACATAGCAGCAAGACAGCACTCATTCAAAAAACCGGACGGAGACTACTACAAATATACGCTTGATGCATCGACTCTTTGTGCGAAGAGACTGCTGTATCAAGGAACTTATGATGCCATCATGCACGTCCTTAAAGATGTTCCTCTTATGGAGAACGACGTCATCAGGATCCGCCAGATGATGGCAGAGAGGATGCATGAAGTTCCATGCGGTATCTGCTATGTAGAATCACAGAGAAAGACTCTGGGCAGATACGCATCCGAATGGTTAGACGGATATAAGGGAGAATACGTTCCGAGTCTTGACGAGGTCGTATCGACAGACGGACTTGAATGGCTGCGGACTGAACATCCTCAAACATATGAGGACTTCACAAAGGCAATGGCTGCGAAGGGCGTATCATCTCCGAAGGTAGTGCAGCTCCGTACAGACTACAGAGAAGATCTCGTGAGGATGACAGAGAACACTGTGGAATATCTGAACATGATTGGTGGACTGCGGTGGAATTCATTCTCTGACTTCGAGACTCCGCATCTTATCGACTTCATGCAGGCGACTCTTGATATGTCCGCAAAAGGACTCATGGGCATGGCCTATACGAAAGTGCCGAATCTGGTCAAAGTATTCGGTGCGACCGGAGTCAAGTTCAATCTGTCACTCATTCCAAAGGTAGACGAGAATGGAAACGTCGAACACGATGCAGACGGACGTATTGTTTTTGACGGTGTAGAAGGAATGCCTATCGAGGACGCTATGGAACTTCGTGACAAGTATCCGGACAACGTGGCGACTATACTCGTTGCAAAAGATAAAGGACATATGCTCGAAGCCATGAATGATGATCGAGTGGACTTCATCATTCCGTTCCACAGATCCAAGTGGACTATGGCAGAGTTCGAGAAACTTGGACTGCGTGGATACGAGGACTTCGCAACAGGAGACCAGGAGAATCCTATATTCCCATCAGAGTATTGGGATTATTCCATCACGCAGAAGAAGGGCGGCGGCAGAAAGAATGCAGAGACATATCTGAAACTGTGCGCTGAACGTGGCGAGAAACCTGCCTTCTCAAAGCTGCTCGTGGATAATGGAGATGGATTCTTCAGTCTTCCGAAGGGCAATTCCGAAGAGGCAAAGACCATCCGCAACGGATACTACAAGCTGATCATCGAAGGCAAGATGTTCAACCACAAGACCGGAAAAGGTTCTCCGCAGCAGAAGGTAAAGATGAACATAGACATGGACGCAGCGAGACAAGTCCTCGCAGAGTATGACGGAGATCCGAATGCGCTTCCTGTTGCCGAAGATGTCGTCAGAGACTTCGTGAAGGAGAAGACCGGACATGAAGTCGAAGGTTCTCTGAAGTTCTCACGGAAGACAGACTCTGAAGGCAGAGCATTATCTGAAGGACAGGAACAGTTCTTTGCAGACTCGCAGGCGAGAGATGAAGACGGCAATCTCATGGCCATGTATCACGGCACTCCGGATGCTGACTTTGACGTGTTCAAGAAGGTGTGGATAAAAGACCATGATGGGTTCTTCTTCACGTCATCGAGAGAAGCTGCGGAGACATACATGCGTGGAGATAATGCAGAGCCTGGTGCCGGAGTAAAGGAAGTATATCTCAACCTTATCAATCCACTGATTATCGATGCAAAAGGACAAGGTGGATATGACATCAGAGCGTTCACTTCACTCGAAGCACAGAGACGTGCGGAAGAAATCGAGGAGAGACTTGATGAGATAAGAGACTCATGGAGAAACGGAACAGACAACGGAGAGTATGAGAGACTCCAGGAAGAGTACGAAGACCTTGACGAGAACGAATGGATTGCAGGAGATACAGATTCTTGGGTTAAATATGCGGTGGAAGCAGGTCATGACGGTTTAATCATCTACAACGTATATGACGCAGCGCCGTATGGAGACTATGAGGAAGTCGGTTCGTTTACGGAGATGATTGCGTTTGCATCGGAACAGATCAAGGACGTAGCGAATCTTAATCCAACATCAAACGAGAACATCTACTTCTCAAAGAAGGCACCAGAACCAGTCGACGAAGACGAAGTATCCGACATCATGGCGTCTGATCCAACTATAGTAGACACTATGTACGGATGGGGTATGGCGACTCCGGAAGGACAGAATCTGCACGAGCAGACGAAGGACGAACTGATTGCAAAGATCGAGAAACTCAAACAGGACATGACCATCACAGAAGGAAAGATCCTTGATGAGAAGTCCGTCCGTGAAGAGATGAATAAGCTCGTCGTGGCTATGGGCGCAGAGGAAGACAGATGGACAGGGCAGATGCTTGGCGAGGTCAAAATGAACAAGACCAACAGAGGATTAGTCGAAGATCTCGTGCAGACTGCGAAGACCATCTGGAAGGAACTGCAGAATGGAAACTATGAAGCGGCTGCTATCAGTGCAATGAACGTGTCCGAGCATGTAGTGGATAATCTTCTGCTCACAGAGGACTCCATGTACAAACAGTACAAGGAACTTGTCGACTATTTGAAGAACACCAAGTGGGAACTGAATCCTATCTATCACGGAGATTTCGCAGGTGGATTCACGGAGTTCAAGAAGGAATATAGAGGAAAGCTGCGTATCGTGAAGAGCGGTGGAAGATCTCCGGACGAACTGTGGGGAGAGATGTGCGAACTGTGGCCTGAATTCTTCACAGAGGACATCACGCATCCTGCGGACATGATGAAGCGGATGGCAGAGGTCAGAGACTCACTCGATCCATACGACATGATGCTGTCCGAATACAACCAGCAGCTCGTGTTGAGAGACGCAGCAGCGGACATCCTGGAGATCGTATCCAATGGTAAGCCGATTGAAACCTGGGCGGACAAGAGAGAGAACTACTACAGAGAGAAGATTGCGAAACTGAAGGCACGTCAGCAGGAAGCCATCAGAGACATAAAGGAAAAGCAGAACTTCAAGGATGCCGAGAAGAAACTTGCTACGCAGATGGCGGAAGGCAAGAAGAAGGCAAAGGAACAGAGAACAAAGCAGGAGAGCAAAGAGAAGAAGGCCGACGACAAGGGCAAGAGACAGACGATTGCCAAGATCTCAAAGCAGCTTGATTGGCTGTCCGGCAGACTCCTCAAACCGTCCGACGACAAACATCTTCCGGAAGGATATCGTAACGTCGTGGCACAGATGCTCGCTGCAATAGATCCACAGACAGAGAGATCCAAAGCGCTTGAAGAGAAGTACGGTGTCAGCAAGAAGAGATTCAAGTGGCTGCAGCTCCGCAGTGAGTACGAGAAGATTGCATCCGGAGAGTCCTATGGATTCATCCTGGACGACCAGATCATGGCGGACATGCAGGAACTGTCAGACGTCCTGGGCGACGGAGACTTTGCACTTGCCAACATGACATACGACGAGCTGCAGAAGGTGTACAGAATCGTGAGATCCATCCGTCATGGGATCCAGATGCAGAACAAGATGTTCTCTGACGAACTGAAAGCAACGGCAGAGGATTACGGACGGAATGCGATCGAGACTGCAGAGATGTATATCGATAAGCACGGCACGAATCGCAAGGGAGTGTCCGGTATGATCCAGGGTTCTGGTATGCCACTGCTTGACGAAGGTATGCTGACTCCGAGAGATTACTTTGAGTACATTGGTGGCGGACTGAACGATGCGTTCCTTGCTATGCGTAAAGGACAGGACGAACAGATACAGAAGATCAACTACATGCGTAGCTTCTTCGAGTCCATCTTCAGAGACTACGGCAAGACAACCAAAATCAGACACAGAGCAAAACCTGGCAGTGAACTTGAAGCGTGGAGAGACGGAAAGAACACGAAGTCCTTCCAGTGCGAAGGTGGCACGATCGAGCTGACACCATCACAGGTCATGTCTCTCTACTGTCTGATGAAGAGAGAACAGGCACAAGGTCACATCCTCGGATCCGGCATCAAGGCATCCGTCGTCAATAAGAAGAACTTACTCCTGGGAGAAAATCTGAAGGAGTTCTTCGCAGGCAAGGGCGACAAAAAAACGAGAGGCCGCAGAGTCAATGTGACTGCGGAAGATATATTAAATATAGTAGGAACTTTGACAGAGGAACAGAGAGACATCGCAGACAAGATGCAGACTCTGATGAGCACGGTCATGTCCGACTGGGGTAACGAAGCGTCGATGAAGATGTTCGGTTACCGGAAGTTCACAGAAGAGAACTACTTCCCGATCGAGTGCGAGAGTACATATCTGGCGACAGACTTTGATGTGAGACAGACTGCAGAGAGAGTGAAGAATCCAAACTTTGCGAAGTCCACACAGAAGGGTGCTAACAATCCGGTGGTCATCGATGACATCTTCAGTGTATGTGCGGATCACTGCAACAGGATGGCAATGTACAGTTCCTATGCTCCTGCGATTGCAGACTTCCAGAGAGTGTACAACTTCGTGGATCGAGATCCGGAGACCGGACTGCAGAATGGATCCGTAAAGGAATCACTCCAGGCGGCATACGGAGACAGAGCCATCAAGTACATCGAGAGATTCATGACGGATCTGAACGGCACGACACCTACATCGCACGACGACTTGAACAGATTCGTTGCCAAGTCTCTCGCAAACTATAAGAAGGCAGCAATCGGCGGAAACCTGCGAGTCGCAGTACAGCAGCCGACAGCCATGATAAGAGCGCTGCTCTACATCAGTCCGAAGTATTTTGCAGGCAAGATGACCAATCCTGCGAAGGAGATCAAGGAGATGAAACAGCACTGTCCGATTGCACTGTGGAAGTCCTGGGGATTCTCACAGGTGGACATGGCGAGAGATCTTGAGGACATCATGATGAACCAGGAATGGTCACGGTTCGATATGATGACAATGGAGATCTACAACTTCCTCGATCTCGTAACCTGGGGACAGATTTGGAGAGCTGTAAAGAATGAAGTGAAGGCGGAGCACAAGGATGTAGAGGTCGGATCAGACGAGTTCTTCAGACTGTGCAACGAGAG
>Ga0310690_10000538_pt1 | contig 79394 bp, 57 predicted proteins | sample AusTroGonzalo_MG_2_FD_207661 | JGI IMG/M metagenome (GOLD analysis project Ga0310690, IMG submission 207661) | Bovine rumen microbial communities from tropical cattle in Woodstock, Queensland, Australia - Gonzalo_04 (v2) (version 2) | ecosystem: Host-associated > Mammals > Digestive system >...
AGCTGAAGCCCAGAAACAGGGCGAAAATCAGCAGCAGACCGATGACTGTATTCTTATCCATTTTTCAAATTTAAATTGGCGGCAAAAGTACAAAAAAAACGGCCACGTTCCACCGAGGAAAAACGAGGCCATTTGTCGCCATAACTGTTGGGGCGTATCGCATACGCCCCGTATCGCATACGCCCAACGTAATGAACACCGCTCACTGAATCTCCAGAATCTCCATCTGCATCTCGCCCTGCGGGGTGTTGAAAGAGACAATCTCGCCGGCCTTTTTGTTCATCAGCACCTTGCTGAGCGGCGAGAGGAACGAGATTTTGCCTTTCATAATGTTGGCTTCATCAACCCCCACGATTTGGTATTGCGCGATTTGATTGTTTCTCAAGTTCTTGAATTTGATAGTCGCCCCGAAGGCCACGTCGTTTTGTCGCTGCGGATCGTAGTCGAGCACGCGGGCGGAGTGGATGCGCTCCTCCAGCAGACGGAGTTTACCCGTCAGGAAGTTGTTGTTCACGCGGGCGTCGTTGTTATCCACCCCTTCGTACTGCTTGCGTTCCTGGAGGATCTCCTCGCGTTCGGCCTTCAGCGCCTCCAGTCCCGCGCTGGTGACGAAATTCTCCACCCCCGCCGGCAAAAACGCCCTCGGCGTCAACATCGGGACCTCTTCCTGGTCGCCCTCTTTTACAAAGCCTCTGCTCATAATCGGTGATTTTTGAGCGGCAAAGATACAAAATAATGCAGAATGAAGAATGCATAATGAAGAATAGGGTTCGCACCGTCTGTAGGATGGGTGCCCTGTAGGGCTGTCGCAGTGCAACAGCCCTACGACGTATCCCTAAATGTCACCATTATAACCTACAGAATCCTCCGCCACTTCGCCCAACTTCACTTCACGTCTAGGATATAGGTGAATAACCGGAACCTCAGGTTTATCCTTATCATTCTCTACCCTATTCTTCTTGAAATTCTCCGCCTGCTCGAAAATCGCTTTGAACACATCGTCGCGAGTTGCAGGTGGATATTTGTGTTTAGCCAACGTCAGGATAATCTGAACCTTCAGCTGGGCTTTGATATCAGCTTTCTTATCCCAATCTATGTACTGAGTTTTGTCGTCCACAACCTCCTTCACATCTTTGGCGAGAGCAATATACTGTTCTTCAGTGTATTCATCAAGGAATCCATATCGCTCTGCCACCGATTTCAAGATATCGTAGAATGCTTTCACTTCGATATTGGGAATGCCATCGGGCAGTACGCTCTCTTTCTTGATTTCCTCGAACAGGTCTGCCAGCTGCTTGGCAACCTCTGTCACAATCTCGTCCGCCAGCACAATGTCGTCGGAACGGTCATTATATTGGTCGATGATGTCATTCAGACGGTCAGTAAAGCTTACCGCCTTCACCTTGTTCACCTGCTTCACGCTGTCGATTACACGCTTTAGCAATTGTTCCATCAACTTGACCTTGGTGTTTTTGTAGGGCAATCGTTGGAGCTTCTCCATATATTGCGTGGCCAACATGTCAATTTGTTCATTATTGTCAAGACGCATAGAGTTGATTGCCACGACCTCTTCTGATATCAGAGCCTCGTTGACCAGTTTCAGCACATGACGGTTCATCTGAGTGGCGTCTGGCGATTCACCCGTGGTAGTCTTATAGATGATGGAACGAACCCCAGAGAAGAAATGCACATCGTTGACCTCTTCCCGAGTGATGCGCTCATCGTTATTGCACATGTTGTAGGCCGACTTCATGATAATCGTATGCTTCATGAAGCGTTTCTCCGTCTCGTCTGTCTGCTGAATCAATTCTGCTGCCATCTGCAAAGTGTCCAGCTGCTCGAGAGGCTCACCTGTGAAGAATTTACCATAATCGAAACCAGAAAACATGCGACGAAGCAAATCCAATTCATCCTTGAAAAGCTTCACTGCAGCATCGATAGTCTCCACTGGCGTTTCGTTCTGTCCGCCGTTGGCGTATTTCTGCATCGCCTGATTAAACTTCTTCTTAATGCCTAAATAATCGACTATCAGACCTTTGTCTTTACCGGGATAAGTACGATTCACACGGCTCACCGTCTGAATCAGCGTGTGCATCTGCAACGGCTTGTAACAATACATCGTATCCAAACAAGGCACATCAAAACCCGTAATCCACATATCAACCACAATGGCAATCTTAAAGTTCGACTTCTCTTCCTTGAATTGCAAATCGAGCTTCTTGCGTTCATCGTCAGTACCTAATAAATTGTAAAGTTCGGGATCGTCGTCTTTCTGTCGGATGCAGACCAACTTGATTTTTTCGATGGGTTTGATTTTCTCTGCCTCTTCTTTGGTGAGTTCTTCGCCATCGCTGCAAATCTTCACCTCCGCCCACTCAGGTCGCATGGCTATGATCTCCTTGTAGATGGCAAATCCGATCTCGCGGGTGGCGCAAACAATCATCGCCTTTCCTTTGACAGTGCTGCCCTCTTCCACGCGGCGTTCGTAGTGTTGCAGGAAATCCACAGCCAAACGGTGAATGAGGTCGGGATTGCTGAGAATCACGTTCATCTTCGTCATGGCCCGCTTGCTCTCCTCTATCTGATATTCTGTAGAGCCCTCATCGGCACATTGGTCGTAGTAGGCTTCAATCTGCTTAAGCAGTTCACTATCCGCAATTACACGTGAAGCGCGTCCCTCATACATGATGGTCTTGGTGATGCCGTCTTCCACAGCTTCTATCATGGAATACTCATCCACAACAGCGCCGAACACCTCCAATGTGGCATCGATAGGCGTGCCCGTAAAGCCCACGTAGGTGGCATTCGGAAGCGAATCGCGCAGGTATTTGGCAAAACCGTAAGAACGTTTCACTCCTTTGTCGGTAATCTCCACCTTTTCCTCCATACTGGTCTGTGTACGATGAGCTTCATCGCTGATACAGATGATGTTAGCGCGGTTGGAGAGTAAATTGATGTCCTTCGAGAACTTTTGTATGGTGGTGAGGAACACACCTCCGCTGGTGCGCCCTTGCAGTTTGGCTTTCAAATCATCACGACTCTCCACCTGCTCAATCACGCTATCGCCCACAAATTGCTTGGCATCGAGCAACAAGCGAGACAGTTGATCATCAAGGTCGTTTCGGTCGGTGATGAGGACGATGGTGGGGCTGCACAAAGCTTTGCTTTTCATCAGCAGCCGTGTAAGGAACAGCATGGTGAGTGACTTTCCGCAACCCGTAGCACCGAAATAGGTGCCGCCCTTACCATCACCGCCTGCATTTAGTTTGCTGTGATTCAAAATGTTCTGATAGAGAGAACGGGCAGCGAAATATTGTGGGTATCGACAGATGAACTTCTTTTCGTCTTTTGAGGTATCTGGGAAATAGACAAAATTGTGAATCACATCGATGAGACGGTCTTTTCGAAAAAGTCCCGCTATCATCGTTTTGAGCGAGTTGATGCCGTCGCAACCTTTGTCTTTGGCATTCACTTTCCGCCATGCATAGAAATACTCGTAAGGAGTGTAGAGTGTGCCGAACTTATTGTTCACGCCGTCGGAAATCACAACGAAAGCGGTGTACTTGAACAGGGCGGGAATATCCCTGCGGTAGCGGATAGTCAGCTGTTTGTAGGCATCTTCGATGGTGGTGTTCTGCTTGAGGGCATTCTTGAACTCGAAGACGACCACAGGCAGACCGTTAAGGAAAACAACCGCATCGGGGATGCGATGCTCGTTGCCCACAATATCGAACTGGTTGACGACCTTGAAGATATTGTGTTTCTGATTCTTATCGTCGAAAGAGATGGGATAGATATAGAGGTTTTGTTTGGTTGGATCTTCCCTCTTCAGCGAAAAGCCGTCCATCAGCTGTTTGAACGTGAACTTATTTTCGTCGTAAAGTGTTCCGCCCTGTTTCTGCATTATGACACGGATGGCATACTCCACCTCTTGGTCGGTGATGCCGTCGTTTTTGTATCGGCTGTGCAGATATGTTGACAGATCATCGCGCAGCACCACCTCGTCGAGGTCGCGCTCAATCTCTTCGCCCTTGAGGAAATCATAGCCTTGCTCTTGCAACAAAGCGATGATGGACTGTTCTAACTGGCTTTCGTTGAAGTAGGACATAAGCTATTGCACATTTTTAAACACTTTATACACAAACGAATAGGAATGTTCGTTTAAGTCACCATTGGCCTCAGCCTCGGTAATATTGTTTTCCGCGCATTCAATAGCTTTATTGAGCTTTCCATCTGCGCAGAGTTTTTCAACCCATTCGGGTTTCTTGACATACTCCTCACTTTTCAGCAAATTGAGCAATTTTTTCTTTGACACTGGGAAGTATGGCATCATATAGGGCGAAAGAAGCGTCTGTATTTTCCGACCGCAACTTGTGATCAAATCGGTATAATTCTCAAAGTGGAGCAAGAACCAATACTCTATACTGGGCATACTTGGACAAACGACAACAGTTCCAGAATCAATCTCGGTTTTAAATTGGTTGACAAAAGCTTGGTGTTTCTCAAGATTCTTCTTATGTCCACGAACAGTATCCAAATCAAAAACGCAAAAGATTTGAGCATCGTTATTTTTGTTTAAAATCTTGGTTATTCTCTTTTGAAAAACATCAGTATAATTAGACTCATCACCAAAAAACTCTGGCTTGACAATAAATTTGTAATCTGTTTTTTCGCTGATGTGTTTGAAATAATAATGTTCTGTGTTCTTTCCTCCACTGATGATAAAAGGATACGATTCCATATCCCTCGAGCCTTCATATATCTCAGCCAAAGGAGTCGAGACAGCTTCAAAGTATTGTTGTCCTATGTCTTCGCCTAATTCTTTCTTTCCCATATTTATTTCATTGTAGCACCAAACCGCTTGTTACGATACGCCTCTCTAATAGAAGACAGGCGGTTTATACCCCTAAAGTCGGTTAGCTTGTACAAATCCGTCACTCCTGATTTCTGTTTTTCAGTAAACCACACTGAATCTTTTCTGATAAGATCATCCACCAAATCCAGTAAACCATCATTATGTGTCGCAACCAAAATTTGAGATCTAGATTTTGTTCTTAAATACTCAAACAATATCTTTTCTAACAATTTCGGATGTAATGACGTCTCGATTTCATCAATAGTCAAAAATGCATTTCTTTGCATCGCTTTATACAAAGCTGTTTCCAATCCAAAAGTTCTAATTGTCCCTCTTGACTCTTCATCATTGTCGGAACTTAACTGATATGCTTCAATTCCTCTTTCATTCTCTACGGTATGCTCGAAATCGGTTCGTGTTTGTTTCATTGTCTTTTCTTTCTTTATACGTTCAGGAATATCTTTAACATGAATCAACATATCCATTAATTCCTCGGGAATAGGTCTTTCCTCCACCCTGGTTCTTAAATCCGTAATATTGAAATCTGCTTCATGAAGAAAATCTAGAATATAGTTAACCAATGAGTCATCCTCAAGTGTATGTACCTGAGCATAACTAGTTAAATCCGTTGAAGGATTTATACTTTGCATCACGTTATTTCTCATCCAATCTTTAACGGCATCTATCAATGGAATACTTGTATTTACTTGATTACGAGCGGCGAAAAAAGACATATTTTTAAGGCATTTCACTAGAATCTCGTCTTTGACAGCACCACTCACCTTAACATTCTTAAATAAAATTACTGATTCTTCATTTTCTAGTCTCCTTTCAAAAAGAACTAAAGGTTGCGTTGTTTTATAGTACGACAGCTTTTCAAAATACACCATATTTCTATCTAACTCTAATTGATAACAATATTTTGTATTATCTACATAAAAAACCAATTCAAAAGAAGTGTGTTCATTTGGAGTCACCTGATCCAACTTAAACGGCATATTTCCTGTCTTTTCATCAATATCGTTCCGTTTAGCGAACCAGAAATCAGATAAAAACTCAAATGCTTTCAGTAAATTTGACTTTCCCGATGCATTATATCCATAAACGACAGCAAAGCGCAACAACCTCGTATTGTCATTGATTTTTACTACTTGAGATTCTTCAGCAAAAGAGTCTTTCGAAGCTTCAAAACTGAACTTGACCTCTTCCTTAAATGATAGGAAGTTCTTTATTTTTATTTCTTGTATCATACCTCTTTATTTTTTCAAAGTGCAAAAATACAAAAAAAATCAATACAAAATAATTTTATTTTCAAAATTGTACATTTTTGTGCAAATTTTGAAAATAGAAACGGTTCAACGCAATTGCTATTATTCGTCACTCTCTTTTATCGGCGCAAGGCCAAAAGCGAGCTCATCTTCGTCGATTTGATAAATCTTGAACAGATTCTTCAAAATCGCCATTTTGTTCCAAGTGCTACTGTGGGAAGGACAAAAATACAACCCTGTGGCCAATTCCTGATAATGTTTGGCAGGCGTATTCTGGAACCAAACATTCTTTTGGCTTCTTGCCTCTTTATAAAGCAATGATGGGTTAATGGCATACAACAGCTGGGCCATTTCCCACATCATCTTTGCCCAGTCACTAACAGCATAAATGGTGTCTTGAAACAGGAAAGAGGTGATTTTACGGCCTGTCGCCACACCGTTGTCTTCAGAAAGACTGACGACATCATCCTCTTTTTTCACAGGCACAAAGCTGGTCGAAGGATATGTCCAGATTTTCAAAGCCTTTTCCGACAGGTCTTTTTTCCTTATTTCCAACTCTTTTTCTGTCCATTGGTCAAATTTGGCGATATACTGATTCAGGCGCAAGCCACTCTGCAAGAAACCATTTTCAATCATTTTCTTTTCGGCAAACGACTTGTTGCTATAGGTGGAATTATAACCGGTTAACGTCAGGTTGGATATGGTGTGGAGCCACTTTTCATGTATGCTTTCAAAGTTTGCGCCCAATTCTTGCTTCCACCAAGGACTGAGTGTTTGCGGCATGATGTGTTCTATAGTCAGAATGCCCTCTGCTATATTGCCGACAATGTCGTTTTTCTCTTTACTGCTGCCATTCTCAAGCCGCTCAAACAAATAGGTTTTGTTTTTGCCCCGCATTGCGTAAATGTTCTTAGTGGTGAATCCATTCAAGAACTCTTCGTCTTTAGGGAATGTGCTGGACAGTTTCCTGATTTCCAAATAGTAAATCATGACATCGGAATAGGTGTCCGACTCTTTTTTGTTCTTTACAACAAACTTGTGCAGCGTGGCGAAAATTTTGTTCAAAGCATTAGTAGGAAGGTCGCACATCAAACGGCGGAAGATAAAGGACTCAATGCACGACAGTACCGGCACCAATTCCTTCTCATAAATTCCAGTTTCCGAAGCATAAATCATGAAGGCCATCAAGAATGGGTAGGCGACCGTCATGTCTAGCAAGTCAAGTCGTTTAGCTATTTCATTTGCCTCGGAATCTCCCAAATCAAATGTGGTTAGTTTCTTGTATGCTGTGGCGTAAGTGAGCATCTGACCTAACAACTGCTGAATATCTTTTCCCTTAGCGAAAGCCTTAAATGCTTGATACACATTGCGAATGTTGGGAATAACACCAGTCTCAATAGTCAGATAATTACGGACAAAGGAATCGAGTTCTGAACCCGTGCAATTCTCGATTTTATTCCAATAGTCATCGTAATACTTTTCCTGAATATCCGGTTGAAGCCCCATCAAAATGAAATTCCGGATTTTGTCGGCCTCGGTCAGATCCAATCCAGTGGAATTGAGGCTCTCGAAAATCAGCTGTGGATCATCGCCATGCTCAGGTTCCAATACGATGTCGATGATTTCCAAACTATCAATGGCTCGATAGAGTTCATCCATTGTCAATTCCTTGAGATTGGTGATTCGGTCGTAGAAATAGTGGTAGTTGTGGGTCACTTTGGAGTCTGCCACATAGTCTTCCTCCTTGTTGAAAATCAGCCTATCGAAAGCATTGCAGTCATCACGGAAGGGTTTCAGCCGGACTTTGCGTTCCTCTTTCCGATATTTGTCGATGATGTAGGTATCTTGCAGAATATCCACCAGATTGCTATCCTCCGATTCCATCACCCCTTGTTTCATAGCATTGATCATGGCGATGAGAATCAGAGAAACCGTGGTGATGCGCTGTTGACCGTCAATCAGCACCACTTCGTCCCGCAGGTGCGCATACGACACAATGCTGCCAAAGAAATGGGACTGTTTGTTTTCCCTTATAACCTGCACCAGGTCGTCAAACAGCTGTTTGCAGTTGTCTGTTTTCCAGTCATAGTTGCGCTGGTAAACGGGGATGATAAACCTTTTCCTTGAGCCTTCCAGAAATTCTAAAAGATGGGATGCTGAGCCTTTCATATAGTTTCTTATTGCTTGTTTAATTCTTGCCTTCTTCAGGCATTTGGTATAATATGGATTGGATTTCGTTCATTAGTGATTTTCTTTCCTAATCATTGTTTTTAGTTCCAAAGAATCCTTTTGCTTTATCAATCAAAGATAATTCAACTCCAATAGCTTTTGCAAACTCTTTAAAGGCTTCGAAATCTTTATAATCACCTTCCAACAATGATTTTATTTTATCTTTAAAATCTTTGTTTTCATCACCAGCCTTCTCAACAATTCTAACCATTTTTTCTTTGTTTTTCAATATTAATTGAACATTCTCTTTCTTGTCAAGTACTAATGACGGGAAAATTCTTCTTAACACTGATGCCTTTTCTTCAAGCTTAGAGTATTTCAACAACCATTCCCCATAATAGTCAAACAACTCTTTTGTCATAGTACAAGAACCACCACAAAAACGATCTCGAACATCATTAAATGCAGAAAGCAAATTTCTTCCATTGTTTTCTAATAATTCAATTAATGAACTGCATTTTTGTTTCGTGAAGTTTTTATTTAGGGTTTGGGCGTTTTCATTAAGGAGTTCCTTGAATGCGTCAAAACATGCTTGACTATTCGGTCTGACAATCATAAGAAGTTGGTAATCATGATCACCCTCGTTAATTGATTGTTTCCAGTCTTCTTTTGTTTTCGAGGTCAAGTATCGTTTGGCAGCCTTAATACAACATGAGGACACATTACTATCAATAGTTTTGATATCTTTGAAAAACTCAACAGAAATAGAAGCAATCATATCTTCTGTAATTCTTGTTTGGAGATCATCGCTCCAAGAATCAATCCGATTAATTAACAAATCTGGAGTTATTCCCAAAGTGCTTTTTATAGTATCATATTTTTGAATAATAGCTACAACATCCATGGTTGACTGCCCATAACTCTTTTCTGTTAGCTTCTTTGCGACTTCCAAATATAGAGGAGAACTTATCGTATCAACATTCAATAAAATGTCGCCATAGCTAATATAGTACTCAATCCTTTCAGCCACCCTTTCAACAAACTCATCATCTTTGCGATCCAATACGGCTTTAAATGCTGGTCGAAGATTTGCTGTGAAGTTGTTCAAACGCGATATGCGCATGCAGATTAAATCATAATAAAAAACTTCTGTGTCCTTTATTTGATTAAAAAAGACTTGTATTAGGGCATCTGGGAGCTTTTTCGACACAGGACGCTCCAACTCTTTTAACCTAGTATATAAAACCGCAATATTTTCCTTGTTGTTTTTACTTGAATCGACCAAAGTTTCAAGATGGTTTAAATATGGTGATAAACCATAGTCGTTTTTAATATATGGAATAGCGCTTAAAGTGTCTAACTCCTTGACATCAAGCTTAGATAGGTATTTATCCAATTCTTTTTGATCACATATTATCTTATATCGTTTATAATCACCTTTTGCTTGTCCAACAAAGTATATGAAAGATTCAGGACTATATTCTTTTTCATGAAGATAAGTGAATGGATCAAAACCATCTTCTGATAAAAGTCTTATACTATTATAATATCCAAGCACATCAATATCTGGATCATCACAAAGAGCTGAAACAATCGTTTGCAAATATTCATCCTTGTCAGTAATTCTTTTTAATAATATTCTCTGATACTCTTGCAGAGAATAATATATTGGTTGTTGTTTGATGTTTTCACATATGCAGTCCCAAATCATTTGTTCTTGCAGAGAACTGTCTTTTGACAAACATACGTCTAAGACCTTCACAGCATTAGAAATATTTGTAATTTTTGTTATTGCATTTTCCAAAACAAGGAAAAACAGATGTGGATTACTTTGAATAGATTTTATTTGTTCTTCATCTCCATTATCTAATGCTCTTTTTAGATTGTCAGTATAGATAATATCCAATGCTTTGTCAACTGGTAATTGGTAGTATAAAGCGGATATGTATTTAGGTAATTCCATATCGTTTTTATACATAAAATCCAATGCTCCTAAATAAGAAGGATGAAGTATCTCCTCGTCAGGACAAGCCGATATAATTTCCTTACCCTTAACAAACAATGCGATATATTCATTTGGAATCGAATTGTCAGATATTTGTTTTATAGCTACTATTTCATTAATGAATGCTATGATTTCACGAGGAGTAATTGTTTCCGAAAGGAGGTCATAGATTTGAGTAATTCTGTTGTCCACTTCAATTCCAAAAGCATCTTTCCACTGATTAGCAAAATAGGATTTCCATTCTGACATAATAGGAGGAGACACACGATAAACAGCATCAAACGTTTTATTTATGAAATCGTTCCCAAAACATACTTTTTTGTTGTTAACATTGTTATTTCCTCCACTTCCTTTTTCACTTGACCTTTGATAAGTAATAATATCCTCGGATTTGAACGCAGATTTTATGTGTTCTCTATCAAAGGGGACAATTACATGGATGTTATTGTATTTCTTTTCAGCAAAAAAAGTATGAATGGCAGACCATAATTCTTGAACTTTTTCTTGAGGTAGTCTGTCCATGTTGTCAAACACAATGATTAATGTATGATTATTGATGTCCTTATCAATCTCTTTCATCCAATTTTTAAAATCGCGAGTAGATGGTTCCTCATCATATATTGTCTCATACTTTATGGATTGTTCTATACTATCTTTGTTTTTTTCATGGGTATAGTCCATGTACGACAAAAACAATTCACTTATAATGTTCAAAAAAGTTATATGTTGCCCGTATTTCTTCATGTTTTTAATTTGGGAAGCAACTAAACAAGCCAATGCAACTACAAAGACAGCTACCCAATAAACAATCCTTCCCGTATTATTATTAATATAACCATTAATCAACATCAATAGAGGCATAGCCAATGCAACGACGGCGCTTACTTTAGCAACTGCACTCAATTCTTTAACTATCTTTGAACCAACACTACGCTTTCTTGACAATAGTTGTAGAAGTTTTGAATTCCATTTTTCCTTGTCTAAAATTTTTGCATCATCTACAAGGAAACCTGTTAGGTTTTCCAATATTGAACGCCTTTGGAAATCCGTTTGATGCCCCCATGCATCATATATGAAGAAATGAAACTTATTACGGTCTAATTTGTTTTTTATCAAATATACCATATTAGATTTTCCAGACCCCCAACCTCCATCTATTCCAATAATCTTCGCGTCATTATTGACAAGTAAATTTGCAATATTCTGAGCAATCGCGTCATGTGATTTTCCTTCAAACAAATCTTGTTCACATGGTTTATTATCTAAAAACCTAGGATACACATCTTCTTTCTTATTATCATCATTCTTCATGTTATTCACCATTTTTTATTTCCCCATCTTCGCTAAAAGCAAGGACTGTATTTCCGTTAATTTCTCGTTTTCTTGTTTATACAATATCGTGTTGATGTATAGTGTTTTTACCTTCTCTGAAAAATCCACGTAAACTTTTCTTTCCGGTATCATTACCTCAAATGGTTCTACATTATTAATCGTTATCTGTGCTTGGGCTGAACCTGACCGCAAAGACATCGTATCAGATTCCAACAGATGATAATACAAATAGTTCTTCATTAAAGGTTCTTTTGTCTCTATCGAAATGGCGAGATTTGACAAGAAACATTCCTTGGGAGACATGCAAATTCTTCCAGTTCCAGCATCACCTCTTGCAATAATAACAATTGTAGGTTCTTTCAACGTGTATTCACTGGTATAGCCAGTCACTGCATAACCACTAAAAATTTGATATGGAAACTTATCACTTTTAGAATGCTTGTCAGCCATTTTCCCATATTTGAAAGTCGCTATTTCTCCCAGTGTTCCCATTCTCCACCCTTCCGGCAAATTTTCCTTGTCCACGCCATCCACAAACATCTTCCGATAAAGTGCCTGCGCGGTAGCTTCCAATTTTTCAATCATCTTCTCGTTGAGGCGGATGCGATTGGTCAACGTCTCGTATTCCGACACGATTTCACGCTGGCGGGCGATGTCTGGCACTGGGAGTTTCAAATTACAAAAATCCTCCCACGTCAAACTTCCACGTACACCACCAACGGCATAATAACTGGCTTCGCGGTCAAACTCGCTTCGTGAAAACCACATCATCAAATATTGAGGCAACAACACCGTTTTGTCAACAACCTCAAACATCGGATAGGCTGGCGACATGATGGCTTCGTCTTCCTCAAACATGGCAACAGGTATCTTCCCATCGCGGCTTACCTGCATCAAACTGCACGCAAACTGCTCACGACGAATCACCTTATAATTCGAGAGGTCGGTGCCAATCACATTCGCCACAGACGGAATGAATGCCTTGTCAATCGTAAGACCAACAAGCTTCGTAACCGTCAATTCCCGGTTACGGACATTCACCTCTCTGATATAGTCGCCTAAAAGTTTATATTCCATAGCCTAACTTTTCAAAGAGTGATTTCAACTCCCGCTTGCTCTCTTCTTCCTGCATCAACAAGTCGTGGAGGTCGGTTTGCAACTCCCGCATTTTGGTGTCGAAGTCAATCTGCTCGTCACGGTTGCGGAACTCAATGTATTTGCTCGGCACGAGACTCCAGCCCTTCTGCTCAATTTCGTCACGGGTGGCGGAATAACAGAATTCGGGTTCGTCGTGGTAATCTTGTAGAGACGGGGCACGCCCCGTCTCTACAGAGGCGACCTGTTGCCAATTGTGGTAGGTGCTGGTAACGATATCGCGCGTCGCCTGATCCAATTCCACGTATTTCTTCTCGAACGGTACGCCCATCTGCCGCAAGTCCATGAAGAGGATTTCGTTCTCGCGGTCGCGGAAGTGAATCTCCACGCCGTTTTTCGTAACCACACGCGCCTTCTTGTTGTTGTTCAAAATCCATAATGTCACACTGATATCGGTAGAATAGAACATGTTTCGGGGCAGAATGATGATGGCCTCCACCTTGTCGTTCTCGATGAGCTTACGCCGAATGGCCAACTCAGTGCCGTCAGCGCTCAATGCGCCGTTGGCAAGCAGAAATCCTGCCACGCCATTGGTGGAGAGTTTAGAGAGGATGTTCAGAATCCAGCCGTAGTTGGCATTCGAGGTGGGTGGCGCTTCGTAGCCACTCCATCGCGAATCTTTGTTTAGCTGGTTGTCATCGCGCCAACCCTTCTGGTTAAAGGGCGGATTGGCCATGATGTAATCCGCCTTCAAGTCCTTGTGCTGATCGTTATGGAAAGTGTCGCCTTGCTTGATATCAGCAGAGATGCCACGGATAGCAAGGTTCATGCGCGCCAGCTTGAAGGTGGTGTTGGTGTTCTCCTGTCCATACACGCTCACGTTCTTCTGGTTGCCGTGGTGCGCCTTCACGAACTTCATCGACTGCACAAACATACCGCCCGAACCACAGCATGGGTCGTAAATCTTGCCGTCGTAAGGCTCAATCATCTCGGCAATGAGGTTCACCACCGACTTCGGCGTATAGTATTCGCCCTTGCCCTTGCCTTCTGCAATAGCGAACTTGCCAAGGAAATACTCATACACGCGCCCGATGAGATCGTTCTCCGAATCTTTTACCGTATCGAGCTTGTTGATCTCGTCAAGCAGCGAGGCGAACTTCGTCTTGTCCAAACCCAAATTGGAGTAGTAGTTGTTGGGAAGTGCACCCTCCAACTGTTTGTTCTTCTTCTCTATATTGGAAAGCGCATCGTCGATAATCTGGAAGATGTTCGGCTGCTTGGCATTCTGCATGATATACGACCAACGGCAATTCTCAGGCAGGTAGAACACATTCTCGGCGGTATAGAACTCCACCGTATCCACGTATTCCTTCAACTCTTGGTCTATCAGCTCCTGTTTACGCTGTTCGAAGCGATCGCCCGCATACTTGAGGAAGATGAGGCTCAGCACCACGTGTTTGTACTCCGCCGGCTCCACCGCTCCGCGCAACTTGTTGCACGACTCCCAGAGAGCCGCTTCCATGGATTTTTCCTGTTTCTTATTGGGTTTTGCTGTTTTGGGCATAATAATTATTTCATAACAAGTGTAACTTTTATTCTTCTTTTAATTCCCCACGCTGATACTTATCTAACAGATAATTATAAAAGCATGTATGCATATTTGTCAGAAAAAGATTTACAGCATAGAGAGTGTTGAAAAGTTTAAGAGAGTCCATCATCACCTTGCTTTCTATAACATTCTCGCATCTGGACTCATAGAGTTTCTCAACATCAAGATGGGTCTCCACATTGCGCTCATCTCTCCACCATGAGGAAGATTTGGAATGTTCTTCAAGCAACGATGACAATTGTTTATACTGATTTTGAATATTCTCTGGAAAGTATTCTAAAATAGGGACAAGCCTATTCCACTCAGACTTCTGATGTGTTTTTTCTTCAAAACCATATAGTCTTTTGAACCCCTCGTTAAGAATAACTTTCATTTTTCCACGCATAAATCGACGGTCATAGTCCTTGTCCGCCAAAATAAAATATTTGCCAATGACCATACTGTCAATCATGGTTATTGCGGTAAACTGCGAGACAGAAATAATTATCCGATAGGTATTATGGTCTTCATCGTGCAAATCTTTTATTTTATCGAGATTTTTTTTCAGCATTGGTAACCCAGACGAATATTGGACAATTGTCTCATCCATTACCTGAATCAACTCTTCTCTTTCAGTAGTACCAAGCTCTTTGCCATTATATTGCACCTCCCGAAACCACTGCTCATACTGGTGATTCCGTATCGGAGAATACTGGAGATTGTCAAATTCGTTTGTCATTTTTTATGCTTATACTTGCTGCATGAAAGAAAATGCAAATATATGCTTTTTATCTGAAAAAACGCATAAAAATTGCATATAGGAGGAGAAAAAAATTACAGTTTCGAACACATGATTTGTTGCGTCTCTTCAAGACGCTTGCCACTCACCCCCGCTTACCCCGCACCGCGCCCACCATTCCGCCGAGGTCAGGAGGCGGAACCTTCTCCCGAAAGGGGGGTGATTCGCTGATTTCAGGTTGTCACCTACTGAACACCTTCCCTAGAGAAGAGACAATTGGACCGGATTTGTTTGGCCTACTCTTCGCCTACGCTACGTCTACGCTACGACTACCCTACACTATCTGTGATTCGCTGATTTTGGTTGTCACTTTTTTGCCTTACGACTGATCCAATTGACCGGTTAAAAAATTACGACTGCTTTTAGTTGACAGTCGCGTTCTCTTTCGACTGTTTATAGTTTACTACAGGCAGAGCCTGAGCTTTTGGTTTGCCTCAAATCATTGGGTGTCTTTCCCTGATTTTGGTTGACATTTTTGCTCTTTTTCTGGTATTGTTGTCGTTTGTAACACGGAAGATGTTGACGTAATCCTGATATGTTTGACAATATTTCTGAAAAAGTTGACAAGCTTTTTCAGTATAGGACATGCAGGAGATTCCGCTCACTATGTTCGCGGAATGACGTGCGCCCTCGCGGGTGAGAGGAAGGGGGAAACAAGGGCGGCGGGCACTGAAGTGCCGTTGCCTGAGACTATTTCTCGCCGCCCTTGTTTCCCCCTTTTTACCTCCAATGGCGGACTGTCATTCCGCCGACGCCAGGAGGCGGAACCTCCACCAAATCACCACGACATTGCGAACTACGGAATCTCCCCGCAAGGGCACCCAACCACATTATTGGGATTTCGCGCCGCTATAAGGAGAAGCCCTATTTTTCGTATCTTCGCGCCGTTGTTTATTATGACCCTACAAGAATTAAAAAAGAGATACTACCAGACTGAATCTGAGGCACTTGCAAAGTCGTTGGACGCGAAAGGGCCTGGTTCGGTTGTGGCTATTAATGGCGTGAAAGGCTCCGCACTCGCGTTCGTGGCGGCACAAACGGCGGAGAAAATCCAAAAGACACAGCTGTTCGTGTTCCGCGACAGCGAAGAGGCCGCCTTCTTCTACAACGATATGGAGGTGCTGCTCGACGACCGCAGTAACACGCTGCAAAACAAGCGAGTACTCTACCTGCCGTCGTCCTTCAAGCGCAACAGCCGCTACAGCGAGACCGACTCCTCCAACGTGAAGCTCCGCGCAGAAATCCTCCACAAGCTGTCGATGCCCGACGCGCAGCCGCTCATTCTCGTCTCCTACCCTGAAGGCGTGGCGGAAACCGTGGTCACTCAGGACTATATCGACCGGAAATCCTTCTCCGTGAAGCGCGGCGAGGAGATGCTCACCGACGACTTCCTCAACAAACTCTACGAACTGGAGTACCTGCCCGAGGATTTCGTCTATGAACCCGGACAGTTCGCATGGCGCGGTAACATTTTCGACATCTTCTCCTACTCCGAAGAATACCCCATCCGTATCGAGTTCGAGGGCGACCGCATCGACTCCATCCGCTTCTTCAACCCCGAGACGCAACTCTCTGTGCGTGAGGTGGATCACATCTACATCATGACTCCTATCGAACAGAAAGAGTCCGACGACGGCGACCGCGTGCCGCTCTTCTCCGTGCTGCCCGAAAACAGCATCATCTGGCAGATGCACGCCGCCAACATCGCCTCCACCATCCACACCACCTATCAGGAAATCGCTGACAATGAGGCATCTGCACCGCTCATCAGCAAAAAAATCTTCCTCAAAGAGGTGGGCCGCTTCGCCCGCGTATATGTGAACACCAGCGAGGTAACCGAGTCGACCTTCAACCTCGATTTCGAGATGCACCCGCAGAATGATTTCGACAAGAGTTTCGACTATCTGCTGCTGGAGTGGATTGACAATCTGGAACATGGTATCGAGAACTTCTTCCTGTCGGAGACGCAGTCGCAGCTCGACCGCCTTTACAAGGTGATGCTCGACATCCTCGACAAATACAACCGTCAGAACGAGGCCAACTTCAAGATTGAAAACCTCTATACGCCTCTGCGTCAGGTACTTCACGAGGACTTCACCGACAAGAGCCACAACATCGCCCTCTATACCGACCACCAGTTCTGGAACAAGTTCCAGCGGATGGTGCTGCGCGACCGCTACAAGAAGAGCGAAGCACTGACACTCAGAGAGATATACGACCTGCAGCCCGGCGATTACGTCACCCACATCGACCACGGTATTGGCGTTTACGAAGGTCTGCAGAAGATGCAGATGGGTGACAGTACACAGGAGGTGATAAAAATCAGCTACAAAGATGGCGACACGCTCTACCTGAGCATCCACGCGCTGCACAAAATCAGCAAATATGTGGGCAAAGAGGGCACGCCGCCCACCATACACCGACTCAGTTCCGGCAGCTGGGAGAAGCTGAAGGAGCGCACCAAGAAGAAAGTCAAGGAGTTAGCTATCGACCTGATCAAGCTCTACTCCGAACGCAAAGCCCGCAAAGGGTTCGCCTACTCGCCCGACAACTTCCTGCAAAGCACCCTCGAATCCTCCTTCATCTACGAGGACACCCCCGACCAAATCAAGACCCTGGCGGAGGTGAAGGCTGACATGGAGAGCGACCACCCGATGGACCGCCTCATCTGCGGCGATGTGGGCTTCGGAAAGACCGAAATCGCCATCCGCGCGGCGTTCAAGGCCGTGTGCGACAGCAAACAGGTGGCCGTTCTCGTGCCCACCACTGTGCTTTCGATGCAGCACTACTACACCTTCAGCGAGCGATTAGCCAACATGCCGTGTAACATCGCGTATATCAACCGGTTCAAGAGCACGAAGGAGATTAAGGAGACGCTGAAGGGCGTGAAAGAGGGCAAGGTCGATATCCTCATCGGAACACACCGCATTTTAAGCAAAGACGTGGTTTTCAAGGATTTGGGACTGCTCATCATCGATGAGGAGCAGAAGTTCGGTGTGGCTGCAAAGGAGAAAATCCGCGAGATGCGCACCACCATCGATACCCTCACCATGTCGGCAACACCAATTCCGCGCACGCTGCAGTTCTCGCTCATCGGGGCGCGCGACATCTCCGTGATCACCACTCCCCCGCCCAACCGTCAGCCCATCGACACGCAGGTGCATGTCTTCGACGAAGACATCATGCGCGATGCCATCCAGTTCGAGTTGAACCGCGGTGGACAGGTATTTGTGATTCACAACAAAATTCAGAATATCAAAGAATTAGCGGGGTTGATTCAACGATTGGTTCCGAAGGCGCGAGTGGCCATTGGACATGGTCAGATGGAGGGCGACAAGCTCGAAAAAATCATGACGCAGTTCATCAACGGCGAGTACGACGTGCTGGTTTCCACCACCATTGTGGAGTCCGGATTGGACATCGTGAACGCCAATACGATGATCATCAACGATGCGCAGAACTTCGCGCTCAACGTGCTGCACCAGCTGCGCGGTCGCGTGGGCCGTAATAACCAGAAGGCCTACTGCTACCTCTTCATCAAGCCGTGGGACACTCTCAACGACCAAGCGCGCAAGCGGTTGCAGGCCATCGAGCAGTTCTCCGACATCGGCAGCGGCATCCACATCGCCCTCCGCGACTTGGACATACGCGGTGCCGGCGACATCCTCGGTGCCGACCAAAGCGGCTTCATCAACGAGATGGGCTACGACATGTACCAGAAGATTCTGAACGAAGCCATCCAGGAGATGAAAGATGCTGGCGACGAGGGACTTGGCGACCTTCAAATGGCCGACAACAGTGCCCTTTTGCGCCGCGAATGTTCGTTAGAAACCGACATCGAAGCATTGTTCCCATCCACCTACATCTCCAACGTTACCGAGCGCATGAACCTCTACAAAGAGCTCGAATCCATCAAGGAAGAGAGCAAACTGGAGGATTTCCGCAAGAAAATCACCGACATTTTCGGTCCGATGCCGCGCGAAACCGAAGAACTGATGCAAACCATCCCGCTCCGAATGCTCGCCGCCGACCTCCATTTCGAGAAGATCGTCCTCAAAAAGAAGGTCTTCCACGGCTACTTCACCGGCAACTCGCACTCCCCCTACTTCCAATCCGACGAATTCGGCAAATTCCTGCTCTTCATGCAGATGAACCACCCCGTCGTCCAACTCAAAGAGGCCAACCACAAACTCATCTGCAGCATCCACAATATTCCGACGTTCAAGGCGGCGTACCATTGGTTGACGAAGATACAGCAATTTGTAGTTAGCAGTTAGCAATTAGTAGGTAGCAGTTACGAGCAACCCCAATATATTAAACATAATTCCTTGAGCAGCCCCGTTAGGGGCAAGAGCTCGGTAGCCAGGGGTAAGGCGTGAGGAACGAACGCCGCCACCCCTGGGACAATAAGGCAACAGGCAATAGAAAATGGTTAACACCCCCACCCTCCAATACATCCTCTCCCACGCCAGCGACGACGTGAGCAGCCTCGCCTTGCACCCCTCTAAAGACCCGCAGGTGGACATGCCGATGGCGTTGCAGCAAATCGCGGGACGGCAGAAGGCAAAGGAGAAGCTGCCCGACTGGTACGCTACGGACGGCATTCTCTACCCGAAGAAGGTCTCCATGGAGCAGTGTTCTTCCTCGCAAACCGCTGATTACAAGGCATCCTTGGGGGAAGGGAAGTCTTTTGCGGACCTAAGCGGCGGTTTCGGGGTCGATACCATCGCCCTCGCCCAAAATTTCGAGAAAGGTTTCTATGTGGAGCCGCAGGAAGAGCTGTGCGAGCTGTTTCAGCATAACAGCAAAGCATTAGGAATCAACAACATAACCATCGCACAAAACACAATGGAGAACTTCATCGATGAGATGGAAGCGGTGGACGTGATTTACCTTGATCCTTCGCGACGTGATGTGCATGGACGAAAGGTCGTCGCGTTGGAAGACTGCGTCCCCAATCTCCTAGAATGGAAATCCGTCCTGTTGGAGAAATGCAACACGTTGATGGTCAAGCTGTCGCCGATGATTGACCTGCACCAAACGTTGCGGGCGTTGCCCGAGACGTGCGCGGTGAATGTTATTGCGGTTAACGGGGAATGTAAGGAGGTGGTCTGTTTGTTAAATGAGAAAACCGTGACAGATGTTCAGGTGGTTGCCATCGACCTGCACAATAACAACAACACGTTATTTAACACCACATTACGAACCGAACGCACCGCGCCGTTGTCCATCGCCTCCCAAATAGGCACCTACCTCTACGAACCCAACGCTGCCGTGATGAAGGCCGGAATCTTCCATTCCATATCGCAACAATTCCAGGTTCAGAAACTAGAGAAAAACACCAATCTCTTCACCTCCAACGAATTGCGTGAGGATTTCCCCGGCCGTATCTTCCGCATCGAAGCCATTCACGAATTCCATCCGCGCAAAACAGCGAAGGAGCTGTCGCACCTCGAAAGTGCGAGCATCGCCGTGCGCAACTTCCCCTTATCAGCGGAAGAGCTGCGTAAAACACTGAAAATCAAAGACGGAAATGCGTGGTTTTTGTTCGGATGCAAGGTGTGGGATGGAAGGAAAGTGGTGGTCATGTGCTCGAAAATGGCGGTTGGCTGTTAGCTATTGGCCGTTGGCTATTGGCTATTTTCTAGAAGCTAATGGCTAAAAGCTAATAGCTAATAGCTAATAGCTAATAGCTAATAGCTAAAAGTTCATTATCAACTCTGACACCAAGCGATACAATTCCTTTAATCTATCGTCAGACAGTGTGGCGAGCTGCTTCTGCATCACGTTGTAATCACGACGCACGGCGGGACCGGTTTGCGCTTCGGCGGGGGTCATCTCCCCTACTTTACGTACCGTTTGGCGCAATACCGGGAGAAGGATTTCAAATGGTAAACCTTTTTCTTCCAACAGCTTATAAGCGATATTGTACATGGCGTTGCTGAAGTTGCAGGCGAAGACGGCGGCGACGTGCATACGCGCGCGCTGTTCCTCCGAGACTTCATAGCATTTTGGGGAGAGTTCACGGGCTAAGGAGTGCATTTGAATATTTCCGACGCTAGGAAGCGTCGGCTCCTGGGAGTTTGTTTCGACGCTTGGAAGCGTCGGCCCCTGGGAGGAATTTGTTTCGACGCTTGGAAGCGTCGCCCACTGGGAGTCATGATATTCCAAGCACAAGGGGACTTCCAACGTCCTCATATCCTGCGTTTTCGTAAAGGTCTGCAACGGGTAGATTACCCCGTAGTGGTCGGCATAATCCTTGAGACACTGGCAGGAAACCGTGCCCGAGGTCAGGAAGGCCGAGGACAAACGGAAAGTCAATTTTGGCAATATCTCGTCATAAGCTTTATCCGCCAACGCAAAGATAAAAATCTGATTATCAGGATTTAATTGTCGAATATCATCAATTGCTTGCGCATTGAGCGGCTCTGCCAGCATTTGGGCATGCTCCAACTTCCGACTATAGACCTGCGTGATCGGAAAGCGGGAATTATCCTGCAACCGCTGGGCGATCCAAGTCGCCACATTGCCAGAACCTATCAGCGTAATCATCAGAGTGTGAAGAAACTACCACCGACAAACTCACGTAAAATTGAGGTTCCAGGCAGAGATGAAACCGGTATGGTCTTGAAGAATGTGAGCATCTTGATCAGGCGAGTGGCCTCTGCGTATTCAGGTACCGTTTCGGGAACCGCATACAGAATCGGCATCGCGTAGGGTTTGAGGACGGAGAGCTCGAAAACTAACGAAGTGTTAATCATCACATCTGCATTTTCCTGATACGGGAAGATATTCTTTTCCTCACCGCGCCGCACGCTGGGCCAACGACGTATGGTATCCACTGCGGAATAGCCACGATAGTTGTAATCGCGTACAATTCTGCGTATCAGTCTGTTGTCTGAGGTTGGAATCGGATTCTGACGGTCCAATGAGAGAGAGGTAAGCGCTGACACAAACACTTTGAACTTGATCTCGTCGGGCACCTGGGCGGTCAATTCGGGATTGAGGCAATGGATACCTTCAATCACCAACATGGCATTACCTCTCAATTGTAATGTCTTGCCTGTCCAGACCTTTTTGCCTTTGGTGAAATCAAACGTGGGGATCTCCACCTCCTCGCCGGCAAGAAGGCGATTGAGCGTTTTGTTGAACAACGGCAAATCGATGGCGTGCAAAGCTTCGAAGTCAAACTCGCCGTTTTCATCTTTCGGGGTTTCATCGCGCTCCACGAAAAAGTCGTCCACGGAAATTGGCACCGGATAGTAGCCCAACACGGCCAACTGTACCGACAGACGGCGACATGAGGTGGTCTTTCCCGAACTGGAGGGACCGCTGATCAGCACCATCTTCACGTCTCCGCGTTGGAAAATCATGTCCGCCACTCTCGCCATCTGCTTTTCCTGATAGGCTTCCGCCACCAACACCCCGGACTGTATCTGGGCGCTGTTAGTATATTTGTTCAAATTGAAGACGTACGGAACGCCCATAGACTCCACCCATTGCTTGTCTAACTTATAGACAGAAAACAACTTCGGAAACGTGCGGGTTTTGGCCATCGCATTGATATTCTTCTTGGAGGGCAGTTTCAGAAGCAGACCTTCCTCGTATTTCTCCAAACCAAAAGTGGTCAGATAACCCGTGGAGGGAAGCAAGAAACCGTAATAGTAGTTAATGCTTTTGTCCAGTTGATAGACCGAAGTGTAGATTCTGTCTCGATTCTTGAAAAACTCGTACTTATCTTCCAGTCCATGCTCTTGAAACGCTTGAATAGCGTCTTTGGTCAACATCTCCTCACGAGTGAAGGGAAGATCACGACGCACCACATCCTTCATGAAGAGGTAAAGTACTTTCACCAACTTATCGGTAATAGGACCGTCCAAATTCTCCAAGGTACAATACCTTCCACCTGAAATAGAGTGTTTGATGCGAAGCTTCACCTCCTTAGGGAGTAGCTTATCAACGGCATGGAAGAGGAGGAAATAGAGAGAACGCATGTAACCGTTCCGCCCGTATGTGCTGTAATAGTCGAAGAAATCGACTATTGCAGGTTTCGTGAGGTGGAATGACATATCGCGTTCCTTGTTGTTCACCAACGCACCAAAATATGGGTTTTCGGGTTTCAGTTTAGCCTGTTTCACAAACTCATGAAGGGTAATTCCACACGGCACTTCAACTTCCTTGTCAATATTCTTGCAATAGATTTTAACGGTGTTTTTCATTGTCTCGAAAATTTGGGGGCAAAGGTACAAAATTTTAGTTTGACTTTGACAATTTACTTTGACTTTGGCTGTTGGCTATTAGCTATTAGCTGTTAGCTGTTGGCTGTTGGCTGTTGGCAAAAGGCTAATAGCCAATAGCTAAAAGCTAATAGCTAATTACGGATTCGCCACGCTTCCCAATCCACCTCGCCTTCCACTTGATTCTCAACGTCGTCGGGCAGTTGGTAAAAGAAATCGATGCCGGTAAGTTCTTCCACTTGATCGACCGTTCGGACATAGTAGTTCAGATTGTGATGGGTGCCGTTGTTGGCGTAAACAAAGCCGATAGCCTTCCAGGTGCCGCGCATATTGCAAAGCACGATCTTATAGAAGGAGTCGGGCACGGCGATGCAGTTCTCCCCTATCGTTTCGGGATGGTCGGAAACGATGGGACCACAAGCCACATAGACTTTTCCGTAGAAGTTGGCCCATCCGCGCACACGGTTCTCCAGATAGTTCCAATCGCCCTCGTTAAGGGTGTGATCTTGCGGACATATATTGCTGAGATAGAAGCACTCGCGCATGGCGGTCTCGTCCCATTTCATATCGCCAGCGGGCACCAAATGGCCGCGGTCATACTTTGTGTTTTTGTAATCCCACCACTGCGCGGTCGCGCCCTTCACCTGAGGATCGGAATCAAACTTGGTATACCGCTCCACCGGTCCTTTCGTCTGGGTACTGTCAAGGGAATACGCCACCCAATTCGCCAACCGCCATTCTTCGTTGTAATCTACTGTATAGGCTTTGTGGGAGATTTGTTGGGAATGGGTACGCGAGCGAGTGTAACTCGGGATTTCATACGCCACGTCCGGATCAATGGTTGTGGTAACGGCGGTGGTATCCTGTCGTTTGGCCGTCGATTTTCCCGAAAACAACAAACCGACAACCGCCAACAACACAACCCCTACCCCAACAATCATTATGGTTTTTTTCGTGTTCATATCGTCGCAAAAACTATTAATGAAGATTTTTTAATATTTCGTCAATTCCATAACCCTTGGAGAGGAGGTGGCGGATCAGCTTTTCGCGGGCGTGCTCCACGTTGGGGTGCTGGCGTTGCCATTTCTCGATGGCAGAGCAGAGCTGCTCTTGATAGTCGGCGGCGGGAATTTGAGCACAATACCGCTCAATCAATGCCTGCGGAATCCGTTTGGCGCGGAGGGCCGCCACAATCTTCTGTCGGCCCCACGCCGCTTTGACCTTGCTACGCACAAACGACTCCACATACCGTTCATCATCGAGAAAACGGTTCTCTTTCAACCTCTTGACAATCTCATCTTGCTGATTATCAGACAAAGAAAATGACGTAAGTTTCCTTCTTACGTCATTTTCACAACGTTCCTGCCAAGCACAGAAACGTTCCATTTTGGTCATGATATCGGAGGGTATCTCCATCATGTTAATCTCTGGCGGGTTCATTCCAAAGGATGATCTCTTCCCCATGTTCATTCAAATAATGAACCTCGGTCAGACGGCTGCTCTGGTTCGAGACCACTCTGACCAGCTTTTTGTATCGCCAGCACCACTTCAGCCGGATGGACGGGAAACCCTTCGTCAAATAGGCATAGACGAAAGGATGCGCCACCACGGTGATTTTGGGCTCGTGCTGTTTTTCGTACAGGAAATCCAAGGCATTGACGATCTCGTCCTCAATGACAATCGGAGGTTTAATCTTGCCAGTGCCCTTGCAAGTCGGACAGACTTCCGTGTTTTCAATGATGGTGGCCTGACGCACACGCTGACGGGTGATCTGAATCAACCCGAACTTATTGAGCGGCAGGATGGTATGTTTTGCTTTGTCGTTGCGCATGAACTCGGCCATAGCCTTGTTCAGCGTATTTTTGTTCACTGGATCGTGCAAATCCACGAAGTCGATGGTGATGATGCCGCCCATATCTCTCAATCGTAGCTGACGGGCAATCTCCTGAGCCGCTATCATATTGGTATTCAAAGCGTTCTGTTCAGGAGTTTGGGAGGATTTCACACGGTTGCCGCTGTTCACGTCGATGACATGCATCGCTTCCGTGTGCTCAATAATCAGATAAACGCCATTTTTCACGGTGACCACTTTCCCGAAAGAGCCTTTGATCTGTTTGGCCACATTGAAGTAGTCGAAAATGGGACGTTTGTCGGTGTAAAGGTTGACGATGGCCTCCTGCTCGGGCGCATGCACGTGCAGGTAATTCTTCACTTCCGTGAACATTTCAGGCGTATCGACATAAATGGCATGGAAGGAGTCGTTGAGGAAGTCGCGGAGCAGGGAGGCCACGCGGTTTTCCTCCTGTGCGAGGCGCAAAGGCGCTTTCGAAGCGAAAAGATTCTCCACCGTCGTGTCCCAACGATAGCGAAGCATGTCAAGGTCGGCGGAGAGTTCCTCCACGGACTTGTTCTCAGCTACGGTACGGATGATGATGCCGAAATTGCGGGGACGGATGCTCTGCACGGCTGTGCGGAGGCGTTTACGTTCCTCGCTGCTCTTAATTTTCTGGGAGACAGACACTTTGTCGCCAAAGGGGACCAGCACCAGATAGCGGCCGGCAAAGGATATTTCGGTGGTGATGCGCGGTCCTTTCGTGGAGATGGGCTCCTTGGCCACCTGCACCATAATCTGTTGTCCGGAGGTCAGCACATCGCTGATCTTGCCGTTTTTAGGGATTTCCGGCAAATACTGCACCCGGCTGATACTGCGTTTGCCGGTTGTAATCGCCTGACTCACAAAGGCGTTGACTGTTCTGCCATGTATGCCGAGGTCAAGATAGTGTAGAAAGGCTTCGCGTTCGCTGCCCACATCGACAAAAGCTGCATTCAAACCGGGCATGATCTTCTTGACTTTGCCCAAGTAGATGTCCCCCACTGAAAACTGTGCGGAGGACTTCTCGGTATGAATCTCCATCAACTTCTTGTCTTCCAACAGCGCTACCTGAACTTCGTTCGTGTGCGAAGTGATGATGATTTCTTTTGTGATTTCTTCTTGATTGTTCTCCATACTATAATAAAGAAAGAAAACTAAATGACTCAGGGTTAAGTCATTTAGTTTTCATTTTAAGAACGCGCAAAAGGCTATCTGTTCTTATGTCTGTTCTTTCTGAGTCTTTTTTTGCGCTTGTGCGTATTCATTTTCGCACGTTTACGTTTTTTTCCGCTAGGCATAATGAAATTTTATTGAATGATTATGAATTATTTTGTATTCTTCTTGACTGCTTCAACGAAGTCCTTGCAAGGTTTGAAAGCGGGGATATTGTGAGCCTTGATAGTGATGGTTTGGTTCTTTGAAATGTTACGGGCAGTTTTTTCAGCTCTGTGTTTCACGATAAAGCTGCCGAAACCTCTCAAATAAACGTTCTCACCACTGACCATGGTTTTCTTAACGGATTCCATGAAAGCTTCGACGATGGTCTGCACGCTATTCTTTTCATAACCGGTACGGTTGGAAATTTCATTAACGATTTCTGCTTTAGTCATAATTTTATTCGTTTAATTGTTACTTAATTTTTTCGGGCTGCAAAAATACAATAATTTCTTTATACTCCAACACTTACATAAAAAAAAGTTGAATTTTCTCAAAAATCCTTTTGGCGAGGCGACTTGTACCCACCCGGAAGAGGTCAGGCGTAATCCACTCCCTACCCATATTTTGTCTCCAAATATGCAAATAAGTGTACGCTTGCTGCAATTCTGTAAGGCCTCCAGCCACTTTTATACCCACTTTTTTGCCTGTATTTTGGTAATATTGCTGTATGGCGAACATCATCACCCAGAAGGCTTCCGGGGTGGCATTGACGGCTATTTTTCCAGTGGATGTCTTCAGGAAATCCGCCCCTGCATGGATGGCCAACTGCGATGCACGATATATATTTTGGGAAGAAACGAGCTCTCCAGTTTCCAAAATCACTTTCAATTTCTGCTTTGCACAGGCCTTGCGGATGGCACTGATTTCGTCAAAGACCTGTTGATATTTACCCTCCAAAAACGCACCTCTGGAGATCACCATATCGATCTCGTCGGCTCCCTGCGCCACGGCGTACTTCACCTCCGCCACCTTCAAGTCGAGGGGGAGCTGTCCCGATGGAAAACCGCCGGCCACGGAAGCCACATGGATATCTGTGCCGGCCAACTTCTCCTTCGCCAACGACACAAACGGAGAATAGACGCAAATGGAAGCGGTGGAGGGGATTCCTTTTTCGTCATCGCGGAAAGAGATGGCCGTGTCACACAACTCCGAAACCTTTTTGTGCGTGTCCGCGCCCTCCAACGTGGTCAGGTCCACGCAGCGAAGCAGGTCCTTGCACATTTCCAACTCCTCTTTCTCTGTGTAAGTGAAAGTAGTGTCCGTTCTCAAACGGTTCCGAAATTGTGCCTCCGAAAAGGGAAATTTCTGGATAGTTATCTTTTTTTGATTGTCTGTCATGATATTATTTTTTAAATTTGTCAATCGCTACCTTTAACGATATGATATGCGAGTATTGTGCAATGGAGAGGTTGCCCAAATCGGTGAAGGCGTAATCAATGGCTACAATATTCTTTATATTAAGACCGACGCCGAAATTGATCTGTAGGGTGGTCTTCATCTTTCCGTCGAAATCGGGCTCCCGCTGGAAATTGCCGATGCCCATGCGCAACGCGACAATCTTCTTATAGTCGAATTCCATGCCCAAATGGGGATCCACACTCATGAAATTACTCTTTATCAAAGAATTACGTTTTCCGTCAAAGGTGCAATCCAATCCGAGAGCGAAAGTACCATGGAAACCTTTCCCGAAGTGGACCGTCTTGCCGCCGCCCAACAGCAACGCCGGCACCGTGACCTCCATCTCGTTTTCCGGAATCTCGTTGCCGGTCTCCTCAAAGACGGCGATCACATCGTCCGTAAGGGAGTAGCGCCATGCATTGAAGGTGGAAGTGCCGTCACGAAGCATCAATCCCGCCTGCCAACCCTTGCGGTTATACTGCAGACCGAAGTCCAGACCAAAGCCCCAAGAATTCGCAAACTTACCAATTTTACGATGTACAATCTTGGCATTCGCGCCCACAGACAGCCCCTGTACCTGCGGGAACGCATAAGCATAGCTCAACAGGAAGGCATTGTCTGCCGAGGAGAAGTAGGTAATCCGATCATAATCCACATTTCCCTGATCGTCAATCAATTGGGTGGTATTCATGATATTGTCCACTCCGAAACGGATATAGGAAAAGGCAACCGCCTGATTGGAGTCGATTTTGAATCCGATGCCGCCGTAGTCATATTTGGCAATGCCTGCAAAATACTCCGCGTGCATCAGTGCGAGCTGGTAACGTTTGTCCATACGGGTGAGACCGGCGGGATTCCAGTAGGCGGAGGTCACGTCATCCGTGATGGCGCACATTGTGTTCGACATGCCCAATCCGCGCGCGCCCACGCCCAACGACAGGAACTCGTTGCTGTACTTGCTCTGCGCGTGAACGCCCGACGCGCATGCCAGAATCAAAACCAATATGGCGACAAAGCGTCTCATTAATGCTGTTTTTGTTGGATAACGTGTTGTTTTCTGTCACCAGCGAAAAGCTCATACTCCTGGAACATGCACTCCAGCGAGCCGTTCAGCATCGGCCATTTGTGAGAAGGCTTCAGCCCGATGTATTTCAGCGCGTCAATGTCGGAGCTGATGATGTATGCCCGACAACCCGCGTAACGTTTCTTCAGCGTGTCACCTATTTCGCGATAGAGCGCATTGATGTCATCCACGGAGAGACGTTCGCCGTAAGGCGGGTTCATCATCACCACAGAGGGAACATTTTCGGGATCTGATCTTCTCATATCCTGACGTTCCAAGACGATAAAATCCTGCAAACGGGCTTTTTGCACATTGGCACGGGCGATATCCAGAAAACGGGCGTCTATATCGGAACCATAGAAGTTAATATCGACATCATCTTGAATTTCGGCCTCATCGCGCACTTTTTTCCAAAGTTGACGGTCGAAATTCTTCCATTGATAGAAACCGTATTCACGACGATAGAAACCTGCCGGGATATTCAATGCCTGCATGGCGGCCTCAATCAACAGGGTCGCACCACCACACATCGGGTCGATGAAGTCGCAAGTGCCGTTCCAACCGCTCTTCATGATCATGGCGGCGGCCACCACCTCGTTCAGCGGTGCTGGATGGTTGCGCACCTTGTAGCCACGCTTGTGCAACGATTCACCAGAACTGTCCATAAACAGCTGAGCCTCATTCTTATAGACATGCAAATGGAACTGCACATCCGGATAGTCTTTATCTACGGAAGGACGGCGGTCGTACTTCTCACGGAAACGGTCGCAAATGGCATCCTTCGCCAACACGGAGGCATACAACGGCGTTTTGAAAATGGAATCCACGATGGTGGCGTGCACAGCCAGCGTACCATCGGGCGAAAGACATTCCTCTGCAGGAAAATCGTATATCTGCTCATAGAATTGCCGGTTATTGTTGAAAGTGAACTGTTTGCGACGCCAGAGAATGCGCAATGCCGTGCGACAGAAGTAGTTGGCACGATACAACATGGCCATGTCGCCCTCAAAAGCAACCGCCCGACTCAGCTTCTGACAATTCTGTGCACCCAATGCGTGCAGTTCCTTCAGAAGCTCGGTCTCCAGTCCAGCGAACGTCTTCGCAACGAAATATTCCATTGATTATGAGATTAATTGTAGGGGCGAATAATTATTCGCCCCTACATGAAACATTCTTATTTTTGTGCTAATTTGGCGCGATTATCGACACGCTCCCATTTGCGGAACCAGCTGCGGATCTTGAGGCCGATGACGCCGAAAATGGCTTCACGGAAGATACCGGAGCTCATCTTGGAGACACCCAACGTTCTGTCTTTGAAGATGATGGGCACTTCCACGATCTTGAATCCAAGTTTCCAAGCCGTGAACTTCATCTCGATCTGGAAACCATAACCGATATGCTTGATCTTATCGAAATCGATGGCATTAAGGGTGTCTGCACGATAGCAGATAAAGCCGGCAGTAGTGTCCTTCACAGGCACGCCCAGCACGGTGCGTACGTATGCGGAGCCGTAGTAGGACATCAGCAGACGTCCCATCGGCCAGTTCAACACATTGACACCCTGACAGTAACGGGAACCGACAGCCACATCGGCATTCTGCGTTTCACACGCATCATACAGGCGTTGCAAGTCGTGCGGATCGTGGGAGAAGTCGGCGTCCATTTCAAAGAGATAGTCATAGCCGCGCGCCAAACCCCACTTGAAACCATGGATATAGGCGGTTCCGAGTCCCAACTTGCCGGTGCGCTCCTCGATGAAGAGACGGCCTTCAAACTCGGGAATCAGCGATTTCACAATATCCGCCGTACCGTCCGGCGAATTGTCATCTATAATCAAAATGTGGACATCAATCAGGTCGTAAATGGCCCGGATGATGTTCTCGATGTTCTCTTTTTCCTTGTAAGTCGGAATAATAACAAGTCTTTTCATATTTGGTTTAAGGTTTATTGTTTAAGGGTTATGGGTAAGAAGGTTAAACGGTTAGTGGGTGCCGTCCTCATTATCAATTATCAATTATTTCACTAATACAATGTACACCGGCAAGTGGTCGCTGAAGCCGCCTTGGTAGTTGCCCGCGGCGAAGGTTCGGTAAGGATAATCCACATAAGAGCCACTCTTGGTGAACAGGTAGTCCTTTCTGAAGATATGCGCGGAACGGAAACGGTAGGTGTCAGGGGCAGCATTAACGAGTCCACCGGAGATGATGATATTGTCAAGCATCTCCCAAGAGTCACGATAAGCGTAGGAACCGAGGCCGTCGCGGAACATTTTCCACATCGGGTTGTAAAGGTCGTACTGCGTCAAATTCTCGGCTTTGGTTTTCGTGCCCATCTCCGCCATGATGCACTTGGACGTCGGGTTATCGTTCAAATCGCCCATGTAGATGAATTTCGCGTTAGGGCGGGAATGTAGCACGGAATCGGCGATATGGCGGCCCAATTTTCCAGCAGCCAGACGGCCAGGCAGACTCCGCTGCTCACCACCGGACTTAGAAGGCCAGTGGTTGACCACAATGTCCAAAGTATCAACCCCGTCCAGCACACCCGTCATCAGCCACTGGTCGCGGGTGATGAAGTCGGGGTTGTTGGGGACGATGGTCGGGTAAGCCTTGGTACTGAGAATCCTGAAACGGGAAGCATCGTAAAAAAAGGCCACATCCACGCCACGACGGTCGGGAGATTCATGATGGCAAACAGAGAGATGATACGGTTTCAGCAGCTCCGTAGCCGCCAAATCCAGCAACACCTGCTCGTTTTCAATCTCAGACACGCCCAAGACGACCAAACCGCCTTCCAACTTCGCCATATCGGAAATCACCTTGGACAGGCTATTCAGTTTAGCATTGTAACGTTCTGTGTCCCAACGATAATCATTATCAGGAAGAAACTGTTCGTCATTCTTGAGCGGATCATCAATGGTGTCAAAAAGGTTCTCCACATTGTAGAAACCGATAACGGCTTTGTTGTGCCCGGACTGAGCCAGCACAGCCATCACCAACGCCATCATCACTATTGACAAAACGATTCTTTTCATATCCATACATTAAACCCGCAAAAATACAAAAATTATTGTACCGCCGGAACTATTTCATTCTTCATTCTGAATTAAAAACAGGGCGCAACCCCACGGCCACGCCCTGATTGTGAATTATGAATTTTGAATTCTGAATTATTTCTTGCCCTTGTTGACATTGGCAAGCGTTTCGACAAATTGTCTGGCGCTCTCCTGCATGTGGACGAAATCACTGCCCAACGAGGTGGTGCAGTCCAGAACGAGAATAATCAAAGCGCTGTTCTTTTCCTCCGTGACGGTGGTCGAACTTGCCGGATTGAATTCGGTCTCTTTGTCCCATGCGCCCGTGCTGGTCTGTTTCCACAACTTGATCGTGTTCAAATCCGTTTGTGAGATCGGATTTCCGTCAAGATAAGCAAGGCCTTCGAACAGGAACTTGTAATAGGCACCCTGCGAAGAGGAAGAGGCTATCGAGGAGCGACCTGGGGCGAGGCCATAATAGATGATGTTTTCCAGCGTTCTGCTGCCATTTGCCTGGCGACGGTAAGTGGCTTCAATGAAGCGTGTTGACTGGGATGCAGCCGTCACATCGTCGAAGGTGAAACGAAGTTTCTGGCCGTCATCATATCCGCCGGGCACATTCACACCCAAATTCACAGAAGTGGAGATGGAATAGAGATTGGAAGCAATCGCGGAGAAACGCTCCATGGCCTCGTCCATATTCGACACTTGGAACACATTGTTGTCGCTACTGGACAGTTTGCGCAGGGTTTCCATGAACTGGGCTTCGTCAGTGACATCAGCACCCCTCAAGCCAATGGAATAGGCAGAAACGTACTGTCCATGGATGGGTTGGTTCATGATCATCTCGTGCAACGCATTACGATATGCGGTTGTGCTGCCATAACCAGCCGGATCGTATTCACTACTGGCCGTGGAAATGTTGTCAAGGCCGTCGGTAAAGGTCACCAAAGCCACATTCGTCAACTCCAACGGTTTGGGAAACGCCTTCATTTTCTTCAAGGCGGTATAATCGGCAAAATACAATGCCGTACCGTTGCCCGGCGTCAGATTGCTGATAAAATTGTTGAAATTTTGGTAGGTCGAGTTGTTCAAAAGACTTATATCCTTGATGTACAACTGGTTGTTGAACCCGATCACACCCAGATAAATACCTTCTGTGGTAGCAGGCGTGGGGCCTGGGGTAGGTTCAGGCTGCACGGGATCATTATCACAAGCTCCGCCCAACATAATGAGCAAAACCGCGAAACAAAGTGGAATAATCGTTTTTTTTAACATAATAGTAAGGTTTTGTATTAATTTCAAATTATGAATTATGAATTGTGAATTATGAATTGCATAATCTGCACTGCATTGGTCGCCGCACCCTTCCGGAGGTTGTCGGCCACGACCCATAGATTCAATGTATTCGGTTGAGAGTAATCCCGACGAATGCGACCCACGAAGACATCGTCTTGATGCTCTGCGTATTTCGGCATAGGATAGAGATTCTCAGCAGGATTGTCAAGCACCTTCACGCCAGGCATATTGTTCAGTAAATCATACACTTCCGAAATTTCATACTCGTTATGGAATTCCACGTTCACGGCCTCGGAGTGTCCACCGGTAACAGGTACGCGGACAACCGTAGCCGTAACTTGTATCTCATTATCCCTTAAAATTTTACGAGTTTCATTCAAGAGTTTGATTTCTTCGGTAGTATAACCGTCATCCATGAAAGAACCGCCGTGTGGGAAGAGGTTCATGTCAATGGGATACGGATAGGCGGGCTCACATGGTTGGCCGGCACGCTCGCTCATCAACTGATCAACAGCCTTCTTGCCCGTACCTGTCACCGATTGATAGGTGGAAACAACCAGACGTTTGATCTTAAAACGCTGATGCAGAGGTGCCAACGCCATCACCATTTGGATCGTTGAGCAATTGGGGTTGGCGATGATCTTGTCGTTCGGGGTAATGACATCGCCGTTGATTTCGGGAACGACCAACGGAATGTTCGGGTCGCTGCGCCAGGCTGCAGAGTTGTCGATGACCACGGTACCGACGGCAGCGAACTTGGGGGCGTACTCTTTCGAGGCCGCGCTGCCCGCCGAGAAAATCGCGAAATCCGGCTTCGCGGCGATGGCATCTTCCACAGAGACCACGGCCACTTCCCGGTCGCCGAACATCACTTTCTTTCCGACAGACTTCGAAGAAGCGGCAGGAATGAACTCGCAATCTCCGAATCCTCTTTCTACCAATACTTTACGCATAACTCCACCCACTAATCCGGTGGCTCCTACAAGGGCTATTTTCATTGTTTTTTGATTTTTTTCGAAAAAGTTATCAACAATACTTGATTTTCGGCGGCAAATGTAGTATTTTTGCAAACACAATTAGAAAACAAAAAGTATGAACGTAAAAACATTGAAAACATTATTCGTAATGTTATTTTTTATTGGAACAAATTATGTCGCACTGAGCCAAACAAGCTCAGAATTAGAACGTTACGACATTATTATTAGCGAAGTGATGGCCAAGCCGACACCGACAATCGGGCTTCCTGCCGTGGAATACATCGAATTACACAACCGTCTCCCCTACCCCGTTTCGCTGCAAAATTGGAAACTAAACGTCGGTAACACAGCGAAAAAGCTCCCAAGCATCAACTTGGACAGTTGTGGATACGTCGTGATCATCGCCCAAAAATACGAGGAGGATTTCACCCCATATTGCGACCAACTCGTCACCCTTTCCTCGCTCTCCATTACTGATGGCGGACAGGCGCTCACATTGTACAACGAAGACGGGGAAGTCATTCATTACGTGAGTTTTAAACCATCATGGCACAACGAGAAAATCAAACAGGAAGGAGGCTGGTCGCTGGAGATGATCGACGAAAGGTGGCCTTGTGCGGGCAGCTGGAACTGGAACTCCTCCACAGATCCTTCAGGAGGCACCCCCGGAAAGCCCAATTCCATTCGCAACACCCTGTACAACAATGATGTACCAGCCATTTCGGGCGTCACACTGCTGGACTCTGTGACTTTGCGGGTGCACTTCACCAAAACCTTGACGGAAGAGGTCCTCGCCCAAACAGTGTTGTTCCGAACGGATCCTGCCGTCAACATTCAGAACGTCAGCGAGGTACCGCCAGAATTCGCCTCCATAGACATCCGATTCACGGAAACGCTGCAATCCGATGTCCGCTATCAGCTCATCCTTTCCGGAACACTGCAAGATTGCGGTGGCAATTCCTATTCCGTACAAGAGGAGATTCCGTTTGGCATTTCGATTCCACCACAGCAAAACGATTTGGTAATCAATGAAATACTGACTAACCCATTGCAAGGGGAAAATGCGGACTATCTGGAAATCTACAACCGATCCGACCATATCATCGATTTGAAGGAAATCAAGGTCGGATACGGCGGAGACACCCTGCCCCAAAAGGCGATTACCGCAGCTTCAAAAGGTTGGCAGCTGCAGCCGAAGAGCTATGTAGTGCTTTGCAAGCAGAAAGCGGTCACTTTGCGACAATATGTTTGCAAAGACGAATCCCGGATGTTGGATTGCGACTCGCTGCCTGATTTCGCCATCGGAGAAGGGATCATACACCTAACTGACAGAAGTTTGCGACCCATTGACCGACTGGCCTACACCGAGGGAATGCATTATCCCAAACTGTTGACCACCAAGGGGGTAAGTCTTGAGCGGCTCTATCCAGACATGCCAACGCAGGAGGAGAGCAACTGGCGTTCTGCAGCAGAGGACGCGGGTTTTGGGACTCCTGGATACGAAAATTCACAGAGCGGTTCCGTTCTGGACATTGACGAATTCGAGATCGTCCCGAACGTCTTTTCTCCCGACAACGACGGATTTGAGGATTTCGCGGAGATTGTCTGCTCGTTCACCGAAGAGGAAAACCGTACGACCGTCACGATTTACAACAACCGAGGGCATCCCGTCAAGCATCTGGCCAACAACGTCTTATGCGGGACGACCGCCCGATTCCGATGGGACGGGGACGACGACCGACTTCAGTCCGCACCGGCGGGCATATACGTGGTACAAATCGAAAGTTGGAATCTGCGTTCACAAAAGACGCTGCGGAAACGCAAGGTGGTCTCTATTTATCGATAGTAACCTGCAGACCATCGTAGCCCAGTGTCACGTGAGGCGGCAGCAATTTCTCCACATCGGCGTAAAGACCCATGTGGTGGGAGGAGTGTGTCAGGAAGGCGCGTTTGGGCTTGAGGATGTCAATGAACTTCAACGCCTGCTCGAGGTTGAAGTGGGAATAGTGTTTCTCTCGATGTAAGGCATTGACCACCAGTACATCCAACCCTTGTAAGAGTTCCATTTCGGACTCCGCCACGAAACTGGCATCCGTGAGGTAAGCCAATGGACCTATACGGTATCCGAGAATGGGGAGTGTCAGATGCCGGACTTGAATAGGCTGAATTTCAACATTCTGGACATAAAACTTGTCATGCCGGACCGCGTGAAGTTGAAAGGAGGGCGCTCCTGGATAAGGATGCTCCTTGAAGGCATAGTCGAAATCCTTGCGCACGACACTCAGCACGCGCTGCATGGCATAGATGTCCATCGGTTTCTGCCGCCGAAAATAGATGGGACGGATATCGTCCAAACCGGCCAGATGATCTTTGTGTTCATGGGTGAGAAGCACCGCATCGACATTCGTAATATGCTCACGCAAGAGCTGTTGACGAAGATCGGGGCCCGTGTCTATGAGCAAGTGCACGCCATCCACCTCCACAAAAGCGGAGGTGCGCAGACGTTTGTCCCGCGGGTCAACAGAGCGGCAAACCTCGCATTGACATCCCACCACAGGAACGCCCTGTGAGGTACCCGTACCCAAAAGCGTAATCTTCATCATAAACGGTCCGAAAAAAGCGCGGCAAAAATACAAAAAAAGAGAAATGGAGCCGCCGGTTGGTCAGCAGCTCCATTTCTCTTCATGTAATGTAGTGGCTTATTTCTTCTTGTAGAACACGAACTTGCCTTCGTCCAAAGAATCCACCATGATGGTGTCGCCGGGAGCGATTTCGTCGGAGAGTAGCAACTTCGACAACTCGTTCAAGATCAGCTTTTGAATGACCCTCTTCAACGGACGGGCACCGAACATCGGATCGTAACCAAGATCCGCCAAGAGCTTCATCGCATAGTCGCTGAACTCGATATTCAAGTTCCTTTGGGCCAAGAGTTCGCGCAATTTGTTGAGTTGCAAATTGATAATATCCTTGATTTCGCGTTTCGACAGCGGCTGGAACATCACAACTTCATCAATACGGTTCAAGAATTCGGGTTTCAGCGTCTTCTTGAGCATCTCATTCAACTCGGTCTTGGTCTTCTGGAAAATCTCCTCTTCAGACTGACCATTCGGGTTGGAGTAGTTCTCTTGGATGATGTTGGAACCAAGGTTGGACGTCATGATGATGATGGTGTTCTTGAAGTCCGCCACCCTACCCTTGTTGTCGGTAAGTCTCCCGTCGTCAAGCACTTGCAACAGCACATTGAAGACATCCGGATGCGCTTTCTCGATTTCGTCGAACAGGATCACGGAATAGGGTTTCCGACGCACCTTCTCAGTGAGCTGACCGCCCTCATCGTAACCAACGTATCCAGGAGGCGAACCGATGAGTCGGGAGACGGAGTAGGACTCTTGGAATTCGCTCATATCGAACCTCGTCATAGCATCCTCCGTGTTGAAGAGGTATTCTGCCAACGCCTTGGCCAATTCGGTCTTGCCAACGCCCGTGGTGCCCATGAAGATGAACGATCCTAACGGTCTGCGGGCATCTTGCAATCCCGCACGGCTACGACGGATGGCGTCAGAGACAGCCGTGATAGCCTCGTCCTGACCAATCACGCGCTTGTGTAGCTCCTCCTCCAAGTGCAGCAGTTTGGATTTCTCGCTCTGCATCATCTTGGTGACCGGGATGCCGGTCCAGCGCGCCACCACCTCTGCGATGTCGTCAGCGGTGACTTTCTCGTCAATCATGGCATTGCCGTCTTGCAATTTTTCCAACTCTTCTTGGAGTTTAACAATCTGGTCCTCATCGCTTTTGATGAGACCGTAGCGCAATTCGGCCACACGGCCGTAGTTGCCTTGACGTTCCTGATCGGCGGCTTCCAGCTTGTAAGCTTCGATTTCGTCCTTGCAGTGCTGGATTTTGTCCATGATCTCCTTTTCGCTGCGCCATTTGGTCGACAGCGCATTGCGTTTCTCCTGCAATTCGGCAATCGTTTTGCTCAGTTGCGCCACTTTTGCTTCGTCTTTCTCGATTTTCAACGCCTCGCGCTCGATTTCCAGCTGGGAAATGCGGTGTTGCACATCATCCAGTTCCTCGGGCACGGAGTTGATTTCCAGTTTCAGCTTAGCAGCCGCCTCATCGATCAAGTCGATAGCTTTGTCGGGCAGGAAACGGTCGCCAATGTACCGTTGCGAAAGCTCCACTGCGGCGATGATGGCTTCGTCCATGATCTTCACCTGATGGTGGTTCTCATAGCGCTCCTTCAGTCCACGCAGGATGGAGATGGCACTGTATTTGTCTGGCTCATCAATTTTTACCGGTTGGAAACGACGTTCCAGTGCTTTGTCTTTTTCAAAGTACTTTTGGTATTCGTCCAACGTGGTCGCACCGATGGAGCGCAGCTCACCTCGGGCCAACGCGGGTTTCAAGATGTTGGCGGCATCCATGGCGCCTTCGCCGGATGCGCCCGCACCCACCAAGGTGTGGATCTCATCGATGAAGAGGATGATTTCGCCGTTGGACTCGATCACCTCGTTGACGACACTCTTCAGACGCTCCTCGAATTCGCCTTTGTATTTGGCACCGGCGATCAGCGCGCCCATATCCAAAGAATACAACTTCTTGGTTTTCAGATTCTCGGGAATGTCGCCGCTAACCAAACGCTGTGCCAGACCTTCCGCGATGGCGGTCTTACCGACACCGGCCTCACCGATCAATATCGGGTTGTTCTTGGTACGGCGCGACAAGATCTGCAGTACACGACGGATTTCCTCGTCACGGCCGATGACCGGGTCCAGTTTACCCTTCTTGGCCATCTCGTTGAGATTCTTGGCGTACTTGTTCAGCGCATTGTAGGTCTCTTCCTGGTTCTCTCCGGAGACTTTCTTGCCGTTGTGCAGTTCGGCGATGGCGGCTTTCAGCCCCTTTTCGGTCACACCGGCATCCTTCAGCATCTGAGCTGCTTGTCCGCCGGCCATGAACACGCCGTAGAGCAGATGTTCCAACGCCATATATTCGTCGCCGGAGCTGTCGCAGAACATCACCGCTTTCTGCATAGCGGTTTGGGTGGTTCCACCGAGATAGATTTCATTGCCGCTACTCTTAGGCAGACGGTTGATTTCGCGTTCCACCGCCTGCTTGAGCGTGGCGGGGTTGCAGGATTGTTTCTTCAGCAGGAAGGGGACCACGTTGTCATCCATGTCAAGCATCGACTTGAGGATGTGCAGGGTGTCAACCTGCTGGTTTTGATTCCGGGCCGCCAGCATTTGGGCGTTCCCGATCACTTCTTGGGTTTTGATTGTTAAATTATTCGGGTTCATATTTTTCGGTTTAAGGTTTATAGTTTAAGGTTTAGGACGATGGTTCGTAGTGTAGAGACATCGTACGTCATACGTCGCACGTCATAATTCATTGCAATTATGTTGCCAATGGGGAAACACTGACAAAATGGCAGACCGCAGGAGTCTTACTACATATTAAATATATCGAAGGAAATGTTATCTTTGCCGCCGCATTGTAAAGAGGCAGAGGCCTTATGGTAAACCCATCTAAGTCAAAAGGATAAATGACATACGAACAATATCTTACCCATCCGATATACCCGTTTGTGCGGCGTGCCGCTGACGAACTGGGCTACGATGCATACGTGGTGGGCGGTGTGGTGCGCGACATCATCATGCGCCGCCACAACACGGATATTGACATCGTGACGGTAGGCAGCGGCATCGAACTGGCCCGCCACACCGCCGCGCTGATCTCTCCTGACCTCCACGTCAACGTCTATCGCAATTTCGGCACCGCGCAGTTCAACTTCGAGGGCTCTGTCATCGAATTCGTGGGCGCGCGTCGCGAATCCTACAGCCGAGACTCCCGGAAGCCCATTGTGGAGGACGGCACCTTGGAGGACGACCAGCTGCGCCGCGACTTCACCATCAACGCCATGGCCATCTCCCTCAACGGCGAACATCCATTCACCCTTGTCGATCCATTCAATGGCATCCAGGACATCGCGGACAAGATCATCCGCACGCCCTGCGACCCCGACCGCACCTTCTCCGACGATCCCTTGCGGATGATGCGCGCCGTCCGTTTCGCTAACCAGCTCAATTTCAACATTTACCCGAAAACACTCGCTGCCATCCAGCGAAACGCCGAACGCCTCGACATCATCTCCGCCGAACGCATCATGGAGGAATTCAACAAAATCCTGCATTGCATCCGCCCTTCAAAAGGCATCCGTCTATTGGACGAATGCGGCCTGTTGGAACGGTTTCTTCCCGAAGTGGTTGCGTTGAAAGGTGTGGAGAGCATTAACGGTAAAGGACACAAAGACAACTATTTGCATACCCTTGAGGTGGTCGACAACGTGGCCATGAGCTCCACTAACGTATGGTTGGTGTGGGCTGCGCTGTTGCACGACATCGCCAAGCCCGTCACCAAACGCTTCGACCCCATCCATGGATGGTCGTTCCACGGTCACGAGGTGGTGGGCGCAAAGATGGCCTCCAAAATCTTCCATCGTCTCAAACTGCCTGTAAACGATAGACTTAAATATGTACAGAAGCTCGTCAACCTGCATCTCCGTCCGATTGCGCTGGTCGAGGATAACATCACCGATTCCGCTGTCAGACGGCTTCTTTTCGAGGCGGGCGATGACATTGACGACCTGATGATGCTCTGCGAAGCGGACATCACCTCCAAGAACTCCGACAAAATCAAGCGTTACCATAAAAACTTCGATATTGTACGCGACAAGCTGATTGAAATCGAAGAAAAAGACCGTTTGCGCAACTGGCAGCCGCCCATCAACGGGCAGGACATCATGATTGCCTTCAACCTTACCCCGTGCAGAACCATCGGCGACATCAAGGATGTTGTTTGCAACGCCATCCTCGACGGCGACATCGAAAACACCCGCGAAGCCGCCTACAAATGCATGATCGAAGCCGGTATCAACTTAGGACTCACCCCCGTACCCAATCTCCCCGAATCATGAAAAAGTCAGCCTATATCCTCATCCCTTTGTGCGTCCTCCTGACCCTCTTTTCCAGCTGTAAAAGCAAGAAGCATGTCATGGAAAAGCCCGACAATCTGATCAACCGTATCACGTTGGTCAACATTTTGGCGGAAAGCTACATCATTGAGAGTACCCTGCAATTCACCCCAACGGACTCCATCCCTAAGCAAGAATTGGCACGCCGTTACTACAAAGACCTCTTCGACCGCTATCATATCACGAACAAGCAATTCGAGTCGTCCATTGCCTATTATGTCAGCGAGGAAAAATCTGCCGAAAAGCTCTTGAACGATGCTTCAGCTTTGATTATCAGTAAGAAAGGAGAACTCTTTGTCAATGACACCATCCCCACCAACCTGCCCTATTAACCCGTTCAGACACATCATTATTCATTGGAATCATGTTATTTAAGAACGCCTTTGAACAGCAACCCTCCCTGCGATTCGTGTTTGAGAATATGCAGTTCGATTCCGCCTTGGGTCGGCAGTATCTGCTGAATATGCCCTTTCAGACGGACGGCGATGCACTCGCTACTGAATTCGACCAGTTGGAATCTGTGATGACCCTTTGTCAGGACGAAAACCACCGTCCCACCCTGTCTCACATACGACAACAGATCCACCAGCTCAACAACATCGCCCCCACCCTGCTCGCCCTTGCCAACGGAGCCGTGTTGGACGACATCCAACTCTTTGAAATCAAGAAAACGGCCATCCTGACCAAAGGGATAGCCCAAGATGTGGAAAAATTGGATGTCAAGTGGTTACACTACGAACCCATGGACGAAGTGATCGCCATTTTGGATCCAGAACATACACATATCCCCCACTTTTACGTCTATTCCGCCTACGATGAGGATTTGGCGTGTTTGCGGGAGAAGATCAAATCCGCGGGAGATTCGCAAGAAGCGGAAGCCTATCGTTTTCAAGCCCAGAAGATTGAAGACCAGTTGCGCGCCCAGCTTAGCGACCGTCTGCGACCCTATCACGAGGCGCTGTCCATCAACCTGCAGAATACCGCACGGTTGGACCTGCTCATCGCCAAGTCGAGGCTGGCGACAGAATGGAAAGCCTGCAAGCCCGTAATCGGAGAACGACACGAACTCAAGAACATCATCAATCCTGAGATTGCCGCGGCTTTGGCAGTAAAAGGCCGTAACTTCCAGCCGGTCAGCATCTCCTTCGGATGCGAGACGGTGCTTATCACCGGTGCGAACATGGCCGGTAAGTCTGTACTGTTGCAGTCCGTTGCGCTCATGCAGTATCTGTTCCAGTTTGGATTCTTCCTCCCTGCCGATTCGGCTGTTCTGCCCGTCGTGGATGAGGTGATCACCAGCATCGGCGACCGTCAATCTGCCCTCAGCGGGCTCTCCTCCTTCGCCGTCGAGGTGTTGACCATCGACCGCATCATCAAGACGGCCCGCGAAGGGAAACGTGTGCTCGCCCTTGTCGATGAGTTGGCCCGCACGACCAATCCCGACGAGGGGAAACGGATGGTCAACGGCTTCATCCGCATCTGCCGCAAACTGTCGCTTACGGCCATCGTGACCACTCACTACAGCGGTCTCGATGTGGACTGCCGACGGATGCGCGTCAAAGGGCTCCAAATTCCGGAAGGCGTCAACTCGCTCAGTATCGGACATATAGCCGACTACATGGACTATTCCCTGATGGAAGTGCACAACGATGACGTACCCAAAGAGGCGTTCACTATCGCAAGACTTTTGCATGTGGATGACGAGTTTCTGACAGAATGCGGGTCTCATGAATAGCCTTTTTACTTGAAAGTACGAAAAAAATGTATTTTTGCCCGCAATATTTACCTTAATATTATAATGGCTGATTTTGGATTTAAGATAAAGAAAACACGCTCTTTCAACCTGAGTCAGGCTGATTTGCGCAAAGTGGACGACCTTCTCCGTGAGGTGCCCTCTTACCGTTTGTGCATCGGTTGCGGCGGTTGCACGGCCACTTGTTCGGCCCGTCAGTTCACCGATTTCGACATACGCAAAGTCCACAACACCTTCCGTCGTGGACAGTACGACAAACTCTCCGAAGAACTTCGGAAATGTATGCTCTGCGGGAAATGCACCCTCGTGTGCCCGCGCGGCGTAAATCTGCGTTCTCTGATCATCAACATGCGCCAGTTGTTAACCCCGTCTCACGAAACTTTCTAAGCCATGGCAAACTTCCATCCCTTCGTCGTCCCGTTTGTATTTGGCGCCATTGCCCTTTTTGTCATCTGCGGTTATAAATACGTACGCTGGATTAAACAATTCGACCGCAAACAGCAGAAACTCATCAAGAAGAACATGTTCTCGACGCGGATTCTGCCCGCCATTTGGGAAATGTTCAGCGAATGTCTGCTGCACCTGCGCATCACTAAGAAAAACTGGCGGTTAGGTTATATGCACCGCAGCATCGCTTTCGGCTGGTTCCTGCTCATCGTGGTGGGTGCCATCGAGAGCCGCATCGGCATTAAAGGCCCGTTCCATTTCTGGTGCGCCATTTTCTACCGCTTCTTCCACCACAACCCGCCCGTCAACGGCACCGAGATGTTCTTCACCCAGCTCATGGATTTGCTCCTGCTCTATGTCCTCTCGGGTATTTTCTTGGCCTTCGTCAAGAAGATCCACTCCCGCATTCTCGGCATGAAGCGAACCACCAAGCACACCGTCATGGACAACACGGTTAAGTTTGCGCTGTGGGCCATCTTCCCGCTGCGACTGCTCAGTGAATCCGTCACGGCACGACTCTACGGTAACGGCGGTTTTCTCACGCAAACCATCGGCGACCTCTTCAGCCGTCCTGTAGCCGACTTTCTCGAACTTCCTTTCTGGTCGCTCTACTCCCTCGCCCTCTGCATCTTCTTCCTTATGCTGCCCTTCACCCGCTATATGCACATCTTCACCGAAGTGTTCCTCATCTATTTCCGCAAGTTGGGGCTGCGCGACAGTGTCAAGATGACCGGCTACACCAAATTCGAGCTCAGTGCTTGTTCCCGTTGTGGCATGTGCATTGACCGTTGTCCGTTATACAACACTTTGGATATCAACGACGTGCAATCCGTCTATCTGCTGCGCAATCTCCGTAATCTGGAGCATCATCAGGACATCCTCGCCGCCGGCAAGAACTGTCTGATGTGTCACCAGTGCGCTGAAGACTGTCCCGTGGACATCGATCTGATGAGCATCCGCCGCATCTCCCGCGACAAGGGCGACACTGACATGGCAGACAACTACCGCTATTTGGATAATGTGAAGGGTTTCAACGCTATCGGACGTGTAGCCTACTTCGGCGGCTGCATGACGCAGCTCACCCCGACCATTTCCGAGGCGATGAAGACCATTTTCGATGCCACCGGGGTCAAATACTGGCATTTGGACGGCGAGCGTGCCATTTGCTGTGGCCGTCCGCTCTTACAGCAAGGGTTCAACAAGCAGGCTGCTGACTTGCGCCGAAAAATCACCGAACTAATCAGTTCCTGTCATGCCACCGCGCTTGTCACCTCCTGTCCCATCTGCTACAACACTTTCAAGCACGAATATCATCTTCCGATTCCCGTATATCACCACACGGAGTACCTCGACATGCTGATCAAGAACGGCAAAATCTCTGTGGAACAATCGAACACAACGTTCACCTACCACGATCCTTGCGACCTCGGACGCGGCAGCGGCATCTACAAACAGCCTCGCGAAGTGCTGAAAGCCGTGGGTCAGCTGAAAAAGATCTCTGCCGAGAAGGAGAACAGTGTCTGCTGCGGCATGAACTTGGGCAACACGGTACTCTCACTCGACCAGCAGACAAAGCTCCGCGACAAAGCCTTGGATATCCTCACTGAGCCGAATCCCGACGTGGTGGTCACGGCCTGCCCGATGTGCAAGAAGGCCTTCCGTCACGGCACCGAAGCGAAGGTGAAGGACATCGCAGAGGTGGTGGCGGAACAGTTAAGAATGAAGAATTAAGAATGATGAATGATGAATGCATAATGAAGAATGAAGAATATGGGGGATAGACAATAAAAAATCATTCCCGCAAACTGTTAGGGAGGAGTCTTTCATCCAATCGACCTTCTTGCGGGAATGACGCGGCGAAAATACAAATTAATCATTAAACAACAATAATAAAACTAGCAGAAATCAAAAAGGTCATCAGGTATCAATTAAATATTCAAAAATCCACGTCTTGAACAACGAAAATTAAGAATCAATTGTTAAAAATGCTACTTTTGCGCCGTGAAATGATTTTGTACGCAGAAGTCAATGGCCAGCATCCAAGAATACTTAAACAGAATCCGCAATTCTTTCTCGCAAACGGCGAAAGAAAGTAATATCCTTGCCTTTATTGACACGGAAGTCTCCTCTGATGGCAGGAAAGTGTACGACTTTGGGGCTTTTATCGAACCTGATGAACCACTCCACACGGCTTCGAAAGATGAGTTCGCGAATTTCATCCGAGATGCTGAATACATCTGTGGGCACAATATCCTTTACCACGATTTGAAATATCTTGACGACATCAATGGCATTAAACGCAAAAAAGCCATTGACACTCTGTTTTGGTCTCCTTTACTCTTCCCTCGCCGTCCGTACCACAAGCTACTGAAAGACGACAAATTACAAGTAGAGGAAATGAACAATCCTCTCAACGACTGTCTGAAAGCACGCGATCTTTTTTACGATGAAATCAACGCTTTCAACAATCTGTCCTCGAATTTACAATCCATCTATTTCAAATTGCTTTCTAAAAAAGAGGGATTCAATGGCTTTTTCGACTATATCGGATATACAGAGACACAAAACGATCTAATTGGGCTGATTCAAACAGATTTTTCCGGATTGATATGCGATCACGCAGACATTCCACAACTTATCAAGAAACATCCTATAGAATTGGCCTACACCCTATCCCTTATTCATACTGGCGACGCTTTTTCCATCACTCCGCCATGGGTACTTCACAATTATCCAATCGTTGACCATGTTCTGAAACTGTTGTGCGGCACTCCTTGCCATCACTCTTGCTCATACTGTGAGAAGAAAATGGACATCCACAAGAATCTTCAATCCGTTTTCGGATACAACGAATTTCGCACGTTTGATGGCGAGCCCATGCAGGAACGAGCCGTGCAGGCGGCGGTGGACGAGCAATCGTTGCTCACCATATTTCCAACTGGCGGTGGCAAATCGCTGACTTTCCAGCTCCCGGCCATCATGTCTGGTCGTAATGAACACGGTCTTACCGTGGTAATCTCCCCACTTCAATCGCTAATGAAGGATCAAGTAGATAACCTTGCCGACAAAGGAATCTCCGAGGCGGTCACCATAAACGGACTGCTTGACCCTATCTCTCGCACGAACGCATTCGAGCGAGTTGCAGACGGCAGCGCGTTCCTCCTTTACATCGCGCCAGAAATGCTACGATCCAAAACACTTGAAAAGCTACTCCTTTCTCGCAATGTGGTACGTTTCGTAATTGATGAGGCGCACTGTTTCTCAGCTTGGGGGCACGATTTTCGCGTCGATTATCTTTACATTGGCGACTTCATCCGGAAATTACAGGAGAAAAAAGCCAGCACAAAGCCAATTCCTGTATCATGTTTCACCGCAACGGCTAAACAGAAAGTCATCTCAGACATCCGCGACTATTTTCATCGGAAATTAGGATTGGAATTGGAGCTGTTCGCTTCGTCGGCAGCGAGGACCAATTTACGATATTCCGTCATTCATGCCGAAACGGAAGAAGAAAAATACAATCATCTGCGCAATTTGCTTATTGCCAACGATTCGCCTACTATCATCTATGTGTCACGCACACACAAGACGAAAGAGATCGCCGAAAAGCTGACCAGCGATGGTTTCCCAGCATTGCCATTTAACGGTAAGATGAATGCCGACGACAAAATTTCCAACCAAAACGCATTCATGGACAACCAAGTACGGGCAATAGTGGCCACCTCTGCATTTGGCATGGGCGTTGACAAAAAGGATGTAGGCATGGTAATCCACTACGATATCTCCGATTCGCTGGAAAACTATGTGCAAGAAGCCGGGCGTGCCGGACGCGACCCTCAACTCAACGCACAATGTTATATTCTGTTCAGTGACCACGATTTGGATAAGCATTTCATACTACTCAATCAGACAAAACTGAGTATCAGCGAAATACAACAAGTATGGAAAGCCATCAAAGACCTCACCCGACAACGGAAAACGGTGAGTTGTTCCGCATTGGAAATTGCACGACAAGCGGGATGGAACGAGGAAGTTACAGAAATTGAGACCCGTGTGCGCACAGCGCTGGCTGCACTGGAAGAGGCTGGCTACGTCAGTCGCGGCAATAATGTGCCGCGGGTGTTCGCCACAGGTATCATGGTCAAAAACATAGAGGAAGCGCGCATGCGTATCGAACAATCTTCGTTGTTCTCACACGACGAGCAAATCCAAGCCATTCGTATTATCAAATCTCTGATTTCCAACAAATACAAAGCTGGTGCTGGAAACGGGGAAGCTGAATCCCGCGTGGATTATCTGGCTGATATGTTAGGAATGACCAAAGCCGAAGTCATCCAAGCAGTAAATTTGATGCGACAAGAAGGGATTTTGGCAGACTCACATGATATGTCCGCTTTTCTCCACAAAACTGACAACGAGAAAAAATCCCTAAAACGGTTTGAATCGTTCGCAAAACTCGAACAATTCTTATTGGCGATGGTCATCTCCCATGACAACGAAATCGAAATATCCTATAAAGAACTAAACGAAAGCGCATTAGCCGCAGGCATTCACGATGCTACCATCCGAAACATCCGCACTATCCTCTATTTCCTGAGCATTAAATCCTACATTAAGAAAAAAGAAAACATAGAAAAAGGGCTAGTTCGAATTTCGTTGAATCAGGATGTGGACACCATTTCGAGAAAAAATGGCCTTCGCATCGACCTTTGCCGTTTTATTGTAGAAACACTATACTCTTTGCCAACTAAAGAATCAGACAACACCTCTGGTGAACACAGATTGGTCCAATTTTCAGTGACAGAGCTTCAAAAACAGTTCACCGAAAAACCTCTGATGAACACTTCAGGGAAACCTTGTACTATCAGCGATGTAGAAGAGGCATTGCTATATCTCGGCAAAATCGGGGCATTGAAACTGGAAGGTGGATTCTTGGTGATTTACAACGCTATGCAGATTCATCGTCTAACCGACATGAAGTACAAATACAAGAAAGAGGACTATCGATTATTGGACGAATTTTACAAGCAGAAAATCAGACAAATACACATTGTAGGTGAGTACGCCAATTTGATGGTCAAGGATTACGGAGCGGCATTGCAGTTTGTACAAGACTATTTTCTGTTGGATCACAAAAAATTTATCAGTCGATATTTTAAGGGAGATAGGGCACAAGAGATCGAAACGAATATTACGAAAAAGAAATATCAGCAATTATTTGGTGAACTGTCTGACAAACAACGGGAAATTATCCAAGACAAACAGTCAAAGTGCATTGTGGTAGCAGCTGGACCAGGAAGCGGCAAGACAAAGGTCTTAGTACACAAATTAGCATCACTTTTACTGATGGAGGATGTGAAGCATGAGCAATTGCTGATGCTGACTTTTTCTCGAGCCGCCGCCATCGAATTCAAGCAGAGGCTGATCAAGTTGATTGGCAACGCCGCCCATTTCGTAGACATCAAAACCTTCCATTCTTTCAGTTTTGACCTGATTGGAAAGACAGGAAATTTGGAAGAAGCCGACCAAGTGGTTAAGAGGGCGGCCGAAATGATTGAGAACAACGAGGTTGAGCCCACCAAAATCGGGAAAACGGTGCTGGTCATTGACGAAGCACAAGACATGGACTCCGATGAATACGCACTCGTAGGTGCGCTGATGCGTCATAACGAAGAGATGCGGGTGATTGCCGTCGGCGACGATGACCAGAACATATATCAGTTCCGAGGGTCAGATTCTAAATACATGCGTTCCTTCGTCACTGATTTTCAGGCGACCCAATATGAGATGACTGACAATTACCGCAGTTGCCAGAATATTGTCAATTTTTCCGACTTCTTCATACAACGTCTGAGCAACCGCATAAAGAGGCACGGTTGCAAAGCAATAAGTCAAGAAGCAGGGTTAGTTCATTTGACCCGACATATCAGTTCCAACCTTTATTTGCCCATCATCAATCAACTGAAAAACAACGGAATAGATGGCAGTATTTGTGTAATGACCAATACAAACGACGAAGCTGTGCAAATGGCCGGACTCTTACTCAAAGAGGGATTTCGCGCCAAACTGATTCAGTCAGGCGGTTCGTTCCGACTTGCCGATTTGGCTGAAATCCGCTATTTTATGAAACAGATTGACAAGCGGACCACAACACCCATCATTTCAGAGTCCGCATGGAGCGAAGCTAAAGACAAAACCATCCGCACATACGCACAAAGCGACCTGTTGGAGTATTTACATGTTTTCTTCCATACTTTTGAAAGCACAAACAGGGTGAAATATCGCAGCGATTTAGATGATTATGTATTCGAATCCAATATTGAAGACTTCTGCTTCGCTGACAATCAAACTGTTTTAGTCTCCACCATCCACAAGACCAAAGGTCGCGAATTCGACACGGTTTACATGATGTTGGCACGAAACGAAGAGGAATCGGCAGAAAACATCAGAAAGTTGTATGTTGGAATGACTCGCGCCCGCAAATCCCTCTACATTCATACATGCACGGCCATTTTCGACGGAATCCAGCACCATGATATGACCTATGAGGAAGACAAGACGTTGTACAATGCGCCAAACGATATCACCGTGCAATTGACACACAAAGATGTTTATTTGGACTTTTTCAAAGACAAAAAGGGAACGATATTGAATCTGCGGAGTGGTCAGCCGCTATGGTTCAAGGACAACTACCTGTTCTCTTCAACGGGCGACTGCGCGGCTGCTTTATCCGCTAAAAAGCGCAACGAGCTGCAATATCTTGCCCAGCAGGGATTCTCGGTTTATGCTGCCGAAGTGGCTTACGTGGTAGCCTGGAAAGGCGAAAACGACACCGAAGAATCGGCGGTGATGTTGCCGAGATTGCATTTATATGCGCATCCTTAAGCCAACCGCCAAAGGCTAAAAGCCAATAGCAAATTCCTCGCTCAACTTGCCGAAATTTTTTGTATCTTTGCAGGTTTTTAGAAGAAAAGTAAAACCATTAATAATGAGTGAGTTAGAAAATAAAATCGGGAACGAAGAAACCTATAGTGCGGGTAACATTCAGATTCTGGAAGGCCTGGAGGCCGTGCGCAAACGTCCTGCCATGTATATCGGCGACGTGGGCGACCGCGGACTGCACCATCTGGTGAACGAGGTGGTCGACAACTCCATCGACGAGGCCCTCGCCGGATTCTGTAACGATATTGAAGTTAAGATATTGGAAGGCAACGCGATAAGCGTCCTCGACAATGGTCGTGGTATCCCCACCGACATGCATCCGAAAGAGAAACGCTCCGCCCTGGAGGTCGTCATGACTGTCCTCCACGCCGGCGGTAAGTTCAACAAGGACTCCTACAAGGTCTCCGGCGGTCTGCACGGCGTCGGTGTCTCCTGCGTGAACGCCCTCTCCAAACACCTCACCGCAGAGGTCTTCCGCGAAGGCAAACATTTCATCCAGGAATACGCATACGGCAAGCCCCTCTACCCCGTGAAGATCGTTGGCGAAAGCGACTACCGCGGCACCAAGATCACATTCCTGCCCGACGACACCATCTTCCACACCACCGTGTATGAGTTTGAACGTCTGGCTCACCGCCTTAAGGAGCTGGCCTACCTGAACAAGGGCATCCACATTTCCATCGAGGACTTGCGCAAGACCGACGAGGAAGGCAACCATCCCAAAGAGGTTTATTACTCCGAAAACGGACTGCGCGACTTCATCATGCACCTGGACGAAGGCCGCACCAAAATCACCTCGCAGCCTATCTACATCGAAGGCGAACGTCAAGGCGTGCCCGTGGAAGTGGCCATGCAGTATAATGACTCCTACTCTGAGAACATTCACTCTTACGTCAACAATATCAACACGATAGAAGGCGGCACGCACCTTACGGGCTTCCGTATGGCACTCACCCGCACCCTCAAGAAATACGCCGACGACAACAAACTGCTCGACAAACTCGAAAAGAACAAAATCGAGATTTCCGGCGACGACTTCCGCGAAGGTCTTACCGCCATCATCTCTGTGAAAGTGGCTGAACCCCAGTTCGAAGGACAGACCAAGACCAAACTCGGCAACAGCGAAATCGCCGGTGTCGTCAACCAGATGGTGAGCGAAATGCTGACCAACTATCTGGAGGAGAACCCGAGAGACGCCAAAACCATTGTCGACAAGGTAGTACTGGCCGCCCAAGCACGTCATGCCGCGCGCAAGGCACGCGAGCTCGTGCAGCGCAAGACCGCTTTCAGCGGTTCCGGACTGCCCGGCAAGTTGGCTGACTGCTCTTCCAAAGATCCTTCCAAATGCGAGCTCTTCCTCGTCGAGGGTGACTCTGCAGGCGGCACCGCAAAACAAGGTCGTGACAGCCACTTCCAAGCTATCCTGCCCTTGCGCGGTAAAATCTTGAATGTCGAGAAAGCCATGCAGCACCGCATTTTCGAGAGCGAAGAAATCCGCAATATCTACACGGCCCTCGGCGTGACCATCGGTACCGAAGATGACAACAAAGCGTTGAACATCTCCAAGTTACGTTACCACAAAGTCATCATCATGACCGATGCCGATGTCGATGGCAGCCACATCGCCGCACTGATCCTGACCTTCTTCTTCCGCTTCATGCGCGAACTCATCGAGCAAGGCCACGTCTATCTCGCCACCCCGCCGTTGTACGGTGTCAAGAAGGGCGACAAGGTGCAATACGCCTGGACCGACGAGCAACGCGACCAACTTACGGCAGAGGCATCCGCAGGTGGACGCAAAGTGCACGTGCAACGTTACAAAGGTCTCGGTGAAATGAAGGACGACCAGCTGTGGGACACCACCATGGATCCCGCCAACCGTCTGCTCCGTCAAGTCACCATCGAGAACGCCGCCGAAGCCGATCGCATCTTCTCCATGCTCATGGGCGACGAAGTTCCGCCGCGCCGCGAGTTCATCGAACAGAACGCCACCTACGCGAACATTGATGCGTAGTTCAGTTAGTAGTTAGTAGTTAGCAGTTATGGAAGAAAACGAAATTGTCACCAATAACGAGCCCGAAGTGGTCGAACAAGAAACAGCAACGGAAGTTCCGCAAGAGGCTATTCCTGCGGATGTCATCTCGTTCAAAAACGTGAACATCTCTCACCGGAAATTGCGGGTGCTGACCGACATCAGCTTCTCCATCCGGCAGGGCGAGTTCGTCTATCTGATCGGGAAAACCGGTTCAGGCAAGTCCTCCATCCTCCAAACCCTCATCGGGGAAATCAAACCGGAAGGCGAGGAAGCCCTCATGCTCGGATACGATCTCCTGAATCTGAAGAAGAAACAGATACCCGAGATGCGCAAGAAATTAGGTGTTGTCTTCCAAGACTATCAGCTGCTGCAAGACCGCACCGTCATCGAGAACCTGATGTTCGTGCTCCGCGCCACCCGCTGGAAAGACAAAAACGCCATGCTCAACCGTTGCGAAGAGGTTCTGGGTATGGTGGGACTGGAAACGAAGGACTTCAAACTGCCTTCACAACTCTCAGGCGGCGAGCAACAGCGTGTGTGCATCGCCCGCGCGCTGCTCAACAGCCCCGACTTGATTCTGGCCGACGAGCCCACCGGCAGCCTCGACCCCATCACCGCAGAGGAAATCTTCCAAACGTTCCATCATATCAACAAAACCGGTACCACCGTGCTGATGGCGACCCACAATTTTTCTATGATTGATAAGTTCCCTTCACGTGCGATTTGCATCGAGGATGGAAAGTTAATTGATTCGCTGGTTTAATTGATAATTGATAATGAAAGGGGATAGGGACTTGATCCCTCCCAATAGTCAAAGTCAAAGTCAACGTCAAAGTTAAAGTTAAAGTCATCGTTTGAAAAGCTACCGGCAAACAGCTAAGAGCTAAAAGCCAAAGGAAATGTTATCGATATTAATCCCGACATATAATACTAATTTGCATCCGCTGGTTTCAGAGTTACAAGCGCAATTGATTAAGAGCCAAGTCGACTATGAGATCATCATCGCCGATGACGCTTCGTCGGACATGTCTGTGCGTTACCACAACTCATTACTAGCGGAGCAAGAACATGTGCAATACATCCAATACGAACAGAACATTGGTCGCTCCAAAATCCGCAACAGTCTGGCGGATTCGGCGGAGTACCCCACCCTGCTCTTCATGGACTGCGATGCCAGAGTGAAAAGCAGCGACTATATTGCGAAATATCTCCGTTTTCTGAACGACAAGAATCTCCAAGGAACCGATTTTGTGGTTTTGGGAGGTCTGAGCTACCGTGAAATGCGTCCAGAGAAAACCAAATTGCTTCGCTATCGTTACGGCATAAAACGGGAAGTTCGTCCAGCGTATGAGCGGAACAAAGACCCATACCGTGCGTTCACCCCGTTCAACATGCTGATTTCCAAATCAGTATTTGAAAAATGTCGTTTTGAAGAGAGTTTGAAGCAGTACGGCTACGAAGACACCTTTTTCGGAATTGAACTCAAAAAATGCGGAATTCCTGTCTATCATATTGACAATGAGCTCTATCACGAAGGCATTGACACCAACGAATTGCTTCTGGACAAAGTTGCCGCCGGCGTGGCAAACCTCGTCAATTTGCAATCCAACAATAAGTTAGACAATAAATTCATGGAGGTCAGCACATTGCTCTCCACTTATCAACGACTCAAAAAAACGCTGACGGGGAGATTCACATTGTCGTTATTAGATAAAATCAGGCAACCACTCAGGAACATCTCCTCTGCATATAACAGTCTGGTTTTCTTGGATTTATACAAACTAGCGGTAATGCATAACCTCCTGAATTCAGAGGAATAAAAAAAATACAGATTGACTTAACAATCTGTATTTTTTTTACTTTTGCACTTTCTAACATCATTAAAATTTTAACGCTATGGGATTTTTTAAAGAATTCAAGGAATTTGCGATGAAAGGCAACGTAATGGACATGGCCATTGGTGTGGTCATTGGCGGTGCCTTCGGAAAGATCGTCACCTCCCTGGTGAATGACATCATCATGCCGCTTGTCGGTGCGTTGATCGGCAACGTCAACTTCACGACGCTGTCACTGACCCTCCGCGCCCCGAAACTCAACGACGCCGGCGAAATCGTCAGTGAAGCCGTCACCCTGAACTACGGCAACTTCATCCAAGTGACCGTTGACTTCCTTATTATCGCGTTCTGTATCTTCCTCGTGATGAAGGGAATCAACAAGGCCACCAGCATGGTGAAGAAACAGGAAGAAGAAGCTCCGGCACCCGCTCCCGAGCCCAGCGCCGAAGAGAAACTTCTCACCGAAATCCGCGACCTTCTCAAAACGCAGAAATAATCTCTGCCTTTGAAATGAAGACGTCCGCCCTATTTACTGGAGCGGACGTTTTTTTTCTAATGGATAATGGATAATTGATAATGGATAATTGTTGGGGTAGTACATATCGTTCCCCCTTAACTGCTAACTGCTAACTGCTAACTCCTAACTGCTAACTCCTAACTGCTAACTGCTAACTCCTCACACCCTTTCCAGCACGTACTTCTTTTGTCCCAGAGCCATCAGCAAGCCTCTGAAAACCAAGAAGAAGATGAAGGCGAACCAAAGCGCATGGTTGCCCCAACGAGCGACAAAACTGTAGTAAACAATGAAGAAGATGGCCGTGGCCACGAACATGACGTTGCGCATAGCGGCGGTAGCGGTCGCTCCGATATAGATACCGTCAAAGATGAAGGCGGCAAAACCCGTGAAAGGCAGCAGGTAGGTCCAGAACATGTAAACCATGGCTGTGGTGATGACCGTTTCGTCTTTGGCAAGGATGCGCAAGAGCATTTCTCCACCGAAAATAAAGAGCAACGTGAAAAACACCGCCAATCCGACTCCCCAATACATCAAGTAACGGATGGTAAGACGCAACCGCTGCGAATCCCGCGCCCCTACATATTTGCCGACCAACGATTCACCCGCGTAGGCGAAGCCGTCCATCACGTAGGAGGTGAGCGTAAAGAGCTGCATCAGCAACGTGTTGGCAGCCAAAATCTCATCGCCCATGGAGGAGGAAATGTAGGGTATGAACGTGAAAACAGCAATCATGCAGAGGGAACGGATGAAAATGTCGGCATTGACTTGGAAGAATCGGATCATCTTGCGCCATTGCAAGGCCGTACGCCAACGGATATCGTGCCAGAAATGCCCATAACGACGCACCCAAATGATGATCGCCAGCAGCAATCCGCTATACTGCGCCAACACAGAACCCCACGCCACACCTGCAATTCCTGCATCGAAAACATAAACGAACAATAGGCTGAAAACGATGTTCACGAGGTTGAGTACCGTGGCCACCCACATCGGGGAAGCGGCGTTCTGCATCCCGAGGAACCAGCCCTTCAGCACATACAGACTGATGGTGGCCGGTGCCGCCCAAATCCGAATGTAGAAATAGGTCAGCATCAGGTCTATGGTACGGGGAGAAGAATCAATCAAACGCCTGCACAACAATGCGATAGGATACTGTAGCAACAGCAGCATCACGGCCACCGACAAGGCAATGACGATGCCCCTAACCAACACATTGAGGTATTCCTCTTTGTCTTCGGCACCAAAAGCTTGCGCCGTCAGTCCGGAGGTTCCCATCCGTAGAAAACCAAAATTCCAGTAAATGAGGTTAAAAACCATGGTGGCCAACGCTATGGCCGCAATATATCCGGCATCCCCGATATGGCCCACAATGGCAACATCCACCATTCCGAGTAAGGGCACGGTGATGTTCGTCACAATGCTCGGAATGGAGATTTTGAGGATTTCGCGGTTCATTCCAATCACTACTCTTTCGGTTTTTCAGTATTGAAGAGGGATTTCAGCAGTTTTGCATCATTGCCTTCGACATAAATCTCCTCATCCGGAGAAGGGTGTATCTTCACCACAATCGCATCGTCGGCATCTTCCACGGGACGATAACTAACCAGGGCATCTATGGCGACGATATAACGAGGGTTCACCTTCACAAAGACCATATAGTCAATCCATTGCTCCACCTCCTCCATCGATTCATCAATCTGCAATTTGTTGCCATTTTTCAGAACAACCGTCATTTTGTCGCGATTCTTCACAAAATAGGCCACATTATCTTGGTTAAGCTTCTGCCCCACCCCTTTCATATACATATAAATATAGGTATTGCGCACCACACGGTCCTTATAGACCATCGTGGAGCGGATATTGCCTTTCACATCGTAGGAATTCCACTCGCCGTCACGCCATCCATTGTGGTAATTACCTGTTGTTGCGACTGTTCCATTTGGGTAGTATGAAGAGCTCTTGCCATTGGTCTTACCCGCAACATAATCAGCTTCGTAACTAACGACACCGTTTAGATAGTACGTTTTATAGAGACCGTTTCGTTTGTTATTCAAATAGTTGCATTCCTCAAGCAAGATGCCTGAGGTAGAATAGGTCTGCCAGAGACCGTCACGGTCACCGGCTTTGTAATGCTCCACTTTGATAAGGGTGTCTTGGTTAGAATAGTAGCGCCATTCGCCGTCCTTCAGCTGGTCGATGTAAGCACCTTCGGATGCCTTGTGACCATTCTCGTGATAGATGGTGGTCTTCACCTTATGCACCCCCTGCTGAAACTCCGTGACACTCTTGAGTTTCCCATTGGCATGGTAATATTTGAACGTGCCGTACGGGACATCGTCTTTGAATTGTCCCTCATACACCACATGACCGTTCTCGTACTTCTTCCATACACCCTGCTTCTTCCCGTTCTTGTCGGTCACGTTGATACGGTCCTGCGCCAACAGCAACATCGGCAGGAAAAGGCTTATCAGGATCAAAAAAAGTATTCGTTTCATTTTTCTGTTATTCGTTGATTAGGCAAAAGGCAATAGGCAACAGGCAATAGGCAATAGGGGTTAACGAACTTTTTCGCGGAGGTCGAAGCCGCCGGTGACCTCGAAAATCTTGTGCACTTCGGCCATGTCTTCGTGGGGAATGGTGCGAAGAGCACCAGCACCGTTGCCGTGGTAGTTGGCACCGAGTTTCGGGGCAACTTCCTCGATATTATCCACAAACCAGCGCCAAACGGGACCTTGTTCCACGTGCTTGTCTGGATCCACACGGTCGGGATGCACGCAATAACCGATGTCCAGAATATTCTGTGCAATGCCATTCATCAGTTCCACCTGCTGGCGTCCCATCTCGCTGTCGCGGAAGTAGCCGGTTTCCTGGGAAACCTTGCGGAGCACGTTGATGATTTCGCCGGGGGCGTTGCCGCGCGGACAACGGGGCTTGCACGACATGCACTGGCCACAATACCAGATGGTTTCGGAGCGAAGCAGGCTTTCGATCACCACTTCGTCGTTGCGTTGCACCATGTCGCAGATGCATCGTGGGTCATAATCGTAGAACTCAGCCGCGGGACACACCGCCGTGCACATACCGCAGTTCATGCAAGCATGGAGGGCCTCCTCATAACGCAAATCCTTCTTAATCAGTTCAAGCAAATTTCCCATTTCAATCGAATTTCACACGGTTCAATCTGAGTAATCTAAGAAACAACGTCGGCAGTGGTTTAGAGCGGTCGCGCTTCATCAAGTTTAAACAGATATTAAAACGGTTGCTCAACGGGATCTTATGAGTCTCCACAAATTCGATGAGCGTGCCGTCAGGATCCTCGATATAGGTGAAATGGCCGGAAGCCAGTCCCATGTCGAATTCGCCGTCACCCGGGCAGCTGTCCACGGTGAAGGGGAATCCCTTTTCCTTGCAGTGAGCTTCCAAACCACGCATGTTGACTACGTCGAAACATATCTGGATAAAGCCGGGGTCGCCCCATTGACGGGGTTTCTCGAAGATCTTTCGAGGCGTGCGGTCCATAGCCTGCACCAGTTCGATGGTACTGTTCCCGTAGAGGTTCTTGAAGGGTCCTTTGAAGGGTTCGGACCGCGCGAGCAGCACCCTGCGATAGTGCTGGACACCGCCGCGGAGCGTCTGCCAGTCACTGAAGGTGCCCGTCTTGTCATAGACCACCGTGTCGTAGCCAAGCACGCCACTGTAGAGCTCCATCGCCTTTTCGATATCGGAAACTCCGATCATGGCACCCACCACGCCGCCGGAATAGCGATTCTCATCGATAAACACGTAGTTGTCCTCCACCACCTGGAAGAGGTTGCCATTAGGGTCATAGATGTAAAACGTGGGAATTCCGGTAGGATCGGTATATATTTGCGATACGTTCTTGTATTTGGCGGCCAGTTCCGCATGGTAGGCTGTGATGTTGTGGGATTTGATCTTGGCAGCGAAGACTCCGAGGTCGCCTATCTGCACATCGAAATCGACAGGCAAGGGCTTGCGTTCTGAATACTGCCAGATCTCGAATCCGCCGCCGCCCTGCAGATTTGCCGCTATGCAGGCGTGACGTTTTTCCGGACGGTTGTTTGTGTAAGGGAGCATCCGTTCCGCCACCGTGTCATCCTCCAGCACCCTCACATTCATCTGAAACATGTCAGCATACCATTTCCATGACGCCACCATGTCTTCTGTACCTATTCCAATTTGTTGAATACCAACAAGATAAAAATCAGCCATATTATAATATATTAAACTGCAAAAGTACACTTTTCTTTTAAAAAAGAATGAAAAAAAAAGACCGCTTTGAAAGCGGCCTTACATATATTATATTAGAAGCTTAAAAGCTTAGAAGCTTAGAAGTTTAGAAGCTTACTGGTTTTCTTTCCGGTCGTATTGTTCGTAGATGGAGTTTTTGCTGACGTATTCAGGGACAAACGCCTTCATCTTCTTCACCATATCCGGTATGTTCACGAAGATGGAAAGCTCTTCCATCTCTTCGATGGCAGCCAAGGCATCTTTGTAGGGATATTCACGGACTTTGGCAACAAAGATGCGGTTATGGGTGGTCGCCGTATTATTCTCCATATTGGAAAGGACTTCCTCATAGAGTTTCTCACCCGGACGCAAGCCCACGTATTCAATCTGGATGTCAACACCGGGCTCCAGACCGGCGAGACGGATCATTCGTTTGGCCAGATCATCGATTTTCACCGATTCGCCCATGTCGAAGACAAAAATCTGATTGCCGGTACTGAAGGTGGCAGCCTCCATCACCAGACGGCAGGCCTCGGGAATGGTCATGAAGAAGCGGGTGATATCCGGATGGGTCACGGTCACAGGGCCGCCCTTCTCGATTTGTTCACGGAAACGCGGAATCACGGAACCGTTGGAGCCCAGCACGTTACCAAAACGAGTGGTCACAAACGTGGTTTTGCCCTGAATCTCGCCACGTTCGATGGCCAAGCCCAGCGACTGGACATAAATCTCCGCGATACGTTTGGAGCATCCCATGATATTGGTGGGGTTCACGGCCTTGTCTGTGGAGATCATCACCATTTTTTCCACCCCGTATTGGATACATTTGTCGGCCACGGTATGCGTTCCGTGCACATTAACACGAACCGCCTCGCATGGATTCTCCTCCATCAGCGGCACATGCTTGTAGGCGGCGGCATGGAAGACGATTTGCGGGTGGTACATCCGGAAGGCAAAGTCCACACGCGGACTCTGGCGGACATCCCCGATGACCGGCACGAATGAAAGATTCGGGAATTTTTCTTCAAGTTCAAGACGAATATTGTGCATCGGTGTCTCCGCATTGTCGAACATCACCAGTTGCTTGATGCCGAAGGTGGCCAACTGGCGACAGATTTCGGAGCCGATGGAACCGGCCGCACCCGTAACCATCACCACCTTGTCTTTGAAATTCGCCTCAATAGCATCCATGGAGATGACGATTTCCTCACGACTGAGCAAATCCTCGATTTTCACATTACGGATCTTACTGTGCATCACCTGGCCATTCATCTCGTCAATATTCGGGATGATCAACGGACGGATGTGCAATTCCAGACAACGTTGCATCAAACCATCACGTTCCCGTTTGGCATCTTTCTCAGAAGTGAAAAGCACGGCATCAACATCATATTCGTTGATTATCCGCTCAAACTGTTTGGAATCCGTATAGTTAAAGACTGGCAGATTCATCAGCAGCAGATTCTCTGGTTGGGGTTCCTCGCTCAGGAAACCTACAACTTTATAATGGGTGGAATTTTCCAGACGGACGTTGGCGGCCAGCGATTTGTCGGACGTTCCGAACAACAAGACCCGGGGACAGTTTCGTTTGGCCACATTTTTATTCTGGAAGAAACGATAAGCCGTAATCATCAACACGCGCACGAAAATAAGCAGACCTACCGTAAAAATGAAATCCGCAATCAGGGCGAACAACACACCAGAATACATCTTATGATAAGCAATGAGCATCACCACTGCCATCGCCACGAACTTCACACCGGCTTCCAACACAAAAATAAGCAAGTCATGCAGCGAAGTGTGACGTATTATTAACTTGTGCCCCTTGAAAATCAGCATGGCCAAGACAAAGGAGACCAAGGATGACAACATCCACAAGAGAGCAAAGCGTCCGGAAGCATAAAACGTTCCCCGAATGAAACCCAAGCTCAGCAAGGCTAGCAGCGAGGCAAAGAGGGAGTGGAATAAATCTATCAAAAAGATCACTCTCGCATCCAAGAATGTCGAAATTTTTCCAGCTAATCTATCTATAATACTAGCCATAACGATTGTAAAATTTCGTTTAACAGACGTTTATTCAACGATTTAACTATCTTAGGCAAAATATTCATCCTACAATACTAAATCAAGTGCAAAAGTAAAAAATATTTTGTTTGTACCCTCTATCGAAAAAAATAAAAAAAATACAAATTTTGGCTTTTATTTGACCATATTCTGTTTTTTTCGGTTTCTTACCCTAAACATAAAATCCAAGTATCAAACACTGTTTTTTTTATTATTTTTGCACACTTGAAATTGTTAATAACGATAATAATTCAAAAAATTGATATACAATCTATTATGAAAAAGATTCTCAGTTTGATGCTCCCCATGATGCTGCTAACATGTCTGACAGCGGGCGCACAGAACAACGATCCCGTCCTGCTAACCGTAGGCGGAGAAACGGTCACCAAGTCCGATTTCATCAAAGCTTATCAGAAAAACAGCTCGTTGAGCGAGGCCACGGAAGCCGACCTTCGCGAGTACGTTGATTTATACATCACCTACCGCATGAAAGTGCAGGAGGCTAAGACTATGAAGCTTGACACCGCACAGGCGTTCCAGAAAGAGTGGGCCTCCTACCGGGATCAATATGCACAGCAGTATCTTATTGACACTGAGGTCAGTGACCAACTGTTGAACGAAACGGCTGAACGTGCGCGCTACCACATTCGCGCCTCCCACATTCTGGTGCGCCTGCCCGAGAATGCCAGTCACAAGGACACCTTGGCGGCCTACCACAAGATCATGAAAATCCGTGACGAAATCGTCAACGGCATGAGTTTCGGTGACGCAGCCGTCAAATATTCCGAGGACCAGTCGGCGCGCGATTTCGTGAACCCGCAGAGCAAGCGCCTGCAACGCGGCAACCGCGGCGAACTGGGTTATTTTTCCGTCTTGGAGATGATCTACCCCTTCGAATCCGCTGCCTACAACACGCCCGTCGGCCAAGTGTCACAACCCGTACGCACACAATTCGGCTACCATTTGGTTTATCTGCAGGACAAAATCCCCGCCATCGCGAAACTCTATGTCTCACAGATCTTTATCAAAGACACCAACGCTTTGGATACCCAGGCTGACCATTCTGAGATGATGCGCAGAGCCGCTATGATTCGTCAAGAGTGGAATAAAGGGGTGAGCTTCGACAGCCTTGCCGCCGCCTACTCCGACGATGCCGCCACCAAAAACAGCGGAGGACGCATGGAACCGTTTTCCCCGAACCGTCGTCCCGGCAACTATGTCTATGCCGCCATCAATTTGAAAAAAGGGGAAATCTCTGAGCCCGTGCCCTCTGTCATCGGCTGGCATATCCTCCGTCTCGACTCCGTGGTTTACACCACCGTCAACGACGAGTTCCTTTATATGCTCAAAAACAGACTTTCCAGAGACTCCCGCTCCAAGAAGAGCAAGGAATCTTTGATCGAGAAGCTCAAAACAGAGTACAACTACGAAGAGAAGGGCAAAGCAGCTGCCTTGAAGTTCTTCAAGAAAAATATGCCCGACAACTACTTCCAGTCCAAGCATGTGACCCCCGATTCTTTGAAAGGAATCGAGAAACTGAAACCGATGTGCACCTTTGCGGACCAGACGCTGACGGCGCGCGAATTCGGCAAATACCTTTCCCGTTTCCAAGGTGCACAACTGAGCACCTCCATGGAGAATTTCTTAGAACAGGCATTTCCCAATTTCGTAGGTGACAACATCTTACGTTATGAGAAGACACAGTTGATGAGGAAATATCCGGAATATCAAGAAGTGGTGAACGAGGTATTCGACGGGCTGATGATTTACGAAATCAACTCCCGCAAAGTGTGGAACGCTGCCATCGAGGACACGGCCGGCACACTCAAATTCTACGAGCAGGTCAAGACCCAGTTCCCTTCAGGCGACACCCTCAACCCCTATAAACCGTTTGAAGAGGTGCGCGCCGTGGTCATCAGCATGTATCAAGACTATCTGGAGAAAGAATGGGTTAAGGAGCTGCACCGCAAATACCCCGTCAAACTCAACGAAGACGTTTTCCGTACCATCCTGAAGAAATAAGGTGAAGAGAATCCTCCCCATACTCTGTCTTGCCGTCGCACTTCTCGCCGCCTGTGGCAAGAAAAGCGACCCAGTGGTGGCCCAGGTTTACGAATATAAGCTGTATGCTTCGGAAATCCAGGCCTTCATCCCGCAAGGATTGTCGCAAAACGACAGCGCGGCTTTGGTGCGCGACTACATCGACAACTGGATCAAGGAAAAACTGGTGCTTCACGAGGCGGAGAAAAACCTGTCACCCAGGGAGAAGAATTTCGAGAAGGAGATGCTATCCTATCGTAACACCCTGCTGATGAACAGATACTATGACAAACTTTGGCTGAAGGACACCGCCAACGTCCAGATTTCCGAACGGGAAATCTCCGACTTCGCGCATTCGTTAGACAGTCGCTACACCGTTGAGAAAGAGATTGTCCGGGTCAACTACGTCAAGATCCCCAAGAACACCCCCACCCTCGAATCGGTGAAGAAAATCCTATTTGACGAAAACCTCAGAAAAGAGAACAAAGAGACGCTCGTGCAACTGCTCGGCGACTCCATCGAATACCTTCTGGACGACGATGCCTGGCTCTATTTGGACGACCTGCAGAACGAGGTATCCTTCGAAATCGATGCGGAGAAGGTAGCTGACAGCAAGACCGCACAACGTATCGAAAAAACGGTGGGAGACAACACCATCCTGCTGGTGATCCTCGACTATCGTTCACAACGTTCTGTGAATGAGACGAAAGAGGAACGCGCCGCTGCTCAGATGCTTTTGATGAACCAACGCAAGGCCCAATTCATCAACCAATACATACAGGATCTGTATGACAAAGCAGTGAAAGAGGGAGCGATTGTTCAATAATTCATCATTCATAATTCATCATTCATAATTCATAATTGACCTATGTTCGTGAAAATATATAATCAATCCAAGAATCAGTTGCCGGCGTATGCATCGGCAAGTGCGGCAGGCATGGATTTGCGGGCCGACTTGAAAGAGTCCGTGGTTTTGCAACCCCTGGAGCGCAAGTTGATTCCAACCGGCTTATTCATTGAATTGCCCCACGATTGCGAGGCACAGATTCGTCCCCGCAGCGGACTGGCCCTCAAACACGGCATCACCGTGCTCAACAGTCCGGGCACCATCGATGCCGACTACCGTGGCGAAGTGTGCGTCATTCTGGTCAACCTCTCGCAAGAGCCTTTTGAAATCCAGCCTGGCGAAAGAATCGCCCAGATGGTCATCGCCAAATTCGTGCAGGCCGAACTCCAGGAGGTGAATGCGCTGAGCGACCTCACCGACACGGATCGCGGTGCCGGTGGTTTCGGACATAGTGGCAAACAGTAACCGTCATAACCATGCGCAAAATTCTCCTACTCCTCATCGGTATCTTCATCGCGATTTGCGTGAACGCGCAGTCGGGAAAGAAGACGCGGAACACGGCCTCCAACAGCAAGGAGGCGGTCACCGAGCGCGCCATTTCGAACCGTTTCAACCAAGGATTACGGCAATACTACACTGCCCAATACGATGAAGCGCTGCAGTCATTTTCCAGCATCCTCACCGACGCGCCCAAACACGCCCCTCCCTACTTCATGCTGGCGCGTGTCTATACCATGCGTGAGCAGTTTACGGAAGCCGAAAACGCACTGAAGCAGGCCGTCAAGCTTGACAAGGAGAACATCTGGTACCAAGTGGCCTTGGCGCGTGCTTCCCAGAAGAACGGCAACTACAAAGAGGCACTTCCGATATGGGAGAAAATCTGCCGTGTGATGCCCGACAACGCTGAATATCTCACTGCTTTGATGGAATGCTATCAGAATAACGGCAAACCCGACAAAGCAGACGAAGTGCGCAACCGTCTCAACGAACTGATGCCCACCCCCACCCAAGAATCCCAGAAAAATGGTTCCTCAACCGTTCCTAACGGATCTGGAAACTATAAAGACCAAGGAATTGCGCTTCTGCTGTCGAAAGACTATGCCAAAGCTGCCGATCTTCTTGAACAGGCTTTGCGCGATGACGACACCGACTTTGAAGTCTGGAGTGCCTTTGCGGAAGCGGTGGACAAGTCGAAGCAATGGTCACGCCTCACCGACAAAGAAGAAGATCTGACCACGATATTCCCCCAATCGGCGGTGTTGCTGGCTGCTCTGGCGCACGCCTACCTGCAAACCGGTCACCCCGACCAAGCCATAGAATTTTACAAACAGGCCAAAACCTTCTCTTACGACCCCGAACTGACGAAGAGCATCCGCAAGGGGTTGTTTGATGCTTACACCCAAGCTGGGGATTCCGAAAACGCCGAGCGTTACAGATAAGGAATTATCAACACCTATTAACATTTTCCCGTTAGAAATGTTGAAAATTAATGGGAGAATTCCGCCATTTTTTTCGGATATTTGCCGTCCCGAAATAAGAACCTATCTAAAAGCCTAATCTATGGAAAATGAAACGATTACAGTAAACAGACCCGGACGGACCATGTCGTACAACCGCATCGAGAACATTCTCGGCACTACGGGCAAGCTCACCCCGCAAGCCGTGGAATTTGAGGAGGCCGTGCTGGGCGCACTCATGATTGATGACAACGCCGTTACAGAGGTGCTCTCCATTTTGAAACCCGAGATGTTCTATGTGGAGGCCAACCAACATATTTTCGCCGCGATCAGAAAACTCTTCTCCGCTTCTCAACCCATTGATGTTCTGACGGTTACCAATCAATTAAAGAAAGAAAAACTATTGGAAGTATCGGGTGGTGCCTCCTACGTGGCGGGACTGACCAGTCGGCTGAACTCGTCGGCCAACGTGGAGTTCCACTCCCGCATTGTGATGGAGAAATTCATCTTGCGCGAGCTCATCCGCCATTGCAACACCATCATCAACGATGCCTACGATGACAGCAACGATGTGCTGGAGATGCTTGACGGTGCGGAATCCAAAATATTCTCCATTGTGGAGAACAACCTCAAACGCGACAGCAAGGAACTTGGCGATGTGGTAAGCTTGGCACTCAACGAGTTGACAGAGATTCGTGACTCGCAAGACGAGTTGCAGGGTGTGCCGTGCGGCATCCGCGCCATCGACGAAAAGACCGGTGGCTGGCAGAAGTCCGACTTGGTGATCCTGGCCGCCCGTCCTGGTATGGGTAAGACCTCTTTCGTGCTTTCCATCGCGCGAAACGCCGCCATCGACTTCGACATGCCGATCGCCTTCTTCTCGTTGGAAATGTCTGCCACGCAGCTAGTTCACCGTCTGTTCTCCATTGAATCCGGCATCCCGTCCGACCACATCTCCAAGGGCACCCTCTCGGACATTGAGTGGACGAAGCTGTGGGAGAACGTCAGCCGTTTGAACAGTGCAAACCTGATTATCGACGATACCCCCGCCCTGTCCGTTTTCGACTTGCGTGCCAAGTGCCGTCGTTTGAAACACAAATACAACATCCAGATGATCATCATCGACTATCTGCAGTTGATGCAAGCGGGTACCGACAGTTCCAAACACGGCGGCAATCGTGAGCAGGAGATCAGCTATATCTCCCGTTCCCTCAAGGCGTTGGCCAAAGAGCTGAACATTCCCGTCATCGCACTGTCACAGTTGAGCCGTGCCGTGGAGACCCGTGGCGGATCCAAACGCCCGCAACTCTCCGACTTGCGTGAATCCGGTTCTATCGAGCAGGATGCCGACATGGTGCTTTTCATCTATCGTCCTGAGTATTACCACTTGGACACTTTCGAGGACAACACCCCGGCAGACGGCATGGCCGAGATCATGTTCGAGAAAAACCGTCACGGCAGCACTGGCAACGTGAAGGTGCGTTTCCAGAGCCAGTTCACGAAATTCTGCGATGTCAGCGAAGGCACGTTCGGTCCGGAGGGCAACTTCGCGTCCCCGTCCGCCGGCATTTCCCCGAACGAGAAATTCGGCTATTTCGAAAGCGCGGCCAGCAACGACGGCGGTAGCGATATGGGCACCGATCCCATGCAACAGGGATATGAGAACGACACCCCGTTCTAGTAGAGACGATGTGCACATCGTCTCTACATTGCGTGCCGTTGCCGGATTGGGATTCCGCCCTCCTATCGTCGGGCGGAATGGTGGTGGATAAACGATTATAATATTGCATATATGAAAAAGTTATCAATGGAGGAATTGGGTCGCGTGTCGGCGGACGAGTTCAAGCAACAGACGAAGAATCCCATCGTGCTGGTGTTGGATAGCATCCGCAGTATGCACAATGTGGGTTCCGCGTTCCGCACGTGCGATGCCTTCAACGTGGAGAAGCTCTACCTGTGCGGCATCACGGCGACGCCTCCGCAGAAAGAGATCAGCAAGACCGCACTTGGCGCGACGGAAAGCGTGGAATGGGAATACCAAGAGAACGTCGCCGCTCTTGCCAACCAGTTGAAATCGGAAGGTTATGCAATTATTTTGGTAGAACAGACGGACAACTCGGTGATGTTGCAGGAGTTTGACTTCGCTCAATACGGGAAAGTCGCGCTGTTTGTCGGCAACGAAGTTTTTGGCATTTCCGACGAGCTGCTTCCGTTATGCGATGCCGCCGTTGAAATCCCGCAATTCGGCACCAAACACTCGCTGAACGTGGCGGTGGCGACGGGGATTACATTGTGGGAAGCGGTGAAACAGTTAGGAGTTAGAAGTTAGTAGTTAATGTTTCGTAACAGATTCCTTTATTTGGAATGGTGAAGTGATGATAAAATATTGAAATGAAGACTACAACAGCTAAACGGGCGGCAATTGTTATTAGCGGGGTTATCCTGCTCGCAGTCGGATTGTTCGCTATTTTCGGGAAGCATACCAAGCTGGCGGAGAGCGTGCGGCAGCAGACTGCCGTCATCCTCAAGAAGGAATACATCCCCAATCAAGATGTGGACTTGGCAGCGACCATGGCCTTCCAGAAAGTGGATTCACTATATGCCGATTTCCGTCAGCATTTCCGGATGCACTACCAGACCATCGCCACCGCCTCATTCCCTGATAGCAGCCGAATCATCCTGATCGCTGAACCCGCCCCTTTCCTCGAACCCGACAGTATTGAATCGATTTGCAGCCGGTTTACCCACCAAACATCGCAGCGGACCTTCAAAATCGGCTATGACGGACATGTCACCGATATGGTTTTGGTGCTGGGGAATGCCACCACTGAGAATCTTAACAATCTGGTAGCCAAGATTTCACAACAACAGTTTCTTTCGGATTATAAGCCCAACGCGCTCAATCTGCTGGATGAGACGAAGCGGCACTATTTCACCCAAGACAATCTGGACTATCAGATCACCTTGGGCGAGTTCGACGACTGGTTTTTTGCCGCTGGGGAAGCTTTTATTGACGAAAGCGACACGGCTAACGACCTCACCGTCAGCGATATGTTCAGTCAAAAGCGGCGCGGGGTCTTTTTCAGTCGCGAACCGGGCTTAGTGGCTTGGAGTATTCGTCGTGACAGCGACCTCTCCAAGCAGACTGCCGACATTCGCCGATTCGCCCTCGATGCCGACCTGATCCTCGGTGCTTTACGGGATTCCACCACCTTGGTGGTCATTGGTCGCGAACGCGAAACGCCATTGGAGGTTCTGCCTCCCTTGCGCGTGGAAACCGTCCTCCTCATCGCCTCCATCAGCAGCAAAGAACTCTCGCAAAGTCTTGACATCAACGACTGTATGGCCGGCAAGATGAGCAATGGTCGAGACTGGTGCCCCACCTACCTCAGTCGCGAGCTGGAGAACACCGAGTTGGGACATCTGCTCACCATCACCGATGTGCTGCTCAAAGACTGGTCAGAGAACGGTACCATCCAAGAGGCGTGCTACCACTACCCTTCCCCAAGTCGCTTCCCCTTCGACCGTCCGCTTTTCAGGAAATTGGGACTCAGCGAATTGGTTTACAACTGGAACACTGCAAACACCATGTACGCCATCGATCTGCCCGAATACACCATTTACACGCTCAACCGCACGGGGGCGCTGCCGGTCTCCTATTTCCGTTCGCAAAACAGCGGCAACAGTGTCGGAGCGCAATACGAGCGGCAGGCCGGCAACTACTTCGCGCGTGTCGGCAACACCGACATTGCCCGTGTAGTGCAATATGTCGCTCTCTACCAATTGTTTATGGACAACGGTGTCACCTACAAGGGCAAGCTTCTCCAATCCTCGTTCCCGTCACAGAAACCCTATCTGCTGAGCAAACCGTGCAAAGATCTGATGGACATACTCAAAAACCTGACAGACAGTCAGATAGATGCCATTTCCGATTCTCTCGCATCCTTGCATTTCGTTGCGTATGTTGAAGAGCAGGTTAACAAGCAACTGCGGCAGAACGAGCGCGAATACAACTTCACATACACCGACGAGCACCTGAAGGACATTTACCGAAATGTCAATCAAGATGAGAAACGGTCTATGGTGGAGGAGTTTCGCGGGGTGCGCTCGATGTTGAAAGGACTTTCCGAGGAGGAATACACAAAATTGGTGCGTTATCTAGCCTATCCGCGCGGCACAACGATCAACAGCCGAGAGACTTACAATCGTATGTTGCAGGCGCAGAAGGTCAACAATCTCTTACGACATGTGGGCAAAAACAACCTTCCTTTATTAGGTATTGACTTAGCGAAGGTGCGGGATTACTTCGTGGGGAGTTTGCGCAACAGCGGCGGTCGCTACCTGAAAACACCTTCTGTCATAGTGACTTACAACGATCTCAATACCACCGGAGGCCACAATATCTCCTCTAAGATCAGTCGTGTGGGCAGTACCACAAACTACAAACGCTATAGCGGTGGGGAGCCCGTAGCGCAGGCAACAGTGCCGCCAGCCTCCGAGAAACCTGCCGCACCGAAAGCGAGCACGCCGACAACGTCTACTGGAGCAAAACCGTCTACAGGTTCCAGACCATCAAGTTCGAAATCTAATTCCAGCAAGGCGCAAACCTCTACGTCCAAAAGCACAGCTTCGGTCCGTCCGGCTTCCTCTGGTTCCGTTCGTCCGCGCAGCAGCGTGATTTCCGGGGGTGCCCGCAGCACTAGAGGGTTTTGATATTAAACAAAACCCTCCCATCATATCCGAATATTATGTACTTTTGCACTTTCAAAAAATTGCCGATATGAGCGAGAAAGTTACCTTTTTGGACAAAACTTTTGTCAAATATATCCTTTCGGACAAGATAGACGCGGAAATCTCGCGTTTAGCAGCCGAAATCAATGAAGAATACCGCAACGACGACCCCATTTTGTTGATCACGTTAAACGGTGCGGTCTTCTTCGCCGTCGATCTCATCAAACAACTCGACATCAAATGCCGAATCACCTGCGTAAAACTCTCCTCTTATAGCGGCACTGAATCCACTGGCAAAATCAACAGCCTCATCGGTCTCAACGAGGACGTGCGTGGACAACGGATCATCATCCTCGAAGACATCGTCGATACTGGCCGAACATACGTCCACCTGCACAAAATACTGACCGAAGCCGGCGCAAAGGACGTCCGCATGGCCACCATGACCATGAAGCCTGATGCCTACAAGGCCGATCTACCCGTGCATTACGTCGGCATCAAGATACCCAACAAATTCGTTGTGGGTCGCGGCCTCGATTACGATGGGTACGGAAGGAATCTGAACGATATATATCAAGTGGTTACTGATTAGTTAGTAGTTAGCAGTTGGCTCCCCCTCTAACCTTAAACCTTAAACCCTAAACCTTAAACCCTAAACCTTAAACCAATATGTCCCAAATCAACCTCGTTATGTTCGGTGCGCCCGGTAGCGGGAAAGGCACCCAGGCCAAGCAGATGGCCGAAAAGTTCAATTTGCAACACGTCTCCACTGGCGACCTGTTCCGTTACGAAATCTCCCACAAGACTCCGCTGGGTCTGAAGGCGCAGGAGATCATCAACCGTGGCGACCTCTGTCCCGACGACATCACCCTCGGCATGTTACGCAACCACATTGAGAAACACGCTGATGCCAAAGGTTTTATCTTCGACGGTGTCCCGCGTACCATCAAGCAGGCCGAAATGCTCGATGACCCGACCTTCTTCACCAACCTCAATATCACCAAGGTCATCTACCTGAAGGTGGAAATGGAGGAAGTGCAGGCCCGCATCCTCAAACGCGCCGAAATCGAGCAGCGCGCCGACGACACCCCCGCGACCGTCAAAGCCCGTGTGGAAAACTTCTTCGCCCAAACCATGCCGCTCGTGGAATACTACCAAAAGCAAGGCAAGCTGGTGGAAATCAACGGAATGCAGGATATTGAGCACGTGTTTGCAGATATCTGTAAGGTTGTAGAATCACTTTAACGTATGAACCAACAACAAGAGAACAACCCTCGCCGCATCGCCGTTCTCGGCTCGACGGGCTCCATGGGTACGCAGGCGCTGGAAGTCATCGCCCTGCATCCCGACATCCTGCAGCTGGAGGTCATCGCCGCCAATTCCAGTGCGGACATGCTGATCCAGCAGGCCAAGCAGTACCACCCCAACATCGTGGTGGTGGTGCAGGAAGCGGCTTACAAGGTCGTGAAAGAGGCGCTGGCAGATGAAGACGTGAAGGTCTTTTGCGGCGAAGAGTCCCTGTGCGACGTCTGCGAGATGGACTGCATTGACATGGTGCTCTCGTGTATCGTGGGTATTGCGGGACTGCGCCCGGCCTACCGGACAGTCGCTTGCGGCACACCGCTGGCCATCGCCAACAAGGAGACCCTCGTAGTGGCCGGCGAACTGATCATGCGCACCGCCAAGGAGCACAGCGCCCCCGTATTGCCAGTAGATTCGGAGCATTCCGCCATTTTCCAGTGTCTGGCAGGAGAACAGTTCAACCCCGTGGAGAAATTGCTCATCACCGCATCGGGCGGCGCATTCAGAGGATTCACCCGAGAACAACTTGAGAAGGTGACGCTCCAAGACGCGCTGAAGCACCCCAACTGGAGCATGGGACCGAAGGTCACCATCGACAGCGCCAGTCTGATGAACAAAGGCTTGGAGGTCATCGAGGCGAAATGGCTCTTCAACATGCCGCTGGAGAAAATCGACGTGGTGGTACATCCGCAATCGGTCATCCACTCCATGGTGCAATTCGAAGACGGCTCCGTGAAGGCCCAGCTCGGCATCCCCGACATGCGGCTCCCCATCCAATACGCGCTCTCCTACCCCATGCGTTTGCCGTTGCCGTACCCCAGATTAGACTTCAACAAATATTCTAATCTGACGTTTGAACAACCTAACAAAGAGGTATTTCCGTGCTTAGGAATGGCGTATCAAGCATCAGCCGCCGGCGGTGGTATGCCCTGCGTGATGAATGCCGCCAACGAGGTAGGCGTCAAACGATTCATGGAAGGAAAAATCCGGTTCGTGGACATCCCGCGTCTCATCGAGCAGGCCTTGGCCACGGCACCCACCGTGAAACCTCAAACCATTGAGGATTACATCGCGCTGGATGCAGAAACGCGACAACGTATTTAACAAAGTAAAGAAACAGAAATGAAGGAGCGCTCAAAACGCTCCTTTTTTTATTGTCCCGACATCCTGCGTACCTTTCTGACAGCAAAACGCCAGACAAAGAAGAAGAATACCAAAAATCCAACATAGAGGCTGCCGGAAATCGCATCCACCTCTTGCATGGTATCGCTTGCTCCATGAAGGTTGTTCATAAACATGAGCACCCCGTCATAAATGCCGTGCAGGATAACGGGAACAATGTAGGCCAAGAGTAAATAAGGCCGACGTTTGTTGTAACGGAAACGTGCCAGAGAGAAGAAATATCCCATGAAGATGGCAAAGAAGAAGTGCGCGGGCACGGCAAAAATGGCGCGGCCCAACGCAAGACCTAAACCACCTGTCATAATATAGAGCACATTCTCAAAACCAGCGAAGCCCAGTCCCACAAAAGCCGCATATTCCAAACCATCGTAATACTCGTCGAAATAGGGGTTTTTCCAGATGCAGAGGTAGAGCATCAGCAGCTTGCAAAACTCCTCGGGGGCGGCCGCGCATACGAATGCCTCGTACAACGCATCGTTCAACGGCGTGCTAACCGGATGAGGCACAACACGCTGGAGAAATCCGGCCACAAAGAAATCGAGCAGTGCGGCCATAATGCCAAAACCGAAGGCCTTCATCAACAACGGCCACGGTTCTTTTTGGAAAGTGTCCCGCTTGTAAATATACGACATCAGCAGGACGACGGGAAGCAGGGAGGCGGTTAGGATTATGATCATATATCGAAATAATTTTCTTTGATGAAGTCGAGTTGGCGGCGGTCGCGTTTGGTGGGACGGCCGAGGCCGTGCGGGCGGAATTCCTGGGTCTTGAGAGTCTTCATGCGGTCATATTCCGCCTGAGGGGTCAAATCAGTGCAGTAGTCCGGGACTAACGGGGCACCCACCCTGCTCTTCGGCGCGCCCACGACCTCCACGGTCTTGTGCAGCGAGCCGATGTGCACCTCGTACACCTCACCCACGCGCACGTCACGAGAGGGCTTCACATTCTCGCCGTTGAGTTTCACCTTGCCGGCGTTGCAAGCCTCCGTAGCGATGGAGCGGGTCTTGAACAGCCGCACCATCCAGAGCCATTTATCGATTCGAACGTTGAGTTTTTCCATTTTTGCGATTTACGGTTTGCGGTTTGCGGTAGAAAAGCAAAATTTTGCGTCTCTACGATAATTTCTTCCAGGTCATGGTACGGCCCAGCGCGGGCACGCCGATGTAGCCACGGACGCGAAGCACGTTTTCGCTTTCAAACCACATCTTGCATTTGTACATCTTCCCATGGATGGGATCGTAAATCTCGCCGTCCACCCACTGGTTCTTCTTCGCATCGTACCGGAAATGGAAAACGAGCGGGATCTGGTCGCCGGGGGTGCTGCGCTTGGCGGGATCCGGATTCTTGATGTCGCGTTTGGGCGTGCCATCCTTGAAATTCGGATTCTTCACCCAAATGATACGACCGCTGTAAGTCCCTGACTTGTCCTTGGTTATCTTGACCTTGCAATCCTCATCCGAGGTGTCATCAGAGACATAATAAGTGCCTATAATTTTATCTGCGGCCTCCGTTTGGGCGACCGCAGATATTATTGGAAGTATTAATAATGCACAAATAATTGCAAATGACTTATTTAACATCGACTTTGACTTTAACCTTGACTTTGACTTTGACTTAACTTTAACATTAACTTTGACTAAGACTTAAACAATGGTCTAAGTCAAAGTTAATGTTAATGTCAATGTTATTGTCAATGTCATAGTTTATTATGCTTCAGCGGGAGCTTCCGTCTCAGCGGCGGGCTCTGCATCAGCGGCGGGAGCCTCTGCCTGCTCGGCAGCTTTCGGATTGTTCATCATTTTGATCTTGTATTCCAGATCAGCCACTTCCTTCTTGGCGGATTCGATCTTCTTGCGGAATTCAGCCGTGAGGATTTCAGCGTTCTTGGAATTGGAGAAGAAGCCTAAGTTATTCTCCCACAGCACGATGTCATCTTTCAGACGAGCCAGCTTCGTGGTCAGGAAGTTCTTCTCTTTGTCGATCAGCTTGTCAGCGTTGGGATTGCGCATGATGTCATCCAGACGGGACTGATAGCGGTTGTGACGGATATCTTCGGCACCGACTTTGAGTTCTGCAAAACGTTTGTTAATAGCGTTGCGGTACTCGGTGTAGATTCTGTCCTTCTCGCTACGCGGCACGAAACCGATTTCCAGCCATTCCTTCTGGTAAGCCTTCATCGCATCAAGGTTGGCGTTACGGTCCTCACCGAACTCATAACCGAGAATCTTCTGGATGAGTTCTTCCTTCTTTTGAAGGTTCTCATTCTCCTCACCTTGAACGTTGCTGAAGAATTTAGCCTTCGCTTCGAAGAATTTGTCGCAAGCGGCGCGGAAACGTTTCCAAACTTGGTCGGAATATTTACGCGGGGTGGCGCCGATGCTCTTCCACTCGGTCTGCAGCGCGAGAATCTCGTCGGTAGCCTGCTTCCAGTCGGTACGGTCGGCGATGCCCTCAGCCTGGATAGCCAGATTCAGCTTCTGGTTGTAGTTCTGCATCTGCACATCCTTGATCTGCTGGAAGTACTCCTTCTTCTGCTGGAAGAATTTGTCGAGATTGGATTTGAAGCGCATCCAGATTTCGTCGTTCAGCTTAGCAGGAGCGGGTCCCAACGTTTTCCAGAGGGTGAACAGCTCCGTCAGTTTGTCGCTGACCTCGTTGTACTCAGAGACTTGCTCAATGGGCTTTGCCACAAGCTCTTCGGCTTGTTCGCAGAGCACGACCTTGGCGTTATAATTGTTCTGCTCCTCGGCGAACATCTTGTCATAATGCTCTCTGCGGCGTTGGTTGATTTGGTCAGAAGCGGTTTTGAAGCGTTCCCAAATCTCCTCTTTCTTGTCATCCGGCACAGGTCCAATCTCTTTCCACTGACGGTGCAGTTCTTGCAACTCATTGAATGATTGATTGATAGAATCTTCCAACAAGAGAGATTCAGCCTTTTCACAAATCTGCAGTTTGCTTTCGAGGTTCTTCTTATAATCGAGCATACGCATTTCGCGGTTCATGCGGATGATGTCGAAGAACTTCTCAATATAGAAATGGTAATTTTGCCAGAGGTTGGTGGATTCGGCTTGCGGAACAGGACCGACAGCCTTCCATTGTTCTTGGAACTGTTTCACCTGATCATTGAGGACCTTGAGATTGGTTTCGGTCTCCAGGAGGCGTTTCAGTCCCTCGATAATATTGTTTTTAATCTCTAAATTCTTGGTTTTCTGATGTTCCAGTTCTTCAATAAAGGCAGCTTTGTTGTCTTTATACGTCTGGAAAGCGGCGTTGAAGCGTTTTTCGAGCTCATCGGGTTCGTTGTTGAACTCAGGAACTGCGGGAGCTTCCTGACCTTCTGCGACTTCAGCGGCAGCGGCTTCAGCAGCGGCTTTGGCAGCTTCGAATTCAGCCTGACGCTCGCGTCTGCGTTCGCGCAGGAATTCCAGCGCCTTAGCGCGGATCACGCCCACACGTTGCTTGATCACATTGAAGTTGGTGACAACCACCAGTTTCTCCAGTTCAGCCACGAGCTGTTCAAGGTCGAAATTGGCATACTCGGCCTCCACCTGCTCCAAGGTTTCCTCGGGTTGTGCAGGCTCTTCAGCCTTGGGTTCCTCAACAGGGGTCTCGGCAACAGGTGCTTGAGCGGGTTCTTCCGCCACTTCCGGCTGCGGTGCAGGCATCTCCTGGGGTTCCTCAGCGGAAGTTTCGGGTTGCGGTTCCGTCACAGGTTCCGCGATTTCGGGTTCCACTGCGGATGCGGGAGTTGCATTCTCATTAACGGTTTGAGCTTCCTGAGAAGCTTCGGGGTTCACCTCATTGTTCTGAATTTCAGGATTTTCCGGGTGAAGAAGTTCTTGTGATTCCATACTTTTTTTGGAGTTTTTTGTGATTAATAAAAACGGCCGCGAAGATACAATTTTTTCCATTATTAACATCCATGAAGTTCAAATCCGCAAAAACAACTACACAAAAATAGAAAACAGGTATAGAATAACAGAAATTACAGGGAAAAATGTATTTTTGCAAATTTTATTATATTGTTATTTGTATAGATGAGACGCCTTCTGTTTTTGGGATTCATGCTGGCATTGTTCCTGCTGCAGGACTACAACTTGCAGGGACAAAGCTACATTATGACCCCTGGACAGACCATCACCACCTGTTCGGGCACCTTTTATGACCCGGGCGGACCAAACGACAATTATTCTGACAATATGTCTGTTGTACAGACATTCGTGTCATCAGATACGAACAGTTGTTTGCAAGTGACCTTCTCCAGTATAGAATTGGAATCCAGTTTCGATAGACTAACCATTTTTGACGGCACCTCTGCAATAGGAGCACCCCTGGCGACGCTTTCGGGTTCTGACAGCAATATTACCATCACCTCGTTTTCCGGCGCACTGACGTTCAAGTTCTCATCAGACGCTTCTGTTCAAAAGGCGGGGTGGACGGCTTATTTCTCCTGTACGACTTGCAGTGACCCTCCCCCACCCATAAATATTTGTGATTCAATTGAATTTCACGCATTTTGTGTTGATGAAAATCCCTATGGGGTAACTTTCGAGTCAGGCACGAGCGGCAACGGTAGTTTGCTTTTGGGTACTTCTAAGTATTCTTGCTTATACAGCTCTCCCAATCCCGCATGGTATTACATGCAGATCAGCTCCCCAGGTGATTTGCTCATCTACATCGAGCAAGTCAGCGATTCAGGAAGCGGATTGGATGTGGATTTCGTCTGCTGGGGACCTTTTGCCGCCTCCAGCCAAAATGATTTTGTGGACAAGCTTTGCCATGGTGATTATTTCTTGGATGACATCACCCATGGCAGCCATCGGCCCCAAAACGGAAATCACGAGAACGACATGGGGAATTATCCGGATGGGAACGTGGTGGACTGCAGTTATTCCGCACAGTCAACGGAATGGTGTTTCATCCCCGATGCCGCCGTGGGGGAATGGTATTTGCTTCTCATCACGAACTATAGCGGTCAAGCCGGTTTCATCACGTTCAGTCCCGTGGAAGAGTACTCTTTCGCCTCCACGAACTGCAACTTGCTGGCGCCCATCAGCTATAATGCACCGCTTTGTGACGGGGACTCGCTGGTGCTGACTTGCGAGAATCCGTTGTCGGGTGCCACTTACAATTGGTCAGGGCCCAACGGATGGACGGCCGTCACAACCGTCCCGTCTGTGTCCATTCCAAATGTAAGTACCTATCAATCTGGAGAATACACTTTACAGATTACAAACAGCGACACTTCTGTGGTTCCCTCTCATGTGGATATCTGGATTCAAGCGATACCACAAGTCACGGTCACAGCTTCATCAGACACCATTTGCGATGGCAACAGCGTCTTTTTACAAGCTGCCGGTGCCTCCACATATCAATGGTCTCCCAGTTCAGCAACGACAAGCAGCATCACGGTCACGCCGACCGCCACCACCACTTATACGGTGACTGGCACGGCATCCGGATGCTCAAGTTCGGCCACTTATCAAATAGCCGTGGTTTACAGCAACGCCTTCGATACATCCGCCGTAGCCTGCGAGAGCATCCTTTGGAACGGCACCTACTATTATGCCGACACGTTCCTTCGCGACACGCTTGTGAATGTTCACGGCTGTGACAGCGTGCTGACGGTACATCTCACTGTCCACCACCCCGAACACACTGCCGTCACCGTGACGGCCATTGACAGTTACACTTGGACGAGCGGCAACGGTGAGACCTACACCCAGTCCGGCACTTACTATTATTCGCATGATGACGGCAACGGGTGTACGCAGGTGGACACCCTGCATCTAACCATCCATCACTCCTCCAACAATGAATTCGCCGACATGGCCTGCGAATCCTACGAGTGGGATGGCATAGTCTATACCACTTCTGGCGACTACAACCGACATTATCAGAATATCTACGGTGCCGATTCGGTGGTCACTTTGCACTTGACCGTCCATCACGGCACACATAATGTTGAGAACGGAACTGCCTGCGAAAGCTTCGTATGGCACGGCACAACGTACACGTCATCCGGCACCTACACGTATGCCTATGTAAACGCCGACGGATGCGCTAGCGTGGACACACTTCACTTGACCATCCATCATGTAGATCTCATTGAATTCAACAGTACTGCTTGTGAAGAATTTGAATGGAACGGGGTGACCTATCAGGAAAGTGGCGACTACACGCGGACCTTAACCAATGTAGCGGGTTGCGATTCCGTGGTGACGATGCATCTCACCATCAATCATCCCGTGCACACCGCGGTCACCGTGACAGCTTATGACAGCTACACCTGGACGAGCGGCGACGGTGAGACCTACACCCAGTCCGGTACTTACTATTATTCGCATGAGGACGGCAACGGGTGTGCGCAAGTGGACACCCTGCATCTGACCATCCACTATTCCTCCAGCAATGATTTTGCCGCCACGGCTTGCGAATACTATTTGTGGGATGGCATAGTCTATACCACTTCTGGCGACTACACCCGACATTATCAGAATATCTACGGTGCCGATTCGGCGGTCACTTTGCACTTGACCGTCCATCACGGCACACATAATGTTGAGAACGGAACTGCCTGCGAAAGCTTCGTATGGCACGGCACAACGTACACGTCATCCGGCACCTACACGTATGCCTATGTGAACGCCGACGGATGCGCTAGCGTGGACACACTTCACTTGGCCATCCACCATGTAAATATCATTGAATTCAACAGTACTGCTTGTGAAGAATTTGAATGGAACGGGGT
>Ga0310690_10000540_pt1 | contig 79234 bp, 72 predicted proteins | sample AusTroGonzalo_MG_2_FD_207661 | JGI IMG/M metagenome (GOLD analysis project Ga0310690, IMG submission 207661) | Bovine rumen microbial communities from tropical cattle in Woodstock, Queensland, Australia - Gonzalo_04 (v2) (version 2) | ecosystem: Host-associated > Mammals > Digestive system >...
AATACATTTAAAAAACATGTCATTAATGCCTACAAATAATGAAGAGTATGTGGCTATTATGAAAGATATATCACGCAGTTTAAACATTTCATTGGAAGTATTACCTGATGAAAAAATTGCTGAATTTAATACAACACTTAATTCTTTGGAGGATTATTTAAAAACTGCAAATTTGGGAGACTTAAATGATATTAATTTAACGATTACACATAAAGAATTTATATCTCAAATCCAAGATATACTAAAAGATTTACCAAATAGTGAAAAAGCAAAGATTCAAGATTTATTTGGCTTTAAGATAGTTGATGATAAATTAACCGGCTATCCTAATAATTCTGTAGAAATTGATTTAACTTCAATTACTAATCCAAAATCACGAGAGGCAGCAAGATTAGTAAAAGAAGCAATTTCTCAATATACAAACAACAATTTTATTACAGTAAAAGACAACCCCGAATTAAACGCAAGGTTAAAAGAGCTTTCGGAAATAATGCCTGAAATATTTAATCAAATAGATGGTTCAAAAGATTCGGTTGTTATGATAAAAACATTACAAAGAATTGTTCAAAATCCAAAATATAGTAAACTTAGTGAATCAGACAAAAGAGTCTTAACGGTTGCTACTTTATTGCATAATACAGATAAAACATCTGCTAGTACAGGAGAATCTGCTTTTGATGCGTACTTCATTGCTAAAAAATTCAATATGTCAGATACAGAAGCACAAAAAGTTTATTCGATTATAGAAAATTCTGATTTGATTAATAAATTTATGGCAACAAGTAAAAAAGAAACTATAAGAAATTATAGAGGCACACGCATTAACGGTTCTGAAAGAGAAGATACTTTTGATTTAATTGCATTTAAATTAAAAGAGGGAAATCTATTCGAGTTAACACAAATGTTATATAGTGCAAAAGAAGAAGATGGCTTTACAAGACATTTTGATAAATTATTAGAAAACAGAATACGTGAAATGAAATCAAATGATTTTGTTTTACCTCAGACACCTCGTTCTGCATATCACGATCATGCAGAGATTATGACAATACCATATGGCGATAATGAATACCAAGTAAAAGTTGTATATGCAGAAGATATAGAGAATTTTTATGCATTGATTCATACTCCTGAAGCCGGTTATGCAACAGGAGGCACAAGAGATGCAAACTTCGCAAACTTTGAAGCATTTAGAGTATTAAATGATGACAAAGTTATTTGTACAAGTTATGTATCAAATGGTACTGCTGGCTTAGTTAAAGAATACCATTATGGATTTATATTTGATGTTGCTAATGATAAGCAATATGTTGGTTACGGAACAGATATTTACTCTTTAGGCAAAAACATTCCTGATATGGTTGTCGAGTATTTTAGAGACAAAGGTATCAAAGCTAATAGAAATAGAGGTGGAAAATTTGACCATAGAACAATGATTAGTAATACTTTAAAAACTTTGTTGTATGGAACTGATTATTATAAATTGTCCAAGTCTGTAGCAGACCAAGTTGCTGTTATTGATAATAAGTACAACACTGAGATAGAAAAACTGTCAAAAGCACGAAAACAATTTTTCACTGAAAGATTTGGTACTGCAAAAATAACTTATGAACAGCATGTGTCAGTTAGAAATGATGCAAAATTGGTGAACATAGAAAACCAAATTAGACAACTGCAACAACAAAAAAGAGTAGAAATAGAACAAGTACAAGGTTATTCTACGCTAAAAGAAATGGATGCAAAATATGCAGAAAGACTAGAAAAAATTAAATCTCAATTAGGAAATGAAACAATGTCAATTGAGAATTTAGAAAAAATAGATCCAGAGTTTGCGTCTGCATATAAAGAATTTTTAAGCAGAGATGGTTCAGAACATAAAGAAGATGCTTCCCTTTTGAGAAGTGGATGGCACAATGAAGTTTTGATTTCAAATCCTGAAATAAGTGCTATTTTCACAGACGATATTAGTAGTATTCCTGAAGAATATTTAATAAAGGCTCAAGAAGAAGATTTACCTATTGTAATTATTAGATAATTATACATGAAATTCTTTATATTATAATTTGTCAATATTTAATATTTTTTATTAAAGTTTACCAAAATTCTCAAAGTATCTGTCAAAAGTTTCTGTCATTTATAATAAAACACAACAATTCTTTATAGAAAAATTTGTTTATAAATTTTATTATTTTTTATAATGCCGAATTTGCTTTAAAGGCAGTTTTTCAGCGTAGTCTAGATAATATAATATACCGGTGCTTCCTTCTACATCAACTTCTTTTCCGACTAATCTATATTTATAATTAGAATCCCATTTCATTGTTTCCATAACTCGATCATATAAGGTTATATGATAAAACTCTTTAGGACGATTGGATAAAGTTGTAAATTTTATAGCATTTTTAGAATTTTCATCACAAGATTTAACTACTATTTTCCGTTCTTTTGGATTAAAGTAAAATTCTCCATATTGTGACGGATTAAGTATAGCAACTGACACAGGATTTAGCAAAATTTTACCTTCTCTTATTATTAATGTAGCTTTTGGTTTATTCCCAAATAGTTCTCCCGGAATCACTTCAAACCCTTTTAATATTGACTCTGTCATAAATTAACCTCTTTTTAAAATATTATTGTTATTAAATTATAAATAAAATAATTAATAATTGCAATAATATTATGAATAAATTATGAATAAATTTGTGGTCTCATTTTTTTTTAAATCTGTCCCATTTTTTATCTAATTATTCAAAATAAATTTAACTAATTTTTGAATTAATTTTTTGAGGCAAGTCTTCCAAAATCTCAAACCATCTGTTAAATTTCTCAAGTTATTTATTCCATTCCTAATATCTCTCTTTCAATTTGCCTAACAATATCCTGAGTTAAACCTTTCTTTTCGGGCTTTTGTTCTGGTTGAAGAGATTCGGTGTATTGTTTTACAAGCGGGATATTTTTAAGAATATTTATCAATGAATACATTTCTGGCGGCGGAGTTTTTTGATTGTTATCAATATCTGCGGAAATTTTGTTCATCATTTTTCTTGCAAAATTAAGCAACTCTTCGCTAAAACGATCTTCATTGTGTTCAGTATCAAACCTTTTTTTGTCCCAATTATATTCTTTTTTCCAATAAAACAAAATCCTGCGGGAAAGTCCAAGTTGTATTCCAATCTCCGCCAGAGATTTTTTATCATAAATATACATTTGTTCAGCTTGTGTCAGTTGGTTGTATTTTGTCATTTTTATACCTCAAAAATTATTCTGTTAATACTAAATTGGTTTTTATCCGTTAATCTTTTTACTTGAAAATTGCAAGTTTTTTCAATAATTCCAAGATTTTGATAATATTTTATAAGTTGGTTTAATAATGCCATCGTGTTTTTTATTCTGCGAGGTTTTAAACCTTTCATTTTACAGGCATTATAAACTGATTTAATCTCTTCTGTTTCGATATTATTCAGGAATTTTCCTTTTAAATAAGGTAAAATATTAAAATTAAAAATGGAGCGATAATTTCTATATGTTTCAAATTTACAATATTCCTTAACATAATTTTTCATAAAATATGCAACAGCATCTTCAATTTTTATAGGAGTTATTTTGTCTTTTGGAATCACAAATAATTCAAAATTACTGTCAGGTTTTTCTTCAGGCATTTTGTATTTCCCCTGTTCAAAGACCAATTTACCCTCGTTCAAAAGATGTTTAAGTTCTGTTTTACAATCATATTCTGCTATCATTTCTATTTCATCTTGGGTAAATTCTTTTAAATGTTTTGCCAGTTTTTCAATATTCATAAAATCTGCTCCATAATTTCTTTTGTAATTTCTGTTAGGTTATTGTCTTTAGCAAATGTTTCCATTTGATTAATAAGCTGAACAATTTGCCTGAATCTGTTGTATTTTAAATGTATATATTCAATCGCATCGGGAGTAAATGGAACTTCTGACAACTGAGCTATAATTTGGCTCAAATTATTTACTCCAAATGTTTCTAACTTTAGAATTTCTGAAAATCTGTCATATAGGTGCTTGTATCTTTCAAGTTTTCTATGTGCCAACCCCATTCCGATAAAAATTATCGGGCATCCGGTTTCATCGTGGATATCACGCAGGGTTTCAATTGTTTTGTAGTTATTCATCAAATAATCAATCTCATCAATAAAAATAATTTGCGGATTTTGTTTCAGCTTTTTAACCACGATATTAAAATTATCCGAGGTCAAAAATCTGGGAATCTCGTCAAGCTCCTTAACCATTTCTTCAAGCAGCCATCTGCCTGACATAAGGTTTGATGCTCTTAAATAAATCCCATCATACTTGCACGCAAGCCACAAAGCTGTTTGGGATTTTCCAAGTCCGGGTTCACCAAAAACAAGTCCCATTTTCGGAATATTTTTTGATTTGTTTACCAGATTTTCAACAAGTCCGATGAAATTTTTAACATTCTGTGTTTTTACAAAAATCTTATTCATAAAGCAGTTTGTACTCCTTTGTATTTTTAAATTCCGCTATCCAAGAATTATTCGGATCATTTTTTATCAGATATTCATATTTTTCTGAATTATTTTTAAACATCTTTTGAACGCCATTTAAACGGGTATTAAACACTTCTTGAAGGGATAAATCTGAAGGTTGTGTTTCTATTTTCGTTTCTAAAAGTTTTATATCTTCAGTCTCCAGATATTTTTTCACTGATTCGACTGTTTTCTTTTTTAGTTGTCTTTGACGGACAATTTTTTGCTTGTAATCTTCATAATCTTTGACATCACCTAACAGTTTTGCCATCGGATGGGTTTCGGTTACTCGTTCTGCCATACATAAATACTCACCTCTCGGGGTGTAAACCTTAATATTTGTTAGATCAAAGAGGTTGTATTTTATTAATACTTTGCTTTTAAAACCATATAATCTTTCATCAAAATAGTCACAATTTAAAAACCTGATACCATTTCGTTGAATTGTTTTGATTTCAGTTGCTAACATCAAATCGTCAAGAGTATTTATATCAATATTCTGCCGTTTTCTTTCGGATAAGACTTCCGAAATTGTTTTATCCGGAGCATTCGGACAGGGTTGAGAATTCTTAAAACTCAACCACATATCAATCATTTTTATTGTTTCTTCTATGGTTGGAATGAAATCATTATGAAGATTTTTGTGGAATTTTTCATTCCGCATCATATAGGCAGGCTTATTGTTTATTGATGAACCTATATAGCTCGGTAAAAGTTTTTCAAAACCTTCCTGAAATTCTTTAAAAAATCGTTCTATTACTTTGGCTCTGGCGTTGTATGGTCTTGCGAAAACTGTTTCTATTCCAAGTTTTGAATATAATCCCCGAAAGCCTAATTCTGTAAAACCTTTATCATCAGTAAAATACTTAGCTCTGAATGCTTTGCCGTTATCCTGATAAACGACTTTTGGTATTATATCAAGATTGATTATTGCATTACGGAGCGCACTTGCAATACACTGCGTATTTTCTTCAAGCATTATTTCATATCCAACCAAAGCTGTTGATTTCCAATCCAAAAATCCTACAAGTGTTGCTCTGCAGGGTTTGCCTGTAAACGGATTTATTACCTGAAACGCTAATTTATGTCCATCTGCAACAAGAATGTCTCCGACTTCCAAAATTGAAGCATCACGTTTGATGTACGGTTCGACTTTATCCGAGAGTGCTTTTTCTCCGTCACGAGCAAGAATCCACTTGTCGTAATTATTATCCTTAAACCATTTTGCATATCTCCTAAAAGTGATATCAGCCGGAATAAAATTTTGTCCTTGTTCTTTCAACTTGTATTTAGTGAGTGCGATTGATTTACCAATAGAAATCCTATTCGGATGCAAAAGCAATCCCATAAATATTTTTATTTCTTTATCATTCAGTACTGTTCTATAATCATCAACGCTACTGTATTTATACTGTGGTAATAACTTTGTATAATCTTCTGTTTTATTTAGCATCGTAAACCAACGATGCAAGCTTCCGCGAGAAATTTTACCTAAAATCTCAAATAAATGAGAGTTTGAAGTATTATGCAATTTAACAAAATCATAATCGGCTTGGAGTTTGTTTTTAGCTTGCTTCCTAAATTCAAGCCATTTATGAACTACATCAAGTCTTGCGAGCGCGATTTGTTTACATTTTTCTGGAGTAAATTCTGCCATGTGCGTCTTCCTTTGTATACACATTAATGTCTCTGTTTCACAGAAACATCAAGTCCTGAATCTCAATCTCAGAGACATTTTGACACATATCAAAATGCGAGATAATTTATTTTTGCACTATGTTGCACTTTATTGCACAGGTTAAATATTCAAATATATTAGTACTTTTAGACATGATAATTTCTAAAAACTCAAGATATCGGTGCAAAATAGTGCAAAAATCAGGACAAAAGTGCAAGAATAGTCCGGTACATCTCAAGACTATAAACCTGCCTCTATCGCCCTAGAAATAGGCATACTTACTCCAAAACTCCCATCACAACTGCCCTGAAAACCTATATCCACTGCAATAAAAAAGACTCCATATGGAGTCTCTTTTATATGGGCCGCAGTGGACTCGAACCACCGACCTCACCCTTATCAGGGGTGCGCTCTAACCACCTGAGCTAGCAGCCCGCGTAATTTTCATATTAAACTTTCAAACCTTATTGTCAAGGGTTAACCCTTATCAGGCCTCTCACAAAAACGTGACATTTAGTCACCTTTTTGTTCGGCAGAGTGCTCTAACCACCTGAGCTAGCAGCCCATATCTCTAGCTACCCTTCGGCTGACTGTTAACAACTTATCACAGACATTTGTCTAAATCAAGTCTTTGTTTGTGAAAAATTTTTGTTTAATGTACACTAGTGCTTGGAGAATAGCTATGACTGAAATTTTATATATCTATACTACAATTTTTGCGATTTACTTCATTATATATGCTTTTGTATTGTCAACTCCCGCAAAAAAAATCAGGGATAAATATACTCCAAAGGATGCCAATCTTTGTGTTGTTGTTTATGCGACAGGCCAAACAGATACCCTTGAAAATCTTATAAAACAGCTTAAGAACCAAAATTATCCGAAAAACAGTTATAATATTTATGTTTTACTCGACAAATGCGAAAATGTTCCGGATGTAACATTACAGAGTGATATTAATGTAAATGTTATAAGTATAAATAATATTGAGCCCATTGGCAAAAGTCAGGCATATTCTATAATTGCTGAAAAGCTTTACGATGCGCCGAATCTGGATGCATATGTCTTTTTGGACTCAAAAAATTACGTAGATTCTGATTTTCTTACTAATGTTAATTTCTATCTCTCCAAATATGATGTTTTTAATCCGACAATTACTTATCTCTCACAGGATGGAGATTTGGATTTCAAACAGAACGTTAAAATGATTTATTCAAGATTCGTCAATAAATTCATTACATTGCCAAGAACAAGACTCGGATTAACAAATATTTTAAATACTGATTCATTTATCATAAAAAGAGCCCTGTTAAACAAAATTGCAATATTCGATTTCAGAGATATTATATCAGAGCTTGAATACACTATAAGACTCGCAAAAGAAGGCATACCGGTTGCAACCATTGATGACTTAAGAGTTTTTGACAGTATTGAAAAATTTGATTACAGAACGCCGTCGCTTACAAGGAGATTGGAAATTCTGTTTTCCAATTTTACAAAACGTTCTCAAACTCTGATTTCAAGAGAATTTCTACTTTATCAGGCTGCACCGAATTGGCTTATGTTCTTAATAGGGTTTATGTTTCCCCTTATACATACACATAATTTCCCGGCAGCAATCAGTTATTCTACCGTATTAATAACTCTAGTACTTTTCCTAATAGCATTTTTTGCAGGTCTTTTGAGAATACAGTTTTCATCAAAAGAGTATTTATATTTATTTACATACCCGGTATTATCAGTGGGAAGACTTCTATACAATTTCCCGATTTGCAGGGGTGTAAGGAATATATTCAGCAAAACTACTCAAAAACATACTGTAGAAACTATGACTACAAATGCTATTGTTTCTGACGGAACCAGAGATATACAGGTAAAGCTTGAGTTAATATCAGATAACGGACTTGCAAGAGTCACCTTTATTAATCCGAACGGCAAACATTACACTACAAAAAACAATCATTTACGAATGATTGATGCACTTCGTGAATTATCTGCAAAGCTAAAGGATTACGGAATGACCCTTAAAATTTGCCAGAATTGCAAATACTTCCAAACACTGGTCGACGGTTCTACAAATATGGTAAAAGGAACCTGTAACTGCAAGTTTGAAGGCAGAACTCCGGGAGATATAATTCCTACTCTCGTTTGGAACACTTGCCCTAAATTTGAAGAACAAAATATTGTAAGTTTATTTTAAATTTTTATGTTAAACTTGATATCGAAAGAAGGCTAAATTGATTGAAAATTGGAAATTACCTCTTGTACTCACGACTTTTGCCGGATTAGCGACAATCTTTGGCGGATTTGTCACATTTTTTGTTAAGAAAAATAACTTAAAAGTTCTTTCGCTTGGGCTTGGTTTTTCTGCCGGAGTAATGATTTTTGTATCACTAACAGAAATATTAACCACTGCGCAGGAAATGCTAAAAACATATTATCCGGTTAAATATCATTGGATATTATTTGCCGGATTTATTGCCGGTGTTGTTATATCAAAATTGATAGACGAATTTATCCCTGACCATGTCGAAGAACAGGACTTCAAAGAAATGTGTGAGCCTGATGATGAAAAATGCCAAAGACAGCATAAAATCAAACGTGCCGGTTTGTTAACTGCTGTTGCTATAGCGATACACAATTTCCCTGAAGGGTTGGGAACATTTTTGGTTTCAACTCAGGATATGGCAATCGGAGCATCAGTTGCCTTTGCTATTGCATTACATAATATTCCTGAAGGAATTGCTGTTGCACTTCCGATATATCACGCTACCGGTAAGAAAAGATTAGCAATCTGGTATTCATTTTGGACCGGTATTACAGAACCGATTGGTGCAATCATAGGGTTAATTATATTACAATTTATACTGCCAAATGTATTTATAGGACTTTCAATGGCAGCTGTTGTCGGGATTATGATTTATATATCATTTGATACGTTACTTCCGCTTTCACATGAATATGGCGACTGGCACTACGCAATCGGCGGAGTTATGTCCGGCATGATTGTTATCTGGGCAAGTTTATTATTATTAAACGGATATTGATAATTTAAGCTTCTTCCTGCTGCTTTATTATATTTCTTACAATATTGTCAACTTCTTTATTTACTTTTGTATTATAGTTTTTTTCAAATATTTTTAAATGTGTCTTATATGTTTTAGGATAAAGTTTCTTCAAATTACCCATTAAACCTTCTTTTGCAGAAGCAAAATCTTTATCTTTGGAAAGGGATTCAGATAATGTTATAAGTGCATCATGTATAACAGGCACCACTGCTAGATGTGGATTAGAGTGAGCTACAGAGATTACCCACTCCGCTATTGCGTCATACCATGCCATCATACATACATCCGGGTTTTTCATACCTTTAGAGAAGGTATCAGCTACCATTTTTCTTCCTTCAATTGCTAATTCGCCCGCATGTGCTGAAGAACCGGCTCTTTTTAATGAGAAACCGTCTATAAATGAAGTTTTTAGAACATCGTAGTTCGGTATTTTTGAGACTTTAATCATTAATTTTTCCTTATTTTTTAAATAACTGTATTCATTGCAATTGTGTCAGACGGAAGTGTATCCATTTGTTGTTTAGATTCTTCTGTCATTTTTTCTAATTCTTTTAATATGTATTTAAATTGGTGTGTAGTACGTTGTGGCAGAGTAATTCTGTTATATACGATACCACCTATAAAAAGTAATACTGCAGCCAATGCCATAATATGCCCTTTTGTAACTCTATGGCTCGCAACATTTTTAGAACATACTTTATTTTTATTTTTCGGATTAAAACTCAAAACATTAGTAAGCTCTGTTGTCAAATATTTTTTCCCTTTGTAACTGACTAAATCCGGCTGAACACCTATACGTGTATTCATGCATTTCTCCTTTTTTAGAATAATACTGTTGGTTGAAATTACTTTTCATCGACATAAGTAACGTAAATCTGAAATTTTGCTTATATAGAACAAATATGTTACAAAAATTTACATAAGACCATAAAAAACACAAAAAAAATGCGGATTAAACCGAGAAATTATAATTTCTGAAATTTTTCCGCATTTTTTAAAATTAGTATCTGTAGTGAGCAAACGCTTTGTTAGCTTCAGCCATTCTGTGAGTATCTTCACGTTTCTTGCATGCTGCACCTGAACCGTTTGAAGCATCGATAATTTCATTTGTTAGTTTATCCACGAATGATTTACCGCTTCTGTTCTTTGCTGCTGCAATAATCCATGATGAAGCAAGTGCAAATCCTCTGTCTGCTTTAACATCAATAGGTACCTGGTATGTAGAACCACCTATACGTCTTGCTTTAACTTCCAGCAATGGAGTTGCATTTGTAATAGCTTTTTGGAAAATTTCCAAGCCTTTTTCGTTTGTTCTTTCTTCAATTTTAGCTATTGTTGAATAGAAAATTCTTTCAGCCAAAGACTTTTTACCGCGTCTTAAGATTCTGTTAATAAATTTAGATACATCAACGCTGTTGTAAATAGGATCAGCTACGGGAATTCTTCTTTCAGGTTTAGAACGTCTTGACATTATTTCTTACCTCCCTTATCTCTTTTAGCACCATATTTAGAACGGCTTTGTGTTCTGTTTGCAACACCTGCAGTATCTAAGGTACCACGAACTATGTGATAACGAACACCAGGAAGGTCTTTAACCCTGCCACCTCTGATAAGAACAACACTGTGTTCCTGAAGGTTATGTCCGATACCCGGGATATAAGTAGTAACTTCAAATCCGTTAGTTAATCTGACTCTGGCAACTTTTCTTAATGCTGAGTTCGGTTTTTTAGGGGTTGTTGTATAAACCCTTGTACATACTCCACGTCTTTGAGGGCATTCCATCAAAGCAGGAGATTTTGTTTTGTCTGTTAGTTTTTTACGTTCTTGACGTACTAACTGATTAATTGTAGGCATGTTTTTCTCCTTTTAATTTCCTAATACTATCGGTAAATTCGTTGTTATCCCAGGAACCCTTACTTATTCCGGCAACGTTCTACCGTCACCCGCCGTCAAATCCAGCACGAAAAATTCGACTAAGTGTTAAAAATATACTAAAATAAACATTTTTCGCTGTCAATAATGATCACAGAAAATTTAAACAAAATACAGTTGCTCAAATTTTTTACTTATAACTCACTACAATTTTAGAGAATAACGTGTTACAATTATCTACATGGAAGGTGTTAATCAGGAATATTTAAACGAGATTAAGCAAAAAGCTTTTGAGAAAATAGACAAGTCTGAGCTTTATCAATACAAAGGCAGTGTATCAAAGCTTTTGGGATTGACTGTAGAAGTTAAGCTACCGGGCTTAAAAATCGGAGATTTATGCTATATAGAAGCATCAACCGGAGAAAAAAAACCGGCAGAAGTCGTTGCGTTTAAAGGAGATTCGGCACAATTACTTTTGCTATATGACGGAACCGGTATAGGTCAGGGGAGTCTTGTACAAACTACCGGAAAACCGATTACAATACCTGTCGGGGATTTTTTGCTGGGTAGACTGGTTAATCCTATGGGTGAGCCTATAGACGGCAGACCTATGAATACGGAAGGTGCTATATGGAGAACAATAGAAGGGCCTCCACCGGGACCGTTTGAAAGACCTATAATTACTGAAATGTTTTCAACAGGAGTACGTGCGATTGATGCATGCATGACATTTGGGTGCGGACAGCGTATGGGATTGTTTGCCGGTTCTGGTGTCGGTAAAAGTACGTTACTTGGCATGATAGCCAGAAATTCTGATGCTGATGTTAACGTTGTTGCACTAATTGGAGAACGTGGAAGAGAAGTTAAAGAATTTATTGAAGATTCTTTAGGCCCGGAAGGTATGAAGAAATCCGTAATCGTTTGTTCAACCGGTGATCAGCCTCCTTTAATCAGACAAAAATGTTTATTGGCAGCAACTTCTGTGTGCGAATACTTTAGAGATAAAGGGAAAAAAGTTTTCTTAATGACAGATACTGTTACACGTTGCGCAATGGCAGGGCGTGAAGTTGGACTTTCAGTCGGTGAGCCACCTACCATGAAAGGCTATCCGCCGTCAATATTTTCATGGTTACAAAAAGCTATGGAAAGAGCAGGAAATAGCCCAAAAGGTTCGATTACAGCTTTTTATACCGTACTTATGGAGGGTGATGATATTAATGATCCTATCGTGGATACGGTTCGTGGTATAACAGACGGTCACATATTTTTATCAAGAAAAGTTGCAGAAGCGAATCATTATCCTGCGATCGATGTTTTAGGCAGTATTTCCCGTCTTATGACATCAATAACTTCGGATGAACATAAAGAAGCTGCTGCAAAAATGAGAAAAATACTTGCTCTATATAGAGAAAATAAAGATTTAATCGATGTTGGTATGTATCAACCCGGAACTAACCCTAAACTTGATATTGCCATTGAAATGATGCCTCAAATCAACGCTTTTCTGCAACAAAAAACTTCAGACAGCGTAAATATGCAAAATACAATTGATACGCTTGTAAATATGATGGCCAACGTTGATATATAAAGCCTTACGCTGAAACTGTTTTTGTAGACAAGTTTTTATCTTCCCATATATCAACAAGGGTTGAACAGAAGAATATACTTGAGTAAGTACCGATAAAGATACCCAGAATCATTGCCAAAACAAAATCTCTTGTTGTAACTCCGCCAAAGAAATATAAAGCAGCTAAAGTTATTAACGTTGTTAAAGAAGTATTAATACTTCTTGCTAATGTTTGATTAATACTTCCGTTCATAATTTCACTAAAGGTCATTTTCTTTGAATAGTATTTAAGATTTTCCCTAACCCTGTCAAATACAACAATTGTATCGTGGACAGAAAAACCAATAACAGTCAAAAGTGCTGTTACAAACAATGCATCCACCTGAACACCGTATACAAGTCCGAGAATTGAGAATATACCAACAACAAACAGTGTGTCATGCACAAGCCCGAGGATTGCAGCAAGTGCGTAATCAAACTGAAACCTGAATGTCAAATATGCAATTATACCTAAAAGTGCAAGCGATAATGCAATCAAGGAATTTTTAAATAATTCCGCACCCAGAGTCGGACCGACTGATGCAACCTGTACTAACTCAGGTGATTTGAATTCTGAATTCATAACTCTTGTTATTGTATCCAAATCACTTGATTTTTCGTCAATAAATTTTGTTCTTATTGCCAAAATAGCTTTTAAATCTTCGCTGGAAGAAGAATTAACATTGATTATCTGCAATGCAGGCTTTTCAATTCCTTTTGATTCAAGTGCTTTTCTTACAGATGCAAGCTTATCATTAGCAATATCTTCCTGAACTCCGTATTGTAAAGTGGTTCCACCGGTATAATCTATACCAACTCTGATTGGTGTATGTGTATCATACGTAATCATTGAATATATCATTGAGCAAACACCCGGTAAAAGAAGTATTGCTGAGATACACAAGCATAACCATCTGTATTTTACTATATCTAATTTTAATTTCATTTTTATTACTCCTAATCTAATATACCGAATTTTGCTTTTTCACGTTTTGTTTCAACAGCCTGGAACCCTTCGCCTATCTCTTCCGGTTTTAAACCAAACATAGCAGGATTCTTAAGATTACCAGTTCCAAATGCAAGGTGCATAAAGTTTTTAGTAATAGTAATTGCACTGAACATTGAAACCATAACACCTATTGCAAGAGTTAAAGCAAAACCTTTAACAATACTTGTCCCACAGCAGTAAAGAATCACACAGGTAATAATAGTTGTCATGTTTGAATCGAAAATACTTGTAAAAGCTCTGTCAAATCCTGAATTTATAGCCGTGAATAAAGTTCTTCCGGCCCTGAGTTCTTCCTTGGTTCTTTCGAAAATCAAAATATTAGCATCAACAGCCATTCCTATTGAGAGAATAAACCCTGCGATTCCGGCAAGGGTAAGAACTACACCGAATCCTTTAAACAATGCGAACAATATTATTCCGTACAAAATAAGCGCAATGTCCGCAATTAATCCTGGAGCTCTGTAATACAAAGCCATAAATACCATTACGAATCCTAAGCCTATAGCACCTGCAATCTTTGATTTAGCAATACTGTCTGCACCAAGTGTCGGCCCAACAGTATTTTCCTCAATTATTGATGCCGGAACAGGCAATGCACCCGCATTAAGCAAATCTACCATCTTTTTGGCTTCTTCATAAGCAAATCCGTTATCACCGCCTGATATTTGTGCTCTACCGCCCGTAATCGGTTCTCTTATAACAGGAGCTGACTGAAGTTCTCCATTAAAGAAGATTGCCATTTGCTGACCGACCATATTTTTGGTAAGAGTGGCAAATTTCTTTGTACCTTCACCATTAAATTCCAAATCAACAACCCACTGGCCGTTTTGCGAATTTGTACTTAAATTTGCACTGTTCAAATCTTTACCTGTCAAACCTGTTGCTACCCATTCCTGTATTCCGTCTTTCATAACAGGTTTTCTAAAGTCCAATTCTGCGGTTTCCCCCAAATATGCCTTTGCCTGATTCAAGTCTGAAACGTCGGGGATTTCAACTACCAATCTTTTGTCACCCGAACGTTGAACTACTGTTTCGGAAACACCAAGCTTGTTAACACGGTTTTCTATTGCGAACTGCAAACTTGACATCATATCCGGCGTAATATGCGAAATAGTATCAGTCGTTTGGGCTTCCAATACTAACCTGGAACCGCCGACAAGATCTAGTCCCAGCTTTGTAGGCTTTGTGCAAATTGTAACTATTGAAACAATGACAATCAGAACAATCGCCCAAAACAATATCAATTTGTTCTTCATCTATGTACTCCTCTATATCTCATATCTTAATTATAATTCAAACAGAATTAAAGTGAATAAGTAAACCGTTGAGGATAAATAAATTTGGTAACTGAAATTATTACTTATTTTTGGCTAAAAATCCGGCCAATATGAACCCCAGAAAAGCAAGTCCTGATGCAATCCATGCTATAGTGGTTAATTTATTTTCACGCCATGCCTCTTTTGATTGCTGAACAACACTATCCAGTCTGTTTTCGGGATATGAACCGCAATTTTGTTCTGTTACAAAGTTATTGTGTGAATTTATAAAACCGATTCCTACTTTTATTTCATCTTTATAATCGCCGTTTTCAAGTAAAAAATGTTTACCTCTTGAATCAAGGAAATCATGAAAATTTTTTCCTTTTCTGTAAATAACAGTATCCTTAACCAAATTATTTTTGATAGTTTTAATTATTTTTTCCTGAACAGGAGTAGGACTGAAATTCCCGGGCGTATAAACACCTTTAAAAGAATTTCCTTGGATACTACAAACTTGCATCAAAATACTCCTTTCTAGATAGAATCCAAAGTAAACATTAATTCCGCTTTTTCAGCTTTTGTGAGCTCAACAAGCGGACGTCTTACGTATTCTTCAATCAAACCTCTGCTTGCAAGTGCCGATTTAACTGGGACAGGGTTTGAAACCATAAACAGTTTTTTGAATATCGGGAATAATTTTATATGCATATTCTTTGCGGTTGAAACATCACCTGTTTTAAAATTCCTAATCATTGATTTAATTTCGTTGCCAAAGAGATGCGAAGCTACAGAAATAACACCGTGAGCGCCCAAAGAAAGCATCGGAAGTGTTAAACTGTCATCACCTGAATAAATTGCAAAATCTGAAGGACAAATCGTTCTTAGTTCGGTTAAAATATCCATATCCGGATAGCTCTGTTTCAGAGCAACGATATTTTGGTATTTTTTAGCAAGAGTTTTAACAGTTTCAGGCGCCATATTTATCCCGGTTCTTGAAGGAATATTATATAGAATTATAGGCAGATTCGTAGATTCTGCAATTGTTGAAAAGTGTTCGATAAGCCCGCTTTGTGAAGGTTTATTGTAATAAGGAACAACTGATAATACCGCATCTGCGCCTTCTCTTTCAGCTCTTTTTGTCATCATGACCGCTGTTTCCGTAGAATTTGAACCGGTACCCATAATAACTTTTCCTTTACCTGCAAGTGCGCGTTTTGCGCTACACATAATTTCTATCTCTTCATCAAATGTTAAAGTCGGAGATTCTCCAGTCGTCCCTGCTACAAGTACTGCATCCGAACCATTTTCTACAAGATGTGATGCCAATTCTTCAACCTTTTCATAAACCACTTCCCGTTTTTCATTAAACGGTGTTACCATAGCTGTTATAACTTCTCCTGCGTCATATCTCATAATTTTATACTCCTATCTGTTATTACTTAGTATTTTACTTTAAACATTTTTAAATCTCTATAAATTCATGTACTTCTATAGTTTCTGTATTTAGATTAAATACTCCGACGTGCGAAGTTCCATATTTATGAACCGAATTAAATTTATACCTGTATGCCGTATTCGAAAATATTGTAATTTTATTGTTACGTTTCAAATCTGCCAATTGTTTTAAATTGTAGATACAAGTATTATCATCTTTATCAACAACCTGTATACAAACAATGTAATCTAAAGGAGAATTGGAGTTAATAATTTTGAATAATGCGTCAAGAGAATTATCCACATAATAAAATGTATCAAGAGAATAAAGAAATCCACCTTCATATTCTACGGACTCAACACCGATTTTATTCGACAGAAATTTGTTCATTTTTTTGTTTTCTTCGTCAATACTGCAATTTAACTCCGGATGTGAAAATTTTGGCTTTAAAGCAGTTGTAATAAAAATTTTATAGTTTTGAATTTTTAGTTCGTTTTTTTCTTGCTTGCTTTTTAGTGAAGCATTATATAAATTTTCATTAGTTTTTCTTACAAACCTATCAACATCATCAAATTTATCTTTCAATGTGTCCAAAAATAGCATTAGGCAGTTACAAACAAAATAAATAACCAAATAAATAACTACAGCCGTTCCATATTTGTATTCAAACACTGCTCCCAAAAGATCTACAGAACCTTTTGTAAATAATTCACCTATAGACACAAAATTTTTTAATACCGGAGTGAAAAACTGAAGCCAGCCAAACTGCGCATTTGTAAGATTTTGAATCCAATATATTAAATGCAGCATTAAAAAGAGCATAGATAATATCTTAATAAAATGAACAATACTTTTCAGAAAATCAAATAATTTTAGTATAAGTTTATTCATATATTTATTCTCCAAGATAGATATTATCAATAAGCCTTACGCCTTCTACTCTGCATGCAATAAGCACCATTGTATCGTTATCAGCGGTATCTTTATTTTCCAGCGTGTACTTATTAACAAATTCAAGGTATTCCAAATCATGTTTTTCTGTCAAAAATGAATATGCTGTTTCTTTTAGGGCACTGATATCTATTACTCCTTTATTGTAGCAAAGCTTGATATTGTTTAAAATTTTACTGAGTGCCAGTGCATCTTTTTTCCCTTTTTCAGTAAGATATTTATTACGTGAACTCAATGCCAAACCTGATTCTTCTCGAACAATAGGACATTGAATAATTTCAATTGGTATATTCAAATCAGTGACCATTTTTCTGATAATTATTACCTGTTGTGCATCTTTTTGTCCGAAAAATGCTTTATCAGGCTGAACAATATTAAATAATTTGTTTACAACCGTACAAACACCGTCAAAATGCCCGGGTCTTGATTTCCCGCACAGAGTATTTACATAAAAAAACGGAGGACAAACATACGTCAAAGTATCATTAGAAAGTTTTTTGCCTTCACCGTACATTTCACTTGGAGTCGGTGCAAAAACTATATCTACACCCTCTTTGTCACAAAGCGCTTTGTCTGCATCAAGCGTTCTGGGATATTTGTCGAAATCCTCTGTCGGGCCGAATTGAATTGGATTTACAAAAACAGAAACAACAACTCTGTCGCATACTTCTTTTGCTTTTTTGATTAAACTTAAGTGCCCGGCATGCAAAGCTCCCATTGTTGGAACCAAACCGACTGACAAGCCTTCTTTTCTCCACCTTTTAACTTCTTCTCGTACTTTGTCTATATTATTTAAAAGCATAACTTTCCCTTAAACCTCTTAATACCTGTATTCTATATTATTTATAAGCAATAAATGCATTGAGGTACTGTATAAGTTCGTTGAAACCTACATTATTTTCGTTCTTTTCACGACTCTCTAAATATTCTTGTATTGCAGAAAGTATCTCCAAAAATGTTGCGAGTGAAAGACTGCCATCGGTATAATCCTCATAAACACTCAGAAGATAAGCATAGGTATCTTCACAATTATGTAATTTGAGCTGTATTATTGCATTTTTGAGTTCTACATTGGATATCTCTACGTTTAAAAGTTGATAATACAATTCTGCAGAACGCTTCATTTTCTGCATTATTTCATTTGGTTTGGAATATTGTAGCATAGTTTGGAAATAATTTACAAAATACTCATATAAACGATTTTCATTAAATGATTTAAAATTAAATTTGTTCCAGAAAAAATCTCTGAAAAACAAGATTAAGTCTGAGTTATTGTCTCTGTAAAGGGTTTTTATATCTTTCCAAATATCTTTTGTTTTTGGCTTGTTCAGAAAATCATCAATTAACAAAATTTGGTTAAGGTTCTTAGTTTCATGATTAATTGAATAATACAAATCCCTGTTTTCTACATTTTCTACATCCACTAAGGTTACGGTTATTTTTTGAAGCATTCCGAAAATTTGGGATGCTTTTAATCCGTTATTTTTAATTTCCTGCCAGTAATTATGCAAAAGTATAAACATAGGATGTCCTTTTTCTTTACCCGAGAGTCTTTCGCCGTATATTATTTTTTCATATATTTTCTGCATTTCTTCGGGTAAGCACAATTTTGTTTGAGAATTGTCCAAGAGGTACTTCCTTCTAATTGTACTTATTGCTTTATCATTTCTTTCCGATGTTTTTTTATAACACTCACATATTGCATGCAACAACAAAGACAACGATAATAATCTGTTTAAACCGTCAATTATACCGCATTTTTTATTTGTTATTTCTGCAATGTAGATTAATCCCAAATCTATTTTTTTTGTGAATTCTTCTTCTATAGAAATTATGTCAAGGTAATCTACCAACTCTGAATTACAAACGGCGTAATCCAAAGTATATAATCGTTTTGTTTTATTTAAGAATTCAAGTAAATTGGTTACTTTCATTTATTACTCTGTTAAAATAAAGCCTCCGGAAGGTACGTTTTTAAGTTTATCTCCCTCAATTTTAGCTCTAAGATTTTTAATATATTTGTACACATAATCTCTTGGTAAGTCCAGAAGTTCTGCCAAATCTTTAGCAAATACCTGTTTCCCTATGTTGTTAAGGAAATACTCAAAAACCATCTGCTCTCTGTCAGTTAAAGTTTTTTTCAATACAATATTAATACTTGTATTAGATGAGTATTCTTCTACTTTATCCAGAACTGACTCATTTTTCAGAGTTTCAGCTTGAATTTCTTTTGATGCAGATATTTTATTTTCGGAATCAGAGGTTTTCAAAGCTCTGTTAACTATTTCTTTCACATCTGAATCATTGCTTATGGTTTCGTTAATCTTAGTGTCGTGCATGCCCTTTTTGTTTATTGAAAACGGCGTATGCGAAAGCTGTCTTTCTCTTGCAAATGCGCGTTCCGCAATTGCTGAAAAACTGTCACTTATATTATTATTAGTATTGGATGAAGTTCCTTTAGACATAACTATATCTATTACATCGTTTGTAGGCTTACTCTCCTCAACTTTTTTACCTAATCGTGCTGCAAACTCCTCCAATGTAATCTTTTCTAAAGAACTTCTCCACTGTCTAATCTCTTCCTTTGATAAATAATTAGGCATCCAACATCTCCTATATTTAATTTATGATAGTATAAATCTAATTCCCTAATAAACTCTTTTATTATAATTTATCACAAAACTTTTAAAATTTACCAAAATATTTCGTGATGTAAAGATTTCTTTATAAAAGTTAATCTTCTTGTACGATTCTTCCGGGAAGATGACTTTGCTTAATTGATGTCAGCAAAGACTCCGCCCCGCTTTTATTTTTGAATATCCCGACCTGTAAAGTATAGTTATTGGAACCTATACACTTTACTATGGGATTAAGATTAAGACTTGATTCTTGGATTATATCTTTTGCAACTTTTGCTTGCTCAGCAGATGTATAAGTGCCTATAAATACTTTATATACACTGTCTGCTTTTGGATTGCTTGCAGATTGAACCTCATTTTTCTGCACAGAAACCGGTTTTTGAGTTACTGCCGGCTCTGCATTTATTGTATTTTGGGGTTCTGGCTGAATATCCTCAGCCCGTTTCATTAAATCGGCAAAATTTCTTCCCTGATCCTCATCCTGTATCGCAGCAAGTCTGTCATCAACATTTACTATATTTTCTTCGACATCCGGTTCTTGTTTATAATCTCCGATCGAAACATCAACTGATGGAGAGAAAGATTTTATTAAAACCGTAAAAATAAGAAGCATTACGAAAAATGACATTACAAAAAGCTGCACTAATGAATAATCTTTGCTCTGTACACCTTTCTTCATATATTTTTTGTAACCGTTCCCCGCCATACTATACACCCCTGACCTTTGTCGCTGCAAGAGCTATATCATCAAGCTCATTTGCGTATCTGTTCATAACTTCATTTCCAAATTCTTTAACGTTTTCTATTCCCAAATCGCTCGATAGCCCGGAAGCTTTTACCGGAGTTCCTTCGGAAATAATATTAAGTCCGGTATGAATCAAAACAGAAGTCGCAGATTTTGTTGCTATAGAAACAGAAAGCTTTTTCCCATCAATCATAAGGTCATCACCCTGCCTAACAACATATATTCCCTTTTCTTCCAAAAGTTCTTTAATAATACAAATCAAAAGTCTTTGTCTGAAAACTCCTTCGGACAAGCCTACGCCAAATTGCTCTGAGATAAAGCTCAGCATAGATTTGCTGTATATTGGTTCATTATTTATAACGTCTTCAATATCAACCATTTCGGTTAATTTAACGTCACATTCTCCAGTGAAAGCTACTATCGCATCGCCTTGAATATTAAAATTCTTATAAATCCAGTGAGGCGAAAGCTGAGAACCTATATATTTAATTTCTGTATCTATAAATTTAGTTTTCATTTTCAAACAACAAATTTATGTATTTCTTACAGTGATTTGCGATAAGAGCCTTTTTCAAATGTGTACAAGATTCACACTTGCCACAATGCTTGCTCCCCGACTCATAACAACTCCATACTAACTCTAACGGTACAGAATTCTCTATGGCAATTCTAACTATATCATCCTTTCCATAATTAATCAAGGGGACTAAAACAGTAGGCTTTACTAGCGTTGAGCATTTAAAAAGCTCGGTTATAACATTTCTGAAAATTTCAGTATTATCCGAAAAAGTTTGGGCTTCATCCTTGTTCGCACCATATATAATTTTCGTATAATCTTCAGAATCACAGTAACAAGCCGCTATATTTAAAAACAGTGCATTTCGATTCGGAACCCATACTGATTTTGCGCTTTCTTTAGTATTCAAGTTTATAGTCGGAATCTCACAACCGGATACCAAGGCTGTTTTAGTTATTTTTTCAAGCCATTCGAGTTTTATAACCTTGTGTTCTATTCCATAATATTTGCAGATCTTTTTTGAAACTTCAATTTCTTTAGCTACAGCTTTTTGACCGTAGTCAAAGGTAAGTGCAAGCTTTATATTAATGTTTGTTTTAAGTGAATAATCTAAGGCAACCAATGAATCCAAACCGCCTGATAATAAAATAACCGCATTATTCTTCTGAGTCATCGTGGTCCTCTGTTTCATATTCTTCTATAAGACTTTTGGCTTCATTTTTTAGAAAATCAGAATATATAGGCAGTTCAATAATTCTATCTAAAATATCACGCCCTTCAAGATTATACATTGCGATAAGCGCATTTTTTTTAACCTCATCATCTTCATCCTGAAGGCACGGCCTTATCAATTCTACGGAATCCTCATCGTCGCTGTTCATAATAGCTTCAATCGCATTGATTCTAACCATAGGAGAAGAATCCATCAATGAATTTTTAAGTGCTTTTATCACTTTTTTATTATTAAAATTTAACTTGCCTAATGCCTCAACAATCTTTTCTTTTAAAAATGAAAATTTATCCAGAAAGCCCTGTTTGGATTCAAGAATTGCAACCAACGGATCAATTGCACTTGTGTCACCAAGCATTCCCAATGCAAATGTTGCAGACTCCTTAAGATATACTGATTTTTCCGTTTCATCCTCAACAACATCAATTAGTGGTCTGACTGCATATCTGTCACCAATCCTTCCGAGTGCATCGGCACATGCCAATCGTACTTTGTAGTGTTCATTTCTGTTATTTAAACAATCCAAAAGCGCCATTACTGTAGAAGGATCTTTATAATTTGCAATAGCTCTTACACACATCGCGCGAACGTTAATCAGTCCTTCATTGTCGTTATCTTCTGGGACAGAAGATTTTCTTTTTAATATTTCCAATAAAATTGAAAGTGTAGAATCCGTTCTGTGAGAATCTGCCAGCTTCATTACCTGAATCAAAATTTCAGGTTCTGTAATGCTCAATAAGCAATAGTTATAAATATCAACCAGTTCATCCGGATTATATGTCTTTTCCAGATTTGTAATATTTTTGATAACAACACTTGCAGAAGCACTTCCAATTTCACAATTTTTTAGTATTGAATCGTAGTCTAACACATCATTCTCCACGGTATAAACATACAACAAAGAACTCTTTTTAGCAAATAACTACAGCTGTTTTTAGTGTTTTAAAAACTAATGTTTACAAAACTTAATAAACAAGTAAAAAAAGGCAATTTTTTAACCTAAATTGACTTTATATATATAGACAGTTAATAAGGAGTCTCGTACATGAGAGAAGAAGAACTAAATGCAGCAATATCAGTTATTCCGGATCCTGTAGCAAATGTGTACAGACTCGATTCACGTAAAGATATTGAAGAAATACAAAGGATTTGCAGAATTTTTGCAATTGCCGAGAATCAATCAAACAAGCACAAAATGTTATCAATTAAAAATCTTGCAACTTTTAGGCTTGTTTTAAGTAATAATTAATGATAAAGGAAAAAAGGAAAAAAAAGACGACTTAAAAAGTCGTCTTTTTTTGTTTTGTAAGCTATCATTTTTTATATTTTGGTGCAAAATATTTTAAAATTTGCTTATTCTTTAATTTGCGACATTCTTTCTTTTTATTGCATGTAAAAAGAAAGAATGTCGCCCAAGAAAGAAAAACAGCTGTTGTTTTCTACGCCCTGCGGGCGTGAGATTGAATGGCTGATGCGGGCAAGCCCGCACTTTTATGCTCGCTATTGCTGCTTGCGCAGCACGCTCGCAAAATATAATCCGAGCCTAATAAAGCGAATAATCAATGTAGGTGATATAACAACAAGGCGGGTATTGTTTGAGCGAATCGAGTTTACCCGACTTAGGTCGAACCGTACAATTGGTTAATGAGCGTAGTTCAGCCCGGAAGGGGGTAAATATTTTATTGGAAAGTACTATAAGATTCCAAGTAATTTAAAAGATTTGATACTTTCTTGTTGGTATAAGAAAGTATCGATAAAAGATTAATTAACTTATGCACCAAAATATATACAAATACTACGGATATATGTTTTAATAGAATAAGAATTTTGATACAAGAATTTATGTGTGATTATGAAAGGAGTAAGTATGAAAAATAACGGTTTAATGATTTTAGGAACATTGGGAGTAATAATTATTGGTTTTATTGCACCACTTATTGTTTGGTTAAGCAAAGATACTTTAACACCTGAAGAAAGAGCTGTAATTGCATCTCTCTTCAATTTTGAAATATCTCTTTTAATTGTTTGCGTTTTAATAAACTTGATACCGTTTCTGGGGCAATTAATATCTTTGGTTCTATGTGTAATGAATATTGTTTACGGTATTCAGGCTTTTATTGCAGTAAAAGATCACAAACCATTCCATGCTATTACTATTTATGAATTTGTTAAATAATGAATAAAACGACAAAAAGCAGCAATCGGATGCACAAAGCATCTTATGCTGCTTTTTGTTATTATTTTAAGCATATTATTTGTTAAGCAACCGCAATTGTTCTTGGAACAAAATCCCAACGTTCACGTCTACCAGCAGAATTGTTGAGTGCACTTGCAGGCTCATTTGCCAATCCTACATATCCTTGGTTGTTTGTGTAGGCAATTGATTCACCTGTTTCGCCTTCAACTCGTTTTGGCTGTCCGACAACACCGGTTCGTTCAGGACCTTTTACTGGAGCTGTAGGTACTGTGTAACCAAGGAATGCCGGCTTTTTGACTTGATTGCCCTGTTCAGGAAGTTGTCCCGTTTTTTCTCCGTCAATTGCCCATTTTAAACGTTCGGCATTGAAGGGCTGGGCTGCTGCACCGATTTTTGAAATACCCATAGTTGTATACCTATATTAACTTATACCATATATATAAAGTATTTATTTTAGGAAAAATTGCCCGTGATTTACAAAAAATTTACAAAAGTTAATTATCAAGATTTAGCATTGATATTATTACATTTGAAGCCTCTTGAGCGGAGTATTTGTCAGTCAGGCAATTGCGAACATCCCCTAACTTGGCTATAAAATCGGCCCTGTAAGCTTTATCATACAAAAGTTTTTCTGTTTCATAGCAGATATTATCCGATGTAAATTTGCCCTGGACTAATTCGGGCACGATATTTTTACCTGTAATAATATTGGGAAGCGAAACATTTTTAATACATCTTACAACCAGATAAATTAAATATAGTATCCATGGTCCTTTATACCCTATAATCATAGGTGTCTGGTATAAAGCCGCCTCAAGTGCAACAGTTCCTGATGCAAGAATTAACGAATCAGAAACGCTTAAAAGAGCTTGATTTTCGCCCTTAATAATCTTAAAATTAGTGTCTTTTACATATTTATCAAAGATTTCATCTTTCAAATTAGGTGCATGTGAAATACAAAATTGCAGTTCCGGATGTTTTTTTTGCAATTTTTTCGCACCTAAAATTAGTGTTTTTGCAAGAAAAGCGAGTTCAAGCGGTCTTGAGCCGGGAAAAATCGAAACCAACATTTTTGAAGTGTCTAAACCATGTTTTTCAAAAAATTCATTCCTGTCAGCTTTAGGCGGTAACTGCTTTATCAAAGGATGCCCGCAAAAATGCGCATCAATTCCGTATTCTTTATACATATCAATCTCAAACGGAAAAATACACAATACCTTATCCACATATTTTTTTATTTTCTTAATACGCCATTTCCGACTTGCCCAAACCTGAGGCGGAATATAGTCAACGACCTTTATTCCACTTCCTTTAAGCCTTTTTGCGACCCTTAAATTAAAAGTTCCATAATCAATAAGTAAAACCAAATCCGGCTTGTATTCATTCAAAATATATTCACAAAGCCTCTTTTCAAGAGATAAATGTTCTAACGCAATTTTCAGACTGAATCCGAATGCTGACATCTTTGAATGGTCGCAAAAAATTTTAGCTCCTGCATTTCTAAGGTTTTCTCCACCAATTCCTTCGACAACGATATCAGGATACTGCTCTTTAATTAAATTCACAACTTTTCCGCCATGAATATCTCCGGAGTATTCTCCTGTTATTACGAAGACTTTTTTCATTATACCGCCATTATTACAATATTATGCTTGTTAGCGTACTTTACCACTTTTTCTTTATCAACGATTATGGTTTCACCGGCTTCTACAGCAATCAAATCCGCTTTATATTTTTTCATGGTTTTAAGTGTTTTAAGTCCGATTGCCGGAATGTCAAACCGTTTATCTTGTGAAGGTTTTGCGACTTTTATTATCCTGGCATGTTTCTTGGCAAGTTTTCCCCCTCGTCTTATACACTTATCCGTGCCTTCTATCGCTTCAACTGCCATAATCATTTTATCTCTGATCACAACCGATTGTCCTATATCAAGTTTCCCGGTTTCTTTTGCCAACCAGTATCCGTAATTTACGTCATCTATTTGCTCTTGTGTGGGATTAATTGCTCCCAATACTCCGGAAGGTATCATAAGTTCTTTTATAAATAAAGTTTGGTCCAGTACTATCACACCGATTTTTTCAAGTTCTTCTATAATCATCAGCATAACTTTATCATCATTAAGACGAATAGCTTTTTTAAGAAAATCAAGAGCCTTGGAATCAAACTTAGGGCGCTTTAAGATAACTGTTTTGCTTACTTTGCCCAGAAATGTCAGCTGTTTAATACCTTCATCTTTTAACACCTGCTCTATTTTAAGCGCTTCCCCCGGGCACAATGAGTAAACCTTGGAGCAATATTTTTTAAGCTGTTTATAATTATCGTTGGACAATGAAACGCAAACGACATCAAATCCATTTTCTTTGGCATACTGAGCCATTTTTACAGGCAAAAGTCCATCGCCTGCTATCAAACCCTGTTTATGCTCCAAAACAACCGCCATGAAATCTCCAATCCTCTCAAAATATACCCAATATTATACTACAAGAAAAGTTTTATACAACTTCCCGTTTCCATTCTCTGTAAAAATAAATCGCCAATATAAAATAAACTGTCCACATTACAACCGTTGAATAAACTTTCTCCCCGCTCATGATGATATTAATCCACATTAATGCTGTAATTCCGTTAACAACAATCCAAACTACCCATTGCTCCAACGCACGTTTTACGGTTAAATACATTCCGGTGATTGATAAAATTGTAGTAATACCATCCATTACAGGACTCTTATCTCCGGTAACACAAAGTACATATATGCATATTAGACTTAAAACAAAAGTCGAAAAAGTAATGATAATCCTTTCATTTTTAGTCAAAGAACTTTTAATGATTTCTTCTTTGTTTTCTTTCAAGTGTTGATTCCACTTGTAAAAGCCTATAATTTGCATTGGTATATAATACATAAAATATAGGCACAAATTTCCCCAAAGAGCGTTTTTTAAAGCCAGCCAGCTGTATAAAACAGAACCTGCGAGTCCGAATATATAACATTTAGGATTCCCTTTGCCCGCAAACATTGTATATGTGATGCCGAAAAATGCCGACAAAACTGCAATAGGATTATCCTGAAACAAACAAGTATTAAGTATCAGAATTAAATATATAATTGTAAGGCCGGCATATTCTGATGCTTTCCAATTTTCAAGTTTAATACTAATCATATTTATGTTATCTAATAAAAAAGGATGAAAGTAAATTCTATTGATAAAAATTCAATCTCATTCAACGGATTTTATAACAGCAAAGCACTTAAAAAGTTTCTGAGTTTCGCTGAAAATAATGGTGCCTTGTTTGCCTCTGCAACGTCATTAGTTCTTTCTGCAACGCTAAGACCTGTATCAATAATGGCAACCCCTAAAACCGATAAAGAAAATAAAAGAATTGCCTGTGCAAAAGCAATAACGTCTACTATTTTGGAATTTTTAATAACATTAGCTATTTCTGTTCCAGTTGTAAAAGCTGTCGGAAATATAAACAAAAATCCGCAAAAATATTTAAAGAAAGAAACTGTCGAAAATTTAAAAGCCGGTGCAGAAAGTCTAAAAGATTCAAAAGCGTATACTCTGGCAAATCAAATGTTTAAACTCGGTATTGGTGTTGCAATCGCTGCTCCAAAAGCATTGTTAAATCTGCTTGGAATGCCTTATATGCTTGACTATTTGTTTAACAGAAAAAAAGCAAAAAATGAAAAAAATGGTGACAACAAAGACCTGAATTTCAAAGGTAAAGGAATTGATAAATTATCCGAATTAATAGGAAAAACAATCGATAACAAAAATGTTCAGGAATTTTCCAAAAAAAACGCAAATTCGAATTTCCCGATGCATATAAATGCAGTCAAAGATGCCTTTGCGACCGGTGTATTTGTCGCCGGCCTAAGCAAGAGCAAAAAAATAGAAGAGGAAAGGAAATCTCCGTTAATCTATAATTCGCTGATTGGAACCGGACTCAGCATAATTTCAGGATACATAATAGATTCCGCAACTGACAAACCTGCTCAAAAATTCATCGATAAACTTAAAAACGCAAACATAAATGACTCCAATTTAAAAAAATATATTGATGGATTTAAAATCGCAAAGCCGATTTTGATTTTAGGTATAATGTATTATGGCATAATTCCTTCGATTTCAACATTCTTTGGCGAAAGAATAAACGCTAAAAAATATTAAGTTATGTAACAATATCTCAAAATTAGGGGTAATTTTGTAATATTTCTTAACAAAACCCTTGAAGTTTATATACAAATGATATATATTGTGTATATAAGGAATATGTGTTATGTGCCGTTTGATTGATTCCTTATCCCAATTCAAATACATTTACTATTTAAATATGGAGTCAAAAGTATGAAAGAAAAATTTATCACAATGAAAAAAACAGGTGCTACAAATCCATCAAGAGCAGGTTATTTACCTCTAACATCAGGTTTATCCGAAATGGGTGATTATTTAAGAAAAGTTAGTTTAATTAAATCACTTGATGTTAATGAAGAAAAAGAATTGGCTATCAGAGCTAAAGCGGGAAATTTGGAAGCAAAAAAAGAACTTGTACAAGCAAACTTAAAACTTGTACTTACAATTGCAAGAAAAGCAATTCACGTATCCAAATTACCTATGATAGATTTAATACAGGAAGGTAATCTGGGTTTAATGATTGCAGTTGAGAAGTTTAATCCTGATTTGGGTTACAGATTTTCAACCTATGCAACCTGGTGGATCAAACAAGCAATGTTTAAAGCAATCTCTGAACAATCATATTGTATGAAAATTCCTGTTTATATTCAGGAAACATTATCAAGATTTTCAAAAGTAAAAGCTGAAATGGAAAGAAATTATAATTGCCAGGTTACAAACAGCGATGTTGCAAAGAAAATGGACATTGAACCTGAAAAAATTAATACCTACCTTTCTGCATACACATCAACTGTTTCAATAGAAGGAAGTTTTGATGCCAATAACGGAAGTGAACTTTCTGTTGCCGATGTTGTTGCTGATGAAAAAGGCTGTGTTGAAGAAAATATAGAATACGAGGAGCTGAAAAGAGAGATTGCACAAGTTGTATCTACCTTGAAGGAGCGAGAACAGAGCGTTATAAAGATGAGATTCGGACTGGAAAACTTTGCTAAAACTACGTTAGAAGACATTGGTAAATTGTATGGGGTTACAAAAGAATGTATCCGCCAAACAGAAGCAAGAGCACTGGGGAAATTAAGAGCCGGATTGAATTGCTACGGAGTATAATTTGTGCAATAGGATGAATAAATAAAAAGCACTGTCTTAAAAGGCAGTGCTTTTATTTTTTAAACTTTCAAAAGTCCTTTCTTAAAAAGAGTACACATTTCTCTAAATTTTTTTTCTTCAGGAGTCTTAATTCTTAATTTGTCAATTATTAAAGCTAGCATAATACGGAAACCGTATATGCTTAATAACGGAACTGATATTTTTATAGGAGCTTTAACTTTTGCAACGAGTTCAAAGTTATCAATTCCGATTTTTGCAAGCTCTCTTTGTGCTTTAATAGCATCGCTGTATTTGCCCGCAAAAATTGACAGACCATTCTCAAGCTTAAGCTCGTGAATTTTTTGCGCAATAGGATTTGACATATCTACTTTTTCAATATTCATACAAAAAGTACTCTAAAATCTACTCCCATTTATATTTTATCAAATCCTGTATACTTTCTCAAGACTTCCGGTATGACAATTGTACCATCTTCCTGTTGGAAGTTTTCAATAATGGCAGCAAAAGTACGTCCTACAGCAAGTCCTGAACCATTTAATGTATGAACAAACTGAACTTTGCCATCTTTGTTTCTATATCTGATATTAGCTCTCCTTGCCTGATAATCACCAAAATTAGAGCAACTTGAAATCTCTTTATACGTATCATATGAAGGGAGCCAAACTTCAAGATCAAAACACTTGCTTGCGCTAAAGCCTATATCAGCTGTACAAAGAGCAACTCTTCTATATGGCAAGCCTAATAATTCCAGGCATCTTTCTGCGTTTCTAGTAAGCTTTTCATGTTCATCTTTACTGGTGTCAGGTGTTGTTAATTTAACCATTTCAACTTTATTGAATTGGTGAACTCTGATTAAACCTCTTGTATCTTTACCGGCAGAACCTGCTTCCCGTCTAAAGCATGGAGTGTATGCTGTCATATATTTAGGCAAATCTTCCTCATTCAGAATTTCATTTTGATAAATGTTTGTAACCGGGACTTCTGCAGTAGGAATGAGATACAAATCTTCATCAACGCATTTATACATATCTTCGGCGAATTTCGGCAATTGACCTGTTCCTGTCATAGTAGCAGCATTAGCCATAAACGGAGGTAAAATTTCTTCATAACCGTGTTCTTCTGTGTGCAAATCAAGGAAAAATTGTATTATTGCACGCTCCAATTTTGCACCTTTACCTCTATATAAAGTAAACCTTGATTGAGAAATTTTTACACCTCTTTCAAAATCAACAATACCCTTTTCTTCACATAAATCCCAGTGAGCTTTTGGGGTAAACGAAAATTTTGTAGGTTCGCCCCAAGTTTTAATTGTAGGATTATCTTCTTCTGAAGTTCCGACAGGAGTAGTTTCATCAGGAATGTTAGGTGTTCTTAGCAAAAAGTCTCTTTGTGCATTATCAAGTTCAATCTGTTTTTCTTCCAGAGCTTTTATTTCATCTCCGATTTTACGCACTTCCTCTTGAATTGTATCGGTATTTTCACCATTTTTTTTCATCATACCGATTCTTTGAGATTCATTTTTGCGTTTCGCACGAAGCTCATCCGCCTGAGCCTGAATTTTTCTTCTTTCAGAATCTATTTCCAAGACTTTATCTATTGATAATTCAGGATTTCTTCTTCTTAAAAGTTCGTTAATTTTTTCGGGATTCTCTCTTATTAATTTGATATCTAGCATTTCTGACTCCTCAATAGCATATCTGATTTACGTTAAATATTATAATTCAAAGAAAAAACTTGGTATAGAAAAATTCATATCAAAATTCAGAATGTTAAAAAAAGTAACATTTTTGAAAAAATTTGATTAAATTAGGCAATTATTGAAAGCAAAATGTTTTTATACATGTGGGTAGAAGTGTTATGAATATTCAGTCAAACTATAGCTATAATTATAATGTATCTATGCAGGGCAGAGGTAAACTCCCAATTAAGCCCGGCAATAATAATGCTTTTAGCAGGTTTAAAAAGAAAATTGAGCAAAAAATTGTAGACTTTTTACCCGAAAAAACATTTAATGACAGCAAAAACAAGCTGGACAAATTCGACAAGTACGGCAGTTTTATTGCACGACCTGATGTTAATAGGCTTATCATGGGTATTTTTGCTATACTTATCCAGCCGTTTATTGATTATTACAATCATAGGGTTGATGAAGAAACTCGTGTTGTATCCAGAAACAGAACCATTGCAAAAGTAATCGCTTGTACCTCAGTTGGAGTTGCAGTTCGAGGAACATGTTTCCAAATGGTTAACAAAATGACGGATATTAACGGAAAGAAAAAATTAAGCAAAGCTCTTTTACCCGAAAAATTTATTGATGCGCTAATTGAAAATCCTCAAAAACTGGCTAATTACCGGAATGCATTATCAACCATAATTGCATTGATGGTTATGACAATTACAAATTTTGCTCTTGATGCGCCATTGACTGTTTATTTTACCAACAAGTTAAATGAAAAATCGGCAAAGAAGCGACAGAAGGAGGTGTTACATGTCTAAACCCTTCCAGAAGTGCTTTGAATATATTTACAAGAAATTTAGTGAAAATCCTGCAGGAATGCTTATTACTACGAGCGTTATAGGCTGGGTATTATCGTCATTGGCTCAGATTATAGCTATCACTGTTAATCCCAAAATCAAAGAAGAACAGAAAGTATTTCTTATTCCACAGGAATTCAATGATGCGTTAGTTAATATAGGTGCTTTCCTATTAATAACGCAGCTTACTAAGAAAACTGCTACAAACTTATTTACAACCGGTAAATTTGCACCAAAGTGCGTTAAAGAATATTTGAGCAAAACGCCGGAGTTAAAAAGCAGAATCGGCAAACTTGATTTTAATCTTGATCAGGCGTTAGCTAATAGTACTCCTGAGGTCAGTAAAGCATACAAGACTTATAAAAGTTTTGGAACAACTGTTGCAACGATTGGTGCAGGTGTATTTGCCGCAAACATTGTAACACCATTACTGAGAAACAAAATGGCTTCCAAGGTGCAAAAATCTTATATAGATGCATACAAACCTTCGGGAAATAAAGAAAATGTGCCGGTTCCGGCAGCTGTAGATAATGTTCAGAAAACTGTACAAAAGCAGGAAACACAGTCAGCACCTAAACCTGAAGTAAGAAATATGAACTTTAACGGTTCTATGAGAATTTAATTGATTTAATTTGGTACTTAATTTAAAATAGAACATATTTAGGGAGCTTAGTATGGATTTTGAATATGGAATCATTGGAGGTGGGCCTGCAGGTTATACGGCTGGAATGTTGCTTGCACAGCAAGGGCACAGCGTAGTTTTGTTTGAGAGTGAATTTTTGGGCGGAACATGTCTGAACAAAGGATGTATACCCACGAAATCATTATTGCATTCTTCAGAAATATACAAATCAGTTATTAATTCCGAAAACATAGGTCTTGATATAGATGTGAAAAATTTTGATTTCAAAAAAATATCCGAAAAAAAAGGTAAAACAGTTGAAAAAATCAGAAAATCTCTTGAACTTGCAGTAAAAAATTCCGGAGTCAAAGTTATATATGCAAAGGCTTTTGCTAAAGACAAAACTACTATTGTTGCTGATGGTAATGAATATAAAATTAATAAGATTATATATGCCTGCGGTTCCAAGCCTAAGGAATTAAAAGGATTCGAATTCGACAAAAAATTTATTTTGAGTTCAGATGATGTTTTACAGCTTGATTGTTTGCCAAAATCAGTCCTTATTATAGGTTCTGGGGCAATCGGTATAGAATGGGCGAGAATTTTTTCGAACTTTGGAGTGGAAGTTTCTATTGTCGAACTTGCGAATCACCTAATTCCGCTTGCAGATATAGATGTTTCAAAAAGAATTGAGAGAATTTTCAAACAAAATAAAATAAAATTTTATTTGAATGATTCTGTTGAAAAAATTGTCGATAAAAAGGTGATATTAAAATCAGGCGTAGAAATTCAACCGGAAATAATACTTTCCGCGGTCGGCAGAACTCCTGTCAAACCTGATATTGACGGACTAATAGTTTTGGGAGATTCTGCCGGAGAAATTCAGCTTGCACATTATGCAATACATCAGGCAAAGCAGTTTGCACTCGGAATTGATTGTGATGTTTCACTCATTCCATCGGTAATATATGGTGAGCCGGAAATAGCCTGGGTTGGGCTGAGAGAACAAGATTGCGGGGAAGATTGTAAGTGCGTAAATATACCTATTTCTGCGCTTGGTAAATCCTGGTGCGATGATTCTACCGAAGGATTTATTAAAATAATTACGAAAAATGATTTGATAGTTGGTGCACATATAGTTTCAAAAGAAGGATCGGCTCTTATTCATGAGCTTCTAATTGCAATCCAGAATAAGTTAAAAATCTCTGATTTAAAAAAGGTATGCTTTGCGCATCCTACATATTCAGAAGGAATTTTTGAGATTTTATTAAGAACGTAAATTTTTTTTAAAATTATAATGACAATTTGATTTGATTAATATAGTATATAATTAATCATAAATCAAAATAAGGAGTTTGCTCGTGGCTAATAAGAAGATTGATATTGTATATCCTGCGCAAAGTGCATTTTCAAGTGAAGATGATGCTTTCACCGCTCTTTCCACGTCTGCATTATTGGCAAAAAGCTCGGTTCCTTATTCTCACCGAAGAATTGCGGATAACTATGTTATTATTAAGCGTATCTACAAATTTCAGGCTGTGCAAAGCCATATAACCAATGCAGAAAGACAATTGCTTCAGAAATATGATTTCAATACGCTTGAATTTTCTACAATAAAACAAATTAATGAAGAATTGTCTTATCTTAAAAAATGGTCAACTTCATCAAACGAATTACTGAGAAAAGATTCTGATACAATTTTGCAAATACGTTCCAAGGAGTTGAAATATATCGTTGCAAGCAGGTACGCTTCAATAACAAACGAAATATATAACGGTTACAAAGCTTTAGAAAGATATTTTGAAGAAATTTCAAAATTTTATAATCCCGCAACATAATGTAACATTTTTTCACATTTAGGCAATTTTTGACTTTTACGTGTTTTATATATGCGGAAGGTTTCTATGCAATTATTAACTGTTAATACTAAAGACGCATATTGCAGTTCGGATTTCAAAAATCGGAATCCCGGTTTTTGTCATTCACACAGTGCTATAAAAAGTGATTATAAACCTTCCGAAAAAGCTTTAATAGCCGGTTTATCGGTTATGGGAGTTGTCACAAGTCTTGCTTTAATGGCAAAGCATGCCGGATATTCTCTAAAACCTTCCAAAATGTTTAAAAATATAAAAAATTCGTATTTCTTTAAAGAGAAATTCCTGGCGCCACAGGTTATTGCAATGGGTGCAGGTTCTTGTGCTGGCGGACTTGCTGGCGGTTTAATTGTGGACAAAAATAAGCAAAACCGCAAAGCGAAACTTAGAGAAGCTCTTATGCAAATCGGCAATGTATCTATTCCGATTATTACAGTTGATTTAATGGTAGACAAAATTTTCAAAAACGCCTCCAAAGTAACCAGGGCCGTTACGGGGTTATGTGGAGTTGCGATTGGAGTTGTACTGGCTAACTTTATTATGAACAGAATTAACAATTGGATTTTTAAAGAACCAAAAGGACAGTCAAGAAAAGTACAAGCTACGGATTTTTCAGCACACTTAGATGATGTCGTTGCATCAGCGACTTACATAGCACCAGAGTCTTTAATAGTCTATTATATAAGCAGACTAATTCCACCAGCCCTTGTTATTCCCGGCTTGGAAACCGGGAACAAAAAGGCATCTTAAAAATTTTTCTATTTAACTAAACACTTGTTTTTTACAGTTCGTAATCAGTATTGCCGAGCTCCAGTCTGGAATTGAATTCTTCTACAAGCTTAGAGGATATTTTCCACTTTATCTTTCCGGACGGATATTTTATATAGTGTTTTGTAGAACAAACTGTCGAAACATGACAAGCGTCGAGTATATTCATAAATGAAATATCGACACTCATATTTTCGCACGAATGATTGTCGATAAATTCATTAATGTAATTTACGGCAACATCCGGCTTTACACTATCTATTTTGAGTGTTCTGTCTTGGGGTAATAGTTGTATCATTTATATTCCTTGTAATACTCTATATAACGGCAAAATTTTTATAAATTTTAATCATTTTTTATATAAATCCTTCAATAAGATGATTCGTAGTAAAAATGCTGTGAACTTTTTTATTGCTATTTCGTTTTATAAAAGTTAGAATATAGTCTGTAAGGAAGATAAGAGAAATGAAAAAAGCTTTAATAATTTTTATTATAATGTTGTTTATGCCTGTGTTTGCGGATACTATGCCATTTTATAAAGATTCTGTACCAAAAACATCTTTAGGTCTATATCAAACAGACAAATCTATTGTCTTATATTCTCATCCTGATTCAAATTCTTCGGTAATCAAACAATTTGATTTTTCATATAATGCCGACAATATGCCCAATAACGCATTTGCTGTACTTTTAAATAAGAAAGAGCTTGGTTTTATGTATGTAACAGATGTTGATGAAGAAGGCTGGGTAGAGGTTTTGTATGACAAAACTTCAGGCAAAAAAGGCTGGGTTCAAACTCAGGATAAAATGCAATTTTTGCCATGGATAAATTTTTATAACTTGTACGGAAGAAAATATGGTCTTGCGCTAATGAAAGATATCCCAAAAGATTTGCAGGTGCTACATTCACAATGTGAAGATAATTCACAGACTCTTTCAAAGCTCAATTACGTTGAAAAAATCAAACTTGTAAAAATAAGCGGTAACTGGGCTCTTGTGACAGTTATGGACTTAGACAGAACACCCAAATCAGGCTGGCTCAAATGGAGAAACAGTGACGGAACTATATACGCTTTTCCTGCAATAAAATAGCTTAAACCTTCATATCTTTTTCAAAGCCGAACAGAGAACTTACCGATTCGTCATCATGTATTCTGGAAATAGCCTGTCCTAACAATGATGCCACAGATAGTTGTTTTACATTAGAAGGTAAATCTTCTTTTTTCCACGGAATAGTATTCGTTACGATACATTCTTCAATTGGAGAAGATGCCAGTCTTTCTCTTGCGGGCCCTGAGAATACAGCATGAGTCGCTCCAACATATACGGCTTTTGCGCCCTTGCTCTTGAGTAATTTTGAAGCTTCACAGATTGTTCCTGCTGTATCAATCATATCATCAAACATAAGACATATTTTGCCTTCAACATCACCGATTATGTGAGCGGCAATTGCTTCATTGTGTTTATCACGACGTTTATCTATAATTGCCATCGGACAATCAAGCTTCTTTGCATAATATCTTGTTCTGTTGGCTCCGCCCATATCCGGAGATACGGCTACCATTTCATCAGGATTAAGATTAAGCCCTTTTATATAGTCAACTATAATAGGAGCAGCAAAAATATGGTCAACAAGTATATTGAAAAAGCCCTGAATCTGCCCTGTATGTAAATCCATTGCAAGGACTCTTGTTGCACCCGCAGTTGTCAGCAAATCAGCAACAAGTTTTGCTGTAATAGCTTCTCTGCCGGAAGTTTTTCTGTCCTGTCTTGCATAACCATAATATGGAATGACTGCTGTTATGGTTTTTGCGCTTGCCCGCTTGAAAGCATCAATCATTATGAGAAGTTCCACAAGGTTTTCATTAACCGGATTACATAACGGTTGAATAATAAAAACATCATCACCACGAATACTTTCTTTTACTTGAACATAAATTTCGCCGTCAGCAAAATTTTTAATTACCATCGGCCCTACTGTTGTACCCAAATAATCAGCGATTTCTTGCGCTAAAGCCGGATTTGAGCGCCCCGAAAAAAGCCGTATATCGTGAGTGGGGTTTACTGCATGCTCAAGCTGCGGATAAGGCATTTCCAAAACCATTGAACAGTCCTTTCTTTAAAATTACGTAATTTGTGACAATACATATTTTACAATAAATTGCATTTTTTCAACAGTGTTTTTTACAAAATATTAAGAAAAATATTTGTTCATGATGCAGAATTTTAGTATAATAGACTCAACGTTAATTATCGGGAGGAGTTTTAAATGTACAAACTTGGTATAATAGGTTATCCTTTAGGACACTCAATATCTGCTGTTATACAAAAAGCCGGTTTTGAGAGTCTTGGATTGGAAGGAACATATGATGTATTGGAAACACCGCCGGAGGATTTAATACAGAGAATTAAGTATTTAAAAACGCAAGATTATAACGGATTTAATGTAACAATTCCGCTAAAGATTCCGGTATCATTGTTTCTGGACGATATTGATGACTATGCAAATATCGCAGGATGTGTTAATACCGTAAAAATAACTGATGAAAGATCGTTTTACGGATACAATACAGATATATACGGATTTAAAAAGGCAATTCCTGCAGACGTTAATCTGACAGGTAAAAAGGCGGCCATTTTGGGAACCGGCGGAGCAGCAAGAGCAGCTACGGTAGGGCTTACTGAAAAAGGAGTAAAAAGTATAGATTACTATACAAGAAATATAATTAATTCACGCCAAACTCTGGAATACATGAGAGCAAAATTTCCGGAAATAGAGTTTGGTGTTTATCAGATACAAAACATAAGGAGTCTCGAAGATTATTCGATAATAATTAATGCTACGCCAATAGGCATGAAAGGTTTTATGGCTGACGAAATGCCTTTGGAACAAAAAGATTTTGATAATATTAAGCCTGATACAATAATATATGATATTGTTTATAATCCTATTGAAACGATTTTGCTGAAAGAAGCAAAGAAACATGGCCTAAAAACTATAGAAGGGCTTGATATGCTTGTATTTCAAGCGCAAAGAGCAATTGAAATCTGGACAGGCAAATCTCCCGATGCAAATATTATGAAAATTGCTGCATTGAGAGCGTTAAGTTAAGAAAATATTGCACAGAATTCTGATTTCAGGTAAAATTTTATTAGTTTGTGCCTTTAAGGAGTAGAGCTTGATATGAACAAATTACAAATTAAAGCGGAAGTATTAGCTACGATACGTGCTATTGCAAATACCACGACGCCAACACCATCACTTCTGACTGATTTAAAAAACATTGAAGATAAAAAAACGATTTTTGATATTTTGATAAAAGAACTTGTAAACGCCGATGACCATAAATCTTTAATAATTTGCTGGCTTCTTACCGAATTAATTGAAAAAGAAGAATTAAATAATTCGCTCTGGGATGTTATTAAGAATCCCGGGACAAGTGATCATGTCAAAATGATTGCCTTTAATATGCTGAAGGATCTGGGGAATCAGATTGATTATGAAGTTATAAGCGGTTATTTTGAAAAATTTAACGAACTTATAAATAAAGAAACAAAAGAGCTTCTTGATACTGCAATAATGAATCCAGAGGCACAGATAGATTTCATGGATTTTTTAAATGCGCTGAATGATGATGACAAAATACTTTTAATAAAATCATTGGAAGAAGATTATACTAACGATGCACTAGCAAATATATTGATTCCTGTATTTCTGTACTATATGGACACATCTGTAGGAGATACAGCACTTGATATTTTGGGAAGATCGCATTCGCAATTGGCATTCCACGCTCTGGAACAGGCGAAGTTACATGTTAATCCAAGTACATTAATTAGCGTTAACAAAGCCCTATCGGAATTAAAGCTATCAGGAATAAGAGTAGACAACACAGAAGAATTCTATAAAGAAATTCTTAAAGAATCCAAACCTTACAAGTGCTATATTTCATTCCCTGACGGACACGGAAACCTTGCTATGATTTTTTCAAGAAAAAGAAAAAATCATACATTACAATTCCTTGCGACAGTAGTTAATCCTCATTATGGAGTCCTTGATGCTTTCGGATTTAATTCAATGTCCGAAAACGATTTCTACAGAATTATTGATAAATTTTATAATTATCAGGAAAAATATGAGATTTCGGCAGAAACAGTTAAATATATTTTGAAACAGGCTGTTGACACAACTTATACAAATAAAGACGTTCTGCCCTATGAATATATATGCTGGGAGAGTATTCTACTTGATGTTGAACCTAAGGAACCTGAAATAAAACTTGAAAAAATAGAACTTAATCAAAAAACAATCGATGAATTGTGCTTGAGTGAATATGTTCAGAATTGGTTTTTTGACGAAATTACAACTCCTGAATTCAAAGATTTTATTGATAAACTTTCACGTGAATACAAATCGAATAATTTTAGCGTAGATTTGGATAAATTTGTTGCTGATAATTATGACAGCATTTACACAGCCAAAGAGTTAGCATGTATACTTGTCATATTTAATATAGCAGCCTATCTAAGATATTTAAAAGGTGACATGAAATTTGCACAGATCTTTTACTCACTTGGCACCAACTATGCATTTCTGACAAATATTCTTAGAAAGAGTATTTATGAGTATTATATCGGTAAGCGTTATATACTGAAAAATCAGAAAAATACATCCAATATGTTTGAAAAGAAACTTCAGCCTAAAACGGATGATTTTGAGCTTCTTCAACTTGATATGATTATTTCAAGCATTGAGGCAAAGTGGGTGGATAATGCATAAAGTTATGGCTCTTGATATTGGAACAAAGCGCATTGGTGTAGCACTGAGTGACTATCTGCAGGTAATTGCAACTCCGCATTGCGTAATCTCAAGAAATCCTGAAAATACAGCAATAGAGGAAATTTACAGAATAGCAAAAGAAAATAACGTAGAAAAGATAGTTATCGGATTACCAAAAAACATGGATGATTCCATCGGTTTTCAAGCACAGGATTGTATTGATTTTTCGCAAAAAATTTCTGGTTTTGATATAATACTGGAAGACGAGCGACTGACTTCAGAAGAGGCTGAAGAAAGATTAAGACAACGAAAAGTAGACTTCAGGAAAAATAAAGGACTCGTTGATATGGAAAGCGCAAGTATTATTTTGGAACAATATTTAAGGAGGTAATTATGGCAGAAGAAGAACAAAATGTAGTTGAAATTATGGATGAAGACGGTGTTGCTACAAAGTGTGAAGTTTATGATGTAGTTGAATTTGAGGACAAATCCTATGCACTTCTGCTTCCGCTTGATGAAAAAGACAGTGATGATGCCGAATTAATAGTTCTTGAATATATCGAAGAAGGGGATGAATGTTACTTCCAAAGCATTGAAGATGAAAAAGAGTTCGACAGAGTTTGTGAATATATACAAACAATCGATTTTGATGAAGATATTGATGGTATTGAAGAATAAAACTTAAATTTTTGTTTATATCGGAAAGAATAAAAATATGTTAGAACGTTTCACAGAAAAAGCCGTTAATGTAGTAAGCGAATCTCAAAGACTTGCAAAAGAAATGAAGTGTACTGAAGTTTGTCCGGAGCATTTGCTTTTGGCACTCGTATCAGAAGCAAAAGGAGTGTCTCTAAAAATTTTCAGAATGTATGGAGTTAACGAAGATGATTTAAGACAAGAAATTGCAAAATATGTAATAGCATCTTCCAAAGAATATGAAAATATACCTTTTAGTCACAGTGTAAAAGATATACTCAAGCATACCCTTGATTTGGCTTCAAAATCCGGCAACAGAAATATTCTTTTTGAACACTTATTTTTAGCGGTGATAACTGATAAAAATTCAAATATTCAGTCAATATTGTCAAATTTCGATTTTGATATATCAAATGCCAGAGAACTTTTAAGCAAACTTGTACAAAAAAAGATAAAAAGACTTGAACATCCTGAAACAACCGAAATTGAAGAAAAGGACAGTTTTGAATCCGTATACGAAGGAGAAGCTCTTTCCGATGTATTTGACAGAGCTGTATCCAAACTTTCTGCCTCCGGATATGAAATATTAGGGACAGAACAAATTATGGCATCAATTTTGGAATCCGGAGATTCCGAATTAACAAATACCCTCAATGAATACGGAATATCCGCTCAAAGTTTCGAGGAAAAACTTAATTCAATAGGTGACAGAAAATCAGAGTTTGAAGGTAAAAAGATTATTTTTACTCCAAATGCGTTCTACATGATGAATAAAGCGCTTGAAACGGCAAAAGAGCTTGGTTCCTCAGTGATAACTCCGGAACATATTGTACTTGGAATTTTAAATACTAAAAAAGGACTGGCTTACGAGATAATCAAAACATTTGAGATTAACGAAAAAAGATTATCGGAAGATATTTTACGCCCGATAGAAACACAAATGCCAGAAACATTGTTAATTATGAAACTTGCCAAAGAGGAAGCAAGAAGAATCGGCAGAAATGTTGTCGGAACAGAAATGTTTTTGCTTGGTATATTAGGTGCCGGTTCAAATATAGCCGCCAATGTCCTTAATAATTTAGACGTAACTATGAAGGATGCCAGACAAGAAGTTGAAAACCTGATTGGTTATGGAAATGAATATTTTGATAAAGAAATAATTTTTACAAATCGTGCGAAACGCGTATTGGAAAAAGCATGGCAAAGAACAAAAAAAGATAACAGACAAAGAATAGAGTCAACAGACCTTCTATTAGCAATCACAGATGAACCTGATTCAATTGCAATGAAGGTTTTAGATAATCTCGGCGTAGATATCGCCGAAATAATACATAGTATAAATGAAAAGATTTAAATACAGACAAGGTAAATTGTGCTAAAAACTATCGTTACTAATTTTTTAAAAAAATATGATTTAGAAGATAAAACCATTGTTGTAGGATTTTCCGGGGGTTATGATTCTATGTGCCTTCTGGATATATTGTCCAAAATAAAAAATGAACCAGAATATGATGATTTGAAAATCGTCGCAGCACATTTTAACCATAATTGGAGAGGCGCAGAATCTCTGAGAGAACAAGAGGTCTGCAGACTTTTTGCAGCAAGCAAAGGTTTTGAATTTTATACCAAAAATGCACCAGCAGATTTAAAAAAAGATGAAAACTCTGCTAGGCTTGCCAGATATGAATTTTTTGAAGAATGCATGGAAAATTTCGATGCAGATGCAGTATTTACCGCACACAACAAAGATGACAATGCGGAAACCGTATTGTATAGAGTAGTAAAGGGAACAGGATTGAATGGATTAAAAGGTATTTCCGAATGCAGAAATTGCTTTTATCGACCGCTGTTAAAAGTTTCACGTGCAGAAATATCCGAATATTGCAGTCAAAATAACTTGATGCCGAATAATGATTCTTCAAACAGTAATATAAAATACAATCGAAATTATATCAGACTCAATATTATTCCGGCTCTGGAAAAAATTAATCCGACAGTCAAAGAAGCTCTTAACACTCTCGCAGAAGTTGCTATCAGTGAAAACTCTATTATAGAAGAATATTTAGGCCCTAAGAGAGCTGAGGTATATACTGATGAAGGGATTAATCCGGTAAAGTATGCGGAGCTTTCAACTCCAATAAAAATGCGGTTTCTCCACGAATACATTCAGTCATTAGATTTGGATTATGATTTTAAACGAATTAAAGAAATATATGAATTTATAGAGCAGAATATAACAAAAAGAAATGGCAGCACAATATCACTTACTGCATCAATGTGGCTTTATGCGGATAATAAAACTATTGAGGTACTGCCAAACAGAAAAAGTTTAAAACGGGAGAGTGAATTTGAAGAAATAAAAGTTGACTCGGCCGGAGATTATAAAGTCGGCAACAATATTTTTAGTATAAAAGAATATGTTGATAAAAACGTATTTGTTTTCCCGGATTCAACGGCAAATTTTGTATATGTAGATTTATCGGATGTTGATTTCCCGTTTAGCATACGAACCCGCAAAGAAGGTGATATAATAAATCCTTTCGGAATGAATGGTTCTATGAAACTAAAAAAATACTTCAATTCAAAAGGTGTAAACAGGCACACAAGAGATAATATAATATTATTAACGAAAGAAAACGAAGTGTTGTGGGCAGCGGGGGTTGGCTTAAGCAATAAAATCGGAGTAAAAACAAAACCGACACATGTTATAGAAATGAAAAAAGCGGAAAAGGGTGAAAAAAAATGATTGATATTAATGAAATAAAACCGTTTCTTACTGAATCAGAAATTCAGGATGCAATAAAAAAACTTGGACAAAAATTATGTACAATATATGGAAATGAAGAACTGTACATGGTTTGTGTTCTTAAAGGCGCTGTAATGTTTGCCACTGATTTGTCAAAAGTTTTGACAATGCCTTTGAAAATGGAATTTATAAGATTGTCGAGTTATGGTTCAGGCACAGTGTCTACGGGAAAAGTTAACGCGGTTGATATCAAATTGCCTGATTTGAACGGTAAAAATGTCCTAATTGTTGAAGATATCATTGATACCGGACATACAGCAAAATTTTTGATTGATTTTATAAACCACAATTTTCATACCAAAAGTCTAAAATTTTGTTCACTTTTGGATAAAAAAATCAAAAGAGTGGTTGATATTGATGCTGATTTCCACTGTTTTGATGTCGATGACAAATTCCTTGTAGGTTATGGTCTTGATTATGAAGGCAGGTACAGGAATTTACCCTTTATAGGATATGTAGAGACCTGATTCAATTATTAAGCAAAAAAAAACGGCGTACGCCGTTCTAAAGTGATTATATTACAATGAATATTTTAATATAATCCCAAGGAAACCTCAATTTCCTCGTGTTAGGATGATTCCTCGTGCCTCGTGTTTGATTTTTTGTTAATTCATCATTATTCAACTTTTCCCCAAACTACTAGTCCAGTAGCGCCTCTAAAATTCTGGCATTTTTGTCTGCGAGTCCGTTTCTTCTGGCTTGACTGCGTGAAATATAGCTTCTTAAAGCTTCACGTATAAGTTCAGAACGTGAACGGCTTTCTGAATCTGCTACTTCATCAATTTTGCCTAAAAAACTTTCCGGCATGGAAATTAATACTCTTGCCATAGTGTCCTCCTTTTATACTTAATATTCCGTATGTTTCCTTTATATATATATTAAGTATTTTGAAAATAAAAAATTGCCTATTTTTACATAAATATTAAGAAATGTTAAAACAAATATTAATAAATTTTAGTATAAAAATCTCGAAAATAAACTACTTTTCAAGTAACAGCCCCCAAATGTATTAAAATAATTTTTGTAGTATAATATGTTTGCATGTCGGGATGGCGAAATTGGTAGACGCGCATGATTCAGGTTCATGTGGGTAACTCCTTGAGGGTTCGAGTCCCTTTCCCGACATACTTTTTTCTTTACTAAAAAGAAAAAAGTATGCAAAAAAGAAAATAATATAGGGATTGAAAATTAAATTTCTTAAAGGTTGAATTTGGACGAAGAACCCCAATGCGAAGCATTTGAGGCCTCGAGCGACTCAAGAGAGTCCCTTTCCCGACGTTTTCTTAAAAAAATATGTACGTTAAAACTATCAACAAAAAATAAAGGGATATATATTATGAAAATTTTACCAATCAGCAATTACAACTATCACAGTAATCACAGTAATCAGATTAACCAGAAAAAAAACAACAGCACTACATTTTGTGCAAATGTTCCAAAAGTTTTATCAATGGATGCATCCAAATTTTCCGAAAGAGGAAAAGCTGTTGTTAACTATCTGAAAGAAGGATGTCCAAGGACTGTTGAGGGCGAAAAAGCTTATACAAGAATATTTGGCTCAGGTTGGGGACAAATTGATTTAAAATATTGTGATAAAACCAGTACTCCGATTGATAATATAATTGAAAGCTGTGAAGATAATGTAGAAGTCATAGACCGTGCGCTCGGCCGATACGGATTGGAAAGATATGGCGGGTTACCGCAAGGCTCAGCCATTTCAGAAGGGCATTATAATGAAACAGGGTATTTTTTACCTCTTTCAAGTATGTATGATAACATAGTATGGTTTTTTGCGCACAACCCGAAAGGTTTAAATAAAGATTTGGCTCATAGATTTGGTGAGTCAGCCGCAAGATATCCTTTCTTTTTCAAACCCGGCGGTGTTATACAGGATAGATTGCTGGACTATCGTGTTACGGATACTCATCATATAAACGATAAGGCTTTTTGGGCTCGTTTCCGTGGCACTCAACTTGAGCTTGAAAGAAGAAATTCGGCAACCGGTGAATAGACTGAGCAAATTTCTATTAGATTACCAAGCAATCTTTTTACCGTTAATACTTTCCAAATTCTTTAAATTTGAAATATCAGAATATCCGAAGTCAAGCATGCCTTGAACTTCTCTTAAGTTCGGTAATGATGTGGCATTTGAATCTTTGAAGTTTGCATCTCCTTTAATTACGGATACATTTGCAAGCAAATCATTTTCTTTAATGCCGTAATCATTCAGACAGATACCGTTAAGATAGGATTGATAGCCTGATATTTCCCAAGTTCCGTCAGAAAGAACTTTAACGGAGATACCCATTTCTTCCAAGATAGCTTTGTAATTCTTTTCTTGCGCATATTTTTGTAATTTTGCTCGTTGAGCATCAAATTCCGGTTTCTGTTTAGCCGTTTGTTCTATTTGTCCTTCACAACCTTGCAACCCTTTTTTGCTGACAAAATCCTGTATAAAATCTATGTATGCAACAGGGATAGTAGCATTTTGCTGTCTTTTTTGAATTTCTGCAATCTGGTTTGGACCTTCTTCTCGAACACAAACCTGTGTTAAGCCAGTTTCATCAACGAGAAAATGAATGTTTCCCTGTTGAATATATGGTTCAGCATTCCAGGTTCTGATACACCAGTTTGTACCGTCCGAAAATGCACGGACTTTTGCTGCATTGGCTTTAAAATCAGGGTGAGAACTGTCAGTCTTTGGAACTGTATACCAGGTCATTTTTCTGCCGCCGATTTCAACTTCCATTGCACCGCTTGATTTTTTCGCATCTGCATTTAGTTTAGCGTTATAACTCTTTTCGAAAGATATATTGCCATCTTTCATTGCATCCGCCAAAACCTGCTTAACATTTTCTTTGTTAAAGACCGGCGGAGTACTTGAATTTTCCGGTAATAAATCTTTTGTAATATATTCACTCAGAATAATCTTTATAAATGGATTATTTTTTATATCAGGTTCATTTTCATTTTCCATGAAATCGAACCATTCTTTCAAACCTTCGGTTCTTTGTCTGTTAATTTCATCTACATCTACATGGTCACCGGTACGAGTAGATTTATATTCGTGGTTTTTTATTGATAAATATTTTTCTTCTGCCCATTTCTTGCATTCTTCTTCGGAACGCCATACTTTCTCTATGGGTTCATACTTATCAACTACAATTTTTTCAAATCCTGTTATAGATGATTTCGAGCGGAATCCACTGACAGCTTTACCTTGTGGAGTCGGTTTATTAACATCTGTTCTTTCTTTTACCAATTGCGAATCTAATTTTTTTGAAATACTTTCGATATTAAAACCAAGTTCTTCAAGTTGTGATTTTGTATTTGAGTCGAGAGCCTCAACCATAGCTTTTAATGTTTTACGAACTTTCGGATTGAATTTCGCCGCAACATCAGCTCCGCTAATATTGTTTAATGATGGCAAACTTTTTAATAAGAGCGGATTCAAGTTCAAATCTTTTATTTTTATTGCATCTTCGGTAATTTTTGGATTATATTCACCGGTAATTTTTGCTGAATTAAGAATTTCACCGATTCGGTTGCTTGCTACACCGTTATTGATTAGTTTAACGGCAGCCTGCTGCAATTCTTCATCGATGACACCGTCTTTTGAGATTGCTTTAATAATGGCAGATGCTTGTTTTTCTTCCATTCCGAAATCCATGAAGAATTGGGTGCTTGAATCGACAGGTTTTCTTTCAACCGTTTCTGTTTTTTGAGTTAAGAGATTTTGTTTGGTCAAAGCAAGTTTTGAGATGGTTTCTATATCCCATCCTTCATTCAGCATCTCGATAGTCCAAGCTTGGGTTTTCGGATTCTGGAGTAATCTTGTATATCGTTCAACTTTTTTGGGGTCCACTTTGCCGTTGTTTCCGCCTGCATCATTCGGGTCATTAATTATGATTGATTTTAAAATCGTTTTTTGCAAATTGGCATCGACTTTTTGTTTTGTCATTTCCAGCAAGAGAGATTCATTTTCTTTATTTATATCTTTCTGTAATGATATAATGTCATCAATCGTATTCCCGTTATCTAATAACATCATTACATAGGCTTCTGAACCTTGTTCGTCTTTCTTAACACATTTCATCAGTCGTATTATTTCGTCAGGTTCAAGTTTCCATGTGTTTTCAAAAATTGCTTTTCTTGCAAAGTTTGCATTACGTTTATTGTAATAATGTATAAATTCACGATTGGTGATTCCGTCGTATTTTTCTGATTCAAATAAGTCTATTGCAAATTGTTCATTATCACGGGGTTTATCTATATATTCTAATACGTCTGTAATTTCTTCCTGTTTGTAGTTAAACCTTTTTTCAAAATATGCTTTTCTTGCAAAATTTTTGTTTTCTTCATAGATAGATTGAAGTATATACAGTGCATTTCCGTTTTCAAATATAGGATTTTTATTTATAAAATATTCTCTTATAAATTCTTCATTACCGGAATTATGATCATACATAATTGTACCAACTCTAAACACATCTTGACCATTATCAAATAAATCCATTACAAGTTTCATATTGTCAGGATTGTCTTGTGTTTTGCCTGCAATCATAATAATACTTTCAAATGCGTTCGGCTGTTCTTTGCACAGTTTTGTGATGAGATTCTCGTTACTCATATTTGTGTTTGATAATAACCGCCATTTATGCACCGTCGGAATCTTACAATCACCGGAATATAAGAAATTAGCGAAATTTACATTTGATTCTTTAATTTCCCCAACAGGGAAGAACGCCCAGTCGACAAGTCCGGTTGCTTCTCCGCCAGTTGAGACCTCGTATTGTTTAGCTGATTCAAGAATTCTGCCTGCCAAATCAGCATTCAAAGCATCATTACCGAATGTCATAAGATATAATACTTCCGGCGCTATATCCTGACCTTTATATTTTTCTGCGAGTTGTTTTACATGTACAGTTTTTTGTCTTATTTCATCAATATTTGATCCATACGAAAGGTCAGCTACTTTGCTAATTAATCCGGGTTCAGAAGAAAATACCTGATTAATGTTTTCCAGTTCGGCAACTGCATCATAAAAATCTAAAACAGCATTACTGAAGTCTAATTCAAAAGTACTTGCACTTAGACGAGTATAAATGTTATAAAGAGAATTTGGAATTTTTTTATCCAGTGCCAATAATCTGTCTATTACAACTTCATCTTTAATATAAGATAAGCTGTCCACAAGCGGAATATCATTGGGGTCAACTTTTGTTAAAAGTTTTGTTTTTAGTATATTCTCGATTCTGCTATAGTCAAAAGTACCATATATATAATTACTTTTATATTCTTTTAACTTTGATATCTTTCCTCCGTTTTCAATCCACAATTTTGCTAACTGTCCCATTTCCGGAGTGCTTATAGAGTTATATTTTAGTAAATCTGATAAAGCTTCGTTTTCTTTTTCATCAATATCAAGTTTTAAAGCAGCTTCCAGAAACTCAATTTGATAATCTTCTTGTGTATGTACAAAATATTTAACTAACGGATTATCTGTATATTTTTCAATTGCTTGTTTCTGCGCATCTGTTTTTATGCTATTGATTCGTTCTGAAATGTCTCTAAGGCTTTCCTCCTCATCAATCAGTTGATTAATTACTTTATCTATACCCGGATTTTCATCTTTGGATATAATATTTTCATAAATGTAACTATTATTACTGCCATCGTTTTTTTCAAATTTTTCCAGTAATTTTATTGCTGTTTTACCCTGATAATCCTCTTTAATTATATAGAACTGATAGTTGCGTGTATTACCATTTAATAAATTATTATCATAAATATATTCTAAAACATTTTCCTGTGCCGGGTTTTCAACTCTTTTAATAGTTTCGGTTAAATGTGAGTTTGCGTTGTCACTGTTAAGCAGATTGTTATCTTTCAAGATATACTTTTTCATCACACTTCTGGTAAATTCATTATTGCTCCATAGTTGTTCGTAACAATGTTTTAAATTCAAAGGTTCTTTTATGTCCATGGTTTCAACAATTTCTTTGAAGTAATTATAAAATTCCAAATGTTCGGAATAATTGTTCTCATATGTGTTAAAAATAAAATCTGAAGCTTGGTCAAAAATATCAAACTCGCAAACTAAATCAAAAATAGCCGCTTTTGCTCTTATGCTATCCAAATGTAACCATATATAAGAGTGCTTTTTAACTATTCTGCCAAACAAATCCGAGTATTTTTCGGTTTGAATTGTTTTTTTATAAAATTCATTGCAAAGAACTATATCTTCAGGGTTCTTAAATTTTAATAAATTTTCAAGAAAATCTCCAAATTCCTTATCGGTAAAATTATTTACTGCTTCAAGCCTTATATCTACATCATTTTGGGTTTTAATATTGCTCTTTAAAATATTAGAAATAAGATATCTTAAGTCAAAATCGTCAATTTCATATAATTTCATTATTTTTGAAACTAATTCGACTGTACTTTCAAATGATATTTGCTCTCCATATTTAATGTTGTTGCATAAAATATTGTTTAGTATCTCAGATTTGTAATAACCTTCCATTTTAATGCCCGTGAAGAGTTCGGATAATTCTTTGCTGTATTTATTCATTATCTCCAGTTTCTTTGGTACAGATACAGCATCTTCTCTGTACAAATCATCCGCAAAACCTAAATTATTCTCTATCGTTTCATCCGGAAATATAGAGCACAATATTTTTATTGTTTTATCTATATTTTGCATTGCAGTTTCTGAGAATGTTTCTTCTCTGTTAGGATTTGCAGATACGTCATCCATCAATTCTTTTTTAGATGTTTTAATTTTTTCTCTTGCTTCGGCAGAATATTTTATATATAAAGCAATTGTATTTAAAACATTGCTTTTTTGTAAAATATCTATTTCTTCATCCGTAAAACCGGCAGATTTTAATAGATTTCTGCGATCATCAATTGTTTTTAGATTGAAATCATTTAAAACACCACTATTTGCTTTTTCCCCCACTTTTCCTTCAAGTTCAGTTTCTTTTTCTAATCTTTCTGCTTCTTTTGCAATTACATCGAATGTTTTATCCATCTGAGCCATAAACAGTCCGCTGGTAATCACTTCATCAAAAGATTTGCATTCAAGTTGGAATTTGTTATTCTCAACCGAATATCTTGTTTTTCCGTTTTCTTTGATTTCATAAACTTTTATTCCCTCAAACTCTCTTGATTTTGTAAGATATTCCATAGATGCCATTTGTGCCGTTCTTCCACCCTTGCCCCACATTATCAGCGCCGATATGAATTTTATCTGCCCCAATCCGATTCCCTGACCTTTGAATTGTTCCCATAAAATCATCGCAACATCGTCCACACTCATTCCGTTGGGGAAGTTCGGTATATTTTCTAATACACTAATCGCTGTTTCATATATTGCAAATCCGGTAACTTCTGTTACAAAACCTGCAAACTTAGCAGTGCCGGTAGGAGCGGATTTTTCAATAAAAGTTTTTACTACTTCCGATAATTCAATACTACCTTTTTCAGCGAATTTTGGGGCAAGTGCACTTGCAGTCCTTTCGGATGTTCTAGTTACAGCTTTTTGAATATTTGCAACAGCGGTTTGTCCCCAAATGCCGCCAAAGAATCCAAACCCAAATGAAGATATAGAACGATTAATCGCCATAGTTTCGTTGTGAATAAATTCACTGCCGCTCTTTGCTGTCGTAATATTACCTAAGGTTCCTTTTGCAAGTTCAAAACCGCCGAGCTCAACTCCACCTGCAACGGCAGGCCCTAAAAGTCTTGCGCCTCTTGCTGCAAGTTTGGTCATCATCTTCCCGAATTTTGTTGATTTTGTTGCAGCTTTTGCAGCTATTCTCGTTCCCATCGCAGCACTTGTTTCAACAGCCAGCATTTTACCTGCCTGAACAACTTTTGCTTCACTGGCATATCCGAGTGTCATAAGCATTACAGCAGCATCGCCAAATCCGTGTTCTAAATTTGTAACAATTAAATCTGTATTGGCATTTTTCAATGCATTATAACCAAGGATTTCTTTGTATACTTTGTTAAATTCTTTACTTTGAGGATTTTGTAACACTTCCATATTTTTTAGGACTGCTTCTTCATCTAAATCTATTCCCATATATTGTTTTAATTGAGCTTTAAAACCATCTTCATCATATGGATTCATATCTTCATATTTATCAGCCCATTTTTCAAAATGCTTGCTTAAAGTTTTTGTATCGCATTTTGTTAATTTGTTAAAATTATCAGCATAAAATCCAAAGTCTAAAAATTTAGTAAAACTTCCGTAAATACTTTGATTAGCTTCATCATACATTTCTGATGCAGTTGAATTCATATAAACAAGCAAGTTTTGGACAAATAGTCTTGCATTAAGTTTTTTAATTTCTTCTTTTACGGATTCTTCTTCCTCGTTAGTTCTTATTGAAATTCCCATTGATTCCATTACATTTGCAACATTTTCAAAAGTCGGAGATAAATCATTCTTGGTCATTGTTTCGATTAATACTTCTCCGATTTTTTCTTCTTGGTAAATTTCTGATGGCAGGTTTGATATTCTTTCTAATATTTTTACTCCGTCCGGCGAATTAATATCCATTCCCAATTCTTGCAGTGCTTGAAAGGTTGTTTTGTATACATTTCCTTTCGGAGCTTTTTGTCTAACGAGTTCCAATGCTTTTTCTTTATTGGATTTCTCCGGTTGTTCTTTACCGGAATATTCAAGTTTTAATCCCATATCATCATATTGGTAGTTCCCGAAGCCAGAACCGAATACGCTTCCCTTTTTAACAGCTTCAATTTCTGCTGCAGAGATTTCACCTTCCTTCTGCATAATAGACAACACATATTTCTGAGTTGCTAACCTTAACTCAGGATGTTTCTCAATATATGCCGATATCTTTGCCTGTATTGCCTTTGGCTCCATTCCGCTACCTTTCGAAGATACTTATCTTACACTTGTATTTATCGGCACTTTTTTGTAAAACTTTAGGATTTTAGGCAGAATTGTTACAAAAATTTACACAAAAAAGCCGGATGCTCTTTGTCAATTTCTGGCTTCTTAATTGATGTTTTACTAAACCAAACCGGTATATGCTCCGACAAGTTAAACTAACTATTTAATTGATAGCTGGTATTGATATGTAAAAATACGCTATATAGTAATAATCAAAAATCATATGGGATTCTGTTTAGTTATCATCAGTTAATAATGGTAACATTTTGTAAATAATTATGTAATATCTTGGCAAAAAATTTTATGTTCAGTGTTTTGAATTATTGCTATGCATATTTATGATTTGACACATTTAACAACAAATAATATTAACGGAAATTGGCAAAAAATTCCGTCATTTAAGGGGAATATTACCCATTCAGTTGAAAAAGTAAAATTAAATAGTGAAGAAATATCAAAAATCTCCGAAATATTTAATTTTTATAAGCAATTAAATATAATATTCAAAGCGGCAGGAGATTATTTAAACGAAATATTTAGAAAAAATATCAATTTTCTTGCCCCAACGGGTAAAAGCGGTCACATTTTGAAAAATGTATTTGAGTCTAATAATGTTAAGGATATAAAAGTAGAAAAATCTGAGAATCATGAAGAATCTATAGAATTTACTATCGGTGAAAATGAAGATGCCGTCAAAGTGGTTGTTTCAAAAGACCAAGCAGAACTTTTTGTAGATGATAAACTTTCGAATAAAATTGAAGCTACGTATTTAAATGAATTTAACACAAATCATGACAAACTTTTTGACGTAACAATCGAAAAAGAAAAAGAGGCTTTAAGTTTAATACAAAAAATTATCAAGGAAAAAGTTAAATATGATTTTAAGCTAGATTCGCCTGACGAAATGCAGAATGTTGTAAAAAGATTTATAGATGAGAAAAAACGCCTTGCGCTCCTTGTTGATTTGATAAATTATGATAGGTTTTGGAGTCAATTCGAACTTAAAGCAGGGGAAACAAGAAGTTTAGAAAACGGTACATTAGATGGTAAAAATGTATCCTTCAGGTTCTCACAGCTTGAAAACAGTTGTTTTGACGGTATGCAAATTACGGTAACGGATGAAATTAATGGAACAAAGCAAGGGTTTGTAGCCAGAACTGACGGAGAAGTCTTTAAGACAGATGTTTATCAAAAAGAAAAATTTGTACCAAGAAAAGTATGGCATATCAGAAAATTAACCCCATTAACTCCTGCTGACTATCAGAATTCTGACTTGAATTACATGTTCCGATATGCTTATTCGCATACTGATAGACTTTATAGGAGTATGTTAAACATGTTCTTTGAAGATAATAAAATTAATGAAACTTATGGTACTTTGAGCAAAAAGAAAAAAGAATTTATTGATAAACTTCAGGCAGTCCGGCTTGACAGGATTGAAAAATTTAATTCAAGAGTTAAAAAAAGAACCGAACAAAAATTAGAAAGCAATATAAACATTCAAAACGGACCACTGAATGAAGATAGAGCTAAAATAGCCAAAATTTATAAGTTAAAGCAAGAAAGCCTTGATATAATCAATCAAATGAGCGAATACAGCAATCGACTAAGTAAAGCGTATTTGAACAGGGTTGGGTATCAACGCGATGAATTAAACAAAAAATCCGGTTTTATAAGAAGAAAATCTCAAAACGGAATAATTTTTAAGGACATTTTAACTAATAAAGACTTACTTTTAGGTCTGGCACAATATCTTATAAAACCTACAAGCCAAGAACTTATAAGTTTTGGAATATTTGATAAGAAACTTACTGAGTTAGCAAGATTTAAGGTTGCTACTAATGGGGAAGCAAAGTTATTGGTAAGGCCTAACGCAACTGGAGATTTTGTCGAAAATATTGAGCGTGTGCTAAAAAGTGAAATGAGTAAAGGCCTTTCTAAAAAGCTTATATCCAGACTTAATACCGCCATTTATTATCATGAAAATAAGATTGAAGTTGATAATTATATGAACAAATCTTGTCATCCTTTAACTTTGGAACAGGCGGTTAAAGAGATGATTACACCAAAAGAAAATTATAAATTTGATACAAACAAAATAAATCTTCTTAAAAATAATTTAGATAATATTAAAAAAATATATAGAGAACACCAAGCCCCGGCGTATAAATGGCAGCAAATATATTTCCCTGAGGTTCAAAGTGCTTCTCAAAAATATATGTATGGCAGAATTGATAAGCTTGATATTAATTATGAATTTATTTTTGTAGATAATGAACACTGCTCCGGTTTAAGGATTCTCACACGGGATAAAAACGGAAACTTCCAAAAAGGTTATATCATAGATTTTCAAGGGAATGCCAATAAACTTATAATTATGCCGACGGATGGTGATTACAGACATATTTATGTAGATAAAGCAAATTTTTCATTATTAGATCCCCAAGCTGTAAAAGAAGAAAATCTTGATGTCATTTTTGAAAACATTTGCAAAGATATGGAAGCCTACTGTAAATTTTGCACTCAATGCAGTGACGAGATGCTTACCAGAAGACAGCTTTCCCGTAAAATGATACTTGATTTGGCGGCCGAATATAAACCGGAAACCGATAGACTTCCACCTAAACAGAATTTATCGGTAAAAGATATTAACGAGTCAAAAGAACCGGAAGTACCATCTAAAAATATTGTTAGAGATGATACGTCAAAATTAAATAAGCCAATGCGCCAGAGACGGAATTCAGTACGTGTGAATAAAAAATCCGAACAAAAAATTGATAAGGTGGAGGAACGGTCTAATGGCAAAGATAAAAATCAAATTGAAACGACTTTTCAAGATATTAAAATATATGATGTTAATCCGAGGATGCTGAAACCAAACGGGAAATTTAAAGAGTTTATGGTTATAAGCTTGCAAGATGTAACTGAACAATTTGATAAAATATTTGACACTCCTTATGAGGAAAGAAGTCCGCATTTAATTCATGAGGTATTGGACAGCGGACGAATATTTACTGGAAGATTTTCTGTAACAGCACCGGATGGAGCAAGAATAACCGTATCTAAGATGAAAACTTCAGAATGGGTTAAACATACTTATTATTCAATAAGAATTCAGAAGAATTCTGATGTCGTTTATATGGATATCGATCCTCACAACGGATTTATCATACAGGGGGAAGGTTATATATCAAAGCAAGATTTTCTAAAGAAGAATCCTTTATGCGCGAAAATGCCCGATTATTTCGCAGAAATTTTTGACTATAGACCGAATGAAGAAAGAAAAACGACGAAATTCAAAGTTATAAAAACGCCGAGAATGTTAATTGAAGAACAGGCAATGAGAGATTTTAAAAAGGCTGAATCACAATCAATACCCAAATGGATGCAGAAAGAATGCGAAAATGATTTTGAAAGTTAATCGGTGTAAAATTACATTTGCAACTGTTGAAAGTGTTCGTTAAAATTTGTAACTAATTGATTAAAATTCATTAAATTCTGATATAATTGACATATGAATAAGAAGAATTTTTACATATTTTTAATTATTAATGCTATTTTGTGGATATGTGTTGAATCAATGAGATTAGTAACCAGTGCTGACTCTATGGAGGCTGTGGTTTGGGGAGATTTATTAAGCTTCGGAACACATAAGCATCCTCCATTATCAGGCTGGCTGGCCGGCAGTTTTCACCATCTCTTTGGTGATACCAATCTTGGAATATATGTACTCGGAAACCTTTGCGTAATCATAGGACTGATTTATGTATACAAGCTTGCAAAATTTTTCTTAAGCGAAAAAGAAGCACTATGTTCTTCTTTAATACTAACACCCTGTTTTTATTACACTTTCCAGATATTTTACGACAACTTCAACTGTAATATACTACTGATGGCTTTCTGGCCGGTATTGATATACTATTTCTACAAATCTGTAAAATATAATGAAATAAAAGATTGGATTATGCTTGGGGTATTTGCCGGATTAAGTTTTATGGCAAAATATCAAGTCGCTATTCTTTTCGCATTTATGTTTTTGTATTTGATAATCTGCGAACTGAAATTGTTAAAACAAAAACGTGTATATGCATCAGCATTAATAGCATTTTTAATAGTTTTACCTCACCTGATATGGCTTTATAATACTGATTTCTTTTCATTTTTCTATTTTGTTGACCGGACATCAACAAAAATTGCAGATCCGGAAAAACTTACTATACTTAAACGAATGACTTTTTCCATAAAGTTCTATATTGACCAACTTGCCGCATTGGCACCATCTTTAGTTTTATATGCAATTTTGGCACTAAAAGAAAAAAATATAAGTTTCAATAATTCCTTCCATGAAAATAAAAAAGATAAAATATTCCTTTTGACTGTCGGATTATTACCGCTTTTGGCAATCGGAGCAACAGGTGTATTTACGGCAAGCAGAGTTGTAGGAGCCTGGGGGGTAGCAATGATATGCACTGTTGGCATTCTGCTCTTCTACTTCTTCCCGATAAAATTCAGCGAACAAACGTACAAATTTTTCCTAAAATGGATTTACGGAATGATGATTTGCTGGCAAATTGCTATGCTTATATTTTTCTTTTTGCAGACAAAGAGAGACTTCAGCTATCCTTATAAACAAGTTATGAGTGACTTTAATGAAATTTGGGAGCAGGAAACAAACGGAGCACAGTTAAAATACGTTGCCGGAGATTATGCAATCTCTTCACAAATATATAATGAGCACAAACCAAAAGCCATTCTGAACACATACGGACATGAAAATCCTTGGGTAAATCCCAAAGATGTTGCAAAATCCGGAGCGTTGGTTATGTGCTTTTCAGAAAAGTCGGCAGCAAATGTTTCAAATAATTTTGCAGAAAGTTACAATGTTAAAAATGATTTCCAAGTTAACAAATATTCCTACGAAATATCAAACCTACTAAAGAAATCTAAAAATTATAATATTTATTACGTGGTTATTAAACCGCAAAATATAAATTAATAAACCGAGCTGTGATTGCTTAGCTCTATATCCATTTCGGAGATTTTGTTTTTTAAATCTTCACTTTGCGTTATCAAAAATTCGGTGTAGTGGCTATCTTGAACTAACTCATTATAATCACAAGGATGAATCAATGCCTCTGCTACAAAATCATCACCTCTAAGTGATCGTAAACCGTATTCTATAGTCATTTCGTCCATCATGCCGGTATATCCGACACCTATGAGATAATCATTAGTTCTCAATCCTTTGTTACACAGATTAATTTTGTTAACTAAGGTAAAAGAATTCAAAAGTATAATTTTTAAGATATTAACCGGATATTTCAAATTAAGATGTTTTTGTCTGTTCGGTACAAAATACGGTTTTTCAAACTGTGTTCTAATGTAAGGAATCCCGTATTCTTTTGCAAGTTTGACAGTAAGTTTGAAAATATTAGGTATAGCATGCGTATGAACATGAGAGTCTATATGGTCAATCTTTGTTTTTTCCTGTATTTTTTCAATCTGTGCCCTGAATTCAGTTTCAACCTCCTGCATAAAGTTTTCATTAAAAGATTTTATAATCATTGAAATATAACCGTTGTTAAAATCTCCGACTTCATCTGTTAACGAGGGAACATGGGTTAAGGATTCCCCTTCAATTATATTTAGATGAACTCCGACTGATAAATTTTGACATTGAGGAATAATTTCATTCACAGCTTCATCAAAAGCCTCACCGTTTGCGCAAAGGCTTGCAGATTTAAGGATTCCAAAATTATAGCCTTCAAGAACCGCTTTATTATAAGCTTTTGACATACCGAAATCGTCAGCATTTAAAATAAATTTCCTGTTCATATACCCTCTTTCATAACAGCTGTTTTTATTATAATATAAATATACGGGGTAAAGATTATGAATGGAAGAATAGAGAAACCACAACTTGCAATAGTTATTCCATGTTTTAATGAAGAGCTTTGCGTAAGAAATACCGTAGAAAAGCTGTTTGTTGTTATTAATGCATTGATTTCCAAAGATAGAATCAAGGATAACAGTTATATTTATCTTGTTGATGACGGTTCGAAGGATAATACATGGAATATCATTGAGGAGCTTCATTCTCAAAATAACCTCGTCAAAGGTGTAAAATTTATAAAGAACTTTGGGAACCAAAAAGCGCTTATGGCAGGATTGGAAGGCGTCAGAGATTTGGGTTGTGACTGTGTAGTTACTATTGATGCAGATTTACAGCAGGATGAATGGGCAATAGAAAAATTTGTTGATGAATATATGGCAGGAAATGAAGTCGTTTTGGGTGTGAGAAATGACAGAAAAACGGATTCACTGTTCAAAAAAACAACAGCACTTATGTTCTACAAAACAATGAACATTTTGGGCGCAAAAATTCCGGTTAACCATTCAGACTACAGACTCGTAAGTCGTAAAGCCCTTGAAATAATGAAACTTTTCCCTGAAAAAGGCTTCTTTCTCAGAGGGTTTTTCAATGAAGTCGGATTAAAAACTTCACAAGTAAGCTTTGATGTAAAACCCAGAATGGCTGGCGAATCTAAATTCAATTTCGGCTCACTCATGGGATTAGCACTCAACGGTATAACTTCGTACAGCATGGTTCCTCTCAGAATCGTTGCTGTTATAGGATTTCTCATGGCATTATTTGCCTTTCTTATGGGAATAGAAACGGTTTTTGAAAAAATATTTCTGCACAACTCCCCCGCCGGCTGGGCAACAGAAGTTATTTTGCTGTGTGCTTTTGGCGGTATTCAACTGCTTTGTCTCGGTATAATCGGTGAATATGTAGGGCAATTATACAGAGAAGTTAAGGCAAGACCAAGATATATCAAGGATATTGAGTTAAAGTAGCCTATTTTTTGAACGCAAAAAGCTTGAATAAAAGATATGTTGATACTGATACAACACCCAGCGCGATGAACTGCGCGATATAAACATTCTTTGTAATATAGCGGACAAAAATTTCAAGTATAATAACATTCAACAAATAACTTATAACCCATGTTGAACAACATTTTAAATATTCTTTTACATAATTTCCTTTTGTACAGAAAACAAAGAATTTTTGGTTGAGATAAGATATGACCGAAGAAATTATCCACTGGAGTGCTACACATAATTGATATAAACCCTGACCTAACAATAAAACCGCTACTGCAAATATAATATATGATATTGCAGCATTTAAACAGCCGATAATAATAAATCGTATAAAATCAGGTAATCTGAACCAAATATTCATAATCAGATTTTATCATAAACCCTAAAACTTACCCAAGTCAAAACTTCTTAATATTGTTTATGCATTAAAACTATTGTTGAATCTGTAATTTATTTTAGTAATATATATTTGTAACAAAAAAGTTTGCTCACTTGTCCGTCGGACCGATTGTTATTTTCGCAAACTTTTTATCATTAATTCCGTCGCTCACTTCACTCTTGCCAAAATCCGCAACTCGCTCTGTCGCTCGTTCGTCGCTCTTGACACAAAGCTAATAAAAAAGAGTCCTAAATGGACTCTTTTTTATTAGCGGGAGACGAGGCTCGAACTCGCGACATCCTCCTTGGCAAGGAGGCATTCTACCACTGAATTACCCCCGCTTAATGATAACTTGTACTAATTATTCTACTTGCTGATTTTTTTTAGTCAACTGTTATACAAACACATCAATACGCAACCTTCCATCAACTAGTGTTTTATTATTGGAAAATAAAACCATCTTCCTTCATACGTTTAAAGACTTCATGTATTTGTTCTTCAGGGCATACAACAGAAACCCTTACAAAGCCTTTTCCATATTTACCAAATCCGTCGCCCGGAACAACTACAATACCTGACTTTTGCAATAGGTCGTCTGAAAATTCCACAGAGGATTTATATCTTGGAGGTATCGGAATCCAAAGATAAAATGTTGCATCAGGCACATTAAATCCCTTCCAACCAAGACTTTTCAGACCTTCCACAAAGAGAGTTTGATTCTTTTTGAACATCAGATTGGCTTTCTCAATATATTCATCACCCTCTTTTGACGTCAAAATCTCTGCGCCGGCCTTTTGCAATGCCTTAAACAAACCTGAATCAAGCGACGATTTAAGCTTTCCGAACATTTTTAATGCTTCCGAATTTCCGCAAACCCAGCCAAGTCGCCAGCCGGTCATTGCATACGGTTTTGACAGGCTGAAAAATTCCACAGCAATATCCCTTGCACCTTCAATTTGAAAAATACTTGCCGGTTTAAGTTCAGGTTTAAAATACATATCTGTATATGCAGCATCTGAAATCAACAAGACGTTGTGTTTTTTACAAAAATCAACAACTGATTTAAAATATTCCAGCGTTGCCGTTGCGCCTAAAGGATTATTAGGATAATTAACCAGTAAAGCTTTCAACTTTTTAGGATTATTACCCTCTGCTACAAAATCTTCAAAAATTCTTTCCATATCCGGCATATAATTATCTTCTTTTCTTAATGGAACTGAATATGCTTTACCACCTGAAACCTTTACCATTTCTTTATAAGAAGCATAACCCGGATCCGGGACCATTATAATCTCTTTTTCGTTTTCATTTGTAGTCGGATTAATAAGAATTCTGATAAAATTTGCTAACCCCTCTTTTGAACCAATTAAGGAATGAACCTCCGTATCAGGATTTAAATCCACGCCGAATCTGGTTTTCATTCGCTTTGCACAAGCTTCTCTGAAATATTTCTCGCCCTTTGGGGTTGAATAAGTATGAATTCCTTTTTCATTTAATACATCTTGCAAAGCTTTTATAACTTGTGCAGGAGGGGCTTGTGTAGGAGCACCCATTGAAAGTGATATAGGAGCACGATTTTTTGCAACGAGTTCAGGAGTTATCCTTGCCACAGTTTCTTTTATACGAAACATAATATATGTTTCAAGTCCTTGAACATAATCGTTAAAAAATTCCTGCATTAAAAACCCTCCATATTTTTTATCTTTCGGCTATGTAATTATATCAATTTGATTAGCTAAAAGTCAATAAATATCCAATTAAAATTATTTCATAGTTAAAATCCACAATAATTAATTAGTGTAAATCAAAGCGCCTCCCCCTTCTTTAATTTGATTTACAAGTTATTAATGTTTCTGCATCTTCTTGAAGGTAATTTTATTTAATGCTACTTCTCCTAGATTATATAAAATAAAAAGCAGTGTAAATGCACATTTCCTAACAAAAAATACAAACTTTAGAAAAAAAATTTTTGTTCTATATTGACATGACCGAATATAGATGTTAGTTTTTTTTTCATGAAATGTTTTAACAAGTTCTGATGGTATAAAGGAAAGGAACTGTTAGAAATATGGCTAATAAACTTCTTCCTACAGTTATTATAATAATTTTATTAACTTGTACATTTGTTATGTTTACAACGGTAGTTAATGCTAAAGGCTTAAATTTATTCTGTTCAAAGAAACTACAAATTGTTGTAACACTAAAAAATGATGCTAAGTTAGATATGGCAAGAAGTAAAATATTGGAAATTCCTCAGGTAAAAATAATAAAAACAATATATAGAGATGAAGAATGGTCAAGAATGGTAAACAAAATGGATTTACCAAAGATGGAAAATCCTTTCAAGAATGAGTTTGTAATAAAGACAAAAAGGAATGCAGATATAAATGAAATATATAGCAACATAAAAGAAATGGATTTTGTGGAAGAAGTCAAATATGTTTCTGATACAAAAGATGCTGGAAATTAATAATAAGTGGGGAAAGTATTTAGTTATGTCAAACAATAGAAAAAAAATAGGTTTTATTAGTTTTTTAATCGCTGCAGTTTTTATATTGGTATGTAGCGTTAGTGTATTTGCAGGACACGGAAATAAGGTGATTTTTAGCAAGAACTCAAAAGGAGCATCAGAAATACTATCCGTTATTGATTCTTATCAGAAAAATTATTTCACAATTGTAAAAAGGAATGATGTTCTTTTAAAAGAGGAAGATGAAAAAGCTTTAAATAAAGATCGTAAGGATTTGAATCGTCTTTATAAAAAAGTACAAAAACAAGTTACGAATAAATATTATTTGAAAAAATACAATGATATTAACGAACGTTACTCTGAGTGCGACGAGATTACAGATATTGGAATGAAGGATTTTGCTGACAAAAATTACAATGAAGTTAATAATTTGTTAAACGAAGTGTATAATGAAGTTAAGTCAAAAATATCGCCCGAAGATTTTGAAAACTTAGCGAAAAGCGAAACAAAATGGCTTAAAGAAGTCGAAGATTACAAAACAGTTTATGATTCAATGGATTATGGAACTATAGGAACGCTTATATATTACGACTATCAAATTAATATGAGAGAATTTAGAACATTGCTGTTAATGCTGTATTTGTAATATAAAAATTAAGCAAAAAGATTTGATTCTGATTATTCGCAGGATTCAAGATACTCGATATGTTCTAATGAATTTTGTGCATCTTTTATTTCGTATGAATAAACCGGTTTGTTAATTTCAAGTGCTTTTTTAAAATCCTCTTTTGCTTTTTCTGTATCTTTTAGTTTATAATACGCCAAACCTCTGTTATAATACGAAGAACTACTATCAGGATTGAGTTCGATTGACTTATTTAGAGGTTTAATAGCTTTTTTATACTTGTTCAAGGCATTGTATATTATTCCTATGTGCAAATAAATATCTTCAGGATGAGATGATTTTAATCTTAGAGCTTGCTTATACAGACGAAGTGAGTTCTCATAATATATGAATAATCTTCAATTATTCATCTCCTAGTAAACTTAAAAATTGTCCAAAATCTTATTTATCCCGTCGTATAATTTCTGTAAATCCTTTGAATGCGTTATAGAAGGACATCTTCTCATACGATTCCCTTTATTGTATTCAAAAATGACATCATTTAATTCTTGTACGGGTTTAATAAAAATCCTGTCCATTCTTTTTAAAAATGCAAATCCTATTATCCAAATGAAAACTGATGGGAATAATATAATCCATATACCAACACTTTCAGTCTTTCTCGCTATATTGCCGGCATTTTCCATTGCTACCCTATTAATCTTGGAAAACTCTGCAATTTCATCTATTGTTATCTCTTCTATTTTTTTGTTGCCATTAAATGCCGGCATATAATTATCTGCTATCTTATCCAATGCTTCTTTTTCACCGGATTCAGTTATATTATTTCTTGCTTTTTCAAGATTTTCTTCAAAATTTTTTAAATCCTTTTTAGCAGAAATACTTGATATCATTTGCTCTGCATAATAAAGTGATTGAGTATTGGCGCTATTTAAAGTATTTACGAAAGGTTCGAGTCGTTGAAAACCGTAAATACCTGCAGCTGTAATTATAGTTGAACAAAATAAAAGAATTATGAAATATACATATATTTTCCCTGAAAAATTCATTAATTATTCTCCTTCATCATTTTTTCAATATCTTCATTTGTACCGGTTACCAATAGTCTGTCTTCCGGTTTGAATTTTTCGTCAGGGATTGGTCTTGTATATTTGTTCTCTTTCATAATACCGGCGACAATCACGTTATATTTATCGGGTAATTGAAGTTCCTTAAGGGTTTTATCAATCATAAAAGGCTGTACAGGAATCTCAAATAATTCAAGTCCTTCTATATTATTTTCAAGAAAAAGACTCTTGAATATAATCTTATTTGCAAATTTCCGTCCATATTCATATTCAGGATTAATGATGCATTTTGCCCCAATAGCTTTTAAAATTCTGGCATGAATTGCTTCAGAAGCTCTAGCTATAATATTTTCACAGCCCATTTGTTTCAAAAGGGCTACTGTCAATATAGAGGGTTCTCTTGAACCGATTGAACAAATTATCAAATCTCTGTTTTTTGGAGAAAGTTTTGAAAGAGATATTTCATCAATTGCATCTAGACAAATTGCATCTGTAGCGCAGTTTGAAGCTTCATTAACCAGTTTTTTATCTATATCAACCGCTATAACTTCATAACCTTTCTCAAAAAGAGTTTTTGTCAGCGCCATACCAAATTGCCCTAAACCTATTATTAGAATTTGTTCTTTGTTGCGTCTTTTCATAAATTTTCTCCTATGTTAAAGATATTTTTGCATTCGGATAACTTAAATATATTTCTTTCGTTCTCGAGTTAAGGTAATAAATTACCATTGCAGGAAATACCCTGCCCAAAAACATTGTTAAAATTATAACTATCTTACCAAATGTGTCGAGCTGAGATGTTATTCCCATTGAAAGTCCAACTGTGCCCATTGCTGAAACGGCTTCAAATACAAGCTTTGAATGCGGAAGCATTTGAGTCGTAAGTAACAATAAACAAGAAATTATTAATATGAATAAATAAGCAAATATTAAGGCGATTGCTTTGTAAACTGTTTCATAAGAAATTTCTCTGTTTCTTGTAATATTTTTTCTTCCCCAAAAAGTGTTAATTGCAGTAATAATTAGTATAGCAAAAGTCGTTGTTTTAATACCTCCGGCTGTACCTCCAGGAGAACCGCCGATAATCATTAATGCTACTAGCGCAAAATAGCTCCCACAGGCGATATTGCTTAAATCAATAGAACAAAAACCTGCTGTTCTTGCACTTACTGACTGAAAGAATGCATTCAAAAGTTTGTCAGAAAAACTCATGCCCGTCAGTGCTCCTGAAAAAGAGGATATTAAGATGGATACTGTTCCGATTACAAGTAGGGCAATTGTTGTATTGAAAACAATTTTTGCAACAGGAGAAATCTTTTCGCCTTTTAAATATTTAGGCAATGCTATCGCAATAACAGGCGCGATACCCCCAAATATGATTAAAAACGAAACAGTTAAAATAATAACGGGATCGCTGTTGTATGGTATTAAATTGTCGGATATTAAAGCATATCCTGCATTACAAAATGCAGATACAGCAAGAAATAGACCTTGTTTTAACCCGAACAATGAATCTCTGTTGATATATGAAAATCTTGAGAACAGAATGATAAAACCTACAAATTCCAATAAAAATGTGTATTTGAATATCAAAAATAAAGATTCTTTTATTTCTTCTCTGCTTTCGGCTTCAAACATGCTTCGTGCATTTTTTTCATAAGTTACGGACATTTTTTTGCCGAGTAAAAGGAAAATTATTGATGAAATACTCATAATTCCAAGCCCGCCGGCTTGAATTAAAATCATTAAAGTAAATTGTCCCAACAAACTTAGTTTAGTAGCAATGTCCTGAACCGATAACCCGGTAACGCAAACTCCGCTTACGGAAGTAAACAGTGCATCTATAAAAGACATACTCCCGCAGCAAGGAAGATATAACAATATCCCTCCTAAAAAACATAAAATTAAAAATGTCACCGGAAGTATCCTTACGGGAGATTTAACCACTTCACTGTATACGTTACTTATAAATGAATCACAAAGTGAATTAAAAAACTTTTTCATAATAAAAATATATTAACATATCTTTTAAAATAATTAAAATAAAGTTAATATAACAAAACATGAAAAATAAGAAACTCTGTGACCATGCTTGTCTTGATGTATTTCTATTTAATTAAATAATGACAAATAGGGTTCTTTAATGCTATAATTTTGAGATAGTTGTTGCTATGTAATTAATTATTAAGAGGGAAGGGTTTTATGAAAATAGATTGGGAGTCGAAGCAGACAAAAGTTGTTGCTATTTTACTTGCCGTAATTATCTTACCAATTGTGTATAATCAAACAAAATCGTTAATTGCAGGCGTTATAAACGCATATATAATGTCGCAGCCAAAAGTGGTTGAAGTCGCAAATCCTGTGGAAAAGGATATTAATCCGACATATTCTACATCGGGCAGAATTGAAGCACAAAAGTCGGTTGATGTGATAGCAAGAGTTAGCGGATGGCTTCAGGAAAGATACTTTCAAGAAGGGGATAGAGTAAAAAAAGGTCAAAAGCTATTCTTGATTGAACCTGACGAATATATTCTTGCTGCGAAGAGTGCAAGGGCTACTGTTAATGAAAATACTGCCGTATATAAAAACTCTGAAATTGATTTAAGAAGGGCAGAAGAACTTTTAAAAGAAGATTTGGTCAGTCGTGAATACTATGATAATGCGCTAACCGATAGAAATAAATATCGTGCAGCATTAGATGGTTCTGTTGCGGAATTAAAAAAGGCGAATTTAAATTTAAGTTATACAAATATAACATCACCAATGGATGGAAGAATCGGAAAAGCAATTGTTTCTGTCGGCAACTATGTTACTCCATCAACAGGGGTTATTGCTCAAATTTATACGACAAACCCTATGAAAGTTATATTCTCAGTAAGAAGTGGTGATTATATAGAACTTAAAAAATACTTTAAGGAAAATAAGGATAAAAATCCAAGTCTTGATGATTCTGTATCCATAATCTTAGGACTTTCTGACGGTACAACTTATGAAAAAGAAGGAACTATTGAATTTGTAGATAACAAAGTTGATGAAACAACCGGAACGGTTACTTTGAGAGCAGTGTTTGAAAATCCTGATGAATTATTAGTTCCGGGAGATTATGTTAATGTAACCATAAGGGTAAATAATCCGCGAAAAGTTATGCTTATACCTCAATCAGCAACCAAAACCGATGTAGGAACCGGATATTATGTGTGGACAGTCAAAGATGGTAAGACTGTGAAAAAAGATATTGTTGTTAATGAAAATTACGATAACAACTGGATTGTAGAAAGCGGTCTTTCTTATGATGATGTGGTTATTGTTAAAGGCATACAAAATATCTATAAGTCAGGTGAATCTGTAAAAACAAAGCAATATCAGCCTGATTCTGCTGAGAAAAGTAATGGAGAGGGTAAATAATGGGAATTAAAAAAGAAGATTTATACTTTTTTATAAAAAAGCCTCGTTTTGCGGTTGTAATATCAGCTTTTATAGTAATTGTGGGATTAATTTCACTGCTTGATATGCAACAGGAAAAATATCCGAATATTACACCTCCGCAAGTTACAGTAACGGCAAGTTATCCGGGGGCGAGTGCCGCAGTAATTGAGTCTTCTGTAGCATCTCTTTTGGAATCAGAATTAAATGGCGTTAAGGATATGTTATATATGTCATCAACTTGTTATGACTCATCATATTCTTTGGATATATATTTTAAAACCGGAACAGATAATGATATTAACCTTATGAATGTTCAAAATAAAATTCAGCAGGTTCAGGCCCTCCTTCCGACTGCAGTAACCAGTCAGGGCGTAACAGCGGAGAATCAAGTCGGCGGTGCAGGTGCTATAATTTTAAATCTTTCCTCTGAGGATGAATCTTGGAACCAATTAGATTTGACAAACTATGCAAGCATTTATTTGAAGGATGCAATAAAAAGAATTAATGGTGTCGGTTCCGTCAACGTTTTTGGGGCAGGCGATTACAGTATGAGAATTTGGATTGATCCTACAAAGCTTGCCAGTTACAAGGTTTCTATATCAGAAGTGGCATCTGCAATAACAGACCAAAACAACCAAATTGCAACAGGTGCTTTGGGGGATTTGCCAACAAATGAAAAACCCAGCCTAAAACTATCACTTTTAACTAAAGGTAGATTAACTACTCCTGAAGAATTTGGCAATATAATTATCCGTTCAGATGCAAACGGCTCACAAATAAAGCTGAAAGATGTTTCAAGAGTTGAATTGGGTTCAAAAACATATTCAATGTTTGGTCTTGTTGATGCAAAACCCGGAGCTTTAATTCAGGTTATGCCTTTGCCCGGTGCAAATACTGTTGATATAGTAAAAAATGTTCATAAGGAAATGGAGAAACTCTCAAAAACTCTTCCTGATTCATTAAAAATAGATACAATGATGGACAGTGCTGTTTTTATAACCGAGTCAATGAATGAAGTTGAATTTACAATTGTATTAACATCACTTATTGTAATCTTAATTATATTTGTATTCTTGGGAGACTTTAAAGCAACCTTGATTCCATGTGTTACAATACCGGTATCGTTGATTGGTACTTTTATTGTCTTAAAAATGCTTGGAATGTCAATGAACTTACTGACACTATTTGCCCTCGTTCTTGCTGTAGCTGTTGTTGTCGACGATGCTATTGTAGTTATTGAAAATGTTAAAAGGCATATTGAAAACGGCAAAAGTGCAGTCGAAGCTACACAAATTACTATGGGCGAAGTTGGCAGTTCTCTTGTAGCAATGGCTTCAGTACTTATGGCAGTGTTTGTTCCTATGTGTTTTATGTCCGGTCTGTCAGGAACAATGTACAAACAGTTCGCAGTATGTATTGCCGTATCAATAGCTCTTTCTGCAATTTGTGCGTTATCACTTTCACCTGCGATGTGTTCAATTATTCTTAAGGAAAGTAAGAACAAAAAGCCTTTACCAGAGATTTTAAAAAATGCAGTTGACTGCATTAATAAATTTATAAAAGTTTTCAATGAAAAATTTGAAGATTTAACTAAATATTATATAGAAATGGTTAAAAAGCTTGTATATGATAAAAAACTAACCATTTCAATATACATAGCAATAATAATATTAATGTTTGGATTATTTAAAATCATACCTACAGGTTTTATTCCTGACGAAGACCAGGGAATGCTTATAACTGCAATAACATTGCCTGACGGTGCTTCGTTAAACAGAACGGAAGATGTGGTTATAAAATTCACAAAAGCTATTGAAAATATTGATGGAGTCGATAAAAACAGAATTGTAGCTTTTGGTGGAAATGGACCTTCAAACGAAGCTACTGTTGTCATTCAACTCAAAGAGTGGGGAGATAGAAAAGTTAGTCCTATCGGATTGGTGATAAGAAAAATTCAGGGAAAACCAACCGATTTATCGCATAATGGGATATTAAAAGAAATTAATAAATGCACATCGCATATTACTGAAGCTTCAATTATAACATTCTCACCGCCGGCAATTGATGGTTTAGGGTTAATGGGTGGTTTTGAGTTCCAATTATTATCAACCGGTAATGCGAGTATTCAGGACATTTCATCTTTTGCAAATAGTTTTATTGCGCATGCAAATCAGGATAAAAATTTATCCTATGTTTATACTCAATTTCAGGCAAATGTTCCTCAATACTTGTTAGATATTGATTATGAAAAAGCTCTTGCCCAAAGTGTTGATATAAATGAACTTCACAATACTTTGGCTGCAACACTTTCTTATTCATACATAAACGATTTTAACAAGCTCGGCAGAGTATTTAAGGTGTTTATGCAGGCAGAAGGTGATTACAGAAATAAACTGGAAGACCTATACAAAATATTTGTCATAAATACAAAAGGTAATATGGTGCCAATTATGACAATGATAACTCCAAAACAAACAACCGGGGCTGTTTCGATTACAAGGTTTAACCAATTCAGATCTGTTAAAATACAGGGTGCACCTGCCAGCGGTAAGTCATCAGGTCAAGCTATGGGGGCAATGGAAAGTTTGTCTGAAAGATTTTTACCTAACGACTATACTTTCGCTTGGTCGGGGACTTCATTGCAGGAAAAAGAATCTTCCGGTCAAACAGGTATGGTAATAGGATTTGCACTACTATTTGTATATCTGTTTCTTGTAGCGTTATATGAAAGCTGGATGATTCCTGTTGCGGTATTATTAATTTCACCCGTTGCCGTAATTGGTGCGTTGATATTCCAAATGATGCTCGGACAGTCCTTGGATTTGTATTCACAAGTCGGTCTGATTACTTTGATAGGTCTTGCCGCAAAACAATCAATATTGATTGTTGAATTTGCAAAAGATGAACACGAAAACAAAGGATTATCGATTCAGGATGCCGCAATACAAGCCGGATTATTAAGGTTTAGAGCAATCATGATGACCGAAGCTGCATTTATTCTCGGTATTATGCCATTATTATTCGCAACTGGAGCTGGCGCAAACAGCCGTATATCTGTAGGTTCAACAGTTATTGGTGGTATGATTGTTGCTGCGACATTGGGTACGGTATTAACTCCGGCGTTTTATGTAATAATTCAGGACGTAGTTGATAAATATTTTAATAATAAACGAGAGAGTGAAGATTATGAAATTTAAAAAAATAATAACTCTAATATGTATATTGGGATTAACAATCAGTGCCACTTACGCCATTCAGGATAAAAAAGGTTCTGCGCCAAAGACTGCATATACAAATGAGGTTCATTCCATATTTACATTGAAAGATTGCATAGATATTGCTATTACAAATAATCCTGAAATTAGAGCTTCTATATATAATGAAAAAGCATATAAATCCAAAATAGGTCAAGCATGGGCCAACTATTTCCCGTCTATAAGTGCCGGAGTAGAGGGTTCTAGAAGTGGCAGTAAATATACACATGCCAAAAACCTTCCATATGGATACACTAGTTTGTATAGTTCAATGGGCTATATTCCGAGTGTTTCCGCTGACATGTTGTTATTTGATTTTGGTAAAACAAAAGCAACTGCAGATAAAGCAAAAAGACTATATGAAGCAAGTAAGGAAGATACCAAAGAAAATATTAATACAATAATTTATGATATAAAATCAGCATATTACAATATTATATTTGCACAAGCACAAATAAAAGTATATGAAGATACGGTTAATGACTATCAACTTCAATTAAATCAAGCTTGGAGTTTTTACAAACTTGGTAAAAAGGCAAAAATTGATGTAGTAACAGCAGACTATAATTTGGGTAAGGCAAAATTAAATTTGGTAAAAGCACAAAATACTTTGGATGTTACTCGAGCAGAACTAGCTAAAATAATGGGTTTGCCTGAATATACCAATTATGAATTGTCTGATGAATTGACACTGAATTCCTTCGACATTACAGCAGAAAAAGCCATTGAGATGGCTATGGAGGTTAGGCCGGAGTTGATTTCCGCAGAAAAGAGTGCTAAAGCCGCTAAAATGAATTTACGTGCGACAAGGAGGGAATTTGCTCCCGATTTAGGGATTTATGGTAGCTATAGTAATGGTATCGGGAACGATTACAATTTGAGATCAGCACAGATAGGTGCAAACTTGAGTTATAGCGCTTTTAATATATTGAAAACAGCAAAAGAGGTTAGCCAGGCAAAAGCAGAATACGAAAAAAGTTTAGCAGACCTTAATAGCACTAAAGATTCCGTGTATTATAATGTAAAAAAAGCATATTTGGATTTGCAAACAGATAAAGAAGCTATCATTATTGCTAAATTAGCTCTGGATCAAGCAAAAGAACAGTATAGGCAAGTAACCGGTCGATACAAAGCCGGAGTCGGTGACGCAATAGAACTTAAAGATGGTGAAAATACTTATCTTAACGCAAGACTGGATTTTTATAATTCCCTTTTAAATTATAATTTGGCATTTGCAAATTTAGAAAAAGAAATAGGTGTACCTATTGAATTTGCAGATGAATTAATATTAAAAATTACTCCCGACGATTTGTAATACGTAGATAAAATATAAGACATTTTGAGAATGTAATTTATAAAAATTTTTTTTAAAATTCTTAAATGCCAAGAATTATCAGAAACACCCTCTTAAATTACATTTCTAATAATTTTAAAATAGAAAGTTGCATAAATGATTCAAGAATATTTACGTTCGATCAGCTTCCGGTGTCAGCCGGAAATGTGCTTTACCTCTGCGAAAGAGAAATCAGAGCAAAGGACAATTTTGCACTTCAATTTGCGATTCAAAAAAGTAAAGAGCTAAATTTACCGCTTAAAATAATCCATCCCAAAATGAATTATGAATATTTACCTAAACAAAAGTTTATTGATAATCAAATAGAACAGGCTAAACGAAGTTTTATAACCTTGAATCTGGATTTTGAAATAACAAACAAATCACCTATTGAAATAATTGAAAATACAAATCCGGCAATATTAATCATTGATTTCAACCCTATTCTGCAAAGAGACTATTTAAAAAATGTAAATTGCAACATTTATGAAATAGACGGGCATAACATTGTTCCGGCGAGATTTGTTTCTAATAAGCAGGACTATTCAGCAGCGACCTTACGCAGAAAAATTTATCACAACATTTACTTATTTTTAACTGAATTTGATAATTTAACAACAGAAAAAATTGAAGCGGACTATGTATTGGAAGATTTTATAAAAACAAAACTATCCTATTATTCAGAACAAAAAAATAATATTTCAAAAAATGTTTTATCAGGTTTATCAAAATACTTAAATTTGGGATTTATTTCAAGTCAGAGAGTTGCGTTGGAAGTCATAAAATCAGATGTTTCAAATTATAATAAAGAAGCGTTCTTGGAAGAACTCATTGTGAGGAAGGAACTTGCTGATAATTTTTGTCTTTATGCAAAAAATTTTAAGGATTTTTCTTCTATTCCATATTGGGCAAAAATGTCACTTAAATCCCACAAATATGATTTACGAAATTATATATATTTACTCGGTGAATTAGAAAATGCTAAAACCCACGATAGTCTTTGGAATGCCGCACAAATTCAGCTTACAAAAGAAGGAACAATACACGGATATTTAAGGATGTACTGGGCTAAAAAGATTATGGAATGGACAATTTCACCTGACGAAGCTTTAAAAATCGCAATACATTTAAACGATAAATACGCTTATGATGCACCTTCAGCAAATGGATATGTCGGAATTTTGTGGGCAACAGGCGGACTGCACGATAGAGCTTTCAAAGATTATCCGGTCACGGGTAAGATTCGCAGAATGACTTATGATTCCATTAAAAAGAAATATGATTTGAATAGCTATGTTAATAAACATTAAGTGTATATGGTAGTACTAATGTCTTTTATTGTCCTCAGCAATATTATTGTTCAAATTTTTCTTTATTTTCTGGTAAGTAATTTTGACATATCACGACGATGTTGTTTTTGAAAACTAAAATCTTCATGCAGCTCTATTGGATATTTGTAAAATAACTTAAAGTAAAAATTATAAAATTCCCATTAAACAATTTTGAATGTAAATTGAACAGTCTTCATGTTTAGTGTATGATTACAGTGTTTCAAAGGTAATAGATAGATTATTAATAACAAAGGAGAAAATTAACATGAAGAAGATGCTAAAAAGTTTTTGTGTATTATCATTACTTGTGGTATTCTCAGCAACTGCAAATGCAGCAGGCATGATTAAAGATTATCATGCATACAGAATAAAAGACCAACATATAAAAACTGTTGTGCCTATTGTGGATAGCATTTTAAGTAAAGAAGTTGAGGTTAAGAAGCTCGCAAGAAATGCATATTATGCAACATACGGTGAGGAGCACTATTATATGAAATTCTATCCTGCTTTGCATGATACAGATGTATACATTGTAACAGATGGAGAATATAACAAAGATAATAATGATGTTACTGATTTCTTTAAAAGTCAAAATTACAAATATGAAACACTTGAAGATAAAGAGGCTTATAAAGAATACAAGTTTGATTTTATAGATTATGCAAGATCAGGCGCTTTAGACGGTTTATTCACTCTTCCTGACGGTTTAAAACCGCTTAAAAAAGGCATGAGTAAAATAAATGATAAACTGTCAAAAGGAAATGAAAAAACATCTGCTATTCCGTATTCAGAAGATAATGATCCGATTGATTTAACTTGTGTCGACTCAGAAGAATTTTATAATGCAGATGCTGATGTTACTGTTACAGTTAATGAATATCGTTTAAAAAACAAAGAAAATAAATATGTTCATGCATTTGAATACATCGTTAAAAATAATTCAAATTCTGACATTAAAGTAGAAAAAGTTTACTCAGAAAGACTTGCAGCATTAAAAGATATTACAACCTCAACATTTGTAGATATGGATAGATTAGATGTTGCAGATAATTTGGGGGTTCCGTTAGCAGTTGCTACCGGTGGCTTGTCATTAGGCTTTACTGTTGCAAACAATGTAAGACTTGCAAGAGTAATCAAAGAATCTACAAGATATTCTCATTCGTTACCTGAAAACTATGACTTAAAGGCAAATTCTTCAATGAGAATACTTTGTTTAAAGTTTAAAGATGACCCACAACCGCTTCAATTTACGGTAAACAAATCCGGTAAAACTTATAATTTTGCTTATTAATAACTTTTAAAATCGGGTTGAATAATTTATATTCAACCCGATTTTTTATTTTTCAGCTGGAACTTTGTCTTTTGAGTTTTATTTATTTCTCATTTGCTCCTTCTACATCTGCATCCATCTTTTTCAAATATAATTCTTCAATTAATACACAAGTATCAGCTGCTATTGCGGGAGCGAAAATTGCACCGACAGCACCAAAGTATTTTGCACAAACAAATAAGAATATATAAATAACTATTGGATGAAGGTCCATAAATTTACCAAATACATAAGGTTTTACAACATTATTTTCAACGATTTGTGCGATAGCGAAAATTATAGCAGTTATTATTACCACAGTCCAGCCTAGTTTGTATGTTACTGCCAGGCATATAACTAAAGCAATTGCAGGACCGACAATCGGAACAATATCCAAAACAGCAGAAACACAACCTAATATAATAGCTGAATCAACTTTTAAGAACATAAGACCAACTATCACAATCAAACCAACACTCGCAGAAGCAATAAATTGACCTGATACAAATTTACTCAGCTTTTCTTCTGATATTTCATATATCTCTCTGATTCTTTCTCTTGACCTTTTAGGGAAAAATCTTAAAACGGCAGTTAAAAGTTTTTCTCTGTCTACCATTAAGAAGTATGTAAAAATCATTGACACGAATAAGTATAATCCGCCTTTGGAAATACTTGTAATTGAAGCCATGAGACCGCCTGAATTTGCAAATTCTTCAACGACAGGTGAAGTCATAATATAATCCTTTACCTGGTCAACATATTGGGGATATTGAGCGGCCAGATGTGCGATTTCGTTTCCGCCAATAATTATTATAGGCAGAAACATCAACAATATACCGCCTACAAATCCACCAAATACAATGGCTGCCGCAATACTTCTACTGCATTTCTTCTCTAATTTATCAACTAACGGATTCAATGCACAAGCTATAACATAAGTTACAAAAAGCATCAAAGCAATATCTGTTATTGTAAACAGACAGATACCATAAATAATAATACCAATCAAAAAGATAATGTTTTGTGAATTACCTATTTTTTGAAACACATCATTCATATAAATCTCCTATTCCTTAATTCCTGCATAGTATCTTAACATGAAATTAATATACATCAAAATTTTTTATAATTCTATTTTTATAATAATATATTGATATGAAAAAGATTTTTAAGATAACTTTCGGTATTTTATTATTACTTGTAATTGGTTTATACTTCGGAATAGTATGTATATTGCCGGCGGTAATTAACAGTAAGACAACAATAAATAAACTGCAGTCATTCATCCACAACAAAACAGGTATTGAAACAAAAATTGATGACTTGAATTTAAAAATATCGCCAAAACTTATTATCACATTAAATGTTGATAGTTTGGATGCAAAAAATAATAATGTATCCGTTGCGAATATTAAGAATCTTGCTCTGAAACATAAGTTATTACAAAAACAACTTATGTTAGTAAGAGCAGATAATATCTTTATTGATGGAAATTACTTACAAGGGGTAAATAAAAGAAAAAAAAGAAGTAGGGGTAAATCAGAATTTACAAGCATCCCTGAAATTCATATACAAAAATTCGTTTTTAAATCTGATAAAGTAAGTATAAATGCAGAAAATATAGATGCTAACGACAACGTTTTAACATTAAAAGCTGCAATAAACACTCCATTTTTAAAAGAAGGGGTAAAATTAGGAGATTCCGGTTCGCTACAGATTGTAGAAAACAAACTTAAAGCAAATAAATTTAAGATAACCTTAGGGAACTCTCACTTATATTTGGACGGAGTTTTGGTTGATAAAGATAAATCACGAGACTTTGATATAATCGGGGAAAATCTTCCGGCATCAGAAATCATGCCGGCATTACTGCATTTCCAAAAGTCAAAAGATCCTTCCAAAAAGTTTATTGAAAATTTCAAAAATTTTAAAGGAACAGCCAATGTAAATCTGAAAATAAATAAAGATGGCATTTGGGGGAAATGCACTGTATTTAATCTCAGAGCAAATGCGGTATGGTTTGATATTCCTCTATATGCCAAAGAAGTCATTTTTAACTTCAGAGGTAAAACAGTAGATTCAGTCGCAGATGGTATTATAGGCAACGAAAAAGTTATTCATACTCTTAACATTACAGATTTATTAGATCCTCAAAAAAAATTAGTTGTCGGCACACTTAAATCAACCTTAACTAAAAATTTCAATTGTGTTCCAAATCTCACAGTTCTAAATTCTGTTAATTTTAAATTGGTTTATAAGATAAAAAACAGAAAACCCGATGTATATTACAACATAGCTATTCCTGCAAAAAGCGATTTAATTTACAAGTCCTTTTATTTAGGATTAAGGGATTTTAGGAGAAAAATATATGCAAATACCTTTAAAGACGGTAACGACTTGTATTTAAAAGAATACAAATATTCTTATTCGGATTCCAACAAAGAAAATGTTATTCTTTCTGGTGACGGCTTATTTGCAAAACATATAGATAAAAAGAACCCCGATAAATTTGTCCCTCAATATCTGACAATCCGCACAAATGGATATGCCCCGACTTCTGTAATCGGTTCTTTTGGAGAAAAAGTAAGGGGCGGTGAATTTAAAGGTGATTTAAAATATGATTTTAAAAACAATCAAGTTTTGGGGACTTTTGACATAATAAAAGCAAGACATAAAGCTTTCCTTATTGATCAGGCTCATGTCGTATCTCAAAATGGTGTATTCAATATAACATCAAACGGATTTTTTAAAGGTGAAAAATACTCAACAGAACTAAATCTCAAAAATAATATTTATGGCGAAACGTTAATTTATAATATGAAACTGTTTTTAGATAAACTGATTATCGAAACAAAACCTGAAAAACCGAAAAAGAGCGTAAAAATGCGACCGGAAGATTTTTCAAAAAAGGTACACGAGGCAGATATTACAATTAATAATTGGGAAATACTGATCAACGAAATAAGAAGAGAAAAGTTTGTACTTCAAAATGTAAAACTTATCGGAAGTATGAAAAATAATATTTTCGATTTTAAGATGAATGATTTGAACTTTGCAGACGGTATAATCAGAGCAGACGGGGTTTATGATTTTGCAAAAAATAGGTCAAAAATGACTTTTGAAGCTCAAAATATCAATTCAAATAAGGTTGCAGAGATGACGCTTAACCTTAAAGATCAAATAGAAGGAATCGCAAGTGCAAAGGTAAATCTTGATGCAAAAGATATGTTCAGATTCTTAGATGCGCATTGTAAGTTTGAGATAAAAGAAGGATTCTTGCCAAAACTGGGTGATACTGAATTTGCTATTAAAAATTCAAAATATAAGTTATCTCAAATAACAAATTTTGATTTATCACAAAAAGATTTAATGAAAGATGACATAAAAGGTACATTTGATGTTCATAATACCGAATTAAAAAATATTAATATCACAACTTGGCATGAGTTGTCCGCAATGTACTTGGAAGGTAATTATGAAATGGAAAAACAACTTGCCGATTTACAATTATTCTGGAAATACAGCAAAGATGCACCTAAAGGTATAAAGATTTTTGGCATTCCTTTAAACTTAATTTTAAAGGTGGTGTTTAGACCTGAACATTCAAAAGAATTATATAAATCTGAACTTTCAAAAGTTCCTAATATTAATTCTGATGAGAAAAATACAAATTACTACAGAGTTCACTTGGACGGCGACATTAATAATGATAAGATCAATTTGAAACTAAGAGAAATTAGATAGGGATAAATAATAGGGGTAAATTAAATTATTTGTTTACAGATAGCGGTGTTCCTTTTTCTCCAACATAAAACACAATGAGCTCAACCGGCTTTCTTCCGGTGTTTTTACCATAATGATATTTTCCTACTAATTCAGGCAAAACTTCTCCTTCATGTAATGTTATTTCTTTGTTTTCATCAGTAATAACAGTCAGAGTCCCCCTTTTTACATACGCAATATTAACTAAATCATGCTTATGCATAGGTAACTCTTCGCCAACATTTATAATAATCTTTAATACCGTAACTTCAGGTTTTTTAATTTTTAATTTTTGATATTCTGCATTATCCCAAGTAGAAGTTGTTTTTAATAATACGTCTTTTTCTGCTGAATATGATGAATTTGTTACACAAAAAATTGCTACGAAGATGACAATTATTGATTTTATTACTTTATTCATGTTATTTAATCCTTAGAATTTAATATACCTATATCACAATATATCAGATGCATGGAAAGAAATCTACGCTAGTTTAGATAAAAAATAAAAGTTACAATAAAAGTTGTAACTTTTACTGTGATAAAAAACTCCTCGAAAAGTCGCGCAATCAATCTTTTATCACTAAACGATTATGAATCGCAACTACAATATGCAAAATCCATATTTGATTTATTATTTATATTTGATTTCATTAAGCAGCCACCTTTACAAAGAGAGAATATTTTACACTTACCACATTTTAATTTAGAAAAATCTCTCTTTTGAAACATAATATTTTGATTTCGTTTTTCAAATAAATCTGTTAGCGGTACAAATTTGATATTTCCCAGGGGGGCATATTTATAATCTGCTGCTAAAGGGCAAAGATAGACTGTTCCATCGGCATCAAGATAAAATGATTTGTCAGTATTACAATGTCCCCAATAGTTATCAAGCGGTTCTTTTTGTAT